>Ga0181561_10000161_pt1 | contig 51098 bp, 50 predicted proteins | sample 011ome_19_FD_133760 | JGI IMG/M metagenome (GOLD analysis project Ga0181561, IMG submission 133760) | Coastal salt marsh microbial communities from the Groves Creek Marsh, Skidaway Island, Georgia - 011510BT metaG (megahit assembly) | ecosystem: Environmental > Aquatic > Marine > Intertidal... | reverse complement strand
CTGGTGCCGCTGATAGGACTCGAACCTACGACCCCATCATTACGAATGACGTGCTCTACCATCTGAGCTACAGCGGCCTATGAGGCGCGTATTAGCGCCCCAAATCAGTTTCGAAAAGACTTATTTTTCGTCCGGCTCAGCGACGACCTCGGCATCAACAACATCACCCGAAGTATCCTCCAACTGACCGACGATCAGGGGCAACATTTCGGTGCCAGAAGGCATCGCAACCTCACCCGCAGGCGGCGTTTTCCAAGTCAGCGTATCGAAAGATCCGCAGTTGTTGCACGTCGGTCCCCAGTTCGCATGCACATTGCCACATGTCTCGCAAACCCATTGCGGGCCGCGTGGTGCAGTCAGCGCGCGGGTCAGCCAACCGCGCACAACTGCGTCGTCAGCACCCTGACCGCGCTCAATCGCAGCCATCAACGTCAGGCTCCGCGAGGTCGGATCGGTCTCGTTGAGATCGCCCAGCGCGCGTTTTGCAGCAGGGAAATCCTCTGCTGCAATATTCAGCTCGGCCAGCAACATCTTTGTCTCAGGATGATCTGGCGCTTGTTTGATCAACGCCTTGCACCGCTTGATGCGGGCCGCCGGTGTTTCATTCGGCTCGATCTCGGCGAATGCCGCCGCAATATCAGGGTGCGGCGACGCGCTCCAAGTTTTCGTCAGAACACGTGTCGCATAACGCGCATTGCCCGCCTCAATGTAACCCCGCGCAGCCATTACAGCCGCAGGGATCAAATCAGGGGAAAGGCGGTTTGCCTCAATCGCGGCCTCACGCGCCTCGATCGACTTGCCGTGATCAAACACATCTTTTGCCTCGGACAAGGCCAGCACCGCATCACGGCGTTTGTGCACATCGCGCGGGAGATTGCCTGACTTCAACTTTGCGCTCAGCGTCTCGCGAGCACCCTTCCAATCGGCCTTATCCGCCTGCAACTTTAGCAAAACGTCCTGCGTCTCTTCATGCTTCGGCTTCAGGGCAAATGCCTTTTCTGCTAGCTTCAGCGCCATTTCGGTATCACCCTCGGCCAGCTTCTGCTTCATAATTCCACGCACACCCACAAAACGGGTTTTGTCGTTATCCAACAGCTTCTTATAAGTCTCTTCCGCTTTCTTCGTATCGCCCGTCATTTCGGCCGCTTGTGCCGTCAAAAGGTTCGTCAACTGCGGTTGCTTCAGCAACTTATCGGCTCGCTGCGCTTTCGTCATCGCAAGGTGGCCCTCGCCAGACGCAAGCGCCATCATGCCCTCGGCTAATGCCTCGTAGCCCTTCTTCTCACGGTTGCGGTCAAAGTAACGGGAAATCGCGGTCTCATCGCCGTTCAGGAATTTGAAAGCGGCAACAAAGAACGCCAGCAACTTCAAACCAAGCCATACTGCAACGACCAGCGCCACCAATGCAAAAGCAAGCTGCAACGGCGAAAGCGTCAGCTCAATGCCCGCAATGGAAATCGTCGCACCCCCCGACACATCCATCAATTGGGTCGCCCCAAGGGTCAGAGCGGTCACAGCAGCCACAAACAGGAGAATTTTGATCAAGGAAAATAACATCTGGGGCGCCTTTAATTATCGTTAAGTGATGTGGACAAAGTTGCAGCAGCCGCCAACGCGTCCGCGCGGGCCTCCGCCAATCCTTGCCACTCGGTAAACTCTGCACGCGCCACCTCAGGCAACGCACCAAGCTCGGCCAGTGTATCGGTCAAACGACCCGCATCAATCGCAGCCTGCGCGCGGGACAAGACAGCATCCGCATCGTTACCCTCTTTAGGGGCGACAGACCGCACATCAAATTGATCGCGCAAGAATGCTGTGAATCCGCCAGTCGTTTCACCAGACGCACCCTCTGCACGGGCCGTCGCCAACGCAGCACGGGCCGCATCAGGGAAGGACGCCTGCAAAGAGGCCAGTGTTGGCGCACCATCGCGCACCGCAGTCAACGCCTCGGGCACATCCGCTTGCAGCGCATCCGCCAAATCGTCCAACGCCGCACCAAGCGGCGCGCCCGTTTCCAGACCACCCTCAACACGGGCCAAGGCCGCACGGCCAGCCGCAGCACGCGCCGCCGCATCTGCGTTCTCTTGGATTGACGCCGCCTGCGCACGCGCATCATCCAATTCGGCCATCGCTGTGCCGCGCATGTTCTCGATCTCGGACTTCAATGCATCCAACTCTTGCTCATATGCCGCCGTGGAAACCGACCCATCCGCACCAGCACGGTTGCTCAAATCATCCAAACGGGTCTCAAGCGTGGTGATTCGATCACCCAATTCAGCAACAGACGCGCTCACCTCCGCTTGCGCAGCCTCGATATCCGACAAGTCCGTCACAGGAATCGCAGCAACCTGTTCGCGCAAACCAGAAATCTCGGTCGATTGCGATGTAACCTGCGCGGCAAGCGACGTGTCGCCCTTTGGCAAAACAAAATACGCAGCACCAAATCCAATCGCACCAGCAACCAAACCACCAAAAATGGCTGGCATCGCGGATCCGCTCTTTTGCGGCTCTAACACAGGGGCTTTGACTGGCTCTGGGGATTTAGGCGTTTCCGCCTTTGGCGCAGGTTCAACAGGCTTCTTGACCTCAACCTCTTCAGACTTCGCAGGTTCGGGCTTCTTGGCCTCAACTTTCTCGGCTGGCGTTTCGACCGTCGCTGCTGGCTTCTCAGCTACGATCTCCGCGTCCATAATCTTCGCCTTTGGATCGGTTGCTGCCACCTTTGCGGTGCTCGGTTTCGCTGCTGTCTTACGACCTTTGGCCGGTTGTTTTGCCACGTTCAAACCCTTTCAACATTTTGGCCCACACTATAAGGCCGCAGTCGCATGGTATACGGCCATCATCTGACCCTCAAGCAAGCAGTCAAGGCTGCGACAACGGCGGCATGCATCGCATCAGCATCAGGCCGCGCAATCACGTCGACCTCAACATCGGGTAGCATACGCGCCACGGCATCGCTCATCGCAAGCACCTTGACCTGTGGTCCAATCTTCACTTGTTTTACCAGTAAGTCAGCACTGCGCGGTGAAAAAAGGGGAATAACCACAAGGTCCGCCCCTGCAATCGCCGCTCTTGCCGCATCGTTAAGTGGAACAGCAACCTGTGCATAAGCAATCACATCCGTGCAATTGATCCCCTGCGCCCGCAAGCGTGACCCCAAATCGCCGCGCGCCTCTTTGCCCCGAATATGCGCGATCGTGCCTTTCGGGGCGTCAGCCAAAACCAAAGCCAGCAACTCCTCAACGGTGCCCTGCGCGGAAACCGCGTCGAAACCTGCCTCCCGCGCCATCTCTGCCGTTCGATCCCCGACGCACCACGCACGACCACGTTTCAGGCCAAGCCTTTCCGCCTGTGCCACACCATTCGTCGAGGTGAAAATGACAGCATCCGCCTGACATTCTACATCTAGTGGCACAATCTTCATCAATGGCGACAAGATCACATCAACTACCACAGCCTCCCTGACCGCCGCCGCAAATCGGGCACCGTCTGGCTCTGGGCGGGTGATAATCAAAATAGGCTTCATCGCAGGACCATTGTTTGCACAAGGTCAGAGTGTTACCTGCGTAGCAACCAGACGCAACCGGAACTCACATGACCAAGACGCTTACAATCCTCGGCATCGAAAGTAGCTGCGACGACACCGCCGCCGCCGTTGTGCGGCAGGTGGATGGCGTGCCGACCGTGCTCTCCTCCATCGTTTTTGGGCAAACCGAACTGCACGCCGATTTCGGTGGCGTCGTGCCAGAAATCGCCGCGCGCGCGCACGTCGAAAAACTGGATACCTGCGTAGAACAGGCTCTAAAACAGGCAAATGTGGCGCTTTCCGACCTCGACGGCGTTGCCGTGACCGCAGGACCGGGTCTCATCGGGGGCGTTGTTTCTGGCGTCATGTTGGCGAAGGGCATTTGCGCCGCCACGGGTCTGCCACTGATCGGCGTGAACCATCTCGCTGGCCACGCCCTCACCCCACGTCTCACCGATCAAGTGCCATTTCCTTTCCTCATGCTGCTGGTTTCGGGCGGACATTGCCAATTCCTTCTCGTGAAAGACCACGACGATTTCACCCGCATCGGCGGCACCATCGACGATGCACCGGGTGAAGCCTTCGATAAAACCGCCCGCATCCTTGGCCTTTCTCAACCGGGCGGACCAAATGTGCAAAAGGCTGCCGAAAACGGCGATCCCAAACGCTTCAAACTCCCGCGCCCCCTGCTGAACCAAGATGGCTGCGATATGTCCTTCTCTGGCCTCAAGACCGCAATGATCCGCGCCCGTGATGCGGTGATCGTTGAAAACGGTGGCCTGACCGTGCAGGATCAAGCAGACCTTTGCGCGGGCTTCCAAACCGCCGTCGCAGATATCCTCACCGAGAAATCGCGCCGCGCATTAGAGCAATATTTCGCACTCAACCCGGCAAAACGCACATTCGCTGTCGCTGGTGGCGTCGCTGCTAACACCCAAATCCGAACCCAGCTTTTGGCACTTTGCGCTAAATTAGACACTGAATTTGTCGCGCCTCCCCTCGCGCTCTGCACCGATAACGCCGCAATGATTGCCTATGCAGGGCTTGCGCGGTTTCAGGCGGGCGAACACGACGACATGACACTATCCGCCCGCCCGCGCTGGCCACTTGACCAGACAGCGGCCCCTATGCTCGGGTCGGGCAAAAAAGGAGCGAAAGCATGAAAATCGCAGTTGCAGGAGGCGGCGCATTTGGCACAGCTGTGGCGACAGCCATCGCACTCGACGGCAGGCCCGTGACCCTCTGGGCGCGTGATCCGGACGCGATCAAATCCATGCAGTCGAAACGCACCAACCCAAAACTTCCTGGTGTCATCCTCCCCGAAAATCTCGCTGCAACGAACAATGTCACCGACCTTTTCGACGCTGATATCATCCTGCTTGCAACGCCCGCTCAGACGTTGCGCAGCTTTCTGCAAACGCACGCAGATCACTTTGCGGGCAAGGCGCTTGTCGCCTGCTGCAAGGGCATCGACCTGACCACAATGGATGGACCCGTTACGACAATCCGCGACTGTGTTCCCACAGCGACCGCGGCCATGCTCACAGGACCCAGCTTTGCCGCCGATATCGCACGCGGGCTTCCCACGGCACTGACATTGGCCTGCGATGATGAGGCACAAAGCAAGATGCTCCAGCACGAATTATCGACACTAACACTGCGACTTTACCGCACAACGGACACAATCGGCGCAGAACTCGGCGGCGCGCTCAAGAACGTCATGGCGATTGCATGCGGCGTTTGCATGGGCGCAGGATTTGGCGAAAGCGCCCGCGCGGCCCTCATTACGCGCGGATTTATCGAAATGCGGCGCTTGGCGGCAAAGCTTGGCGCAGAACCCGAAACGCTTAACGGCCTATCGGGGTTCGGCGATCTCGTTTTGACCTGCACATCAGACCAGTCGCGCAACTACCGCTACGGGCTGGCGATCGGCAAGGGCGAGGCTTTCGACCCAAATACGACCGTGGAAGGGGCCGCAACCGCCCGTGCTGTCCGGCAACTGGCGAAAAACCTGCAAATCGACTTGCCAATCTGTAACGTCGTGGCAGACTTGACCGAAGATAAACTCACCGCGAAACAGGCGCTTGCCGCTCTGCTTTCACGCCCACTCAAGGAAGAATAACATGCGCGTAGCCCTGATTACCAAAGACAAAGACGGCGCCCTGCAAACTCGCCTCGACAACCGCGACGCGCATTTGGCTTATATCGCTGAAACTGGCGTTGTCGAAATGGCCGGCCCTTTTCTGAATGATGAAGACACCATGTGCGGTAGCCTCATCATACTCGACGTCGCAGACATGGCCGCAGCTCAGGCTTGGGCGGCGAACGACCCCTACAACAAGGCAGGTCTGTTCCAATCCGTGACCTTGCAAGCGTGGAAAAAGGTCATCGGCTAATGGCCAAATGGCTCTTCAAATCCGAACCCGACGTATGGGGCTGGGACGCACAAGTCGCCAAAGGTGACGTGGGCGAGGAATGGGGCGGCGTGCGCAATTACCAAGCGCGCAATAACATGCGAGCAATGGAACTCGGCGACCAAGGGTTCTTCTACCACTCGCGCACTGGCCTCGAAATCGTTGGTATCGTCGAGGTTTGCGCCCTGTCCCACCCCGATAGCACAACCGACGACGCGCGTTGGGATTGCGTCGATATCAAAGCGGTCCGTCCCTTCAAAACGCCCGTAACCCTAGAGCAAATCAAAACCGATCCACGCCTGACCGATATGATCCTTGTGAAAAACTCACGACTTTCGGTGCAACCTGTCACCGATACCGAATGGGACATTATCTGCGCCTTAGGTAACACAAAGCCCTAGCGACATTCCGTCACACCCGCCATAGTCCCTTCACCAACAGTAAAGAGGGAACGACACAATGGGCATTCTATCGGTTCTCGCAGCAGCCATTGCCGGGTTTGCCTTTGGCGCGGTCTGGTACATGACGCTATCCAAACCATGGATGGCGGCGGCAGGCATCAAATGCGACGAAAACGGCAAGCCACAGGGCGACGGTTCACCACTACCGTTTGTGCTATCGTTCATCGCCATGATCCTCGTGTCGGGCATGATGCGACACACCTTTGCACTCTCAGGCATCGAAACAATCGGCAAAGGGCTCGTCTCTGGCCTCGGTATCGGGCTTTTCTTTATCAGCCCATGGATCATGATCAACAACGCCTACACGTCGCGGCCATTCAAGCTGACACTCATCGACAGCGGCTACGCAGTATTCGGCTGCGCGATCATGGGCGCAGTTCTGATGCTGGTCTAAAGCATAAGGGGGCCCGCGAAAATCACGGACCCCCTTCACCCCACGTGCTTCCGAAGAACCCACACGTGCTGAAAATCTTAGCGTGTCGTCGGTCTACGGAAATTGCTTCAAACGAGCAAAGAAATAGCTCAGAAAATTTTCGCTAAATGTAGTTCAAACGCCAAACGCCCGCCACATGGGCGAGCGTTTCACATATTCAATCAGCTTGGTTTAGCTGTAGACGGACTCTTTACCGAAATGCTTGGTGAGCATGTAATAAACGACAGCGCGGTATTTGTTACGCTCGGATTTACCGTAAATTTCGATCACTTTGTTGATCGCTTCCATCAACTCTGGACCGTCTTTCAGACCAAGCTTTTTGACGAGGAAGTTGTTCTTCACGGTCTCAAGCTCGGAAGCCTGACCGCCAGCAACAGTTTGCGCATCTTTGTTATAGATCGCAGGGCCGCAACCGATTGTGACCTTCGTCAACAGATCCATGTCTGGCGTCATGTTGCACTTCGTCTTCAGATCTTCCGCGTATTTCGCAATCCATTCGTCTCTCTTACCCATCGTTTAGGTCCCCGTTAATTACTTTGGCCCTCAGGCCAGGTTGTGCGCGGGTCATGTTCGCCCAACGCTTGTGCAAACCGTAATGTGAGCGCTAGTGCTACGTAAAGGGAAAACAGGGGGGAAATTTCCCCCAAAAAGCGCAACGCGCCCCTTAGCGGCACCCACCCCACCCCTTCGATTGCAGGTGAAAATGGTCTGCATGCAATGCGTTATAGTCAGGCGAAAGCGTCATTCGGAACCACTCGCAAGCACCCGCTCGGGCTGCATGTAGAAAACCTGCCGTTACGTCATTCTTTTCCCAATCGCGGATCAAACGCGCGTCTGACCCATCAGAAAACCGAAATCCCGCAATATCTATCGCGTCCGCTGTGGCATGGGCGCTCATACGCCCAGTTGCCCCCGCGCTTGTCCTCATTTCACGGCAATTATAGCTGCCGATATGGTCAATTCCGCTCAGGGTTTTTCCAATCGCCATCGCTGCAGGCGCCAGACTATGCTGCTCCCACATCGCCATGCGCAAGGCAATCGCACAACGGGTCTCGACAGGTCGTATCGCCGCCCCACCCACACTCGCCAAATCGACGCGGCCTTGAATATGGCATTGCTCCGACGCCGTAAATCCTCCATCGGCGTAAATTCCGCTGCCGTTGCAAGTGCCTCCAAACACGCCTCTGGCTCCGCAATCGCCTGCCGTAACCGCCATTGCGTGAAGGGCGTCACAGGCTCCTCAACACGCAACGGCGCCAGCGGGTTCCACCCTGCGGGGATGCGGTCGGGATTGATTGAAACCCAAACCACGGCCCAAACGACAGCAGCACCCACCAAACGCAAAAGCACGCCAGTGATACTGACGTGCTTTTCTGGCGGCTTCTCGTCAGTCACGATTTAGTAGCGGTAGTGCTCGGGCTTAAATGGCCCCTCAACAGTCACACCAATATAATCGGCCTGCTCTTTGTTCAGCGTCGTCAGCTTCACGCCAATCCGCGCGAGGTGCAGACGGGCCACTTTCTCGTCCAGATGCTTTGGCAGAATATAAACGCCAGGCTGGTATTCGTCGCCCTTGGTCCAAAGCTCGATCTGCGCCAAAACTTGGTTCGTAAACGAAGCTGACATCACAAAGCTTGGGTGCCCAGTCGCATTTCCAAGGTTCAACAAGCGACCCTCAGACAGCAAAATCAGCCGCGAACCGCTTGGCATCTCGATCATATCGACCTGCTCTTTGATGTTCGTCCATTTGTGGTTCCGCAAATGCGCAACCTGAATTTCGTTATCAAAGTGGCCGATGTTCCCAACAATCGCCATGTCCTTCATCTCGCGCATATGCTCGATCCGGATCACGTCCTTGTTACCCGTCGTGGTGATGAAAATGTCAGCCGAGCCAACAACATCTTCCAGCACAACAACCTCAAAACCGTCCATCGCCGCCTGCAACGCACAGATCGGGTCAACTTCCGTCACCTTCACACGTGCACCCGCACCGCGAAGCGACGCAGCAGAGCCCTTACCCACATCCCCGTAGCCACAAACTACAGCGACCTTGCCCGCCATCATCGTGTCAGTCGCGCGGCGAATGCCGTCAACAAGGCTCTCTTTGCAGCCATACTTGTTGTCAAACTTCGACTTGGTCACACTATCGTTCACGTTGATTGCAGGGAACGGCAGTTGCCCGTTCTTATGCAGGTCATACAGACGGTGCACGCCAGTTGTCGTTTCCTCAGATACGCCAACAATCGCCGCCTTCGTCTTCGCAAACCAACCTGGTGTCTCTTTCATGCGCTTCTGGATCTGCAGCTTGATCACTTCTTCTTCCTCAGAAGTCGGAACAGCCAACACATCCTCGCCCGCTTCCATGCGCGCACCCAAGAGCACATAAAGCGTCGCGTCGCCGCCATCGTCCAAGATCAGGTTCGCACCTTCAGGGAAGGCAAACGAACGATCCAAGTAATCCCAATGTTCGGTCAAAGACTGGCCCTTGATCGCAAATACAGGCACACCAGCCTCGGCAATCGCTGCCGCTGCGTGATCTTGTGTCGAGAAAATGTTGCACGACGCCCAGCGCACATCAGCACCAAGAGCCACAAGCGTTTCAATCAAAACCGCTGTCTGGATCGTCATATGCAACGAGCCAACAATCCGCGCACCTTCCAACGGCTTTGACGCCCCGAATTCCTCGCGCAGCGCCATCAGGCCCGGCATTTCCGTTTCAGCGATATCGAGTTCCTTGCGGCCAAAGCCAGCGAGTGCGATATCTTTTACAATGTAGTCGGTTGCCATTTGGGCCATCCTGTCTGTCATCTATTCGACGGACCATCTAGCACTGGCAAGGCACTGCGACAAGGTAATGGACAAAACATGGCACAACCCCGCGCTTGGCAAAGAATGCTCTCTGGTCGCAGACTCGACCTGCTTGACCCGACGCCGATGGATATCGAGGTCGAAGATATCGCCCACGGCCTCGCTTTTGTCGCTCGCTGGAATGGGCAGACAAAGGGCGACTACGCCTATTCCGTCGCCGAACACTCCTTGTTAGTGACTGATATCTTCACAGCGCAAAACCCGAACGCCCCCGTGAAATGGCAACTCGCCGCCCTTCTTCACGACGCGCCAGAATATGTGATCGGCGATATGATCTCGCCTGTGAAGGCCGCCGTCGGACCTGGTTATGGTGAGCTTGACGAACGCCTGACTGCCGCGATCCACATCCGATTTGGCCTGCCAGCGCAAATTCCCGCTCCGATCAAAAAACAGATCAAAGCCGCTGATAAGATTTCTGCATGGTTAGAGGCTGTGCAAATCGCAGGTTTCACTGCGGCAGAGGCCGACAAGTTCTTTGGTAAAATCGACCCTGACTTCGCCAAAATCCTGCAAATTCGCTTGCGGCCTCCTGTCGAGGTCCGCAATGACTTCACCGCGAAACACCACGACCTGATGGACAAGCTATGATCACAATCAACACCCGCGTTCGCTCCGCCGTTTCCGCAGATGCCACGCAAATGAACAAGCTCATCAATGCCGTCATCGAGGCAGGTGGGACCACAGCCTACGAAAACCAACTCGATGCTGACTACATACGCCACCGCTTCATCGCGCCTGACAATAACATCTCTTGTCACGTCGCGATTTCAAATGGGCGGTTGTCTGGTTTTCAATCGCTGATCTGGGGTTACGACAACATGCCCGAAGGCTGGGCCGTGATCGCCACCTTCGTCGGCCTTGATCGCGCTAAAATGGGGATCGGACAAAAGCTGTTCTCAGCCACTCGCTTCGCGGCCAAGGCCGCCGACGTGAAAACCATCGACGCCACCATTCGCGCCGATAATATCGGTGGTCTGAAATATTACGGTGGATTGGGTTTCACCGACTACGACGTGCTCAAGCAGATTCCGCTCCGCGACGGCACACCCGTTGACCGTATCCGCAAACGCCTCGATCTGTGACACAGCGGTGCACGTTTGGTGCATGCGCTGTGCACGCAAATCACACCCCTATTTCGGGCTGCGTTTCGCCAAAATCCGCTGCAACGTGCGGCGGTGCATATTAAGCCGTCTTGCGGTCTCGGACACGTTGCGATCACACATTTCATAGACCCGCTGGATATGTTCCCAACGCACGCGATCCGCACTCATCGGGTTCTCTGGTGGCGGGGGCAACTCGCCCTCACGCGCTAGCAAAGCATTCACAATATCATTGGCATCAGCAGGCTTTGCCAAATAATCCGTGGCCCCGATCTTCACCGCCGCAACCGCCGTCGCAATGGCACCATAGCCTGTCAAAACAACGATGCGGCTTTCTGGCCTACGGGCGCGAAGCGTCTCGACGACGTCCAGTCCGTTGCCATCCGTAAGGCGCAGATCAACGACGGCATATGCAGGCGGGCGGGCCGTCGCAATCGCCTTACCAGCCGCCACGCAGTCTGCCGTTTCAACAGAAAAACCACGTTTTTCCATAGCCTTAGCGAGTCTTTTGAGAAATGCCTCATCATCATCGACCAACAGCAATGTTGGATCTTCACCAAGGTCTAGCGCTTCATTTACCATCGCACGGCAACTCCCATTGGATTCGGATGGACACTTAGCGCCCACCTCACCTGCGTCAACTTGTTACGATGCCGCGGCAAAACATGCCACACGATCCGCGACTTGCTCAGGAGTGTCAACTTGGCGGAAGAATTCGACGAAGCCCTTGTCCGGCATCACGAGGTAGCTAAACGTCGAATGCTGCATCAAATAATACTCGGGATCATCATCCTGTTTGGCCGCTACAACGCGGTAGGCTTTCACAGCCCGCGCAATCTGTTCATCTGATCCTGTCAGCCCGATCATATCAGGATGAAAGTTGTCGGCATATTCTCCAACGATTTCAGGGGTATCACGTGCAGGATCAATTGTAATAAACACGCCACCCACATCGACACCGCGCTCGGCCAAAATATCCATAACAGCAGCATTTCGCGCCATATCGAGCGGGCAAACATCGGGGCAGAATGTATAGCCGAAATAGACAAGCGTCGGTTTGGTAATCACCTCACTGTCAGTCACAGTTTTCCCTGTTTTATCAATCAGTTCAAACGGGCCGCCAATCTCCCCTCCCGAAATAGCCGTGGACCCGCAATTCGCCAATGTTGGCGTGCGCAGCTTCGTTACCGCATAGGTTCCAACAACCAAAGCCACCACAGCCACGCTCGCACCAATCGCTATCCACTTAGTCATAGTCTTACCCTCATATTTGACCGCATTGATGATCTAATGCGCTACCCTTATCAATGGCCTAGCAGGAGGCGCAAATGTCCCTAACCGAATTCGAAATGTTCCAAGACCGTCAGCGCAGTAACTGGGTCCGATTGCGCACACTGAATGCTCTCCGCTGGTTTGCGATTGCCGGCCAAACGATCGCGCTTATCGTTGCGGTCGAGGTATTTTCGCTCGAACTTGAAGTAGGCCTCGCCTCTATGACCGTTGGGGCCTCTGTTATTCTTAATCTCGTCTATGGCTTTGTTTTTCCTGAGAATAAACGCCTCAAAGAACGCGAAGCGTTTGGAATGTTGGTGTTCGACATCGTCCAGCTAAGCATCCTTTTGTACCTGACGGGGGGGCTCAACAATCCATTCGCGATGCTCTTGTTGGCGCCAGTCACCATCGCCGCGACTGTTCTGCACCTGCGTAGCACGCTGTTACTCGGTGTTACGGCCATCGCGGTAACCACAGTTCTCAGCCAATTTAGCCTGCCAATTACAGCGGCAACAGGGGTCGAACTCGCGCTTCCGGGATTATACCAATTCGGGTTTTGGCTCGCGATTGTGGTTGGCGTTGTGTTTTTGGCCGTCTACGCACGTCAGGTGACGACGGAAATGCACAATATGGGGGATGCGTTGCTGGCTACCCAGCTTGCCCTCGCACGCGAGCAAAAGCTAACGGATCTCGGCGGTCTTGTCGCGGCAACCGCGCATGAATTGGGTACGCCATTAGCAACGATCATGCTGGTTAGCGGCGAGCTGAAGGGAGAAGCGGTAGAAGGCACTGACCTGCATGACGACCTTGTTCTTATTCATGAACAAGCGATCCGATGCAAAGAAATCCTGCATTCGATGGGGGCGGCAGGCAAGGACGATCTGCACCTTCGCCAAGTTCCGATTGAAGCGCTGGTCAGAGAGGCCGCTGCACCGCATTTAGGTCGCGGCAAAGAGATCGTGTTTCACTTTGGCGCGGAGGATTTGTTGGATAAACGACATCCTATCGTGCCGCGCAGACCCGAGATCATCCATGGATTGCGCAATCTCATTCAGAACGCCGTCGACTTTTCAGACACCCATGTTGAAGTTACGGCAAGCTGGACGGAGACAGAAATTCGGGTGCGAATTTCCGATGATGGTGCTGGCTTTCCCCCCTCGGTGATCGGGCGTATTGGCGACCCATTTGTCGGACGCCGGCGCGTGACTGTAGATAGCCAAAAACGGCCAGGGTATTCTGGCATGGGACTTGGGCTATTTATTGCAAAGACGCTTTTGGAAAGATCCGGTGCGCGGTTGAAGTTTCGGAATGCCAGCCAGTTTACAAAAACCAGTGGCGCCGTGGTCGATGTTGTCTGGCCAATAGCAATTTTCACGGAAATATCTGATGGCGCCCTCGGCGAAAACCAGAATTTTACGGCATTCTAAGAATGTTTAACGTGCTATTAACCTAAGGGAGACATCTTGGAGTTGAAACCATCGGGAAACCAGAAAGATGTCATTCGCAACTCAAGACTTTCTTGCAATATTCTCGGTCGCAATCGCCGCGGCTTTGCTTGTTTGGGTGACTGGCTACTTTCTTGAACAACGCACACCCCAAAAACTGACCCAAAATAGAAAGACGCTCGAGAGGCTCTCATTTCTCCTTGATGAAACGAGCATCATTGATTGCTCTGCCGAAGCGCGGCGTTTGCTAGGGACAAACGATCCAACCTTGAACTCTGTCATCAACCACTTTGAGCCGCTATTTCCGCAGCTGGGCAAGGAACTCGTCAATGATGTTGGCTCAAAACGGGTCATCGCTGCCGAAGGTCGTTCTGACATTTGGCTGGAGCTATGCCCAGTCGGAAACAGGTCGCAGCTTACTGTTTGCGGCACCACCGAAAGTGCACTCGAGCAAATTGGCATTATCCAATCCAAAAATGAAAATGCTGAACTCCAGACTTTGCGGGACATCACCAAGAACGCGCCCTATCTTATTTGGCGTTTAGATGTATCCGGACGCCTCGTTTGGGCAAACGAATTCTACCTCGCCGCCTGTGATGCAAGCGCGACAACAATGGAAAACACGACGACGCTTCCGTCCCAACCGCTATTTGAGGACTTAGAACCGCATCAGATGGTAGCGAATGCGACCGTTCGTAGATCCCTGACGATGCAGGATAACGCCGCGCCGAGGTGGTATGATATTTCGGCAATCAAGATCCAGTCTGGTTTGATTTATTACGCAATCAACGCCGACCCGATTGTGCGTGCAGAGCTTGGTCAACGCAAATTTGTCCAGACGCTTAGCCAAACATTTGCACAACTATCAATTGGCCTGGCAATATTTGATCGGCGGAGGCAACTCGCGACGTTCAACCCTGCCCTGTTGGATATGACGGGATTACCGTTTGATTTTCTTTCGGGCCGACCCAGTATCGACGCCATGCTTGATCGCTTGCGCGAATTGCAGATGCTTCCGGAGCCTGTGAATTATAATTCTTGGCGCGAACAATTCACCGTCATGGAGCAAGCCGCAAAAGATGGCACGTATTGCGAGAATTGGAATTTGCCCAATAGCCAAACGTTCCGCGTGACGGGCAAGCCGCATCCTGACGGTGCATTCGCTCTTTTGTTCGAGGACATCAGCGCCGAGATTTCCCTGACACGACGGTTCCGCTCGGAAATTGAAACCTGCCAAGCGGTTCTCGACAATCTTGTAGAGGCGATTGTTGTGTTTTCCAACGCGGGCAATCTCGTTTTGGCCAATGACGCCTATTGCGCGCTTTGGGACACCGATCTGACCCGTGAAATTACGAACCATAATCTGCGGGCGGAGCTTCTCAAATGGCAAGATCGCTGCACGCCAACCCGTATCTGGACAAACCTCAAGGAACTGACGAGCCAAATAGGGTTGCGCCAGCATTGGTCTGAGACGGCCGTTTTGGACGATGGTCGACAGATCACATGCCATGCCTGTCCAATTTCTGGTGGGATGACGATGATTAAGTTTATCGTTGGATCTGCTCGCAAACCTAGAATTCAAAACTTCAAACAAGGCAAACCTTCTAACGCGGTCTTGACCCGCTGATTTAGCTTGCAGGCGCGGCCTCAAGTCATATCCTTGCCGCATGTCGAAAACACCCCAAATGATCGAGCTTCCCGACGAGGCCGCTACGCAAGCGCTTGCGCATCGCATCGCGCCACAACTCAAAATTGGTGACTGCTTGTTACTTGAAGGCCCAATCGGCGCAGGAAAAACTGCGTTTTCGAGGGCCTTGATCCGCGCGCGCCTTGGCCGGATGGAAGATGTACCTTCGCCCACATTTACCCTTGTGCAAGTTTACGATGATCCAGATGGCGACATTTGGCACTGTGATCTCTATCGGCTGACCCACCCTGATGAAGCGTTTGAGTTGGGTTTGGAGGAGGCTTTTGAGACCGCGATTTGTCTCGTTGAATGGCCTGATCGTTTGGGAAAAGACGCGCCCAAGTCGGCATCTACTCTGACATTCGAAGCGCATGAGAGCGGTCATCGTGTGACAATCAATCTGTCTGACAGCATGGAGTTGGTTTTCTAGCATGCGTGATTTGCAGATTGATAAGGCGCTTGCAGGAACCCCGTGGGGAGAGTGGACCAAGACAGCGATTGCAGGTGATGCCTCTGCACGTCGGTATTTTCGCCTTACCCATTCGGATGAACCCAGTCTCATTTTAATGGACGACCCGACGCTCACGACCGCGCCCTTCGCAAATATCTCGGATGCCCTCACGCGGACAGGGCTTTCCGCGCCGAAAATTTATCTCCATGAGCCGCGTATCGGACTAATGGTGATTGAAGACCTCGGCTCCATTGATTTTGCGCGCCAAATTGAGCAACATCCTAACGATGAGTTGGCGCTTTATCATGCGGCAAACAAAGTCATCATCGCACTTCATACACTCAAACCGTCGCTCTCGCTCGCAACAATTACACCGACCGTCGCCGCAGATATGATTGATTTGGCAAGCCTCCATTATGCCGCAACAGAGGCGGGAAAGGGGGATTTGCAGGCAGCGATGTTGCGGGCCTATTCCGAACTGGTTGACCCAGAGCCACATCTAGCCCTGCGCGATTTTCATGCCGAGAACTTGATCTGGCGGTCCCAATTGAGCGGCATCGACCGTGTAGGTCTCTTGGATTTCCAAGACGCGGTTTTCGCGCCTGCCGGATATGATCTCATGTCATTGCTGCGCGATGCACGGCGTGATGTTTCATCTAAAGTTGCCGATGAAATCATGGTCGCGTTTTGTAACAAAATCGGTCGCGATATGTCTCAGATGTCTGCGCACCTTGCCTGCGTGTCGGTGCAGCGAAACCTGCGCATTCTGGGCATTTTTGCGCGACTGACAAAGCGCGATGGCAAGGTCAAATACCTTTCGCTCTTGCCCCGTGTTTGGGCACATTTAATGACAGACCTCGCGCATCCCGCGATGGTAGATTTGCGCAAAGTTGTGATGGCAGAACTCCCGCCACCAAATACCGAAACCCTGCAACGATTGGGCACGCCATGAATTCCCTACCGACCCTTCTGTTTGCCGCTGGATTTGGGACCCGCATGGGTGAACTGACCCGCGAAAAGCCGAAACCGATGGTGAAGGTGGCGGGCCTGCCGCTTATTGATCATGCGCTTAATTTGCTGACCGACATCAATGCGCCCAAGGTCGTGAACCTGCATTATAAAGGCGAGGTATTGCGCGAGCATTTGGCGGGGCGAGATATCCTGTTTTCCGATGAAAGCGATAAAATCCTTGAGACAGGTGGCGGGTTACGCAGAGCTTTGCCTTTGCTGGGGGAAACCATTGTTGCGACCTTGAACACTGACGCAGTTTGGCAAGGTCCGAACCCGTTTGAAGTTCTCATGAAGGCGTGGCGCCCAGAGATGGAAGCGCTTCTGCTGACCGTCCCGAAAGATCACGCAATTGGTCACAACGGGGTGGGCGATTTTGTTGCAGACACAGATGGACGCCTCACGCGTGGTGCAGGCGAAATTTATACAGGCCTTCAGATTGTGCGCATTGATGACCTGCCAAATATTGCCGAGGATGCCTTTTCGATGAACGTTTTGTGGACCCGCATCGCTGCGCGCGGCGGGCTTTATGGTGCATCGTTCAATGGGCGTTGGTGCGACGTTGGCCAACCCGAAAGCATCGAGTTGGCCGAGCAGATGTTAGGCACACAGGATGTTTGAAACCTCGGATAGACCCCGCGTTTTTGGCATGGCTCCGGGCGTAGATTTTGCAACGGCCTTGGTCGAAGGTCTGCAAGAACGCTTCGCCGATTTCACACCAGCCCAGTGGGCGCGGATCGAGATTTATGTGAATACAAGCCGTATGCAGCGCCGTATCAGAGAGGTTTTCGAAAGCGGCCCTGCGCGGCTTTTGCCGCGTGTGCGATTAATCACCGATCTTGCGAATGATCCGCGCGCTGATGTTGGTCCGCCTGCTGTGTCGAAACTTCGTCGTCGGTTGGAATTATCGCAATTCGTCGCAGCTCTTTTGGACCAAGACTCGGATCTTGCTCCACGTGCGGCGCTTTATGATCTTTCCGACAGCCTTGCGAAATTGATGGAAGAAATGAACGGCGAAGGGGTCGCGCCCGATGCTTTTGAAAGGCTGGACGTGACCGACGAGTCTGGTCATTGGGATCGTGCCTTGCAGTTCTTGAAAATCGTTGCGCGATTTTTGGGTGAGAGCCACGCACCCGACAAAGACCTGCGCTTGCGTCGGGTCATTGCGCAAATGGCCGGCGAATGGATCATTTCCCCGCCTAGCCACCCCGTGATCATGGCGGGTTCAACGGGGTCACGGGGCGCGTTTTCAATGCTCATGCAAGCGGTGGCAAAGCTGCCACAAGGCGCCGTCGTTCTTCCCGGTTACGATTTTGACCTGCCGCATGACGTTTGGGCGAGTATGGAGAATGATCTGGTCTCAGAGGATCACCCGCAATACCGCTTTCACAAGGTGATGCAGCAACTCGATTTGTTGCCCGATGATATTGCTGCTTGGAGCGAAACGCCTCCCGCGCATCCATTGCGCAATACCCTTGTATCCTTGTCCTTGCGCCCCGCGCCCGTGACCGATCAATGGTTACGCGATGGGCCGGATTTGGGCGATTTGCAGATTGCGACACAAGGCCTGACGCTGATCGAGGCCGCATCCCCCCGCGCCGAGGCCGAAGCGATTGCGCTGCGTTTGCGTGCTGCGGCGCAAGACGGGATCACCGCCGCGCTGATTTCGCCAGACCGCATGCTAACCCGCCAAGTTACCGCCGCGCTAGATCGTTGGGACATCAGGCCCGACGATAGCGCGGGGATGCCGTTGGCACTGTCGCCTCCGGGTCGGATGTTGCGTCATGTTGCGGATTTGTTTGGGAAACCTCTGACTGGCGAAAGCCTGCTGACGTTACTCAAGCATCCGCTATGCAATAGTGACGGCTCGGATCGCGGACCACACTTGCGGTTTGCGCGCGAATTGGAATTGCAGTTACGTCGAAAGGGCCCGCCATTTCCTAAAGCCGAAACGTTAACTGAATGGGCTGGGCCCAACGCGGCGCGGCAACCTTGGGCCGCTTGGGTTGGCGGGTTGATCGCTGGTCTGGGCGAGCCGATTGAGCGCGAGTTGGCGGACCATGTGGCAGCGCATCTTGCCTTGGCAGAGGTGCTATGCCGTGGCCCAAATGCCGAAGGTTCCGGTGGGCTATGGAAGGAAACTGCGGGCCGCGAAGCACGCCGCATTTGCGATAATTTGGCTGCACATGCTGACGCTGGCGGGGCGATGAATTGCGCCGAATACGCCGCGCTTTTTGGTGCTGTATTGGCCGAAGGCATGGTGCGTAATCCTGATGGCGCACATCCCAATATCCTGATCTGGGGCACGCTAGAGGCCCGCGTTCAGGGTGCCGATCTGATCATCCTTGGTGGTATGAACGAGGGCGTCTGGCCAGAGGCGGCCAACCCCGATCCGTGGCTTAATCGCAAGATGCGTAAGGATGCGGGGCTATTGTTACCTGAACGTCGTATCGGGCTTTCTGCACATGACTACCAGCAGGCCGTTGCTGGCAAAGAAGTCTGGATAAGTCGCGCGAAACGATCCGCAGACGCGGAGACTGTACCGTCGCGTTGGGTCAATCGTCTGATGAATTTGCTAGGTGGTTTACCTGCGCAAGGTGGCGACAGGGCGCTGGAAAGGATGCGTGCGGATGGAGATGTTTGGTTAGCAAAGGCCGCCGCGCTGTCGGAGCCAATTGATCAAGTCGAGTCCGCGAAACGCCCCTCACCACAGCCACCCATCGAGGCACGACCCAAGAGTATTTCCGTCACGCAAGTGAAAACCCTGATCCGCGACCCCTATGCGATTTACGCGCAAAAGGTGCTTCGATTGCGCGAACTTGACCCGTTGGTGCCACGCGTCGATGCACCGTTACGTGGCATGATCGTACACGAGATTTTAGAGAAATTCATCGGCGGCGGCACCAAGGCCAGTGACCCGAATGCCCGCGATATCCTGATGCAAATCGCGCATGACATCTTCGAACGTGACTGTCCGTGGCCGACGATCCGCACGCAATGGCTATCGCGGCTTGACCGTGTTGCTGACATTTACCTAGAGGGTGAACGCACCCGCCAAGCCCGCGCAGTTAACTCGGAAATCGAAGTGAACGGCAAAATCGCGGTTGGAAATACGGGCGTGCAGCTGACCTGCAAGGCTGACCGGATCGACCTGACACACGAAGGAACCGCGCTGATCTATGACTACAAGACAGGTCAGGTGCCATCGTTGAAAATGCAAGCGAACTTCGACAAGCAACTTTTGCTAGAGGCTGCGATGGTAGAGCTTGGCGCGTTTGACGGCATCGGGCCGCTGTCTGTTGATGGCGCTGCATTTGTCGCGATGAACACCGATATGAAAGATGTGATAGCACCCTTGGACAAGAACCCCGCGATGGATGTTTGGGCGGATTTTCAAAAGTTGCTGGATGAATACAACGTGAAGTCACGCGGCTACACCGCCCGCATGGCAATGTTTTCGCGCACCGACCCGAGTTATTACGACCACCTCGCGCGATTTGGCGAATGGGACACCAGCAACGACGCCACGCCAGAGGACCTGACATGATCCGCAACGACGCTACCCAACGGCAGGTCGATGCCGCCGATCCGCGCAATTCCACGTGGCTCTCTGCGAATGCGGGTTCGGGGAAAACACGTGTGTTGACGGACCGTGTTGCGCGGCTGTTGTTTGATGAGGTCGAGCCGCAGAACATTCTTTGTTTGACCTATACCAAAGCCGCCGCCGCCGAGATGCAGAACCGTCTTTTCAAACGCCTCGGCGCTTGGGCGATGATGGGTGATGATGATCTGCGACGCGACCTGCTGGAACTCGGCACTGAGGGAACGATTGATGCGGCGCGGCTGAAAAGCGCACGCCAACTTTTCGCCCGCGCGGTTGAAACGCCTGGTGGTTTGAAAATCCAGACGATTCACTCTTTCTGCGCAGGGGTTTTGAGGCGGTTTCCACTGGAGGCGGGGATTAGTCCGCAGTTCCGCGAAATGGAAGACGTGACCGCCAAGGCCCTGCGTGCTGAAGTCGTTGACGACATGGTCATTGGTCGAAACAAAAGGCAAGTTGAGCAGCTACTGGCGCATTTTACGGGTGCTGATCTAACTGATCTGACACAGGAAATTGCGGGCAAACGCGAGGCGCTTGCCGTGCGGCCAACAGATGCCGTGCTGCGTAAGAGCCTTGATCTAGCGCTGGAAGTCTCGCGCGAAAGCCTGATTAAGTCTGTGTTTATGGATGGCGCAACAGAGACGCTGACGAACCTGATCCCTGTTTTGCGCAAAGGCTCACCAACAGATGCCAAAGCAGGCGATGCTCTCAGCACATTGAATTTGACTGGTAAGTCATCGCTTTCCGATATCGCCGTGCTGGAAAAGCTGTTCCTCTTTGGTGCATCGGCGAAAGCCCCCTTTGCCGCGAAATACGATGCGTTTCCAACCAAAGGGACACGCCTCGCGAACCCAGAGTTGATCGAAGAATTGCAGCCGATTATGGAGGCCGTCGAAGCAGGTCGTCAAAGCCGCCTCGCCCTGCTTGCCTATGAAAAAACCAGCGCCCTTTACGATTTCGCCGATGCGTTTTTGCCTGCTTACGAGGCCCGCAAACTCTCGCTTGGGATGCTCGATTTCGACGATTTGATCGGCAAGGCTAAGGCACTTCTGACCGATGAGAAGGTCGCGCAATGGGTGCTGTTCCGGCTTGATGGCGGCATTGATCACGTGCTGGTTGACGAGGCCCAAGACACGAGTCCAAGCCAGTGGGCCGTGATCAAACAATTGACCCATGAGTTCACCGCTGGCGTCGGCGCGAACCCTGACAAAGAGCGCACGATTTTCGTCGTGGGCGATGTGAAGCAGTCGATCTATTCGTTCCAAGGGGCCGCGCCCGAGGCGTTTGACCAGATGCGCCACCATTTCAGCGATGCTTTGGCGCACGTCGGGCGTAACCTTGCTGATATGTCGCTGAACTATTCGTTCCGCTCGTCCCAAGCGATCTTGCGCGTGGTGGATGAAACCTTCAGCGGCCCGCAGTCCATGGGCATGCCAACCGAGAGCAGCCACCTCGCGTTTAAGGCGGATATGCCAGGGCGGGTTGATCTTTGGCCCGTAGTTGAAAAGGTTGAAGACGAGCAAGAGCGCGAATGGTTTGTCCCCGTCGATCAACCAAGCGAGACCAGCGAAATTGTCGTGATGGCAAACCGCGTGGCAGCGCAGATCAAACATATGATTGCCAATGAAACCCTGCCAGTCGAGATCGGCAACACAGGCACTTATAACCATCGGCCGATTACAGAAGGCGACATTCTGATCCTTGTGCGCGGTCGTAAAACAGGGCTGTTTTCCGAGATGATCCGCGCGTGTAAAGCGGCAGGTTTAAAGATTGCTGGCGCAGATAGATTGCGTGTCGGAGCCGAGCTTGCGGTACGAGACCTCACCGCGCTTTTGTCGTTTCTTGCCTTGCCCGAGGATGATCTATCGCTTGCCTCTGCGTTGAAATCACCGCTGTTTGGTTGGACCGAACAGGATTTGTTCACGCTGGCGCACCATCGCCCAGAGAAGGGTTTCTTGTGGTCCGCGCTGCGTGACGCGAAAGGACACGAAGGGACCAAAGCGATTTTACAGGACTTGCGTAAGCAGGCCGACTTTTTACGCCCCTATGATTTGATCGAACGCATTTTGACACGTCACAAAGGACGGCTTAACTTGCTTGCCCGACTTGGGGTCGAGGCCGAGGATGGGATCGACGCGCTGCTATCGCAAGCATTGGTTTATGAATCGACTGGCGTGCCGAGTTTGACTGGCTTTCTTGCTGCAATGCAGACCGATGACCTTGAGGTCAAACGACAAATGGATAGCCAAGGCGACCGCATTCGCGTGATGACGGTGCATGGGGCCAAGGGCTTGGAGAGCCCGATCGTGTTCCTGCCTGACACCGCCAAGAAGAAGAACGAAGTGCGCGCCGATCTCTACCCTGCTGGCGATCACATGATATGGAAAACCAAGACGGATTCCGCGTCGGAGGCGCAGGGTGCCCTGAAGGATGAGTTGGCCGAGGCGCAGACCGAAGAGAACATGCGCTTGCTTTACGTTGCGATGACACGAGCCGAGAAATGGTTGGTTGTGGGCGCGGCGGGTGATGTCGGTGACGGCAGCGATAGCTGGTATTCGCTGGTCGCGGGCGCGATGGAGCATTCTGGTGCAGTTGATGACAAATGCGACGATTTGGACATCAAACGCTTCTCCCACGAGGATTGGAAAAGCGGCGAACTTGTCGCCGTGAAGCGCACGGAAAATGTAAGAATTGCGGCCCCAGTTTTCGACGAATTACCTGTGATCATGAAGTCAAAAACCGTGGCCCCGTCTGACCTAAAAGGTGCAAAAATTATCCCCGGCGACGTGAGCGAACAAGACGAGGATTACGCCAAGGCGCGCGGCACGGCGATCCACTTGCTGCTCGAACACTTGCCGCTCGCATCAAAGGAAAAGCGCCTCTCTCTGGCAAAGCAGTTGCTATCGGGAATGGATGAAGGATTGGCCAATGACGCTGAAATCCCCACCCATGTTTGTGCGGTATTGGATGCGCCTGATCTCGCCCATTTATGGGCCGGTGACGCGCTTACAGAAGTCGATATTTCCGCGCAAGTGGGCGATATCCGCTTTCACGGCGCGATTGACCGTTTGTTGATCGGCGACACAAAAGTGACTGCTATCGATTACAAATCAAACCGCCTTGTGCCCGACACGCCTGAACAAACCCCAGAGGGACTTTTGCGGCAGATGGCGGCTTATGCGGCGGGGCTGGCAAAGGTATTCCCTGATCACGAAGTCGAAGTCGCAATCCTTTGGACCCAAACCGCCACATTGATGCCCATTCCGCCGAAACTTATTGCAGAAGCTCTCAACCGCGTGACTGCGCCTTGACCATTGGCGTGGCGGTTCATAGGTTCTGGTCAAATCACATCGTCAAGGAGAGCCGAAATGGCAACCGTAGCAGTAACAGACGCAACATTTGACGCCGAAGTGCGCCAGTCCGACATTCCAGTTGTCGTAGACTTCTGGGCCGAATGGTGTGGCCCATGCAAGCAAATCGGCCCAGCGCTTGAAGAATTGTCGAACGAGATGGCTGGCAAAGTCAAAATCGTTAAAGTGAACGTCGACGAAAACCCCAATTCGCCAGCGCAAATGGGCGTGCGAGGAATTCCTGCACTGTTCGTTTTCAAAAACGGCGAAGTTGTTTCCAACAAAGCTGGCGCTGCCCCAAAGGCCGCCATTCAAGGCTGGATCGAAGAGTCGATCTAATCTCGAGCGAAATAAGTGGAATTGGGCGCCCTAGTGGTGCCCTTTTTTATGTCTGCCTTGTCGCCCAACCGATCCATTGCCATATAGATTGTAACAAACGAAGGATCCGACAGATGGCAAAAGAAGAATTTCCCGGTTGGCACGGCACGACGATCATTGGCGTGCGGAAGGACGGCAAGGTTGTAATTGCAGGTGATGGCCAAGTGAGCCTCGGTCAGACCGTGATCAAAGGGACCGCCCGCAAGGTGCGCCGCCTTTCTCCTGGTGGGATGGATGTGATCGCGGGTTTCGCGGGATCAACTGCCGATGCGTTCACCCTGCTAGAACGGCTAGAGAAGAAATTGGAAGCCACCCCCGGTCAACTCGCCCGCGCCTCTGTTGAATTGGCGAAAGATTGGCGCACCGACAAGTACCTGCAAAAACTGGAAGCCATGCTGATCGTCTCTGATGGCAAAGAGCTTTATGTGATCACTGGCGCGGGTGACGTTTTGGAGCCCGAACACGACGTGACCGCAATCGGATCGGGTGGCAATTATGCCCTCGCTGCTGGTCGCGCCCTGATGGATACCGATTTGGACGCTGAGGCGATTGCCAGAAAAGCGATGGCGATTGCTTCTGACATTTGCGTTTATACCAACGGCAATCTGACCGTGGAAACGATCAACGGATGATAGGTCGCGACGATCTCAAGGCTGCCATTGGCGCAGGCATCGTGACAGAGGCGCAGGCGGCCTCTCTCGCTGGTCTGGCTGATAGTCGTCGTGGGGCGCGCAGTGATCTTGCGATTGGTGACGAGCCGTTTGAGCTTTTCAAAGGGTTCAACGAGATCTTCATCGTGGTTGGCTTGCTCATCTTATCATTTGGCTGGGCGAGTGTCGTGGGCATCGCTTATGCGACCCAAATCTCGAACCCACCGCAATTCGCGCTTCGATACGGCGGCGCTGGTGTTGCTGTGATCTGGCTTTTGTCGGAATATTTCGTCCGCCGCCGCCGCATGGTCGCCCCCGCAATTGCGCTGTCGATCCTTTTTGCGTTGAACGCCGCTCTCGCAATGACCGCCTATTTCGCGCAGCCCTTTATGGTCGCCAAATCGGATTATTCTTCGCTGCCTTGGCCCTTTGCCCTCGGGACGCTCACCCTGCTGGTCTACTGGTTCCGCTTCCGCGTGCCATTCGCAATGGCGATGATTGCCGTCGGCTGTTTTATCGTCGCAATTCTGATGGCTGCCACAACCCAAGGCACACCGCAAAGTCCAAGCGATTTGTTCCTCCTTTCTGCTGGTGGGCCCTTCGCGTGGATCACACTGCTGCTCGGCCTCGCAGTTTTCTCCGTCGCGATGATGTTTGATATGTCAGACCCGCACCGCGTGACCCGCCGTTCCGCAAACGGGTTCTGGCTGCACGTTGTCGCTGCCCCTGCATTGGTCAACACAATCGCCCTCACCCTTTTGGAAAGCGACGCGAACACAACTCTATTTAGCGTGATGATGGTCTTTGCGGTCGTCGCGATAATCATCGACCGCCGTTCATTTCTGATCGCAGCAATCGGATATATCGTTGCCCTCGCCTCTACGGTTTTCGACGGGGATAGCGCGGCGATGACCGTTCTTTTGCTCGGCGTGATCCTCCTCCTTCTTGGTGCGTTTTGGGAGAAGATCCGCGCGCGCCTGCTTCGCCTTTTGCCGCGCTTTGTGCCGTTGCATAGGCTCCCACCTTCCAACATCTAAAGGACTGACATGACAGACCTGACCCCCCGCGAGATTGTCTCGGAACTTGATCGTTACATCATTGGCCAGAACGACGCGAAACGCGCTGTTGCCGTCGCCCTGCGCAACCGTTGGCGCCGTAAGCAGCTCGGCGATGATTTACGTGACGAAGTGTATCCAAAGAACATCCTGATGATAGGGCCGACTGGCGTTGGCAAAACCGAGATTTCGCGCCGCTTGGCGAAACTCGCGCGTGCGCCTTTTATCAAGGTCGAAGCGACGAAGTTCACCGAAGTCGGTTACGTTGGCCGTGACGTTGAACAGATCATCCGCGACCTTATAGAAAATGCGATTATCGACACTCGCGAACACATGCGCGAGGACGTGAAGGCAAAGGCCCGCGAAGCCGCAGAAGAGCGCGTGATTACCGCCGTTGCTGGCGCAGATGCCCGCAGCGGCACCCGCGAATTGTTCCGTAAAAAGCTGAAGTCAGGCGAACTTGACGACACGATCATCGAGCTTGAATTGGCCGATACATCCAACCCGATGGGCGGCTTTGAAATACCTGGCCAGCCGGGCGGCATGATGAATCTTGGCGAGCTGTTCGGCAAAATGGGTGGCCGCACAGTGAAGAAGAAAATGACCGTTGCCGATAGCTATGATGCGTTGGTCGCAGATGAGGCGGACAAGCTGCTCGACGATGAAGCTGTGACCAAAATCGCCCTCGAAGCAGTTGAACAAAACGGCATCGTGTTCTTGGACGAGATCGACAAGGTTTGCGCACGCGCTGATGCTCGTGGCGCGGATGTGTCTCGCGAAGGTGTTCAGCGCGACTTGCTGCCGCTCATTGAAGGCACCACAGTTTCCACCAAATACGGCCCGATCAAAACGGACCATATCCTGTTCATCGCATCGGGTGCGTTCCACGTGGCCAAGCCGTCGGATCTGCTGCCAGAACTGCAAGGCCGCCTGCCGATCCGCGTCGAGCTTCGCGCACTGACAGAGGCCGACTTTGTGCGCATCCTGACCGAAACCGACAACGCGCTGACGCTGCAATACTCCGCGCTTATGGCAACGGAAGAGGTCACTGTGACCTTCGCCGAAGACGGGATCAAAGCGCTGGCCAAAATCGCAGCAGAAGTGAACGAAAGCGTCGAAAACATCGGTGCTCGGCGGCTTTATACCGTGATCGAGCGCATATTCGAGGATTTATCGTTCAACGCGCCAGACCGCGCAGGCGATTCAATCACCGTTGATGCCGCATTTGTCGAGACCCATTTGGGCGAGCTGTCTCGCTCCACTGATTTGTCCCGCTACGTGCTTTAGGGCTTTTCTCCGCCGGCATTCGCGCTCATGAGTGTCGGCATGAAAACAGGTTACATTTCCTTTATCCGCGAAAACGCGCCCTTCCTTGCGACGGGCGCGCTTTTGTCTTTCATGTCCTGCCTTGGGCAGACGTTTTTCATCTCAATCTTTGGCGGAGAAATCCGCGATACGTTCAATTTGTCGAACGGCGATTGGGGCCTTCTCTATATGGTCGGCACGATGGCTTCTGCTGCTGTCATGGTATTTGCTGGCGGATTGGCCGACATTTTCCGCGTGCGGACCTTGGGGATTTTTGTTGTCGCCGGGTTGGCCTTGGCCTCGCTTGCGATGGCATTCAACGCCACACTTGCAGGTCTCGTTTTTGTTATCTTCGCGCTGCGTTTCCTCGGCCAAGGCATGGCGACACATGTATCGGCCGTGGCTATGGCGCGTTGGTTCATCGCGACGCGGGGCCGTGCGTTGGCCGTCGCGGGCTTAGGCTTCATGATCGGCGAGGCAACATTGCCGCTCACCATGGTCTGGATGAAAAGCCACGTCGAATGGCGCACACTTTGGATATTCTTCGCCATCTTTTGCGTCGCGATGTGCCCTGTCATCTATCAGCTGCTGAAACTCGAACGGACACCGCAAAGCGAAGCACAATCCAACGCAACCCTCGGCATGAGTGGCCGCCATTGGACACGACGCGAGGCATTAACCCACCCGCTCTTCTGGCTGCTGGTCCCTGCAATCGTCTGCTTCTCTGGGTTCGGCACCGTGTTCTGGTTCCACCAAGCACATTTTGCAGAAATCAAAGGCTGGTCGCACCTCTCACTCGTCGCTGTATTCCCACTGGGCACGGCAACACTCGCGCTGAGCACAATCTTTTTCGGCTGGGCGATTGACCGCTTTGGCGTGAACCGCCTGCTCCCGCTTTACATCATTCCCTACATCATCGCATTTGTGCTGCATTGGTACGCACCTACCCTCTCTTGGACGGCACTCGCCGTGATTCTGATGGGGATATCGGGCGGCGGACACGGGACGTTGCTCAACGCGTGCTGGGCGGAATTTTACGGTACGCAGTTCATCGGATCGATCAAATCAGCCGCGACAGCGCTCATGGTTCTCGGCTCTGCCATTGGTCCGGGCCTGAGTGGTTGGTTGATCGACATTGGGGTCGGCATCGAAATTCAAATGTTGGGATACGCAGTCTGCTTTGCGATCTCGGCGGTTTGCCTTTGGGCAGCGGCACGTATGGCCCAGCGCTTAACGGTTCCGGCGTAGATAGACGTAATAGGCGCCATGGCCACCGTGATTTAAGTGCGCGGGGGTCACCTGCAAAATCGCCTGCGACAACGGCGGGAGCGCCATCCATTGAGGGACTTGATGGCGCAAAATACCTTGCCGCGCGGGCATCGGTCCGCCTTCATCGCGCAACTTTCCCTTGCCTGTAATCACCAGAACGAGCCGCCTGCCAATCGCATGAGAACCAAGTATAAAGGCGATCAGTTCGGGATGCGCCTCGCTCATTGTCATTCCGTGCAGGTCGATCCGCGCCTCGGGCTTCAGCTTTCCACGAGTCATTTTTCCGTAAGCTTTGTTATCCATATGCACCGGCGCATTTGTCAGCCGCGCAGTGATACTGGGAAGCAGATCATGCCCCCGTTTTTGGTTCACCTTTTCGCCAAGCATGAAGTGATGGATCGGATCAACCTCACGCACCACGGGCTTGTTTACGGGTCGCGCAACGGGGATCGCCCCCTCAACATTACGATGCGGATCAAGCGGTATCGCGGTATCCGCGACGCGATCCCAGAGGGCGCGTTCTTCGGCAGAGAGGTGGCGCGGGCGTCTCATTCGATCGTTTCGGGCAACATCGCATAGGCCAACTGGATTGGCAGCAGCGTGATCATGCGACCACCATCCTTAATCTGACCCGCCTTGCGGCCAGCCATTTCGCCCGTTCCAAAGAAGATATCTGCGCGTTGCGCACCCTTGATGGCCGAGCCCGTATCTTGAGCGACCATCAAGCGGCGGATAGGTGCAGCGCCCTCTTTTTCGATCCAAATAGGCGTGCCGAGCTTGGTAAACGCAGGGTCCACAGCTATCGAGCGGTCTGTGGTGATTGATCGGTTCATTGCGCCAAGCGGCCCCTTGTCTGCGGGCACTTCGTTCACTTCGCGGAAGAACACATAGCTCTTGTTCACCCACAAAAGCGCCCTACCCTCATCGGGGTTATCAGCAACCCAATTACGGATCACTTGAGCCGACACCTGATGTTCGGTGTAGACACCACGTTCAACCAGCTCGCGACCGATCGACGAGTATTCTTGACCATTCTTGCCGCCATATCCAACGCGAATACCGCCTCCGTCAGGAAAGCGGATTCGGCCAGACCCTTGAACTTGCAGGAAAAACAGATCAACAGGATCAGCAAGCCAAGCGATCTCTAAGTTCTGCTCAGACAATGCGCCGGTTTCTTCAATTTCCTGCCGTGTCAAATAGGGTTCACCCGCAACAAGGTCGTCGGGCACACGGTAAATCGGGTACTGGTATATGCCGGCTTGGGATGGTGCGCCGCGCAATTCTGGCTCGAAATAGCCAGTGAAAAGCATTGGTTCGCCGTCTTCGATCAAGACAGGCTGAAAGAATGCCTCGAAAAACGCCCGTGCGTCAGGGGCGGTTTTGGCGACCTGACAGATGCCAGACCACTCGGGGTCATCCATATCGCCGCAAGTCTCCACAAATGTTGTGAGGGCTGCTTGGTGATCGTCATTTTCCCAATCGGCAAGATCGGAAAATGTCATCAGTTTGTAAGTCGGCTCTGCCACGGCGGCCCCCGCAATTGACAAGCTAAGCGCCGTAGCGCTCAGCCAGTTTCCCGTCATTCGCCAGTGGCAACAAGACGCCAATTCGGATCATTGGCATCCATGTCGCGGGCAAATGTCCAGACATCTTGCTGACGCTTAATCTCATTGGCGTTGCCTTCAACAACATCGCCACCTTTGTCGCGCACTTGATAGGTCATCTCACCCGTAAACCGCACGGTGACTTCGGCTTCTTTGGTGGCCTCGTCGAATGTCGCGCCTTTCAAGCCAAGGTCACTAATCCCGACAAATGTCGCCTCAACGGTCAGGCCGTTCTTTTCGCGCTCGTCCACGACGGTCGAAAAGGCTTCGTAAACATCCTTTGAGATAAACGGTAGAACGCTCGCCAAATCGCCACGCTCAAAAGCCATGAGGATCATCTCATATGCACCGCGCGCGCCGCCCAAGAATTCGGTGACGTTAAAGTTAGGGTCAACTCGCTTCATCGCGGCCAAGGCAATCGCAGTGTCGCTGCCTTCTTTGGCGTGATCGGTAATATCAAGGTCTGGTCCGCCCTCGATCACTTCAAAATCATCGCGACGACGGCGGGCTTGTGTATCGGGCTGTGTCACTTGCGGTTTCTCAAAACCCTCTCGCGTTCCAAGCACGCTACGCAAGCGCAGAATGAGAAAAACTGCGATGGCAGCAAGTACCAAAAGTTGGATAATCGAAGAGTTCATAGGGGCCTCTTTGCAGTTGGGCATGGAAACGCGGGTTTACGCTTCATATGTAGGTGCGACGAGGGGCCAAGTCCACCTTACCCTCAATAACAAATGAAAGGGCCTGTTTCATGTGGCTTTTATTGGCGTTTATCGCGGTTCCATTGATTGAAATCGCACTATTTATCCAAGTCGGCGGTCTCATTGGCCTATGGCCGACGCTTGCAATCGTGCTGGGCACTGCTGTTTTGGGGCATCAATTGGTGCGCAAACAGGGCGCGCGTGAGATCGCAAAGCTGCAATCAACCTTTTCACAACTCAACGACCCCACTGAACCCCTCGCCAACGGTGCGATGATCCTTTTCGCGGGTGCCCTTCTGCTCACCCCCGGTTTCTTCACCGATGCGGTTGGTTTTGCTCTTTTGGTGCCGAAAATTCGTGCTGCCGCGTTCCAATGGGGGAAATCAAAGGTCAAAGTGCAGCAATTCACTATGGGCACAGGGCCAAGCCAACCACGCCGTCCCGATGACCGTGTGATTGATGGCGAATTTGAGGAAGTGTCGGGCGCAAAGCGGCCAACACATAAACCCTCGGAATGGACTAGGCATTAAACCTGATTGAGGGATCGCCGCTGGCCTGATAGGAACAGCCTAACCAATTTAAACGCCGGAGATAATATGACCGATACACCACAAAATGGCGCAGATGCCGCAGCAGCAGCACCAAAAATCTCGAACCGCGTTTTGACGCAGTACATTCGTGATCTGTCTTTCGAAAACATCCTCGCACAGAAGGGCGTTTCGGGCGACGCCCAGCCAGAGATCAAAGTGCAGGTGAACCTTGATGCTCGCAAGCGCGGTGCGGATGACCAGTTCGAAGTCATCACAAAGCTGAAAATTGAGAGCAAGACCAAAGAAAAAGGCGAACCGCTATTTGTTCTTGAGATCGAATACGCTGGCGTTTTTGAAGTGAAGGGCGTGCCAGAAGACCAGATGCACCCATTCCTGCTGATCGAGTGCCCGCGCATCACGTTCCCATTTTTGCGCCGCATCGTCAGTGACGTGACACGCGACGGTGGTTTCCCGCCGCTGAACCTTGAGACAATCGACTTTATGGAGCTTTACCGCTCTGAGATCGCACGCCGGGTTGAAGAGAATAAAGCCAAAGTGAACTAGAGCTTAACCCAGCTTCTTCCAAACAGAGCCGTCGCCCAGCTTTTCTACAAAAGCATTATGGGCGGCGGCTTCTTCATTTGTAAGCTTCGGTGCTAATGGTGTCGGGCGCTTTGAAGGCCGCCATTCGATTGAGATCTCTGTTGTTGTCGTTTTCTCGACCTTGGCAGAAAGCCCAAAGTCCGGCTGGCGTCCGCCAATAAGCTCAAGGTAAACTTCGGCAAGAATTTCACTGTCGAGCAGAGCGCCGTGCAGGGTACGGTTCGAGTTATCTATGCCAAAACGACGGCAGAGCGCATCCAGAGACGCAGGCGATCCGGGGAATTTGCGACGCGCAATCGCAAGCGTATCCAGCGATTGATCCATCGGCAAAAGAGGCCGCCCTAGCCACCCCAATTCAGCATTGAGAAACTTCATATCAAATGCGGCGTTGTGGATCACGAGCTTGGAATCACCGATAAAATCGATGAAGGCCTGCGCCACATCTGCAAAAACAGGCTTATCGCGCAAAATGACTTGACCCGGTTGTGGTGGTTGAGGCGGCTCCAACAGATCGGAGCCGATTCCGTGAACGCCAAAAGCGCCTGCAGGCATTGAACGCATCGGGTTGATATATTGGTGATAAGTGCGTCCAGTTGGTACGTGTCCGATCAGCTCGATCGCACCAATCTCGACAATGCGGTCACCTTCATGGGGTTCAAAACCTGTGGTTTCAGTATCAAGAACGATCTCACGCACGGGGTTCACCTTTCAAATGCTGGACCAGTTTTCGCACGGAAGCACGGGCGGCGTCCATCGAAACTGTCTCTATGACATAGTCGGCGCGAGCCCGTTTTTCCGCGTCAGGCATTTGCTTGGCAAGGATCATGTCGAATTGGCTTTCTGTCATCGTGCCGCGATCGAGAACGCGGGCACGTTGAATATCAGCTGGGGCCGTCACAACGATCACGGCATCGAGCCACAAATCCGCCTTCGTTTCAAACAGCAGTGGGATATCAAGTAACACCAATTCGTTAGGGTGATCCGCCAGAAATTCAGCACGATCCGCCGCGACAAGTGGATGAATAATCGCTTCGATCTTTTGTAATGTGGTCGGGTCCGCTGAAATCAAATCTCGCAACACTTTGCGAGAGACTTCGCCATCGACAACGGCCTTTGGCAAGCCCTTCGCGAACAAGGAAACAGCAGCACCGCCCTTGCCATAAAGTGAATGAACCACCGCGTCAGCGTCCCAAACAGGCACGCCTTCGTCGCGAAACATCTGGGCGGTCGTGGATTTGCCCATACCGATAGAGCCCGTCAGGCCCAGAAGAAAACTCATCCCAAAACCGCACGGCGTGTTTCGTCGTCGACTTCGGGACGCACACCAAACCAACGCTCAAATCCAGGGACGCCTTGGTGCAGCAACATGCCAAGGCCATCAACGACAGTGCAACCCGCCGCCTCTGCCTCATCAAGGAGCCGCGTGCGGAGCGGTGAGTAGACGATATCGGTGACCAGCGTGCCCTTTGTCAGCCCGTCGAGCGGGATGCGCAGTGCGGCGTTGCCCGTCATACCTAGGGAGGTTGAATTGATAACGGTGGCAGCACCTTCAAGGATATTACCCGCCTGCACCCAATCGACAACACGGATGCGCGCACCGAATTCGGCACGCAAAGCCTCGGCCTTTGCGCGGGTGCGGTTCGTCAGGAGAATTTCGCTCACACCTGCATCAGCGAGGGCCACAATAATCGCGCGAGCAGCACCGCCAGCACCCAGAAGAACGGCGGGGCCAGATTTCGGATCCCAGTCTGGCGCGTTTTGTTTGAGGTTCGACATAAACCCGTAACCATCTGTATTATCAGCAATAATGCGGCCATCTTCCTTGAAAGTCAGCGTATTCGCCGCGCCAATCAAGGTTGCCCGATCTGTGATCTGATCGGCAAATTGCATCACTGCAATCTTATGGGGAAGTGTGACGTTAGCACCTACAAAACCCATTTTAGGCATGGCACGCACAACGGTTTCGAGGGAGTCTTCTGTCACGTGCAGCGGAACGTAATGACCCAACAGGCCATATTTACGCAACCAATGGCTGTGCAGCCGTGGTGATTTGGATTGAGCGATGGGATTTCCCAGAACGCCCGCGAGGGGAATACGTTTCATCATCCTGCTAATGTTCCGCGTAGTGTGAGATATGACAAGAGTTCTAACAGAGGGATGCCCAAAACGTTAAAATAATCTCCTTCAACGCGGGTAAATAGACGTGCACCCTCTTCTTCGAGCTTATAACCGCCCACCGCATGACGGACACTTTCCCAATTTCTGCCAACGTAGTCGGTTATATAGGCATCTGAGAGGTCACGCATTGTCAGACGTGTTTGACCCACGTGCCGCCATTGGGGTTTGCCCTCGGCGTAAATGACTGCGGCAGACAGGAGCTGATGGGTCTGACCGCGTAATTGCTTCAACTGTGCAATCGCATCATCAGGGGTTTCGGGCTTTGACAGCATGTCGCGGCCGTGGGCTAGAACCTGATCGCAACCAATTACCAAGGCGTCTGGATGTTTGCTCGCAACACGAAGCGCCTTCATCTCGGCCAAGGCATCTGCGATATCTCGTGGCGATGCACCTTCCGCGATCAGGGACGCTTTCGTTGTCGCTTCATCCACGCGCGGGATGATAACCTCGAAAGGGACGCCCGCATTTCGTAGCAATGTGGCGCGGATATCAGAACCAGAGGCGAGAATGATGTCGGTTTGCATGGGGATAACCCTTTGGAAAACTGCTGTGTGGTCGCTTGGATGACCGCGGGGATAAATGATAGGCGTAGGCATCCTGTGTGTACTTCCCGCTTTATGCGAGACCTTAGGGGCGAATGTCCACGGTGGGGAAGGATAAGTGAGGCCTGTGGAGGAATCGTCGGGGTTCGCAGCTGCAAGAGGGATGGAGCGAAATAAGTTGATCTGTTGCAATTACCTAGCAGCTTGTAATCGCTTTATTTTTATGAATTTCAAATCAGTCCTTAAAGTTTATTTTCTTTTTCAGATAAGTGGATAACTCTGCGGATGAAAAAACTATCCACAGAAAATGGCGACACTACTCACATCATCATCTTTCTTAATATATAATTATTATTAAGAAGAAGAACTGAGAAAGAATTGGGACCCGATGAGCGATTTCCTGAATATAATTTATCCGTGGATTAAAGTGCTTCACGTGGCCGCCGTGATTTCTTGGATGGCAGGTATGTTCTATTTGCCGCGACTGTTTGTGTATCACGCCGAGCGGGCAGAGGTTGGGTCCGAGATGGATACCACTTTCCAACTCATGGAGTTGAAATTGTTGAGAGTGATTATCAATCCGGCGATGGTGGTCGCGTGGATTTGCGGGTTGATCATGCTGTGGCAAGGCGCCTTTGATTTTGGCGCGGCTTGGTCTTGGATCAAGATTATTGCAGTTTTGCTGATGTCGGCGTTCCACGGGTGGTTGGCTGCGCGGCGTAAGGAATTCTCTATCGGGACCAACACGCGCTCTGGGCGGACCTACAGGATCGCAAACGAAGTGCCGACTGTGCTGATGATGATAATCCTTGTGATGGTCATCGTTCGGCCGTTTTGATTGACTTGTGGGGCTGTTGGGCCTAAGTCTTGCGTCGCTACCCGTCCGGGATAGTTGTTTTCCATCTCTGAACCGAAAAACACCGACCTCTGTAGGCGGTAGTTGGATATTTTTATGACTCAAGACCGTTTGAATCTCGCTGACCTTAAGGCGCAAAGCCCCAAAGACCTTTTGGACCTCGCTGAAGAACTCGAAATCGAAAACGCATCCACGATGCGTAAGGGCGACATGATGTTCGCGATTTTGAAAGAGCGTGCGGACGAGGAATGGATCATCGGCGGCGATGGTGTGTTGGAAGTTTTGAAAGATGGCTTCGGCTTCTTGCGGTCACCTGAGGCAAACTATCTGCCCGGACCTGATGATATTTACGTCTCTCCCGAAATGATCCGTTCGCATTCGTTGCGTACTGGTGATACGGTTGAAGGGATCATCAAAGAGCCTAACGACGCCGAGCGCTACTTCGCGCTTACTGTTGTGGAAACAATCAACTTTGAAGATCCAGAGCGGGCAAAGCATAAGGTCGCATTTGATAACCTGACGCCACTTTATCCTGACGAGCGTCTTAAAATGGAAGTCGAAGACCCGACGATCAAGGATAAATCCGCACGGATCATCGACCTCGTTTCACCAATCGGGAAAGGTCAGCGTGCCCTTATCGTGGCTCCGCCGCGCACTGGTAAAACCGTCCTTCTACAGAATATTGCGAACTCTATCGAGAAGAATCACCCAGAATGCTATCTGATTGTTCTGTTGATTGATGAGCGTCCAGAAGAAGTAACTGACATGCAGCGGTCGGTAAAAGGCGAAGTCGTTTCGTCAACATTTGATGAACCAGCAGAACGTCACGTTGCGGTGTCCGAGATGGTAATTGAGAAGGCAAAGCGTCTGGTTGAACACAAACGCGACGTTGTCATCTTGCTCGATTCGATCACGCGTCTGGGACGTGCGTTCAACACAACCGTGCCTTCGTCGGGTAAGGTACTGACAGGTGGTGTCGATGCGAACGCACTGCAACGTCCAAAACGCTTCTTCGGTGCAGCGCGTAATATCGAGGAAGGCGGGTCATTAACTATCATCGCAACTGCGCTGATCGATACGGGTTCGCGGATGGATGAGGTTATCTTTGAAGAATTCAAAGGGACGGGTAACTGCGAAATCGTTCTGGACCGCAAAGTTGCAGATAAGCGGGTCTTCCCTGCGATGGATATTCTCAAGTCTGGGACGCGTAAAGAAGAGCTCTTGGTGGACAAAGGCGATCTCGCGAAGACTTATGTCTTGCGTCGTATCTTGAACCCAATGGGGACGACAGATGGGATCGAGTTCTTGCTTGGAAAGTTGAAGCAGACCAAATCAAACTCGGATTTCTTTGACTCGATGAACACATAATTCTCTTTTTATAACAAAGAGTTAAATCATGGATACGATTTTCGCCTTGGCCACCGCGCAGGGCCGTGCTGGCGTTGCTGTCATTCGAATTTCGGGTGATGCAGCGATCAGCTCGGCTCAAAAATTGATGCGGACTGTTCCTGACTCTCGTGGCGTCCGATCACTTGTTGATCCCCATGGCGGGCATTTGGATGACGCTCTTGTTTTGGTGTTTACAAAGGGTCGTAGCTTTACCGGTGAAACTGTTGTGGAACTGCATGTGCACGGTTCAATCGCGGTTGTTGGCGCAGTTTTGCGTGTTCTCGGCGACGACCCACTGCTGCGACCTGCTGAGGCGGGAGAGTTTACGCGGCGCGCATTAGAGAATGGACGGCTTGACCTCGCGCAGGTGGAGGGACTTGCGGACCTTATCGATGCAGAAACCGAGGGTCAGAGGCGGCAAGCGCTTCGTGTCTTATCGGGAGACCTTGGGAACTTGGCAGACGGATGGCGACAGAAGCTATTGCGTGCTGCGGCATTGCTAGAGGCAACCATTGATTTCGCGGATGAAGATGTGCCCGTGGATGTGAGGCCCGAAGCGCGAGAACTGCTAAGATCAGTCGAACTGGAGCTGCAAGCAGAGGCGGAAGGGGTTAAGTTTGCGGAAAAACTACGCCACGGTTTCGAAGTGGCGATTGTCGGTGCGCCAAACACGGGTAAATCAACTTTGTTGAACCGGCTTGCCGGCCGAGAGGCTGCGATTACCTCTGAAATTGCGGGAACGACGCGTGATGTCATCGAAGTGAAAATGGATTTGGCGGGCCTGCCCGTTACAGTTCTCGATACTGCTGGATTGCGGGAAACGACTGATATCGTTGAAGGAATTGGTGTGGAGCGTGCCAAACAACGCGCGGAACAAGCGGACTTACGGGTATATTTGCGATTAGGTGATGAGCCATTTGGTTTGGCGCTTCAACCGGATGATTTGGTTTTGCAGGCAAAGGCGGATGCGGGGCCGGAAGGGATCTCAGGGTTAACTGGATTTGGAATAGATCTGCTCGTGACCCATTTGTCCGAAGCTCTCTCTCGACGAGTAGGTGTGATTGGCGTTGCTGTGCGCGAACGGCATAGAACTGCCATGCTGAAATCTCTCGGCTTTCTTCAAGCCGCACAGGGTGCTATGGGTTCTGATGGCTTTATGGAAGACCTTGTCGCTGAAGATATTCGTTCGGCAGTGCGAGCAATCGATAGTCTCGTTGGTCGAATCGATGTAGAGGATGTACTTGGCGAGATTTTTTCGAGCTTTTGCATCGGTAAATAAGGATTGTTTCACGTGAAACATTTTGATGTCATAGTTGTTGGTGGCGGCCACGCTGGCTGTGAGGCGGCTTTGGCTGCGGCCCGTTCGGGCGCGCAAACCGCTCTTGTGACGCTTTCGCATGACACAATTGGTGTCATGTCATGCAATCCCGCGATCGGTGGGCTTGGCAAAGGGCACCTCGTACGTGAAATTGATGCGCTTGACGGCGTAATGGCGCGGGTCGCTGATGCTGCTGGCATCCAGTTTCGATTGCTAAACCGCAAGAAGGGTCCTGCCGTACAGGGGCCGCGGGCTCAAGCCGACAGAAAACTGTACCGTCTTGCGATGCAATCGGAAGTCGCAAATGAACCGCTGCTGGAGGTGATCGTTGGGGAGGCCGTTGACCTGATTATGAAGCAGGGGCAAGTGTCGGGCGTCATTCTAAAAGACTTGTCAGAAATTGCGTCAAGTTCTGTTATTTTGACGACGGGAACTTTCCTACGTGGTGTTATTCACATCGGTAACGTGTCAAAACCCGGCGGCCGGATGGGCGAAGTCCCCTCGATCAAAATGGCTGAGAGACTGAGCGGATTTAATCTCCCGCTAGGTCGTCTGAAAACAGGGACACCGCCGCGCCTAGACGGAAAAACGATTCGCTGGGATGATCTGGAGACCCAACCAGGTGACGATGAACCGACACTTTTCTCATTCCTCTCAACGCGCGTGATTGCACCCCAGATTAGCTGTGGTATTACGCATACGAATTCCCAAACTCATGATATTATTAGAGAAAATCTCTCCCGATCAGCAATGTACGGTGGTCATATCGACGGAGTTGGGCCACGATACTGCCCGTCGATCGAGGATAAAGTCGTCAGGTTCGCAGACAAAGAGTCTCATCAGATATTCCTTGAACCGGAAGGGCATGACGACAGCACGGTTTACCCCAATGGCATTTCAACCTCCCTGCCCGTTGATGTTCAAGAGGCATATGTCCATTCAATCTTCGGACTAGAGAATGCAAAGATTTTGCAGCCAGGTTACGCCATTGAATACGACTATATTGATCCGCGGGCGTTGCGTTCGTCATTAGAATTGCGCGACGTTCCGGGCCTATATCTCGCTGGGCAGATTAATGGAACGACTGGATATGAAGAGGCCGCGGCGCAAGGTCTCGTTGCCGGACTTAATGCGGCGCGGCGGGCGAAAGAACAGGAACCCGTCTATTTTAACCGTCGCCAGTCCTATATCGGCGTTATGATTGACGATCTGACGACCCGCGGCGTGACTGAACCGTACCGAATGTTTACATCGCGCGCGGAATTCCGTCTTTCTTTGCGTGCAGATAATGCTGACCAACGCCTAACCGCCTGGGGGCGCGACATTGGCTGCGTCCGTGATGCGCGTTGGGAGCAGTATAGCAATAAGAAAGAGGCCATCGTTTCTGCGCGCGATGCGCTGTCTCACATAACATTTACCGCGCGCGAAATTGCGGGCACGGGTGTAAATTTGTCGCCAGATGGGCCGAAGCGGAGTGCGCTTGAGGCCCTGAGTTTGGCGGACTTTCAATTTGAACACATCGAAAAAATTCAAGGCGAGCCGAGCCGTTTTGCTCCTTCGATCCAAACGCAGGTGAAAAATGATGCGCTTTACGCGAATTATGTGGCAAGGCAAGCGAAAGACATCGAGGCTATGGAGCGGGATGAGAAGCATGTTATTCCCGCATCACTCAATTATTCCCAAATTGCGGGACTATCCAACGAACTGGTTGCAAAGCTAAAAGCGGTGCAGCCATACGATGTCGCTCAAGCGGGGCGAATTGAAGGTATGACTCCGGCTGCCTTGATGCTTATCGTCGCGTCGCTGAAGCGGCAAAGTTTAGCAAAGACGGGAACCTGACGTGGATAAGCAGATACTACGGGATGTTTCACGTGAAACAATTTCTCATTTAGAGTTGTTTGCGGATCTGGTGAAGAAGTGGAATCCGCACATCAATCTCGTCTCCAAGAATACAGTTCCCAGCATTTGGGAGCGCCATATCCTTGATTCCGTTCAGCTTTTTCAATTCGCACCTCCTAGCCCGTCCCATTGGCTCGATATCGGAAGTGGCGGCGGATTCCCTGGGATTGTTATGGCCGTGATGGCGCATGAAAAGTCCCCAAACACAAAGTTTACCTTTATCGAAAGCGATAACCGCAAAGCGACCTTTCTGCGGACTGCGGCCCGCGAGCTTGGGCTACCTATCCGCGTTCTTGCAGAGCGTGTCGAGGAGGCGGAAGTTCAGAATGCCGATGTGGTTACAGCTAGAGCACTGACGCAATTGACGGATTTGTTGGGTCTCGTCCATCGGCACATGACCGCCAATGGGACGGCGATTCTGCCTAAAGGAAAATCATTTCAAGACGAAATCGATGCAGCTCGGAGCGCTTGGGATTTCGAAGTTAAGGCTCATCAGAGTTTTACAGAAGCGGATGCACGCGTCCTAGTAGTAAAAGAGATTCATTGTGAATGACCTGAGCCGCCCAAAAGGCCCACGTATTATCGCCATTGCGAACCAAAAGGGGGGCGTCGGAAAAACGACGACGACTATCAACCTCGGAGCCGCCCTTGCCGAAGCTGGAAAGCGCGTATTGCTCGTCGACCTTGATCCGCAAGGGAATGCGTCGACCGGTCTGGGTATAGACTATTCCCAGCGAGATGTGACCACCTATGAATTCATCGTTGGAGATGCCACCCCGACCGAAGCGATTAAACCAACGACGGTAGAAGGTCTTTGGATCATTCCGGCAACAACAGACCTCAGCTCAGCTGATATCGAACTTATCTCCAATGAGAAGAGGAGCTTTTTGCTGCGAGATGCGCTCCGTCAAACCGCTATGGATGCCTTTGAAATAGACTATATATTGATTGATTGCCCGCCATCTCTCAATATACTGACAGTAAATGCGATGGTCTCGGCGAATAGCGTGCTTGTGCCCCTCCAGAGCGAGTTTTTCGCGCTCGAAGGACTTTCGCAACTCATGCTCACAATTCGCGAAATTCGCGAAACCGCTAATCCAAACTTGCGGATAGGTGGCGTCGCGCTGACTATGTACGACAAGAGAAATAACCTGTCCCAGCAGGTCGAGGCCGACGCGAGGGAGAATCTTGGTGACATTGTTTTCAAAACGGTAATCCCAAGAAATGTTCGCTTGAGTGAGGCGCCTTCTTTTGCCTCCTCGGTTCTGGCTTACGACACAATGTCCAAGGGCAGCATCGCCTATCGCGCACTTGCGCAAGAAATTTTGCAAAAAGATATGAAGCTTTAAGGGACGATAGACATGGCAGACAAGAAAACACGAGGACTCGGACGCGGATTATCTGCTTTGATGGCGGACGTTAACCAAGATATCGCCCCCTCCGCAAGCCAGCCAAACAAGCGCCCCGACTTGTTCGTTCCGATCGAACGGATACATCCAAATCCTGATCAACCGCGCCGCGCGTTCAATGAGGATCTGCTTAATGAGTTGGCGTCGTCAATCGCTGAAAAGGGCGTTATTCAACCTCTAATCGTGCGCAAGCACCCAACGATGGATGGCGACTTTGAGATCGTTGCTGGTGAGCGCCGTTGGCGCGCATCTCAAATTGCGAAGCGGCATGAAATTCCGGTCATCGTGCGGACCTATACCGATACTGAAGTCCTAGAAGTCGCGATTATCGAGAATATTCAGCGCGCCGACCTCAACCCGATTGATGAGGGCGCGGGCTACAAGCAGTTGATGCAGAAATTTGGCCACACCCAAGAACAGCTTTCAAGTGTTTTAGGAAAAAGCCGAAGCCACATTGCCAACGCGATGCGTTTGCTTAACCTTCCGGAAGGCGTCCGGCAATATTTGACTGACGGCAAGCTCTCTGCTGGACACGCGCGTGCCCTTATTGGCCATGACGACGCACAGAAGCTCGCTGATCATATCGTCCGGAACGGATTATCGGTCAGAGATGCTGAACGCATTGCAAAGCAAGGTCTAACAAAGCCAAAATCACCCAAAACCGCGCGTATTTCCTCTGAGAAAGACGCCGATACTCTGCAAATTGAAGGTGAATTGTCCGCTGCAATTGGGATGAAGGTTACGATTGACCATAAGCCCGACGCAGAAGGTGGGCGCATGATGATCGATTATAAAAATCTGGATCAGCTAGACGATTTGCTCCGCGCTCTGTCTGGCGGTTAACTATCAAGTAGTTGCCGCAGGACACCATTTAGAACGGGCCGGCCTGATGGTGTCACCAGTAACTGCTCGGCGTTCTTCTCGATCAATCCGAGTTCCGTTAACTCTTTGATTCTTAATTCAAATCGGTCTTTTTGGGATGTAGCCAAGCGCCCCAAATCGACGCCTTCATTCAACCGAAGCCCCATCAGCAAAAACTCTGTGGTCTGTTCGGATAAATCTAACGAAGTGCGCTCACTCTCACCGTTCCCCGATTGGTTCACAGCATTAAGCCACTTTTGCGGCGCGAGGTGTGTTTCGGTTGCATGTCGGATTCCACCAAGAGTCAGGCGCCCGTGCGCCCCTGGCCCAATCCCTGCATAGTCACCGTATTTCCAATAAATCTTGTTGTGGATACTTTCAGCGCCTTTTTTGGCATGATTAGACACTTCATAGGCAGGAAAACCGTGTGCTTCACAAATCTCTTGCGTCGCTTCAAACATGTCGGCAGCGTTGTCTTCATCAGGCAAACCGCGCAATTTTCCTGCCGCATAACGATCTCCAAAAGCCGTGCCACCTTCAATTGTCAGCTGATAAAGTGAGAGGTGATCAATCGCCATCGACAGTGCCTGCTTCAATTCGGTCCGCCAACTTTCCAACGATTGATCCTGCCGCGCATAAATCAAATCGAAACTCACACGCTCAAACGTGGACCGCGCAATATCAAAAGCGGCAAGCGCTTCTTTGGCGGAATGCAAGCGCCCTAGCGCTTTCAAATCCGCGTCGTTTAACGCCTGTATCCCCATTGAAATGCGATTCACACCGGCCTGCCGGTAGCCCGCAAATCGGCCAGCTTCTACGGACGTCGGGTTTGCCTCTAGGGTAATTTCGATATCATTGGCCATACCCCAAGTCGCGCGGACCTTGGTCAGGATCGCGTCGACAATCTCTGGCTCCATCATGCTCGGCGTGCCGCCACCAAAGAACACGGACCGCAAAATTCGCCCTTGCGTTTCGGCCCCGACCCTCTCGATCTCACTCAGGTAGGCTTTCGCCCAAGCCTGTTGATCAATCTTTGCGGCAACATGAGAATTGAAATCGCAATAGGGACATTTGGCCTGACAAAATGGCCAGTGAATATAAAGCCCAAAGCCTGTGTTTTCCCAATCCTCAGGCAAAACAGCCTGCCACCAATTTTGCGAATGCATCAGCACGGTGGCTGATTTTGTTCTTCTCCCAACGGTCCATCTCACCAAAAGTCACATCATAACCCTTGGGTTGGAAAATCGGATCGTAGCCATGTCCTTGAGCGCCCCGCATTGGCCAAACGATTTCGCCTTCCATCACGCCGGGAAAAACCTCGTCGTGGCCGTCGGGCCATGCCAAAACAAGCGTGCAACAAAACCGCGCAGTCCGCGGAAACGGCGCATTCGCCGCCTCAAGCTCATTCCAACTCCGCGACATCGCCATGACGAAATCCCGCCCATTTGGCGTCTCGGCCCAATCAGCAGTATAAACTCCCGGCGCCCCGCCTAACCCATCAATCTCGATCCCGCTATCGTCAGCAAGAGCAGGCAATCCCCTCGCCTTCGCGGCAGCATGAGCCTTGATCCGCGCGTTCCCGACAAATGTGTTGTCGGTCTCGTCGGGTTCAGGCAACCCATGATCTTCGTTCGAGGTCAGCGTGATCCCAAACGGGCGCAGCAAATCCTGAATTTCTTCAAGCTTGCCTTTGTTATGCGTTGCCACAACGAGCTGTTGACCATCGAACTTGCGCATTAGGACACTGCCGCCAATTGCGCCGCAGTCAATTCCGCAACACCAGCTTCTGCCAGATCCAGCAACCCGTCCATCTGCGCGCGGGTGAAAATCGACCCCTCCGCAGACATCTGCACTTCAATCAGCTTACCCGCAGTCATGATAAAGTTGCCATCAACGCCCGCCTCGGAATCCTCTGGATAATCCAAATCCATCACCAATTGCCCCGCATAAATCCCGCAAGACACCGCAGCAACAGGGTCAATCAATGGATCAGATGTAATCAAACCCGCTTTCATCAGCTTGTTCACGGCCAATTTCAACGCAACCCAACCGCCAGTAATTGACGCACACCGCGTGCCGCCGTCGGCTTGAATAACATCGCAATCGACCACGATCTGACGCTCACCCAAGGCCACCCGATCAACGCCCGCACGCAAAGACCGACCAATCAAGCGCTGAATTTCCTGTGTGCGGCCCGACTGGCTCGTCTTCGCTTCACGGCGCATCCGCGTATTCGTCGCGCGGGGCAACATGCCATATTCCGCAGTCACCCAGCCAAGGCCAGAGCCCTTTAGAAACGAAGGTGGACGGTCTTCAATCGTGGCCGTGCACAAAACATGTGTATTCCCGCATTTGATCAGACAAGAGCCCTCAGCGTGCATCGTCACGTTGGTTTCAATCTCAATCTTACGCATTTCGTTAATCTGACGGCCGGATGGACGCATGGGGAAAACTCCTGTCACCAATGGTTGCGCGCATGGGATACGCCCCCCATGTCTAAAATCCAAGCCCGATTGACGCGCCCCCTGAGATAGCTTTAATACGGTCACCCACAAAGTAAGGTTTCAATGACCCAAACGCCTCCACAATACGCCGAAATGAACGAACGCTCCCGTGAGGTATTTCGGCGCGTGGTTGAGGGCTATCTTGAAACGGGCGCCCCTGTCGGGTCTCGCACCCTGACTAGAACGCTGACTGAACAAGTAAGCGCCGCGACAATTCGCAACGTCATGCAAGATCTTGAACACCTCGGCTTATTGGGAAGTCCACACACCAGCGCTGGCCGTGTTCCCACGCAAATGGGCCTCCGCATGTTCGTCGATGGTATCCTGGAGGTCGGCGACGTGAACGGTGAGGACCGCCAAACCATCGATCAGACCTTCGGTAACGCGCAACAAGATGTCACCACCCTACTCGACCGTGTCGGCTCTGCCCTTTCTGGTATGACCCGCGGAGCGAGCCTCGTTTTGACGCCAAAGCAGGAAGCGCCGATCAAGCACATCGACTTCGTTTCCCTCTCTCGCGAACGCGCGCTCGTCGTGCTGGTCTTTGCGGATGGTCGGGTAGAGAACCGCCTCTTCACGCCACCCACGGGTCAGACGCCGTCCTCCATGCGTGAGGCCGCGAATTTCCTTAATGCAATCGCCGAAGGACACACTCTTTCCGAAATGGGCGCTGTTATCAAACGCGAGATCACTGCCCGCAGGTCAGAAATCGACAGTCTCGCCGCCGAACTCGTCGAAAGCGGTTTCGCGACATGGGAGAACGAAGGCGAATCCACAGAGCGTCTGATCGTGCGCGGGCGCGGCAACTTGCTCTCCGAGAATGAAACCGAGGCCGACCTCGACCGCATCCGCACGCTCTTTGATGACCTTGAGCGCAAGCGCGATATCGCCCAATTCCTTGAATTAGCCGAGGGCGGCGACGGTGTGCGCATTTTTATTGGCTCAGAGAACAAACTTTTCTCACTTTCGGGTTCCTCTCTGGTCGTTTCTCCCTATATGAACGCCAACCAGAAGATCATTGGCGCCGTAGGCGTCATCGGGCCGACTCGCCTCAATTACGGGCGGATCGTGCCTATCGTGAATTACACCGCACAACTGGTGGGCAAGATGATTGCCGACCGTTCTTGAAGGACTAAAAGATGGCTAACGACGAACCGCAATCCTTGGATGACCTCGCGGCAGAAGGTGACATGCAGGACGATATGCTGGGCCGCATTGCCGACCTAGAGGCAGAGCGCGACGATTTCCGCGACAAATTTATGCGCGCCTTGGCTGATACCGAAAACACACGCAAACGCTCCGAGCGTGATCGCCGCGAGGCCGAAAACTATGGCGGCTCCAAGTTGGCGCGCGATATGTTGCCCGTCTACGACAACATGCGCCGTGCGCTTTTGTCCGTCCAAGAAGAAGACAAGGAATTGAACAAAGCGCTGCTCGAAGGTGTCGAGTTGACCATGCGCGAACTGATCTCTGTCTTCAAAAAGCATGGCATCGACCCAATTGTGCCAGAAGTCGGCGACAAGTTTGACCCGCAAGTGCACCAAGCAATGTTCGAAGCCCCTGTGCCTGGCACCAAGGCTGGCGAAATCATCCAAGTTGCCGCTGAAGGTTTCATGTTGCACGATCGCCTGCTGCGCCCCGCACAGGTTGGCGTGTCTTCAATGCCCGCGTCCTAATATGGCGGGTCGGATCACTTCGACCCTCCTCGTCACCGCGTTGTGGCTGGCCACCTCGATCATGCCAGCCACCGCGCAAACCTATCCAGACCGGCGCGACCCCTACGTCAACGACTACGCAGAGATTTTAACATCTGCACAAGAGCAAGAGATCGCAGCGAAACTCGCGGATCTGCGTCAAAACCGCGATATCGAAATGACAGTGCTCACCATCGAGCGCCGTGCCGACTACGGCCAAAACGTCACGAACGAGATCTTTGCTACCAACCTTTTTAACCGTTGGGCGCTTGGCGGCCGAAATCGCAACGACGGCATTCTATTTCTTGTTTCACGCCTCGACCGCGAAATGCGTATCGAAGTCGGAAGCGGCTACGGTGCCACCAAAGATGCGCCGCTGAAGAAAATTATTGATCGCGTCATCATTCCAGAATTTCGCCTGAACACCTATGATACGGGCATCATCAACGGTGTCGATCATACCATCCGCGAGATCGCCGGCGTCTGGCCTGACCAATACAACGCAAACATCGTCACCCGCAAATGGACCGACTTCCGCATTTGGGCCGGTGGTTTCATCTTTGTGCTCTTAGCGCCTATCGGGTGGTTCATCTACCGCGCCTATCACGCTACCCAACGCCGCCGCCCGCGCCGTTGCCCCATTGATGGTTCATCGATGCCGCGCGTATTGGATGAATACGAGCATAAGCACCTAACTGCGGGGCAAATTAAAGAGGAAGAACTCGCCTCCAGAGAATACGATGTCTGGATCTGCCGTGAATGTGACCACGTGACGATCCATGGGTTCCGCCGTTGGTTCAGCAAACAAAAACTTTGCAGAAAATGCGGTTATCACACTCTCGAAAGCTACAGCAGTGCTGTGACACAAAACCCAACGCGGCACAGCACGGGTGAGCGTCGCACGGATTTCAAATGCAATCACTGTGATGAGCATTACTCCGTCTTCAAAATCCTACCAATGATCTCGGACAGTGACTCCTATGGCGGAGGCTCCAGCGGCGGAGGTGGCGGAGGTAGCTCCAGCGGTGGCGGCGCATCAGGACGTTGGTAACCTACTCTCCCAACAAATCCCGTAATTCATAAATGAGCGCTAGCGCCTCTTTCGGCGTCAACTCATCAGGCAGAACGGTTTTCAAACGCCCCTCAACCTGCGACGTCTTGGCCTTCACGGGCGCAGGCGCGGCCATGGCCGAAAACAGCGGCAGATCGTCAACAATCGCCTTGCGCGCCGATCCCCCTTCCCGCTCTCCCTTCTCCAAGGCCTCCAGCACAACTTTCGCACGTTCCACGACAACCTGCGGCAAACCTGCCAGTCTTGCCACCTGCACCCCGTAACTGCGATCCGCCGTGCCTTTCTTGACTTCATGCAGGAATATCACGTCGCCTTCCCATTCCTTGACTGAAACCGTGGCGTTATCCACGCCATCCAGCTTGTTGGAAAGCTGCGACATCTCGTGGTAATGTGTGGCAAACAATGCGCGACATCGGTTCACATCGTGCAAATGTTCCAACGTCGCCCAAGCAATCGACAGGCCGTCATAGGTCGCCGTGCCGCGCCCGATCTCATCGAGGATCACCAAGGCCCGATCATCTGCTTGGTTCAAAATCGCCGCTGTTTCGACCATTTCAACCATAAACGTTGACCGCCCCTTCGCCAGATCGTCCGACGCCCCAACGCGACTAAAAATCTGACTGACAATTCCGATATGCGCCGACTTCGCGGGCACAAAGCCCCCCATCTGCGCCAAAATGGCAATCAGCGCATTCTGCCGCAAAAAGGTCGACTTACCAGCCATGTTCGGACCCGTCAGAAGCCAAATCGGCGTGCCGCTCAAATCACAATCATTGGCCACGAACGGCGTGCCAGACTTCTGCAAAGCGGCCTCTACCACGGGATGCCGTCCGCCCGAAATCTCAAACGCACGGCTCTCGTCGATCTGTGGCCGAGTCCAATTCTCCGTGGCGGCGAGATGCGCCAAACCAACGGCAACATCAAACTCCGCCAAGCCCCGCGCCAACGCGCCAATAGGTCCTGCTTGCTCAATAATCGCCGCAGTCAGGCTGGAATAGAGCCGCTTTTCAATCTCAAGCGCCCGACCACCCGCATTCAAAATCCGCGTTTCAATCTCCGACAATTCCACCGTCGTGAACCGCACTTGGTTCGCAGTCGTTTGCCTGTGAATGAACGTCTCGTTCAACGGTGGCGCGAGCATCGTCTCGGCATGCGTCGCCGTCGTCTCGATAAAATACCCCAGCACATTGTTGTGCTTGATCTTCAGCGCCGAAATCCCGGTCACATCAATAAATCCGGCCTGCATCGCCGCGATCACAGACCGACCCTCGTCCCGCAATTTGCGGGCCTCATCCAGCTCTGCATCAAAGCCAGCGGCAATAAACCCGCCATCACGCGCCAAGAGCGGTGGTTCAGCAACCAGAGCATTTTCCAGCAACGCCAAAAGTTCATCGTGACCATCCAACGCAGTCCGTGCGCCACTCAACTCACTTGGCAACTCCGCAGGCAGCATCCGTTGCAACGCTTCTGCCTGCCCCAACGTATTGCGGATCGCGGTCATATCGCGAGGGCCACCGCGATCCAACGCCAAACGCGACAGCGCCCGATCCAAATCATGCACACTGCGCAAACCGTCACGCAAATCCGCCGCCAAACGCGCATTCGCAACCAAATGCGCTATACTATCCTGCCGTTCAGCAATCACAGCCAACGTGCAAGACGGGCTCGACAAGCGCCGCTCCAACAATCGCGCCCCGCCAGCTGTCACAGTCCGATCAATCGCGGACAAAAGCGACCCTGCGCGGCCACCATCCGTTCCACGGACAAGCTCCAGCGACCGCCGCGTCGCCGCGTCGATCTGCATCGTGGTCGCTTGGCCTTCAATCACAGGCGGACGGACCAGCGGCAGGTTCCCTTTTTGCGTAATCTCGATGTATTCCGCCACCGCCGCCATCGCCGAAATCTGCGCACGATCAAAGCTGCCAAAGGCATCCAGTGACCCGACCTTAAACAAGGCAGTAAGCCGCCTTTCCCCCGCCGTGCTATCAAAAGCAGCCCCACCCAAAGTGGTCAAGGCAGCACCGGAATCAGACACTAACTCTGCGTAATCGCCCTCTGACCCATCAACGACGATTACCTCTTTGGGCGTCAATCGGGCCAGTTCAGGGCCCAATGTCACACGCGGGCAATTCATCACATGAAACGATCCTGTCGAAATGTCGATCCACGCCAGAGCCCCCTCACCACGCACATCGGCATATGCGGCCAAATAGTTATGACGACGGGCATCTAGGAGTGAATCTTCTGTCAGCGTTCCTGGCGTAACCAGCCGCACAACGTCGCGCCGCACGACCGATTTCGCGCCGCGCTTTTTCGCCTCTGCCGGGCTTTCCATCTGTTCACAAACCGCAACGTGAAACCCTTTGCGGATCAGCGTTAGAAAATACCCTTCGGCGGCATGATGCGGCACACCGCACATCGGAATATCTTCATCCAAATGCTTCCCGCGTTTCGTAAGCGCAATATCAAGCGCCGCACTTGCAGCAACGGCATCTTCAAAGAACATCTCATAGAAATCACCCATACGATAAAACAGCAGGGCGTCAGGATATCCGGCCTTGAGTTCAAGGTATTGCGCCATCATCGGCGTGGTAGTCGGTGTCGCGGTGCTCATGCATCCCCCAAGGATCAATCAGGGCGACACTACCTGCCCAATGTTAGCGACGAAAGTGCTAAAGTCAGGCGTTGCCCCGATCCGAATTTTCAACCAAGTTAGCCGAACGCAAAGGGAGAATGCACCATGTCGAAAACGAAACTAACCCGCGAAGACGCGCTCGCATTTCACATGGACCCAACACCGGGGAAATGGGAGGTCACCGCCACCGTTCCCATGACAACGCAGCGCGATTTGTCGCTCGCGTATTCCCCGGGGGGCGCCGTGCCCTGCGAGGATATCGCGGCCAATCCTGCGCTCGCCTACGACTATACCAACAAGGGAAACCTCGTTGCCGTGATTTCAAACGGCACGGCTGTCCTTGGCCTCGGTAATCTTGGCGCCCTCGCCTCCAAGCCTGTCATGGAAGGGAAATCTGTACTCTTCAAACGTTTCGCCGACGTGAACTCCATCGATATCGAGCTTGATACCGAAGACCCCGACGCCTTCTGCAATGCTGTGCGCCTCATGGGCCCGACCTTTGGCGGCATCAATCTCGAAGACATCAAAGCGCCCGAATGCTTCATCATCGAACAGCGTTTGAAAGAGGAAATGGATATCCCAGTTTTCCACGACGACCAACATGGGACTGCCGTGATTTGTGCCGCTGGCCTACTGAACGCGTTGGAAATCTCGGGCAAGAAAATCAACGAGGTCAAAATCGTCCTCAATGGCGCGGGTGCGGCTGGCATCGCTTGCCTTGAATTGCTGAAATCAATGGGTGCGACCCACGATAATTGTATCATGTGCGATACCAAAGGCGTGATTTACCAAGGTCGCACCGAAGGCATGAACCAATGGAAATCCGCCCATGCCGCCAACACCGAGGCCCGCTCCCTAGCAGAGGCGATGGAGGGCTGCGATGTGTTCTTGGGCGTTTCCGCCAAGGGTGCCGTGACCCAAGATATGGTGATGAGCATGGCCCCCAACGCTGTGATTTTCGCCATGGCAAACCCCGACCCCGAGATCACACCAGAAGAGGTGCACGCTGTGCGCGAAGATGTGATTGTCCACG
>Ga0181561_10000154_pt1 | contig 51751 bp, 50 predicted proteins | sample 011ome_19_FD_133760 | JGI IMG/M metagenome (GOLD analysis project Ga0181561, IMG submission 133760) | Coastal salt marsh microbial communities from the Groves Creek Marsh, Skidaway Island, Georgia - 011510BT metaG (megahit assembly) | ecosystem: Environmental > Aquatic > Marine > Intertidal... | reverse complement strand
TTGCGCACTCAGTTGAAATCTTTGCACCACGAGTTTGGTCACACGATGATTTACGTGACCCATGACCAGACAGAGGCCCTGACCTTTGCGGATAAAGTGGTTGTTATGTATGATGGCCGCGTGGTGCAAATGGGCACACCTCAAGAATTGTTCGAGACGCCTGAGCATACGTTTGTCGGTTACTTCATCGGCTCTCCGGGCATGAATGTGCTGGCCGCAGACGTGCAGGGCGATACCGCTTTCATTGGCGGGACACAAATCGCGCTGGGCCGAGGTTTTGGCCGTCCGGCAGGTAATGTTGAACTGGGAGTGCGACCAGAGTTCACCTCGCTCAGTGCGGGTGACGCAGGGCTTCCCGTGACAATAAAACGGGTCGAGGATGTCGGTCGCCACAAGATCGTGCGCGCCGATTTCCAAGGCACAGAGATCAACATTCTGGCAGGTGAAGGCGAAAATATCTCGCCCGATATGAACCGCGTTGTGTTCGATACGGCTGGCGTCAACGTCTATTCAAATAGCTGGCGTGTCGCGCCCGAGCTGGCGTGATGACACACACAATCTGCCCCCTTTCAAAAGGAACCCGTCATGCATAAGACAGTCAATCAAAAGGCATGGTTTCTGATTTTACCCGTGCTTCTGCTGGTCGCGTTTTCGGCGGTTATCCCGCTGATGACGGTCGTGAACTATTCGGTCCAAGACACCTTTGGGCAAAACAAGTTTTTCTGGGCCGGTCTGAGCTGGTTTGAAGAAATGATGGCATCAGAGCGGATGTGGGATGCCCTTGGTCGCCAGATTGCTTTCTCCTCCATCATCTTGGCGATTGAAATTCCCTTGGGCATTTTTGTTGCGTTGAATATGCCCAAAAAAGGCTTCTGGGCGTCGACCTGCCTGATTTTGATGTCGCTGCCTTTGCTTATTCCTTGGAATGTGGTCGGCACGATTTGGCAAATTTTCGGGCGCGTTGATATTGGTCTGCTTGGCTATACTTTGGCCGCCTTGGGGATCGACTATAACTACACCCAAGACTTTTATGCGGCGTGGGCGACTGTGATCGTGATGGATGTTTGGCACTGGACATCATTGGTTGCATTGCTGGCCTATGCGGGTTTGCAGTCGATTCCTGATGCGTATTACCAAGCGGCAAAGATCGACCAAGCCAGCCGTTGGAACGTGTTCCGCTTTATCGAACTGCCCAAGATCATGGGCGTGCTGATGATCGCGATTCTGCTGCGCTTTATGGATAGCTTCATGATCTACACCGAGCCCTTTGTGGTGACAGGGGGTGGTCCAGGTAACTCGACGACGTTCTTGTCGATTGACTTGGTCAAGATGGCGCTTGGTCAGTTCGACCTTGGTCCCGCAGCCGCATTCTCGATTATGTATTACCTCGTGATCCTGCTGATTTCATACGTCTTTTACACTGTGATGACGAACCTCGATAAAAGGGATGGCCACTGATGTCTGACTTTACAAACACAGCCACGAAGCGCGGCTTTGCCCTGCCAAAGATCAAGGGCAATGCAATCGTGATGGGCCTATACCTGCTGTTCCTTCTCCTGCCGATCTATTGGCTTTTGAATATGAGCCTGAAGAACAATTCGGAGATTTTGAACAGCTTCACCCTTTGGCCGCAGGACTTAACATTCGACAACTACATTACGATCCTGACGGACCCGTCGTGGTATACGGGCTACCTGAACTCAATGGCGTATGTCGTTATGAATATGGTGATCTCATTGGTTGTGGCCCTGCCTGCCGCCTATGCCTTTAGCCGCTATACGTTCCTTGGCGACAAGCATCTGTTCTTTTGGTTGCTGACCAACAGAATGGCGCCACCTGCGGTTTTCGCACTGCCATTCTTTCAGCTGTATAGCTCGGTCGGATTGTTCGACACGCATATCGCAGTGGCGCTGGCGCACTGCCTGTTCAACGTGCCCTTAGCAGTCTGGATATTGGAAGGGTTCATGCGCGGTGTGCCAAAGGAAATCGACGAGACCGCCTATATTGACGGCTATTCGTTTCCAAGGTTCTTCTTGCGTATTTTCACGCCGCTGGTGGCATCGGGTATCGGGGTGACGGCGTTCTTCTTGTTCATGTTCTCTTGGGTTGAACTTCTGCTCAGCCGGACGTTGACCAGCGTGAATGCCAAACCAATTGCCGCCACCATGACACGCACCGTTGGTGCCGCAGGAATCGACTGGGGGGTTCTCGCTGCCGCGGGTGTTCTCACCATCATTCCTGGCGCTTTGGTGATTTATTTTGTCCGCAACTACATCGCCAAGGGCTTTGCCCTAGGCCGCGTGTAAGAAAAGAAAGAGGAGAAAAACAATGGACTGGATGGCATGGACTTGGCCGACCGCCGCTTTCTTTGGCGTGATAGCACTGACCTTGATCACCTTTACGATCTTGGCAATCAAATATCCCGAGGTGCCGCGTAACGGTGTCCTTGGGATCGAAACGACGCGCGGTGACAGATTGTTCATCACGCTACTGGGCTCGGCCTTTATCAATTTGGCTTGGCTTGGACTGCTCAGCGCCCCCCAATGGGGAGCACTGATCGTATGTCTCTTTTACGCCTTTGCGGTTTTCCGCTGGGTTTGAAGGCAGACAAAAAGGGGTGGTCCGGTTTGCAGGATCAGGACTGTCTTGAATGTTCTATTTTTAGGGAGGAACAAAAATGAACTTGCGACTTAAAGGAACGACTGCGTTGAGCCTAGCTGCTTGCATGCTTGCCGCACCTGCGTTCGCCGATATGGATGCCGCTAAGGCATTCCTTGATACTGAGATTGGCGATCTTTCGACGCTCTCACGCGCCGACCAAGAAGCCGAGCTTCAGTGGTTTGTCGACGCGGCAACACCATATGCTGGTATGTCGATCAACGTTGTGTCCGAGACGATTGGCACTCACACCTATGAGTCCACCGTTCTGGCTCCTGCGTTTGAAGCCATCACTGGCATCAAGGTGACACATGACCTGATCGGTGAAGGCGACGTTGTTGAAAAGCTGCAGACACAAATGCAGTCAGGTGAAAACATCTATGACGCCTATATCAACGACTCCGATCTGATCGGCACGCATTGGCGTTATAAGCAAGCGCGCAACCTGACTGACTGGATGGCCGGCGACGGTGCTGCAGTGACCAACCCTGGTCTTGATCTGGAGGACTTCATTGGTATTTCCTTCACGACCGGTCCAGACGGTAAAGTCTATCAGTTGCCTGACCAACAGTTCGCGAACCTTTATTGGTTCCGCGCTGACTGGTTCGATGACGAGCAGAACAAAGCAGACTTCTTAGCGAAGTATGGCTATGAGCTGGGCGTGCCTGTTAACTGGTCCGCATATGAAGATATCGCAGAATTCTTCACGGGCCGTGACCTGTCACGTATGGGCGTTGAAGGCGAAGTCTTTGGTAACATGGACTACGGTAAGAAAGACCCGTCTTTGGGTTGGCGCTATACTGATGCGTGGCTTTCCATGGCTGGCGCTGGCGACAAGGGCGAGCCAAACGGTTTGCCAGTCGATGAATGGGGCATTCGTGTGAACGAAAAGTCCCAGCCTGTTGGATCATGCGTTGCGCGTGGCGGCGATACTAACGGGCCAGCTGCAGTTTATGCTGTGACGAAGGCTATCGAATGGCTGCAAAAGTATTCGCCGCCTGCTGCTGCTGGTATGACATTCTCTGAAGCGGGTCCAATTCCTGCCCAAGGTAACGTCGCACAACAGATGTTCTGGTATACCGCGTTTACTGCTGCGTCGATCGAACCTGATCTGCCCGTGATGAACGAAGATGGCACGCCAAAGTGGCGTATGGCACCTTCGCCGCACGGTGCATATTGGACCGAAGGCACCAAGATCGGCTACCAAGATGCCGGTTCATGGACGCTGATGGAATCGACACCTGTTGATCGCGCACAAGCTGCGTGGCTCTATGCGCAGTTCGTGACATCCAAGACAGTCGACGTGAAGAAAAGCCATATTGGTCTGACATTCATTCGTGAATCAACGATCCAAGACAAAAGCTTTACCGAACGTGCGCCGAAACTTGGTGGTTTGATCGAATTCTACCGTTCACCAGCACGGGTTCAGTGGTCGCCAACAGGCACCAACGTTCCTGATTATCCAAAGCTGGCGCAACTGTGGTGGCAGAACATCGGCGATGCAATGTCCGGTGCGAAAACGCCACAAGAAGCACTTGATGCGCTTTGTGCTGATCAGGAAAAAATCCTGATCCGTTTGCAGCAATCAGGCGTTCAGGGCGAACTTGGCCCAGTGATGAACGACGAAGTTGATCCGCAGATTTGGTTCGACGCACCTGGTGCGCCGCAGCCGAAGCTCGAGAATGAGGACGAGACACCTGTCACGATCTCTTATGACGAGCTGATCAAGTCTTGGCAGTAAGCTAAACATCTGGGGCCACTTTGTTGGCCCCAGATACCCTGCCATCCACTTAAATTTCAAAGACTGTCTAATGATCCGCCGCTTCGCGTGGTCTTGGCATTCCTGTAAACTAATTCACCGAGGCCGCACATGACCCATATTCTCGCAATTGACCAAGGCACGACATCAACCCGTGCGATGGTGTTTGATAGCACGATGGGTGTTGTGGCCAGCGAACACAAAGAGTTCGCACAGCATTTCCCAAACTCAGGCTGGGTCGAACACGATCCGCTTGATTTGTGGGAGACAACGCTTGTTACCTGCAAAGACGCTTTGAGGAATGCGGGTATCTCGGCGGGCCAGATTTCCGCAATTGGCATCACCAATCAACGTGAAACCACGATTGTTTGGGATAAAACTACCGGCGAGCCCATTTACAATGCAATCGTCTGGCAAGATAGGCGCACGGCCGATCAATGTCGCGTTTTGCGCGATGCTGGCCATGAAGTGATGATCGCCGAGCGCACAGGCCTTTTAGTTGATCCGTATTTTTCGGGCACCAAGTTGGGTTGGATTCTTGACCATGTTGAAGGTGCCCGTGCCCGCGCAAGCAATGGTGAATTGTTGTTTGGCACAGTTGATAGTTTCCTGATTTGGAAGCTGACGGGCGGTGCTGTTCATGTGACCGACGCGACGAATGCCGCGCGCACGATGCTTTACGATATCCGCAAGGGGCGCTGGAGCAAAACCATCTGCGATCTGCTCGATATCCCGATGCAGATGCTGCCCGAGGTGAAAGATTGCGCGGATGATTTCGGCCACAGCGACGCGGCCATCTTTGGTGCGCCAATCCCGATTTGCGGCGTTGCGGGCGATCAGCAAGCGGCTGCGGTAGGACAGGCTTGTTTTGAGCCGGGCATGATGAAATCGACCTATGGCACGGGCTGTTTTGCGCTCTTGAACACAGGCGAGATTCCTGTCGTTTCGAAAAATCGCCTACTGACCACGATTGCCTATCAGTTGGACGGAAAGCCAACTTACGCGCTCGAAGGTTCGATTTTCGTGGCGGGCGCTGTTGTGCAATGGTTGCGTGACGGCCTGCATATCATCAGCGACGCGGCCGAGACACAAGCACTGGCAGCCCAAGCCGACCCGCATCAGAATGTTGTAATTGTTCCAGCTTTTGTGGGACTGGGCGCTCCTTATTGGAATGCCGAATGCCGTGGCGCCGCCTTTGGACTGACACGCGGCACGGGCCCTGCTGAAATGGCTAAGGCCGCGCTGGAGAGTGTGGGGTATCAGACGCGTGATTTGCTAGAAGCTATGTCCGCCGATTGGCAAGCGACGGGCGTGCAACCGACCTTGCGGGTTGATGGCGGCATGTCGGCAAGCGATTGGGCGATGCAATTTCTGTCCGATATTATTGGCGCACCCGTGGATCGCCCCAAAATCCGCGAAACGACTGCCCTTGGTGCTGCTTGGCTCGCGGGCATGCATGTTGGTCTCTATCCTGATCAGGCGACGTTCGCCGCGCAGTGGGCCTGCGAAACCGAATTCACACCGAAAATGGAAGAAGCCACGCGGCAGGACAAATATGCGTCTTGGAAAAAGGCCGTCCATGCCACGATGAGTTTCTGAGGACGGAACATGACTGACATGACCTTGCGGCGCTATTTGACGCAAAGCACATTAGACCCTAACCTGATTTTGCTGCTTGAAGATATCGCGAGTTCATGTCGCGTCATCGCGGACCATGTGCGCAATGGTGCGTTTGAGGGCAACCTTGGCTCTGCCAATGCGACAAACATTCAAGGCGAGACACAAAAGACTCTCGATATTCTGGCGAACGAAGAGTTTGAGCGGATTTGTGCAAACAGCCCGCACCTTGCGGCGCTCGTGTCGGAAGAAGTCGAGGAGGTCACGTGGTTGAAGGATCCCGAGGCGGGGGACTATCTGCTATATTTCGACCCGTTGGACGCCTCGTCGAATTTGGATGTGAACTTGTCCGTTGGTTCCATTTTCGCGGTAATGCAGGTGCAGTCGGACGGGGACCGCAATGTCTTGCACAAAGGGCGTCATCAGGTCTGCGCGGGATATGCGATTTATGGCCCGTCGTTGATGTTTGTCCTTGCTGTTGGCGGCAAGGCCGCCGGCTTTACCTGTCAGCATGGCACCGGAGATTTTCGACTAACCCACCCCGATATGAAAGTGCCCGCCGAGACATCCGAATTCGCGATCAATACCTCGCGCTATCGCTATTGGGACGCGCCTGTGCGTCGCTACGTCGACGAATGTGTCGCAGGCGAAGAGGGTGTGCGGCTTCGGTCGTTCAATATGCGCTGGACGGCATCAATGGTTGCAGAAATCCACCTCATTTTGACGCGTGGCGGCGTCTTTTTTTATCCTGCCGATAGTCGTAACCGCGATGCGGGTGGCAAGCTGAGGCTGATGTATGAGGCTAATCCCATGACCATGATTATTGAACAAGCGTGTGGAGCGGCCTCGACGGGGCATACCCCAATGATAGATATCGCGCCCACGGGGGGCGTGCCTGTTGAGGAAATCGAGCGCGGCATCAAGCACGGTGTGCGCAAAGGTGACATTGATACTGATCCGCGCATGGCGCTGACGGGGGCCAAGCGCAAGGTGTTTGCTGAGACCCCAAGCGAGTTCGACCCGCGTAAATACCTCGCACACGGTATCGACGCGATGACCGCCGTCTGCAAAGATCGGTTCGAGCGATTTGGTGCGGCGGGCATGGCCGGTAAGATTAATCCGGTCCCGCTGTCGCAGATGGTCAATCGCTACGTTTCTGCCAATATGGCACTCGCATGTTAAGGCAATAGATCGATGTTTTCATTCTCCAGCCCCCAAACCATCCACTTTGGACGTGGTCAAAGCCAGCAAGCGGCGAGCATTGCAAAAGGCTTTGGCGAAACCGTTCTTATAATTTACGGGTCCAATGCCAAGCGGGCCGAATGGCTGGTGACATTATGTAATAATGCGGGCTTATCGGTCAAAACCATTAGTTGTCAAAACGAGCCATCTTTGCCTGATATCGAACGTGCCTTGGCGGGGCTGCAAGGGTTCCGTCCGGCAGTTGTGATCGGGCTTGGTGGAGGATCCGTCATTGATATGGCCAAGGCGCTTGCAGCTCTCATCCCTTCCACTGGGCCTGCGCTAAGTTATCTTGAAGTCGTGGGAGATGGCCGCCCACTGGACGCACCGCCGATCCCGATGATTGCACTGCCGACCACAGCGGGCACTGGTGCAGAAGTGACGAAGAACGCGGTGATTTTGGTGCCAGAACGCGGTCTGAAGGTGAGCCTGCGCGACCCGCGCATGATCCCGCAGATTGCCATTGTTGACGCGGGCCTAATGCAAGGCGCGCCGCAACATGTGACACTTGCCGCAGGTTTGGATGCTGTCACACAGGTGATCGAGCCTTACCTGTCGATCAAATCTAACCCGATGACCGACGCGATTTGTCGCGCGGCTATTCCGGTTGCTTTACGCGAACTGCGTCATGTGGTTGAAAACGACGCGCCAGACGCGTGGGACGCGATGGCTTGGGTCAGCACCTGTGGCGGTTTGGCTTTGGCCAACGCGGGACTGGGTGCCGTTCATGGTTTTGCAGGCGTCATCGGCGGCAAAACCAATGCGCCCCACGGTGAGATTTGCGGGACATTGCTGCCTGCAGTGCTTGAAAGCCATTTGCGTCAAGCGGAGAAACATACCGACATTCACGACCGTTTAACCTGGGTATTGGGGCATATTGACACCAACTTTGCCACGGGTCGTCAAGGTGGGGGGCTTGCCGAACTTAGGCAGTGGTCGACCACGCTGGGCCTGCGCAGTCTCAAGGATTTGGGACTGTCTTGGTGCGACTATGGAGCGGTCGCTGATGCCGCTGTTACGGCGTCTTCAATGAAAGGGAACCCGTTTCCGCTAACGCATGTGGACCTGATCGAGATACTAAGAGCGGCAAGTTAAGCTCACAAACCGTATGGGCCATGTTCTCCGCTTCTCCGCGAGCGATCTTCTTGTCCTCGAAAGCCGACTATCGCTGCGAAGCAACAAATCGGTAAAGTGGGCTCGAAGCGGCCAGCCGTAGCACGGCGGTTCTGCGCCTTAAGGCGTCTCGGAGAGCGGTCATTTAAGGTTCATGATAGAATTCGCTGGTCAACACCTGAGCTGGAGGGATGGATGGAGGCAACCCCATGTCCAGAATCCAACGTCCCGCCGCAAGACCAAAGCGCCGAACTTGGAACAAGGGACGACTGGTTGGCCAAAAGCGCCCATTGCTGCCCAAACAGGTCTGGGCCATGCGTGCCCGGCTTGAACTTGCGGGCAATCTCAGAGACTTGGCATTGTTCAACTTTGCTATCGACAGCAAATTGCGTGGCTATGATCTCGTCCGTTTGAAAGTCTTTGATCTCGTTTCCAACGAGAAGGTCCGGACGCCTGTTTCGGTCATCCAGAGCAAGACAAATCGTCGGGTGCGGTTTCCTTTTCCCGAGCTGTTTCCATAACGGGCCGCACGTTTCCACGCGGCAGTATGGGCGTCTGGTCCAAAACTGGGTGTCGGCGATTGGTTTTACTCCGAGTGATTTTGGCACCGCACTCACGGTGAGTGACGACCGCGCACACGATCTTCATCTGCGTCAATGTCGCTTATGAGTGATCAGAGTTCTGGCTGGGGCGTTACCTTCAATAGAGAGAATCCTTTGAATGGCCTGAAATGACATCTGTAGCACCTCCCTTTTCCAATGCGGATGCCCATAAGTACGGCGTGCTATTCGTCTTTGCGGCCGGGGTTCTGTGGTCAACGGTCGGTCTTGGCATTCGCATGATCGAAGATGCTGTCGTCTGGCAGATATTGCTCTATCGTTCGATCGCCATGTCGTTGTTTCTTTACGTCTTCATTCGGCTGCGGTCGGGTGAAAACCCCTTTGTCCAAATCCACCGCGTCGGCTTTCCCTCGGTTATCGCCGGGCTATCGCTAGTTGCAGCCTATTCGGGCGGGATCTACTCGATCCAGAATACTTCGGTCGCGAATGCTATGCTGCTGTTTGCAACGGCGCCGTTTATGGCTGCGGTCCTCGGTTGGATTGTCCTGCGTGAGCGTGTGCGCGCAGCAACCTGGGGCGCGATTGCCATCGCCATGGGCGGGATTGCGATTATGGTCGCTGATAAATCCGGCAGCGTCGTTCTAAAAGGCAGCCTTGCAGCACTTGGGTCTGCCTTTGGATTTGCAGTATTCACCGTGGCCTTACGATGGGGGCGGACAGGCGAAATGCTCCCATCGGTCTTCCTGTCGGGGTTGTTTGCCATCATCGCCACATTCGGCATTTGCCAGTTTTCTGGGCTGTCGGTCGTTTTAAGTGTGCAAGATGGCGCGATATCCATGGGCATGGGGGTGTTTCAGGTCGGCGCGGGCCTCATCCTCTATACGCTGGGATCCCGCAGCCTGCCCGCGGCAGAGCTTTCTCTGCTGTCGCTGGCCGAGGTTCTGCTCGGCCCGCTTTGGGTCTGGCTTTTCCTTGGTGAAACAGCGAGCCTCAATACGCTAATCGGCGGTGTTGTTTTGCTGGTTGCGATTGCAGGAAACGCGCTGTCAGGCAACCGTCGCAAGCCTCCGCCAATCACAGCGCCGTAAGCACTTGCGCCACGAAAGTTGCTTTTCAGATTAGGTGCGGTTCCGATTGAGCCGATTACGGGCGCGTTCCGCCATCCTGACTGTTCTGCTCCTCAGCTATGAGGGAAAATCGTCCTTTCCGATACGCAAGGAACGGACGCCCCTGTGAACATTAAAGGCATGGGTTTACGCTTGGCCCGTCGAAGCGGACAAGGCGCGGTTGAGGAGGGGGCAATACCTCCCGCGCCAGTTGTAATTGATCTAGGTCAAGTTGGCATTTTCCGGAAAAGATACTCTTACCAAACAGGAGCATTTTCATGAAATGGCCGACAATATTCAAGGACGAGACAACACGCGCCGCAGCGAACCTGACAAAAGCGGTTCGCGCTGAGTTTGGCTGGGAAGACGCGCGCAAATTGCTGGACGGGCTGGCTGGAGGTGGGTTGAATATTGCGCACGAGGCGCTAGATCGCCATGTCATTGCCGGGCATGGCAATCAGATCGCGATCCGTTGGCTCAGCAGGGACGGTGATCGGCGCGACATCACCTATTCAGAGCTGGCGGCAGAAGCGGCACGCTTCGCAAACGTACTGTCCGAGCATGGGTTGCAGCCCGGTGCCCGTGTGTTCGCCCTGATCGGACGGGTGCCCGAGCTTTATGCGGCCGCCCTTGGGACGCTAAAAGCTGGCATGACATTCACCCCGCTGTTTGCTGCATTCGGCCCCGAACCGATCAGGTCGCGGATGGAGATTGGCGAGGGCAATGTTCTGGTCACTACAAATTCACTGTATCGCAAGAAGGTCGCCCCGTGGCGCGACAAGCTTGGTTCGTTGAAGCTGGTGCTGACCTTGGACGATGGCGCCGTGGCTGAGAACTGTGTGGCCTTGCGCCCCGCCATGGATGGTGCCGCCGACACTTTTGACACGGTAAAGACCATGCCGGACGATATGGCGCTGATCCATTTCACCTCTGGTACCACCGGTAAGCCAAAAGGCGCAGTCCATGTGCACGGCGCAGTTGTCGCCCATGCCGCAACCGGGCGCTTTGCGCTCGATCTGAAGCCCGGTGATATCTACTGGTGCACCGCCGATCCCGGCTGGGTCACAGGCACGTCCTATGGCATCATTGCCCCCTTGGTGAACCGCGTGACGATGATCGTCAACGAAGCCGAATTCGATCTGGAACGGTGGTACGCCATCTTGCAGGACGAGGGCGTGCAGGTCTGGTATACTGCGCCCACCGCGATCCGCATGTTGATGCGAGCGGGCAAGGATGCCGCAAAGAATTATGATTTCAGCAAGTTGAGGTTTCTCGCCAGCGTTGGTGAACCATTGAACCCCGAAGGGGTGGTCTGGGGCCAAGACGTGTTCGGCAAGCCGTTCCACGACAATTGGTGGCAGACCGAAACTGGTGGCATCATGATCGCCAATACCGCCGAAATGGACATTCATCCCGGCTCGATGGGCAAACCCTTGCCTGGCATCAAGGCCGGGATTGTCATTGCAGAAGGTGGTGAACTGCGTGAATGCAAGCCGGGCGAGATCGGCGAATTGGCACTGCGCCCCGGTTGGCCTTCTATGATGCGTGCCTATCTCAACGAACAGGTCCGCTATGACAAATGCTTTGTCGGCGGCTGGTATTTGTCGGGCGACCTCGCCATGCAAGACAAGGACGGATATTTCTGGTTCGTTGGCCGCGCCGATGACCTGATCAAGTCGTCGGGCCATCTGATCGGCCCGTTTGAGGTGGAAAGCGCGCTGATCGAGCATGAAGCCATCGCCGAGGCCGCCGTCATCGGCATCCCTGACGAGACCGCCGGTGAGGTTGTGAAAGCCTATGTCGCGCTAAACCCCGGTTTCGATGCGTCCGAGGCGCTCGAGCGGGATATCCGGGGCTTTGCGCGCAAACGGCTTGGCGCCGCCGTGGCTCCACGCGAAATCGTCTTTCGCAAGCAGCTTCCCAAGACCCGATCGGGCAAGATTATGCGCCGTCTTCTCAAGGCCCGCGAACTTGGCCTGCCGGAAGGCGATATTTCCACATTGGAGGCGGATGAAAAATGAAAAGCGCGACAAAACCACATCTCAGTCGGGAGCATGTGCAAGACCTGCTCCGAGGCATGATCCGCATCCGCCGCTTTGAGGAAAAATGCGCTGAATTGTACACGCACGAGAAAATTCGCGGTTTCCTGCATCTTTACGATGGTGAGGAAGCGGTAGCGATGGGTGTGATTCCGGTTCTGGGGGCCAGTGATCGTATCGTCGCGACATATCGTGAGCACGGTCATGCATTAGCGCGCGGCATCGCAATGGGGCCGATCCTGGCCGAGATGTACGGCAAGGCCAACGGCTGTTCGGGCGGACGCGGCGGATCTATGCATCTGTTTGATGCGGACCACAATTTCTACGGCGGTAATGCGATTGTCGGCGGCGGCCTGCCGCTCGCCGCCGGTCTCGGTCTGGCGGATCGGATGACCGGCGAAAAGAATGTCACAGCATGTTTCTTTGGTGAAGGTGCAGTAGCCGAAGGCGAATTTCACGAAGCGATGAACCTGTCGGAACTTTGGGATTTGCCGGTGCTCTGGGTCTGTGAGAACAACGGCTATGCGATGGGATCGGCGTTGGCTCGCACGGAATCACAGACCGACATCCATGCCAAGGCCGCAGCCTATGGCATCGAAGCCGAGGTAGTCGATGGTATGGATGTCGTCGCCGTAGAGGCCGCCACCCGACGCGCCGTGGCCAAAATCCGCGAAACCGGCCGCCCCTACCTGCTTGAGGCGCGCACTTTCCGCTTTCGCCCGCATTCTATGTTCGACGCGCAGCTGTATCGCGACAAGGCCGAAATCACAGAGTGGCGGGCAAAGGGACCGATCGTCCGGTTTCAGGGCTGGTTGCTGGAAAACGGTCTGATCCATGAAGCGGGCATCGCTGAGATGACCGCTGCGATTGACGCCGAGATTGACGAGGCGGTAGCATTCGCAGAGGCTGGCGCATGGGAGCCAGTCGAGACCCTGACCAAACATGTCATGGCCGAGGACCGCCCACCCCCGCCCGCCACACCTGAACCTGTGGGCGAAATGATTGAGACGACCTATCGCGAGGCTGTCAAACAAGCGATCCGTCAGGCGATGACAGAGAATGATCGCGTTTTCCTCATGGGTGAGGACGTCGGTGCTTATGGTGGCTGTTACGCAGTTTCGAAGGGATTGATGGCCGAATTCGGCGAGGACCGTATTCGCGACACGCCGCTGTCTGAATCGGGTTTTACCGGCGCAGGCATCGGTGCCGCGGCAGCGGGCATGCGGCCGATCGTCGAGGTGATGACCGTAAACTTCTCGATGCTGGCTCTCGATCAGATTTTTAACACCGCCGCCACGATCCGGCACATGTCGGGCGGTCAGTTCGGCTGTCCCGTCGTGATCCGCATGGCGACGGGTGCGGGTAAGCAACTGGCTGCCCAGCACTCTCATTCACTGGAAGGATGGTATGCGCATATTCCGGGATTGAGGGTACTGGCACCCGCGACACTGGAGGATGCACGCGGTATGCTACTGACAGCCCTCGCAGACCCTGACCCCGTTCTGATCTTTGAAAACGTCATGCTTTACAACATGACGGGCAAGATCCCTGCGACGGCTGGTGCCGTCGATATTGACAAGGCCGCAATCCGCAGGTCAGGCAAGGATGTATCGCTGATCACCTATGGCGGTTCACTTTTCAAGACGCTCGAAGCCGCAGAGGAACTGGCCAACGAAGGGATCGAGGCAGAGGTGATAGACCTGCGCAGCTTGCGCCCGCTTGACGATGAAACCATCCTTGCCTCGGTCGCGCGCACCCGCCGCGCAGTTGTAGTAGATGAAGGGTGGCGCACAGGCTCGCTTGCAGCCGAGGTATCGGCTCGGATCATGGAAGGGGCCTTCTGGCAACTTGATGCCCCGGTGGGTCGGGTTTGTTCCGTCGAAGTGCCAATTCCCTATGCTGCACATCTGGAACACGCCGCAATTCCGCAGGTTTCTGCTATAATTGCCGCCGCACGTGCGGCGATGGGCAAGGAGTGATCAGATGACCATTTTTGCCATGCCCTCGCTCGGTGCCGACATGGAAGCGGGCACCTTGGTCGAATGGATGATCAAGCCTGGCGATATTGTCAGTCGGGGCGATGTGGTCGCGGTGGTCGAAACCCAGAAAGGCGCAATTGAAATCCAGTGTTTTGAGGAGGGTACTGTCGAAACGCTCGACGCAGAAATCGGTGCTACTCTTGCTGTGGGTGCCCCCATGGCAACACTCCGTGCGCCCTCAGAGGACACTACAAGTTCAGCCCAGCCCGCAGCCGAACCCAAGAAACGCGCAAAGCCCGAAGCTGCAACACCCGCCCCCCGATCCGAAGCGCCGCCGATGGCCTCTGTTCCAACCGTTGCGACACCCTCCGTGGCACAGGCTGGCAAAATCCCAGCCGCTTCTCCCGCCGCGCGGGGCCGTGCTGCCGAGCGCGGGATAAATCTGGCGACGCTCATCGGCACTGGACCCAACGGTGCGATAGTTTTGGCAGATGTCGAGGCTGCGGAACCTGCCTCGGTCAAGGAAGGGCCCGTTAGGGTCAGCGCCAAGCCAGGGCTCGACATGGCCGCGATGCGAACGGCCATCGCCAACGCAATGGCCCGCTCAAAACGCGAAATCCCGCATTACTACCTGACCGAGACCATTGACCTGCAAGCCGCCATTGACTGGCTTGCTGCCACCAACGCAAAGCGCCCGCCCGATACCCGTCTTTTGATGGGCGCGCTCTTCGTCAAGGCCTCGGCGCTCGCCGCCGCGCAAGTCCCGCAAATGAACGGTCACTACGACGCCAATGGCTTTCACCCCGCAGAAGGCGTTCACGCTGGCGTGGTGGTGGCGCTACGCAATGGCGGGCTTGTGGCTCCAGCGTTGCATGATGTCGAAACCCTGCCGCTCGATGTTCTCATGACCCAGATGCGGGATATGGTTGCGCGTGCGCGCAGCGGACGCCTGCGCTCTTCGGAAATGACAGACGGCACAATCACCATCTCGGCGATGGGCGATTCCGGTGCTGATGCGATGGCAGCTGTAATTTACCCGCCGCAAGTCGCCATTGTCGGCTTTGGAGCGCCAGTGGCCCGGCCATGGATTGTTGGTGAAACCATCATCCCCCGCATGACTGTCACGGTGACGTTGTCGGCCGACCACCGCGTCAGCGACGGACGTCGCGGTGCCAAATTTCTGGCCGCGATCAACACGGCATTGCAAACCCCGGAGGCCCTATGACCGACGCTGACATCCGCAAAGCATTTCTTGAAGAACTGGTCAAAATCGCCCCGGACATCGCCTCTTGCGACGTCGGCGACGGGGATCACCTGCAAGACGATCTGGAACTCGACTCAATGGATTTTCTGAACTTGGTCTCAGCGCTTCACAGACGGTTTGGCGTCGAAATCCCTGAAATCGACTATCCGAAAATCGCCACTCTGGCGCTTGCTGTCGCATATCTGAAAGTGCGGATCGGTTGACGGCCCTCTGCGCCAGAAATCATCCAATTTTAAAGTCGATACTCCGGCCACGTCTTAGCCCTACGCGTTCTGTCAGTCTGTGGAGCTATCGCGGATCATTAACAACGGGTCGGTGAAATGTTCTGCATTACCAAATGAGTGCCGCTGCGCATGCGAGGTTTTTCTGCGTAAGCATTAGCCGCGCCTGCACAAGTCCGGATTGTCCGCAAAGCGGCCAATCGGCTACCCACCCGTATGGCTCATATGCCGACTAACCTGCCCATCAACCTCTTGGCGCGAATAGTCGAAATCGTGCCCTTTGGGTTTCAGGCCAATCGCCGCGCGGATGGCTACCTCAAGATCAGAATCGCTCTCTGAGGCCCGCAGCGGTTCACGCAGGTCCGAATGCCCTTCTTGTCCCAAGCAGGTATAAATCTCGCCTGTGCAGGTGATCCGCACGCGGTTGCAGCTTTCGCAGAAATTGTGGGACAGCGGCGTGATGAAGCCGATTTTCTGGCCGTTCTCGCGCGCGACATAGCGGGCAGGGCCGCCTGTGCGCTCGGGCAGATCGGTCAGCGGGCCAGCCTCGGCCAATGTCGCGCGCAGTTCTTTCAGTGACCAGTACTGCCCGATACGGTCTTCGTTCCCAAGGTCGCCCATCGGCATGACCTCGATGAAGGTCAAGTCCACGTCACGCGCGGCACACCAATCGGCCAGCGGGAATAATTCGTCCTCGTTAAAGCCCTTCAGCGCCACAGTATTGATCTTTACCCGCATCCCTGCGGCCTGTGCCGCATCAATGCCGCGTAAAACTTGGGGCAGGCGGCCCCAACGGGTGACACGGGCGAATTTCTCCTCGTCCAGAGTATCCAGCGAGACATTGATCCGCTTCACACCGCAAGCTGCCAAATCGCCCGCGTATTTTTCAAGCTGGCTTCCGTTGGTCGTGAGCGTCAACTCCCGCAGACCACCCGTTTCCAGATGCCGCGACATGGTCTCGAAAAACGTCATGATGCCACGGCGCACGAGCGGTTCGCCCCCGGTAATCCGCAACTTCTTCACGCCCAAACGGATAAAGGCGGAGCACATGCGGTCCAGCTCCTCCAAGGTCAGCAATTCCTTCTTGGGCAGAAACGTCATATTCTCTGACATGCAGTAGACACAGCGGAAATCGCAGCGATCCGTCACAGAGACGCGCAGGTAGTCGATGGTGCGGGCAAATGGGTCGATCAAGGGGGCTATCATATGTCAAACCTACGGACGCGCGATTGTATGCGCAAGGCGCATCGGACGGCTTGCGCAAGGCAATTTCACACAATACGGTCAACGGCATGAAATATGTTGTCTTGTTCCCCGCCCTTGTGCTTGCCGGATGTGCTTCGCCGTCCTTGCAGGTTGCCCCTGATGCTGCGCCTGTGACTGAGGTTGTCGCGCCCGCTGTCGAGACACTTGATCCGACGCCCGCGCCACCACCACCGCCAAAGGCGCGCACGGTCGACCAGTTCGACACAACATCCGCAGAGGATCGCGCCGCCGCCGTCGCAACGCCAGAGCCCGCAGGCGAGACGAAACTCGGCACGACAATCGCCACGCTTGGGTCGCCCGCCGATCCCGGCATTTGGATCAAAACGCCGCTGGTGACAGAGCTTGTTTCGGGCCGCGCCGTTTATAACGCAAACGGCAAAAGCGTGAACCTAGAGCTGCGCCCATCGGGTGGCGCGGCTGGGTCGGGTAGCCAAATCAGCCTGCCTGCGATGCGCCTCTTGGACGCGCCGCTGACAGGGCTGTTGGAACTGACGATCTACAAAAACTAATCAACCAAGGTGGCGACTTGCTTCTTTGACGATGAACTTTTTCATCACAGGGCCGTGCTCTTCGATGAAGGCTGCGGTGCGATCATGGTCGTGCTTGGACAGATCACGCAGCCAACCCGCAATCGCGTCTTGGACCATGAATTGTTTTTCAGCGACCAGTTCGGCGGCCCAGCCAAGGACACGCATACGAATGTCGATCTCGGCAGGTTTCGGGTGGTTTTGCTTGGTCCATGGCAGCGTCATCATAAACGCCGCGCGCCGCGCCCACAGGTTTTCCGAGCCGATCCATTCATCAACGGTATCAATACGGCTCGGGTTGGCCACCAGCCGTTTTTGCCCTGCCACGCAGACCATATCGGCAATCGTAAACACGTCAAAGTCAGGCACCCAAGAGCAGAGCAAATCCCACGCGGCATCATCATCAGGACGAATGCGCGCTTGGGTCAACAGCTTGGCGGCCGCAATGCGACCCTCATGCACATTGGTGTCCCAAAGGCCGCTGGCAAGCTCAAGGCGCTCGTCAATTGTCATCGCCTCGCGCCAGTCTTTGACCGCCGCATCAACCGCAGGGTTTGCGATACCTAAATAGGGGCGGTCAACTTTATGGTAAGACAGCATCTCAGCAGCCTTGGCGGTGTCCGTCCCGAGTAGGTCGAGGGCCTCTTGCGGGGTCATTCTACCGTCACCGATTTGGCCAAGTTGCGCGGCTGATCGACATCCGTGCCCTTCGCAATCGCGGTGTAATACGCGAGTAATTGTGCAGGAATCGCATATAGGATCGGTGCGAGGAAGTCGTCGATTTCTGGCATGATAATTGTGTCCCATACACCTTCCGAGGCCTCCGCAGCCCCCTTTGCATCCGTGATCAAAAGCACCCGACCACCACGGGCCATGACCTCTTGCATGTTCGAAACTGTCTTTTCAAACAGACGATCACGCGGTGCCATCACAATGACGGGCACATGTTTGTCCACAAGGGCAATTGGCCCGTGTTTGAGTTCACCCGATGCATAAGCTTCGGCATGGATGTAGCTGATTTCTTTCAGTTTTAGTGCACCCTCAAGGGCGAGGGGGTACATTAATCCGCGTCCGAGAAATAGGATGTCGCGGGTCTCTGCCAGCGATTGAGCGACTTTGATAGTCTTTTCTTCAATCGTCAAAGCATGGTTCATCACACCTGGCAATGCTCGTAGTGCTGTGAGGTGTCGCGTCATTGTCGCGGCATCAATCGTGCCACGATCTTTGGCGGCCTTCAGCGCCAGTAGGGCAAGCGTCGTTAACTGGCAGGTGAAGGCCTTGGTTGAGGCCACGCCGATCTCGACCCCTGCAAAAATCGGGAGGGCCAAATCGCTTTCGCGGGCAATGGAGCTTTCGGGGACGTTCACGACCGAGAAAATTTTATCGGCTTTGCCCTCCATATAGCGCAGGGCGGCAAGCGTATCTGCGGTCTCGCCTGATTGGCTCACAAATAGGGCCGCAGTGCCTTTTGTCACAGGCGGTTCGCGGTAGCGGAACTCGGACGCGACATCGATCTCGACGGGCAGCTTTGCTACCTGCTCAAACCAGTACTTCGCTACGAAACAAGCGTAATAGGCCGTGCCACACGCCACCATCGTCAGGCGTTCAATCTTGGTAAAGTCGATACCTGCATCCGGCAGCACAACCTCGGTGCCTTCCGCGTTGATGTAATGGGCGAGGGCGCCTTGCAGTACGGTTGGTTGCTCTGCGATTTCCTTGGCCATAAAGTGCTTATAGCCGCCCTTATCCGCTGCCGATGTATCGATGTGGATCGTCTTGACTGCACGGTTAGCAAGCTCGCCATTGATGTCGCGAATTTCTAGCGAATTGCGGGTCACAACGGCCCAGTCGCCTTCCTCCAGATAGGTGATCTGGTCTGTCATCGGCGCCAGTGCAATTGCGTCGGAACCCACAAACATTTCACCCTTGCCGTGTCCAATCGCGAGAGGAGACCCCTTGCGGGCCGCAATCAGCAAATCATCCTCGCCATCAAACAAGAAGCAAAGCGCATAGGCACCCTCAAGCCGCGCGATTGTTTTCTCGGCGGCATCGCGGGGGGAGAGCCCTTGGTTCAAGTAGTATTGCGCCAGTAGCGCAACGGTTTCGGTGTCGGTCTCGGTCTCGTATTTGATCCCGTTCTCACCAATAAATTCACGCAATTCGCGGAAGTTCTCGATGATCCCGTTATGTACCACCGCCACGCCCGCCGCACGGTGAGGGTGGGCGTTGATGACGCTTGGCACACCATGCGTGGCCCAGCGCGTGTGGCCAATGCCAGACTGGCCCGCAAGCGGTTCATGCACCAGCAAATCTGAGAGGTTTACCAGCTTGCCAATGGCACGGCGGCGTTCCAATTTATCGTGGTTGATCGTGGCAATGCCGGCGCTGTCATAGCCACGATATTCAAGCCGTTTAAGCGCCTCAACGAGTGTTGGCGCTACTTCATGGTTGCCAAGGATACCTACAATTCCGCACATCTTTACTGCTCCTTACCCTTGTTGGCCTTCATGTTCTTTAGCTTTTCGAAAAGTCGCTCGGCAAAGCCCGTCTTGTTCTCTTGCCGTCCGCGTGCCACCGCAAGATCACCGTCTGGCACGTTGCGGGTAATGACTGATCCACTCGCGGTCATGGCTTGATTGCCCACGGTCACAGGGGCCACGAGCATGGTGTTCGACCCGATAAACGCATCTTCGCCAATAATTGTGCGGTGTTTGAAAACGCCGTCATAGTTGCAGGTGATCGTGCCCGCGCCAATGTTGGTGCGCGCCCCGATATCCGCGTCACCGATATAAGTGAGGTGGTTGACCTTGGCACCTTCGGCCACAATCGCATTCTTGATTTCGACAAAGTTCCCGACGTGCACGTTCTCTTGCAGCTCTGCACCGGGACGCAGGCGGGCGTATGGCCCAACGGTTGCGCCCTGCGAAACATGACAGCCCTCAAGATGCGAAAAGGCGCGGATTTTTGCGCCTGATTCAATCGTGACATTAGGGCCGAACACGACATTCTGTTCGATAATTGCATCGCGGCCAAGATAGGTGTCATAGGCGAAAAATACGGTCTCGGGGGCGAGAAGGGTGACACCATCCTCAATCGCAGCAGCGCGTGCACGGTCCTGAAAACCTGCCTCTGCGGCAATGAGTTCCGCGCGGCTATTCACCCCCAATGTTTCCGCCTCGTCGCAACGCACGACAGTGGCCGAAAGCTCCTTTGCCCGCGCAATGCCGACGATGTCCGTCAGGTAGTATTCGCCAGCGGCATTGTCATTGCCAACGGCCGCAATCAACTCAAACAAGACCGAAGACTTTGCAGCTACAACACCACTATTACAAAGCGTTACGGCGCGTTCTTCATCCGTCGCATCCTTAAACTCAACGATCCGCTCCAACGCATCACCCTTGGTGATCAAACGTCCATAACGGCCAGCATCTGCGGCCTCAAAACCAAGGACAACAACGTCGTGAGAGCTGCGCGCCTCCGCCATCGCCTCAAGCGTTTCGGCGCTGATAAACGGGGTATCGCCATAAAGCACAATCGCGTCGCCATCAAAGCCTTCTAGCGCCGCACCTGCCTGCGCTACAGCATGGGCCGTGCCCAATTGCTCGGCCTGCAAAACGGTCTGCGCGTCAGGGTCATAGGCAAGGGCTGCCTTGCTCACGGCTTCGGCCCCATGACCCGCGACAATCACGGTTTTCTCTGGGTTCAATGCAGAACCCGCGCGCATCGCATGCACAAGCATCGGTGCGCCGCCAATCTGGTGCAGCACCTTGGGCAGTTCGGAGTTCATCCGCGTGCCCATGCCCGCGCCTAGAATAATTAATGCTGTGCTCATGTCCCGCTCACGCCTTGTTATTTTGGCCCTGTTCTACCTGACCAAGCGATTATCACAAGGTCTAGGGCTTCACATCAGTTTACTGATCGTTACAGATGTCGCAGAGACATTTCACAAGGACAGCCCATGCCAACCGTAGTTTTTGATCTTGATGGCACGCTTGCCGATACCAGCGGCGATCTGTTAGCCGCCGCAAACGCCTGTTTTCAAAGCCTTGGCTTGGGTGATCTGCTGACGCCTGCTGACAAGGGAACCGCGTTAAAGGGTGGTCGCGCAATGCTACGCCTTGGATTTAGTCGCGTTGACGGGTTCGGTGAGGCTGATGTTGACGGGCAGTATCAGCCGCTTCTGGCGGCTTATGCGCAGGACATCGACAGACACACATTCCTCTATGACGGTGCCATGCAGGCTGTGGGGGACCTCAAATCCGCCGGATACAAGGTCGCGATTTGCACCAACAAGCCTGAGGGATTGGCGGAAACCTTGCTCACCCGCCTCGGCGTGCGCCATGAGTTTGCTGCACTTTTGGGTGCAGATAGCTTGCCGATCCGCAAACCCGATCCAGAGCACCTCTTCGAGACCGTGCGGCGTGCGGGGGGCGACCCGAAGCGGTGCTTGCTCGTCGGGGACACCGCCACAGATCGCGATACCTCAAAGGCTGCAGGCGTGCCGTCGATCCTTGTGACTTTCGGGCCTGGTGACGATGACGTACGTGATCTGAAACCAGAGGGCTTCATAGGTCACTATTCCGAACTGCTTCCCGAGGTGCGACGCTTGATTGGTTGAGACAGCAGGGCTGCAAGCGCATCGGTTGAAGTTTCCTCAATGTTTTCAATCGCTTCACTAATGGCCAATGCGCGCTCTATCCCCAATGGCCCATCCGCATAGGCGTGAAACTTTGCGTCGATCTCAGCTTTGCTCGGAGGCGCCGTATGATCCCAACGGGGTTGCATCCAGTCGCTCGACACTGCGCGCCCGTCCGTGAGCGTCAAGGTCACCTTCGCCAAACGCGTGAGTGGAAAAACCGCATTAGCCTCCGCATCCTCTGACATCGTGAGTGCATTTGACAGCCGCATGATTTCAGGGTCTCTCAACGCATCATCGGCAATTTCCGCAGGCCCCACATCGCCCCGTACCATGGCAACGGCGCAAGGGAATGACGTCGAATATTGCGCCTCATCGGTGGCCTTTGGGGTGTTTGTCGCAAGGCGTATGCTTTCGTGGAAGGTCGAGACATGGATCCGCGCGACATCAGAAGACGCCAACCCATGCAAACGCCGCAAAGCCAACACCCCCTCAATCGGCGCTTGCGCCCAGCGACACACAGGGTAGGGCTTGAAATATTGCTCAAGGGTGAACCAGCGAGCACCCAAATCGGCCCAATATGCGGGGGCTTGTTCAACCGTAATTGCGGGCGCACCTGTGAAACCGGCTTGCGCCAATAACGCCGAACTTACCGCCGTCATCGCCCCCCACGCCGTGCCATCCTTCAACATCGTCGGATGGTCCACGCCACGCATCATCTGGCTGCGCGGTCCATGATATTCAGCAATTCCAATCGCATGGCGGGCGGTGTTGTGATCCATTCCCCAAAGCCGAGAGAGTATCGCGGCCCCTGTCACAGCGCCCCAACTGCCCGAGGTATGATAATCAGGCACCGTGCCATGCTGCGCCATAGAGGCACGCGCACCAAACTCGTAGCCCGCAACCAAAGCCGTGAGGAAATCGGTCCCTCGCATCCCCTTCATGTAGGGCCAGAGCGACGCAAAAAGGATCGCCCCTATATGCCCCTTGGCGGGGTTGAATCCATCATGCGCATCCAGCGCGTCAATCGACATGGCAGCGGCAAAAGCAGCCCCTGCGGTGCTGGAATGGCGGTCATCGAACAAAAGCGGCGCATTGCCACCCAAGTGGTCGGTCGCGAATCCACGAGCGATCTGTGCAGACCGAAACCCCGCGCCACCTGCGCCCACGCCAATCACATCAAGCAAAGCCATCTTGGCCCGCGCCTTAACAGGCTCTGGCACATCGGACCATTTCAGGCCCGCCACAAAGGAAAGCGCATCAGTCATACCTAAAGCCTAGCGTTGCTTATCCACATGGCTCAGCCATTTCCGACCCCTCAGGTCGCAACTCGCGATTGACGATTTCGAAAGTGGGCGACAATGTGCCCTCATGACACAAAATTTCACCGGCAATTTCACGCAGCAAGAACCAATTCCGCAAGCGGGCATCGATGCGGCCTTGGCCGTGATGCAGCACGGGCGCTTGCACCGCTATAACACCACAGGCGACGAGATCGCCGAGGCGGCTTTGCTTGAGGAAGAGTTTGCCGCCCAAACGGGCGCGAAATACTGTCTCGCGGTTGCTTCTGGTGGTTACGCAATGACAACGGCGTTGCGGGCGTGTGGCGTGCAGCACGGCGATCATGTGCTAACCAATGCCTTTACGCTGGCCCCCGTGCCCGGTGCAATTGCTGCCGTGGGGGGCACCCCAATCTATGTTGGCGTGACCGAAGACCTCGTGATTGACCTTGACGATCTGGAAGCCAAACTCCCGCAAGCCCGCGTTCTGCTGCTGTCCCACATGCGCGGCCATATCTGCGATATGGAGCGGCTCATGGCGATGTGCGACGGCGCAGGGGTGACCGTGATTGAGGATTGCGCCCATACGATGGGCGCAGCTTGGAACGGTATCCCCTCTGGCCGCTGGGGCAAATTCGGATGCTATTCGACGCAAACCTACAAACATATCAACTCGGGCGAGGGTGGCCTGCTGATCACGGACGACACCGAAGGCATGGCCCGCGCAATCATGTTGTCAGGCAGCTATATGCTGTTCAGCGCACATCGTGCCGCACCGCCGCCCGAAGTTTTTGCCCAGATCAAATACGAGACACCAAACATCTCGGGCCGCATGGACAACCTTCGCGCCGCCATTCTGCGCCCACAACTCCGCGATCTGCCAACGCAGGCGGCACGGTGGAATGAACGCTATGCGGTGCTGGCCAAAGGGTTGGCAGGGACGACAGGCCTGCGCCTCACAAACCGCCCCGAAAAGGAAGCCTTTGTCGCATCGTCCTTCCAATTCCTGCTGCTCGACTGGCCAAAACAGGCGGTGGCCGAAGTTCTGACGCGGTGCAAAGCACGCGGCGTTGAACTCAAATGGTTCGGCGGTGCGGAACCCGTGGGCTTCACCTCGCGCTACGATAGCTGGCGCTACGCGCCCTCTGTGCCGATGCCTGACAGCGACCGCGTGCTCGCAGGGATCATCGACATGCGCTTGCCGCTGACGTTCAGCTTAGAGGACTGCGCGCTAATTGCGCGGATTATCAAGGCGGAAGTCGAGACAGTATATCAGGGGCTAGACAGCAAGGCAGGCTAATCCTATTATTGAACAAGCGTTCATTTAATGGAGTGTGTCCATGTTCCACGCCTCAATGATCTTTGATCTTGGTGACGAAACCAACGCCCTGCGCGAGATGGTGCATGCTTGGGCGCAGGAAAGGGTCAAACCTATTGCGGCCATTGTCGATGTCGATAACCTTTTTCCACCTCATCTTTGGCGCGAAATGGGCGCGCTTGGCTTGCTGGGCGTCACTGTCCCCGAAGAATTCGGCGGCGCGGGCATGTCCTATCTCGCCCATACCGTCGCGGTCGAGGAAATCGCGCGCGCCAGCGCCAGTGTTTCGCTCTCCTACGGCGCCCATTCCAACCTTTGCGTCAACCAGATCAACCTCAACGGCACGTCTGCGCAAAAGGCGAGATACCTGCCAAAGCTGATTTCTGGCGAGCATGTCGGCGCACTTGCCATGTCCGAGGCGGGGGCGGGGTCGGACGTCGTGTCCATGACCTTGCGGGCGGAAAAGCGGAGCGATCATTACCTGCTCAACGGCCACAAATACTGGATCACCAACGGCCCTGACGCTGATACATTGGTCGTCTACGCCAAGACCGATCCCGAGGCCGGCGCCAAAGGCATGACCGCGTTTTTGATCGAAAAGGATATGACAGGGTTCAGCACCTCCAAGCATTTTGACAAGCTGGGGATGCGCGGATCGAACACCGCAGAGTTGATCTTCGACGATGTCTCTGTCCCCTTCGAGAACGTGCTTGGCGCAGAGGGCAAAGGCGTACGCGTCCTCATGTCAGGCCTCGACTATGAGCGCGTCGTGCTGGCGGGCATCGGCCTTGGGATCATGGCCGCTTGTCTCGATGAGGTTATGCCGTACCTCGCATCCCGCAAACAATTCGGCCAGCCGATTGGCAATTTCCAACTGATGCAGGGCAAAATTGCGGATATGTACACGGCGATGAATTCCGCCCGTGCCTATGTCTACGAAGTCGCCCGGGCCTGTGATCGTGGCACGGTGACCCGCCAAGACGCCGCCGCTTGCTGTCTTTACGCTTCCGAGGAAGCGATGAAGCAGGCCCACCAAGCCGTGCAAGCGCTGGGCGGGGCCGGGTTCCTTGCGGACGCGCCCGTGGCACGGTTGTTCCGCGATGCGAAACTGATGGAAATCGGAGCGGGAACCTCTGAAATCCGACGTATGCTGATTGGCCGTGAAATGATGGGAGCGATGTGATGAAGCACTCTGAAAAGCATCGAGATGCAGTGGACCGCGACAAGTTACTGTTCAACGGGATTAAAACCCAAGCGGACAAAAAAGTGTGCGAATATCGCATTTTGACAGTTAGAAGCGCTTTTTCCGTTGCAGGTGCGGGTTCGATTGCTGTTCCGGCCGTAGTCGGACTTTCAGATAAAGGGCCCGTTGCAACTTCAGCAGCAGCGATGGCCTATGTGATGTCTGCAATCTGTACAGTTGTCGCATATCTCATTCATATAAATTGGATTTTGCACGCGGGCCATTGGGAAGCGTCATTATGAAAACTGTTTTAAGTCTGTGCCTTAGCCTCTACGCGGTCGGTGTTTCCGCACAAGACTTCTCAATTGATCCTCACCTGATCGACCGATGTCTTGGCATCAACCTTGACACCCCAATGGCCTGCGTTGGCGTGCAAGCGCGGGGTTGTTACGATGACTACGGTGGCGGTGCTGATATGGTTTTGGGGGCGTGCCTTGAGGCGGAAGCGGCCTATTGGGATGGCGCTTTGAACGAGGTCTATCAGGAACTGCTGGTCTTGGTTAAGCAAGAGCAGAACATCGACGTTGGGTATCAGCCGAACCAACTCACGGATGCGGCGCGGGCGATGCAGCGGTCTTGGATATCCTACCGCGACGCGACCTGTGGGCTTGATCTTGCGCGTGCCTATCCGTTTGGATCAGCCGCAGGGCCTGCCTCTGGTGAGTGCCTCCTGCACGAGACGGCGCGGCAATATTTCCAACTACAAAGGATCGCGGGGGCCTACCGCAAATGAGCAGACAGGCCCATCTGGATGCACTTGCGGAAGTGGCACAAGCGGCGCGTTTGGCAGCTCTTGGGGGAGGTGAAACGTCGCGGATGCGCCATATTTCGCGGGGAAAAATGCTCCCGCGTGACCGTGTCGCGAACCTTTTGGACGCAGGCAGCCCGTTCCTGGAAATTGGCGCCACCGCGGCCCATGGCATGTACAGTGGCGCGGCCCCTTGTGCGGGGGTGATTGCAGGTATCGGCGTGGTTGAAGGCCAGCAGGTTATGGTGGTCTGCAACGATGCCACCGTGAAGGGCGGCACCTATTACCCGATGACCGTGAAAAAGCATTTGCGTGCCCAAGAGATCGCGGCGGCTTGTGCGTTGCCGTGTATCTATCTTGTGGATTCTGGCGGCGCGAACCTACCCAATCAGGATGAAGTGTTCCCGGACCGCGACCACTTTGGCCGTATCTTTTACAACCAAGCGAATATGTCGGCGGCAGGTATCCCGCAGATCGCTGTCGTGATGGGCAGTTGCACCGCTGGTGGCGCTTATGTGCCTGCGATGGCGGATGTGTCGATCATTGTGCGCGATCAAGGCACCATATTTTTGGCAGGGCCGCCATTGGTGAAAGCCGCGACGGGTGAAGTCGTCTCGGCCGAGGATCTTGGCGGCGGAGATGTGCATACGCGGTTGTCAGGGGTGGCCGATTATTTGGCAGAGGATGATGCCCACGCTTTGGCGCTGGCAAGGCAGGCTATAAAGTCCTGTGCGCGTCCGCCAATGCATGTGACATCGCGGATTGCGGTGCGACCTCCGCAGCTCTCTCCGGAGACGCTTTTTGACGTTGTACCCGCAGATTTACGTAGGCCCTACGATATCCGCGAGGTCATCAAGCGGATCGTCGATGGGTCAGAGTTTGATGAGTTCAAGGCGCGGTTTGGCGAAACTCTGGTGACGGGCTTTGCCCATATTTACGGCTACCCTTGTGGGATCGTTGCCAACAATGGCGTGCTGTTTTCCGAGGCCGCGCAAAAGGGCGCGCATTTCATTGAGCTGTGTTCCCAACGTAAAATACCATTGATTTTCCTGCAAAATATCACAGGCTTCATGGTCGGGCAGAAATACGAGAACGAAGGCATCGCACGCCACGGGGCGAAGATGGTGACGGCCGTTGCGACGACCTCGGTGCCGAAAATCACCATGGTTGTGGGCGGCTCTTTTGGGGCGGGCAATTACGGCATGGGCGGGCGGGCTTATAGCCCTGATTTCATGTGGACATGGCCGACTAGCCGCATTTCAGTGATGGGCGGTGAACAAGCAGCGGGCGTGCTTGCGACCGTGAAACGTGATGCGATCGAGCGGGCGGGTGGCACGTGGTCCATTCAGGAAGAGGCCGCGTTTAAGCAGCCAACGATTGATATGTTCGCAGAGCAGAGCCATCCACTCTATGCCTCGGCACGGCTATGGGATGATGGTATTATCGACCCGCGCAAATCGCGTGAGGTTCTGGCGCTTTCACTTGCGGCCAGCATGAACCGCAAGATCAAAAAAACACGCTTTGGCGTGTTCAGGATGTAGGATGCGCAGGCTCGATCCGATCTCCTTTGCCTATTCGGTTTTGCTGATTGCAGGGCTCGTTGGTGTCGCCGATTGGCTGGCGCCATATGAGAACCTGACTGTGGAGGGATGCGTTTTGAACTATGTTTATGATGGAGATACTGTGTCTCTCGAATGTGGCGTGGAACGGATCACCGCGCGGGTCTTGGGGCTTGATGCACCTGAGGCCAAGTCGCCAAAATGTGCAGCGGAGAAAACCCTTGCGGATCAAGCGACTGCGCGGTTGCGTGCCTTGTCGCAAGAGGGCGCTGTGAGTTTTGCGGGGTATGCACATGACAAGTATCAGCGGATGCTTGTGACGATGAAAGTTGATGGTGTGGATGTGGCGGAAACCTTGATCGCTGAGGGGCTAGCTGTGCGCTATGCGGGTGGCACGCGCATCGATTGGTGCGCGAGGTTAGGGGCGTGATGTTTGATAAAATCCTGATCGCCAATCGCGGGGAAATTGCTGTGCGCATTGCGTGCACCGCGCGTGCACTGGGCGTGCACACAGTTGCGGTCTATTCGGATGCAGATGTGGGGGCTTTTCATGTGCGTCGTGCCGATGAGGCGGTGAGGATTGGGCCTGCGCCGGTGGGGGAAAGCTATTTACGCGGTGATGCGATTATTGCGGCGGCGCTGGCGACGGGCGCGCAGGCGGTCCATCCGGGCTATGGCTTTTTGTCGGAGAACCCTGAATTTGTAGAGGCTGTGGAGGCTGCGGGGCTCGTGTTTATCGGACCCTCGGCGAAAGCTATCCGTGCGATGGGGTTAAAGGACGCGGCCAAGGATTTGATGGCCGCGGCGGGTGTGCCAGTTGTGGCTGGCTATCAGGGGGCCAATCAGGACGCGGCGCACCTGAAAGCCGAGGCCGCCAAGATAGGCTATCCCGTTTTGATCAAGGCGGTGGCTGGCGGCGGCGGCAAGGGGATGCGGCTTGTCGAGAGGGCGGCGGAGTTTGCCGAAGGTTTGGCCTCTGCACAGGCGGAGGCGAAGACCGCTTTTGGTAATGCCGATGTGCTCATCGAGAAATACATCACCAGCCCGCGCCATATTGAAGTGCAGGTCTTTGGTGATGGCGTGGATGCTGTGCATTTGTTCGAGCGTGATTGCTCGCTTCAGCGCCGTCATCAAAAGGTGATCGAGGAAGCGCCTGCGCCTGACATGACCCATGAGATGCGCCGTGCGATGGGCGATGCGGCGGTGAAGGCCGCAAAAGCGATAGGCTATAAGGGGGCGGGAACCGTCGAGTTTATCGTTGATGCCTCGGACGGCCTGCGCCCCGATCGGTTTTGGTTCATGGAGATGAACACGCGCTTGCAGGTCGAGCATCCTGTGACCGAGGCGATTACGGGTGTGGATTTGGTGGCATGGCAGCTGCTGGTTGCGGCAGGTGGACGATTGCCCCTGACCCAAGATCAGTTGCGGATCGAGGGCCATAGCTTTGAGGCGCGGCTTTATGCCGAGGATGTGCCAGCGGGGTTCTTGCCTGCGACGGGGGTGATTTCGCATTTTGAAATGCCTGCGATGGCGCGGGTGGAGAGTGGCGTCGAAGCGGGGACGGAGATTTCGCCGTGGTATGATCCGATGATCGCGAAGGTCATTGTGCATGGCGTGAATCGTCCGGAGGCGCTGCGCAAATTGCGAGCAGCACTGGGCGCTGTCGAGATTGCGGGCGTGACGACGAATTCCAATTTTCTGCGAAAATTAGCGGCCCATGAGGGGTTCGCGCGGGGCGAGGTCGATACGGGGCTGATTGCGCGTGATTTGGCGGAGCTCGTGGAGGAAAGGCCTGTCGGGAGTGATGTTGCTGTTGCGGCGATTACGGCGGCAGGGATGGTTCCGCCGTTTGCGGTGCATGCAGGTTTTACGCTTTGGGAGGCGATGTGGCAAAGTGTTGCGATTGCGCGGGGGGGCAAAACTTTTGATGTGCGATTGCGCGTTGTGGGGGAGACTGCGGTTGAGGTTGAGGGCATCGAAGGACCGCTGGTTTGGGATGGCAGCCAATGGGGGGCAATCCGTAGGCGCGCTGTGAAAACCGGCGATAAGGTTTGGGTCTTTGGGCCGCAAACGCTTGTGTTTGATTGCATTGATCCCTTGGCGCGGGGCGGGGCGTCTTTTGGCGGCGATGCGGTTTTGGCGCCAATGCCGGGGCTGATCCATGGGGTTTGGGCGCGTGTCGGTGATCAGGTGACCGAGGGCCAGCGGTTGATGGTGTTGGAGGCGATGAAGATGGAGCATATTCTACGTGCGCCGCGTGACGGGATCATCGCGGAGGTTGAGGCGGCGCTGGGCGATCAGGTGAAGGCGGGGCAGATGTTGGTTGCCTTGGAGCCAGATGCATGAGTGATTTTGTGACGCTGCATGAGGTTGGGCCGCGTGACGGGTTGCAGAACGAGGCGCGCATTATTCCGGTGGCACAGAAGGTGGCGTTGATTGATACGCTTGCGCAATCGGGGCTGAAGCACATCGAGATTGGCAGTTTTGTAAGCCCCAAGTGGGTGCCGCAGATGGCGGATACGGCGGAGGTTTTGGGCAAGGTTGCGCCCGCGCCTGTGCAATTTGCGGTTTTGGTCCCAAATATGCGCGGTTGGGAAGGGTTCCTTGGCGCGGCTCGGGTGGACGTTGATTATCAGGTCGCTGTATTTATCTCGGCCTCTGAAGGGTTCTCGCAGAGTAATCTGAATTGCTCGGTCAAGGAGAGCATTGCGCGACTGGCTCCTGTATTGAATGCCGCCCGTGCGGAGGGGATTGCGACGCGGGGCTATGTGTCTTGTGTGTCCGATTGCCCGTTTGATGGGCCGACGGACCCTGCCCAAGTTGCTGATACAGTGGGGAAGTTGCGGGATCTGGGGGCGATGCCGATTTCGCTCGGCGACACGCTTGGGCGTGCCACGCCAGACCGGATCTCCGCAATGTTGGAGGCCGTTTTGAACGTGGCTCCTGCGGCGGAACTTGCTGGGCACTATCACGACACGGGCGGGCGGGCGTTGGAGAATATCCGTGTTTCACTGGCGTTAGGTCTGAGGGACTTTGACAGTGCGGTGGGTGGTTTGGGCGGGTGTCCTTATGCGCCGAATGCACCGGGGAATGTGGCAACGGAGGCCGTGCTCGCGATGCTGACGGCGTATGGATATGAGACGGGTGTTGATGCGGGAATCATCGCAAAGGCGGCCAAGATGGCAGAGGATATGCGACGATGACACTATCACTGACGGTGGACGGGCGCGGGGTTGCGACGCTGACCCTGAACCGCCCCGAGAAGCACAATGCATTGTCGGCTGAGTTAATGGTTGCGCTGACCGATGCGGCCCGACAGATCGGGCAGCGGGAGGATATCCGCGTGGTGATTTTGGCAGGCGAGGGGCCGTCCTTTTGTGCGGGCGGCGATCTGCGTTGGATGCAGGATCAAATCAAGGCAGACCGTGAGACGCGCAGGGCAGGGGCGATGCTGCTGGCGGGGATGTTGCAGGCCCTCAATACGCTACCCCAGCCGTTGATCGGACGCGTGCATGGCAACGCCTTTGGCGGCGGCGTGGGCTTGGCCTGTGTATGTGACGTGGCAATTGGGGTGACGGGCGCGAAATTCGGGCTGACCGAGACGAAACTCGGCCTCGTGCCTGCGACCATCGGCCCTTATGTCGTGGCGCGCATGGGTGAAGCCATGGCGCGGCGCGTGTTTATGTCGAGCCGTGTGTTTGGCGCGGATGAGGCGGTGACGCTGGGGGTGATCGCGAAAGCTGTCGAACCTGACGCATTGGATGCGGCGATTGAGGCCGAGGTTGTGCCTTATCTGTCTTGTGCGCCAAAGGCGGTGGCGGCGGCAAAGGCGATGGCACGCGGGCTTGGTGCGCCGATCACGCAGGCCGAAATTATCCGCTCAGTGGATGGTTTGATGGAAATTTGGGAGGGCGAGGAGGCAAAAGCAGGACTGGCTGCGTTCTTTGGGAAGACCAAGGCGCCTTGGGTGAAGTAGTGGTTGGTTCAGAAACGATGGGGACGTCAGTTGTGTCGATTTCTTGATCGTAAATGATGTTGGAAATGACCGTTCCAAAAACGGTGGTTTTTGGGAGGGGTGTGCTTGCGCAGCTAACGGCGGCTCTGAGCCCACTTTGCCGAAATGCTGCGATGCGGCTAACGGTATCTATCGAAGCTCAGCCAGAAACGTTCGTCAACCGCTTGGGTTTGGAGCAGGTTTTTTTTGGTGGCCTCAAATGAGGTGGTTTGCACATAATCAACAATCGACCGCTTTTGTCTCTTAAGTTCGGGCAAGAGTTCAAATGATCAGTCAGAATGGGGCGCCGCAGTAGATTTTCTTGGGATAAGGCTTGGCGTCGCGACACGCACTTCGCTCGAGCCGTCAGCGGCGCTGTTCAATAACTGGAGCGCCATTTCAGCGATATGTTCAAAAGGCACCTGAACGGTTGTGAGGGGCACGGGCAGCCGTGACACGATCGGAATGTCATTATAGCCGACAAGCGAGATGTCACGTGGAATTGACAACCCGGATCTGGCGATGGCGGACAGCGCGCCGATTGCAGTATTGTCGTTCACTGCAAAGATTGCGGTGGGTCTATCCCGCAGCCTCAGCAATTTCTCTGCCGCGATCTCGCCGGACTCGATACTGAAGGTCGACGGCACGATAAGATCCGACGGCAACGAAACACCAGCTTCTTTCAGCGCTTTGTAATACCCTTCGCACCGACCGCGCGCACTTGTCGCGTAGTCCGGGCCCGTGATCAAGCCTATGCGCCGGTGCCCGAGATCAAGAAGGTGACGCGTGGCGAGGTATCCGCCAAGCGGATCATCCCCGATAGCAGCCGGACTCTGGCCGTTTTGGCGCAGTGCGAGAACGAAAGGAATGCCGCGGGCGCGCAATTCATCCGTGAAATGGTCGTCGATCCGGGCCGTCGACAAGATCAGTCCATCAACGCCTCGTCGGATCAACGCTTTTGCAGCGGCCCGCCCGGCGTCAGGGTTGTCATCCGTGGTGGCGACGATAGCGAACTGGCCGTTCCGACCTGCGGCTCTCGCTAGAGATTCGTAGAGCATGGCCATGACCGTATCGGTCAGACGGGGCACGATAACGCCGATCTGTCCAGTTGATCCTCGCCGCAGGCTCGCAGCCGACAGGTCGCGGACGTAACCCAGCTTTTCCGCAACCTCGCGCACACGCCGAGCAGACGAGTTATCTGCCGTCGGCAAACGTTCATCGAGAATGCGTGACACCGTCGATTTTGAGACGCCGGCAGCTTTTGCCACGTCAAGCAGGGTCACCCGGCCCTTTGGTTTTTGATTATTCTGTTCGCCGTCCATCGGGCCGTCCTTGTTGGTTCGTCGCGGTCTGCGGTGAAACTAACACTTGACAGGCGCCCGATGCAATGTCTTTCTGGGAACGTTCCCGCAATCGTTCCCATGGCATAGCAATATGCCGGTGGGATGACGCGGACAGTCAGACACAACAGCCGGAGGAGTTTCCGAAAATGACACCCATGGATATGCGCGGCCTGAGCCCCGCTCCCGTTACAGCATTCAAAAAAGACGGATCGCTGGACATCGAATCAAACGTGAGGATCGCAAAATGGCTTGCCAGCTTTGATGACGTAAAATCGCTGGTCATTCTTGGCCATGCAGGCGAAGGCACCTTTCTAACCACGGACGAGCGTCTGGAGCTGATTCGCGCCTACAGCGATGCCGTGGATATTCCGATCATCGCCGGCATCACCGGTGAAGGCACGAAGGTTGCCGCAGAAGAGGCAAAGCGGTCGCTTGACGCTGGTGCAACAGGTGCGCTCGTTTACCCGAACCATGGCTGGCTGCGCTTCGGCTATCAAAAAGGTGCGCCGCAGGATCGCTACAAGGCGATCTACGAGGAAGGCGGCCTTCAGACGATCCTATTCCAGTATCCTGACGCGACAAAGGCAACCTACGATCTGGACACCCAGCTTGACATCGCAGCCCAGCCCGGCTGCGTCGCGACAAAGAACGGCGTGCGCAACATGAAGCGCTGGTATGTCGAAATCCCCGAACTGAAAAAGGCGCAGCCCGATCTGCAAATTCTGTCTTGCCACGACGAATGGCTGCTGCCGACGATGTTCGATGTCGACGGTCTACTTGTTGGTTATGGCAACATCGCGCCCGAATTGCTGATTGCACTAATCAAGGCCGGAAAGGCCCAAGACTATCCGACAGCACGTAAGGTGTTTGAGCAACTGTTGCCCGTGACCCGTGCCGTCTATCATCGTGGTTCACATATGGAAGGGACTGTCGCGCTCAAGATTGGCCTGCGTTACCGTGGGTTGCTGGACAACGCCACGATCCGCGAACCGCTCAAGGATCTTGGTTCGGCCGCCGAGCGCGAGATCGAAGCCGCTTTCGACGCGGCCGGTATCGGCCGGATCGATGCGGCGATGGCCGCCGAGTAAAGACATACCTGGTTGCCCTCCGACCACAACGGGTGGCAATCCTAACACAGGGAGGAATAAAAATGTTTACGAACAGCAGACTAAAACTTCGCACAATGATGACGGCCGCTGTCGTCACCGCCATTTCGGCAACCGCGCTGGCCGCTCAAGACATCCGGATTGGTGCGATGCGCGAAGGATCGTCATGGTACATCTTTGCGGCCACGCTCGAGCAGATGATCGAACCGATCCTTGGCGATAACTCGGTTGAAATCATCGCACGTGGCGGTGGTGTGGCCAACCCGATGGTGGTGCAAGGCGGCAAAGCCGAAATTGCGCTGTCGAATGTTGCCTCGGCTGTCTGGGCAGCGAACGGCGATGATGTCTATGAGGGTATGTCTGCTCCCGATATTCGCGCACTCGTCGGTGGGCTGAATGAAGTCTATGTCGGCGCGATGGCGACGAACGCCTTCATCGAAAAGCAGGGCACGACCGATCTTGCCGCGATTGTGGCATCAGGAGCGCCGATCCGTGTTCTGATCAAGCCCGTCGGATCGTCCGCTGTGCCGGTCGCCTATATGATCATGGAGGGGCTTGGCACCTCAGTAGAGCAGATCAAGGCAAATGGGGGCGATATCATCCAGGTGGATACAGGCCAGATCGCCGATCAGATGCGCAACGGAAATGCTGACATCTACATCGACACGATGATCAAGGGTCACCCTGCCATCACCGAAGTTGCCCTGACCACCGATGTCACATTTCTTGATATCCCGCAGCCCGCGATGGACGTGCTTGAGGCGAACGGACTGACACCGGGCAGCTATGGCCCAGAGTGGTATAAGGGCCAGACGACAGCCACCACGGGCGCGAACCTTGGCACCGTGCTGATTGCGAATGCATCGCTGGACGAAGAGACGGCCTATTTGATCACGAAAACGATCATTGAAAATGCCGACGCGCTCAAAGCGTCTCATGGGGCATGGTCCCGCTTCGACCCGGCGAAGGCGATGTTGCCTGAAAATGTGGGCATCGAACTGCACCCGGGTGCGCTGCGCTATTACAAGGAAGCGGGCCTGATGTAGGTCCCAGCGCGCCGCAGGGAGGACCTGCGGCGCACATTTTCCCGCCCCAGCATGAGAGGAGGAAATCATGCGTGATCTGCTTCGGCAAAACGCCATCCGTAAAACTGCCTTTGTCGTAGGTCTGGGCATGGTAGCCTTTCAGATATGGCTTTTGTTCGCGCCGCAACAACCGCTGCTTGAACGCCCTGTCCACCTTGCTTTCGCACTTGTTCTTTTGTTTCTTTACAAGCCGATGACGACAACGGTTGTGCCGCTATGGCTTAGGATCGCCGTTGACGCGGTGCTGATCTGTGCATCGATCGCCGTGCTTGGGTATTACGTGACAGGGTTTGATCGGCTTACGACAAGAATGGAAAACGTCTCGCCAATCTTTACTGTCGATATCTTCTTTGGTGCGCTGTTTGTTTTCCTTCTGCTGGAAGGGGCCCGCCGGGCTGTCGGCTGGATACTGGTCTGGGTTCTGCTGGCCTTTATCGCCTACGCCTTATGGGGCAATTTCCTTCCAGGTTGGCTCAATTTTCGCGGGTTCGGCATTGAGGCCGCGACCGAGATCATGACCATGACTACCGCTGGTGTGCTGGGCATCACGACGTCGACCTCTGTGGCTTTCGTCTTCTACTTCGTCCTCTTCGGTGCGTTCTACGGTGCGGTTGGCGGCGGTCAGCTGTTTATCGACCTTGCTATCCGCGCTGCGGGCCGCGCTACGGGCGGAACGGCCAAGGCCGCGATCATTGGATCGTCCCTTATGGGCTCGATCTCTGGTTCCGCTGTGGCAAACGTGGTGTCGACCGGCGTCTTCACCATTCCGCTGATGAAACGCACAGGCGTGCCCGCACACCGCGCTGCCGGGATTGAGGCCATCTCCTCGACCGGAGGGCAACTGATGCCGCCAGTAATGGGGGTTGCGGCCTTCATCATGGCAGAGCTTCTGGGCATCCCCTACACACAGGTGGCGCTTGCCGGCCTGATCCCCGCAATCGCCTTTTACCTCGCCCTGATTCTCGTCGTTGACTTGAGTGCACGGCGAGATGGTGTGCGTGCGCTGACAACGGAGGAGCTTGCTGAAATCCCGGCAATCTTGCCGCGACTGCATCTGATCCTGCCCCCGCTGGTCCTGATTGGACTTCTGATTGGTGGCTATTCTGCTGCCTATTCCGCCGTCGTAGCCTCGGTTGCTTGCCTTGTGGCGCCGTTCCTGCGCCGCTCCACACGGATCGGCGTGGCAGAGTTGACGGAGGCGCTGCGCGAAGCACCGCGCCAGGCCGCAGAAGTTGCCGTTCCGATCGCCGCCATAGGCATCGTCATCGCCGTGGCCGTTCAGTCCAACCTCGCTCTCAAGTTTGCAGGCTCTTTATTGTCTCTCTCGGAAGGGTCGGTCTACGCATCGCTCATGCTGGCCATGGTGGGCTGCATCATCATGGGCATGGGGCTGCCGACGGTCGCCGCCTATATCATCGGTGCGGTCTTGTTCGTGCCTGCAATCCAGGATCTTGGCATCGAACCACTCGCAGCTCACTTCTTCATTTTTTACTACTGCGTCCTGTCGATGGTGACACCACCCGTCGCGCTTGCATCCTTCGCAGCAGCAGCCGTCGGACAGGCCTCTGCGGTCAGGACTAGCATGTCTGCCTTCGGTCTCAGCCTTGTCGCCTTTTTCGTGCCTTTCGCCTTCGTCTTCGATCCGGGGGTTTTGGGGCAAGGCAGCCTAGCGCAGATCGCCTTCAGCGCATTGTCACTGCTGGTGTCGACCGCGCTTTGGGCCGTTGCATTTGGTGGCTGGGCTGGACGACCGCTGGGATGGGCCGCTCGCTTGCCGATTGGCTTTGCGGGTCTCGTGTCAGTCATCGCCCCAACCGGAACGACGGTTTGGCTTGTTGGCTTGCTGGGCGGATGGGCTCTCGTGGTTGGTATCGCAGCTTTGTCTCATCGGCGTGTTGCACCCATCCCAAACGCTGCAGAGTAGAACATGCCACACATCCTTCATCCTTCCGAATCCCGGACATTCACTGATGAGCGGGGTATCAGGGTCCGCCAGATCACTGCGCATCCATCCCTGCACCACCACCCTTTTTTCTTCGTGGATGCATGGGACACAGAAATGCAGCATCTCGTGCTGATCTCGCACCGGACGGGCACGCCTCAGATATTCATTGAACCGGAGCCCGGAAACAATCTTGTCCAGTTGACGCAAGAGCCTGCTCTGGCCGAATGGTCCGTTATCCCTTCCCGCGATGGACGATGGATCTATTTCGTTTCGGGTCAGGATGGCAAGCGCGTGGCGACGCGCGACGGACAGGTTGAAACGCTGGTTCACTTCGAAAGCGATGAGATGCGCGAGGCCGGCATGGTCGGTGCCGCAATGGGGACAACGGCACTGTCGCCTTGCGGGCGATGGTGGGCCGTTCCGGTTAAATCCGGCGCTTTCAGCCAGTTCTGGCTGATCGATACCGAGCGGCAAAAAGCAGATATATTCCTTGAGGCACCGACAATTGGTCACCCGCAGTTTTGTCCGGACGATAGCGATCTGATCCTTTTTGCGGGGCCAATGACCGACCGGGTCTGGGTGACGGACCGCGCCGGAAACAGCCGACGGATCTTTGAGCGTCGACACCCGATGCAATGGATCACGCACGAGGTCTGGCGCCCCAGCCACCGCAGCGTGCTTTTCGTCGACTGGCCGAATGGCATGGGCGAAATCGATGTCGCAACCGGAGAAGTGCGCGGCGTGACGGATTTTCCCGTATGGCATGGTGCCCCCGATCCATCAGGATCGCGGCTTGTGTGCGATACGAATTTTCCCGATCTGGGGCTTCATTTGTTGTCGTTGGATCGTGATGGTGAGCTCCGACCCCTCCACCGGCCAGAGGCATCTTCGGAAGGAGCGCACTGGGCGCATCCTTTTCCATACAACGACGGCCCAGTGAAGGTTTTCGCGCCGCAGCACACACACCCTCATCCGCGATTTTCGCCCGATTGCAGGCGGATTGTCTTTACTTCGGATCGCAGTGGTTTCGCGCAGGTATACGAACTTGAATCTTTGGAAGGTTTCTGAAGATCGTCTCTGTTTCGATCAGTGAAACCTGCCGTGGACCCAGGGAAAGATACCTCAAACACTCGAAAACAAAATTTTCTGCCTGAATAGCTGTTTACGAATGCTATCCTGACTGTTCGATTTCTGACTTGTCCGTCCTGCAAACAGTAATCAGCTCGTCGGAAAAGTTCTGGTCTGGGGGCAGCGGTCAAAACTCAAACGTTTCTATCATAGGCAAAGTCCACCGTTTGTTTAACGCTGCCGAAAGCGGTCTTTGCCTCATCCGCAGCGAATTCACACTTGGTCCGTACACCGGCCGTTCAGGACAATTCTCAAAACCCTCGTTTTTGGCACATGCTTGAAACACCCCGATTCCCGCTGCCAAAAACCCCCTTCAAAACTATTCCCGTTGTTGAAGGTTATCGCCCGACTTTGCCCTCAAAAAACCAACCGAGACTTTGACTCTGTATTCCACCCGCAGAGCGAAGAACCATTCGAAAGAAAATCGGCGCAAAATCCTTGTCTGTTAACCTTGGATTGGTTGACCACCTCTAAGCAGGGGGGTATGCATAAATAACATTATTTGGGTGTAGCCTTGTGCGCACCGTCCCGAAAAGGAACCGCCCGTGCAGGACATGCTGAACGAATACCTTCCGATTATGATTTTTCTGGGATTGGCGATTGCGCTGGGCGCGATCCTGATTCTTGCGGCGGCGATTATCGCTGTGCGTAATCCCGACCCTGAAAAAGTGTCAGCCTACGAGTGCGGCTTTAACGCATTCGACGATGCACGGATGAAATTCGACGTGCGCTTCTATCTCGTCTCGATCCTTTTCATCATCTTTGACCTCGAAGTGGCCTTCCTGTTTCCTTGGGCTGTTGCCTTCAAGGATCTGTCGATGGTGGGCTTTTGGTCAATGATGGTGTTTTTGGGCGTTCTGACGATCGGCTTCGCCTACGAGTGGAAAAAGGGCGCGCTTGAGTGGGAGTAATGCCACCGCGCTCCCTTCTCTAGCTCGCTTTTGATAGCTCGTCTGAATAAAACGCAGCGTCTCTGAGCTTGCTGCGTTTGGCTTTATACATCGCAGCGTCGGCGTGTAACAAAAGCATATCCCATGTGAGCCCAGCGTGCGAAATGGCGACGCCCATAGACACGCGCGCGCACATTTTAGCCTGACCGTCGAAGATGGGCTGGCTGGTTTTGAATGTGATGCGGTTGGTCGCGATTTTGGCTGCGGTCAACGGATCTGGATCCGTGATCACACAAACGAACTCATCTCCGCCAAGACGGGCCAGTTTATCCGAGGCGCGTAGCGAATTGCGCAAGCGTTCGGCCGTCACACGCAACGCCACATCACCCGCAGAGTGCCCGCGCTCGTCATTGAGTGTTTTGAAGTTATTGAGATCAATGAAGATCAGGGCAACTTTCCCGTCTTCGATGAGGGCGGCAAAGTCTGGCGAACTGACCAGCTCTTCCAATCCCGCGCGGTTGAGCGCACCCGTGAGGCGATCTGTGCGGGCGCTGACCTGTTCGCGTAGATAGGCTGTGGTTTGACGCACGGCTACACGTGCAGACAGCCAGGACCCCACGATAAGAAATCCAGCCAACAGCACGATGGCCGGGGCAATACGCTTGAGGAGTTGTGTGCCGGGCCGTGTCGGGCGCCAAATGAAATTGCCAACCCGTGAATTGTCATCATCCAAGAGCGGCACAGCCGCGAAGTCTGTGGGGATACCGACATCGGGCTGCAGCAAGTTAAAGTCATTGATCAAAAGTTGTTCGCCGATTTGGGTCAGGGCCTCCTCGGATAGCCAGACACCGCCAACCATGAGCGGCGTTGTCTCAGGGGTGAGGTCGCCGATCTCGAAAGGTTGAACGCGCCCGATCCCGACAATGGCGATGTGCCCGTCCGATTGCGCGAAGCCTGTGATCGTATCGTAAGGTTCAAGCGGCATCGCGGCGATTTGCGAGACGAGCTTTTGCGCGAGTTCGGGCTGATAGAGGGTCAGATCGCTTTCATAGATGTCATTGACGTAAGCATAGCTTGGCGTCCCGTCGGGGTTGAGCAGGTATAGAAAGTCGAAAGAGGCACTATCAGAGGCTCCGATGCCGATATTATCATAAAGTGGTGCCGCGTCGCCCGCCACGACCCATTCATAGGCCGCATCCCAATTTCCGTAATCCCCGACCAAAAGCGCCAAAGTTTCACGTCGCCCGTCCAAAGTCGTCTGAATCAATTTTGAGGTATTTTCCCGCGCCATATCGTTGCCGATGCCCGCAGCGAAGACCAGAAGCCCGACCAAGGACGCCAGTGAAAGCATGCTAAACGTGATCGTGATCCAGAATATGCGAAATGGAACTGATTTTTTGGTCAAACTGCGCAAGATTGCTCTCCAAGGATAGCAGGATTTACGAACCTCTTAACGCAGGCCACTTAACGACAGCTTAAGGTTTGCTCATCACCGGGCGGGTGGGGGCCGATAAGTGTATTTCACGGCCAACAGATGTGCTCTGTCGCCTTGACCTTTTTGTGCCCGCCGCATACTCCGGCTATAAGACTATTGCTGGGCAAAGCTCAGGGCACGTTTCGACGAAGGAGAGCCGCTTTTATGGGCATCGCTACTGGAGTGAATGACGCAGGCTTGGACAAGGACCACGCCACAGCCGTTTTGAACGCGGAATTGCAGGACAAGGGATTTCTTGTGACCTCGACTGCGGACATGGTGAACTGGGCGCGCACAGGCTCGCTGCACTGGATGACCTTCGGGTTGGCCTGTTGTGCGGTTGAGATGATGCACGCATCCACACCACGTTATGACCTTGAGCGTTTCGGCACAGCTCCACGCGCCTCTCCGCGTCAGTCTGACCTGATGATTGTTGCGGGCACGCTCACAAACAAAATGGCCCCAGCCTTGCGCAAGGTTTACGACCAGATGCCAGAGCCGCGCTATGTGATCTCGATGGGTTCATGCGCAAATGGCGGCGGATATTACCACTATTCGTACAGCGTTGTGCGCGGCTGTGACCGGATCGTCCCTGTGGACGTTTATGTTCCGGGCTGCCCTCCAACCGCAGAGGCGCTGCTTTACGGTCTGCTGCAACTGCAACGCAAAATCCGCCGGACAGGGAACATCACGCGATGAGTGAAGCACTTAACGAACTGGGCATGCACCTTGAGATGAAGCGCAACGATTGCGTGTTGTCTTGGGAGGTTGCGTTTGGCGAGTTGACGGTCACGATTGCGCCGTCTTCTTTGGTGTCGTTTGTCGATTTCCTAAAGAGCGATGGCGCGTCCAAGTTTTCGACGCTTGTTGATATTACGGCTGTTGATTATCCGACGCGCGGCAAGCGTTTTGACGTGATCTATCACTTCCTGTCGATGTATCAGAACCACCGCATTCGTGTTCGCACGCAAATTCGCGAAGATGAAATGGTCCCGTCGATCATTGACGTCTACCCTGCGTCCAACTGGTTCGAGCGCGAGATTTTCGACATGTTTGGTATCTTGTTCACGGGCCACCCGGATTTGCGTCGCATCCTGACTGATTACGGCTTCCGCGGTTATCCGCTACGCAAGGATTTCCCGACGACAGGTTACACCGAAGTGCGTTATGATGAAGTTCAAAAGCGGGTTGTATATGAGCCGGTTTCACTGGTTCAGGAATACCGCCAGTTTGATTTCATGTCGCCTTGGGAGGGTGCGCAATACATCCTGCCCGGTGATGACAAAGCAAAAGAAGGTGCAAAGTGATGGACGGCGATATCCGCGTGAACACCTATGATGACGGCACGACTGACGCCCTGACAGGCGAGCAGAAGATCCGCAATTTCAACATCAACTTTGGCCCGCAACACCCTGCGGCGCACGGCGTTTTGCGTCTTGTGCTGGAGCTTGATGGCGAGATTGTCGAGCGGTGCGATCCGCATATCGGCCTGCTGCACCGTGGCACAGAAAAGCTGATGGAAAGCCGCACGTATTTGCAGAACTTGCCATACTTTGACCGCCTTGATTACGTCGCGCCGATGAACCAAGAACATGCTTGGTGTCTGGCCATTGAAAAGCTGACAGGCACTGAAGTGCCGCGTCGTGCGTCGCTTATCCGTGTGCTCTATTCCGAGATCGGCCGTGTGCTCAACCACCTCTTGAACATCACCACTCAGGCGATGGACGTAGGCGCCATGACCCCGATTTCGTGGGGCTTTGAAGAGCGCGAAAAGCTGATGGTATTCTACGAGCGGGCGTGTGGTGCGCGTTTGCACGCCGCCTATTTCCGCCCCGGTGGTGTGCATCAGGACCTGCCTGATCAACTGCTCGAAGACATCGACACTTGGGCGATTGCCTTCCCAAAGCTGGTTGACGACATTGACACATTGCTGACCGAAAACCGCATTTTCAAGCAGCGCAACTGTGATATTGGCATTATAACCGAGCAGGAAATTCTTGATTGGGGTTTCTCTGGGGTGATGGTGCGCGGCTCTGGACTGCCTTGGGATTTGCGCCGTTCGCAGCCTTACGAGTGCTACGACGAGTTTGAGTTCCAAATTCCTGTCGGCAAGAACGGCGACTGCTATGACCGCTATCTCTGCCGCATGGAAGAGATGCGCCAATCCACCTCCATCATTCGCCAAGCCATCGCAAAACTGCGTGTGGAAAAGCGCGACGTGATGGCGCGCGGTAAGATGACCCCGCCAACGCGCGGCGAGATGAAGACCTCGATGGAGGCGCTCATCCACCACTTCAAACTCTATACCGAAGGCTTCCACGTGCCAGCGGGCGAGGTTTATGCCTGCGTTGAAGCACCGAAGGGCGAGTTTGGCGTGTTCTTGGTCGCTGATGGATCGAACAAACCATACCGTGCGAAAATTCGCGCACCGGGATATTTGCACCTGCAAGCGATGGATCACGTGGCGACGGGCCATCAACTGGCAGATGTGGCGGCGATTATCGGCACCATGGACGTTGTGTTCGGGGAGATTGATCGATGAAATCTGCTATATTGATTTTCGCCGCGGTGTCCTTGTCGGGCTGTATGTCGGTCACGGATTTCCGTTCGGGTTTTGGCGGCGGCAATAGAACAGCCTCCGCACCTGTGACACCAGTTGTTGCACCTGCACCCGTGACGCCTATCGCGCCCGTGACGCCTGTGATGACCGCCAAAGAACGCCTTGTCTCGGCAATCGAAGGGCAGGGCTGTGAGCTCAACGCGACCAACGTCGGCGCGATTTTGAGCAATGCGACGATTTCGCCCGATGAATTGCGTCAGCTGGCGCCGCAACTGCAAGCCGAAGGTCGGGTTGAAGTTTCGGGCAGTGGCGCGATCCGCGTGCGCTCTGCCAATTGTACATGACGCTAAAGTGACCGGAATAAATTAATGCTGCGCAGACTATATCACGACCAGCCCGAAACATTTGCGTTTACACCCGCAAACCAGAAATGGGCCGAAGCCCAGATCACCAAATATCCCGAAGGCCGTCAGGCCTCCGCGATCATTCCGCTGTTGTGGCGCGCCCAAGAGCAGGAAAGCTGGCTGACCCGCCCTGCGATTGAGCATATCGCGGCGATGTTGGATATGGCCTATATTCGCGCCCTTGAGGTCGCGTCGTTCTACTTCATGTTCCAGCTTCAACCTGTTGGTTCTGTTGCACATATTCAGGTTTGCGGCACGCTGTCCTGCATGATTTGCGGTGCTGAGGATCTGATCGGTGTGTGTAAGGAAAAGATCGCGGGCAAGGCGCATGCGCTGTCCGCTGATGGTCGTTTCTCTTGGGAAGAGGTCGAGTGCCTTGGTTCCTGTGCAAACGCGCCAATGGCCCAGATCGGCAAAGACTATTATGAAGACCTGACGGCTGCGCGCCTGTCCGAGATCATCGACGAGTTGGCCGCAGGCAGAGTGCCCGTACCGGGCCCGCAAAATGGCCGTTACGCGGCAGAGCCTTTGTCCGGTTTGACCAGCCTGAAGGATCACGACAGCGGCAAGAAGCAATATAACGCCTCCGCGCAGTTGGCGGTGGACATCGGCGATACGGTGAAGCGCATCGACGGCACAGAAGTGCCGTTGTTGACACCGTGGCTGGGGAAGGGCGGGAGCAAACCTGCATCTCCAAAGGCCCCATCCAACGCGAAACCTGTGGCAAAATCCGCACCTGTTGCCGCCGTGAAGCCTGACGAGAAAGCATCCGCTGCCTCCACTGCGGTAAAACCTGCAGTGAAGCCTGCCGCGAAAGCCAAGGCGACGGCTGTTGAGGCCGCACCTGCGGAGGGCAAAAAGCCACGCACCATGTCAGCGCCACGCAAGGCGGGGGCTGACGATTTAAAATTGATTTCCGGCGTCGGACCAAAGCTTGAGGGCGTATTGAACGCGCTTGGGTTCTGGCATTTCGATCAAGTATCCAAATGGACGTCTGACGAGATCGCTTGGGTTGATAGCCAGTTGAAGTTTAAGGGCCGCATTGAGCGCGATGATTGGGTGGCTCAGGCCACAAAACTCGCCAAAGGCTAACTAAATAGGGGTCTGTCTGCCACAGACCCCACAAAATAAGGTGTCCACGTGCCGAAAACCTTGTGTTTTGGGGGGTATCGGGACCTAAAAGGATTGCGGGTTTGCGCCGTGGCTGTCACCGCGTCGGAAAAGTCGCGAAACACAAGGGTAAAACGCCAACCGATAAGGCGGCCCGGAGGGAGACTGAAAAGATGAACGAGACATCAAGAGACATTCCGCGGATCGCATTTATTTCCGCATTGTTTGGAATTTTGGCGGCTGTAGTCGCTGGCTGGGCCTTTGAATACAGCGGATTTGGCGCGATTGTGATCGGCCTGTTGGTCGCTGCGATTGTGTGGATCATCCTCTGGCTCGGATGGACGGAACCGCAATCCGCCGCGAAGCCACAGCAATCGGCAGCCACCCCTGCACCTGTAGCGAAAGCCAGTGCAACTGCTGCTGCGGCAACTACAAGCGCAGCGACCGCTGCGACCGCCGCTGTTGCCACAATGCCTGCCGCCGCACCTGTGGCTGATGTAGCACCTGCTGCGAAGCCTGCTGCTGCGAAGCCTGCTGCTGACAAAGCAGCGAAGCCTGCTGCTGCGAAAGCTGCCAAGCCTGCTGTTGCGAAAGCTGCGAAGCCCGCTGCTGAGAAAGCAGCCAAGCCTGCTGCTGCGAAAGCCGCGAAGCCTGCTGCTGCGAAAGCGCCAAAGGCACCAAAGGCCGCGCCTGCAAAGCCAGAGGTTCTGTCCAAAGCGCGCGATGGCGGGGCAGACGATCTGAAAATGATTAAGGGTGTCGGTCCGGTTCTGGAAAAAGCGCTCAACGCTTCCGGCGTATTCCACTTCGACCAAGTGGCGGCATGGAAGAAAGCTGACGCAACGTGGTTTGACGACAACGTCAAAGGCGCAAACGGCCGCGTGATCCGCGACGAATGGGTCAAGCAAGCAAAAATTCTGGCAAAAGGCGGCACAACCGCCTTTGCGAGCAAAGTAAAGAAAGGCGGCGTTTACTAAACGCCGACTAAGAATAGATGTCGCAGAACCAACAGACCACTTCCGCAGGCCAACGCGTCGCGTTAGTCGTGGCTGGCACAGGACTCTTTTGGATCTGCGCCATTTTCGCGGGAGAGAAACTAGGGCTGTCCAACCGGACGCGCGCCCTTTTTGATCTTGCAGCGCTGGCCGGTTTCGGATTTGCGCTCTATTTGACGTTTAAACTCTGGCGGGACCGCCGACACGATGAGGATGAGGGCTGATGCTCAAGGACCAAGACCGGATTTTCACGAACCTTTACGGGATGCACGACCGCACGCTGAAAGGCGCGCAGGCACGTGGTCACTGGGATGGCACGGCTGCGATCATCAAAAAGGGTCGCGACTGGATCGTAAATGAAATGAAAGCCTCTGGCTTGCGGGGGCGAGGTGGCGCTGGCTTCCCGACGGGTCTTAAATGGTCGTTTATGCCCAAAGAGAGCGATGGCCGCCCGTCGTATCTTGTTGTCAACGCAGACGAATCCGAGCCGGGCACATGTAAAGACCGCGAAATCATGCGCCACGATCCGCATACGCTGATCGAGGGTTGCTTGATTGCGTCTTTTGCGATGAACGCGAACGCCTGCTACATCTACATTCGTGGCGAGTATATCCGTGAGCGCGAGGCGTTGCAGAACGCGATTGACGAGGCTTATGCCGCTGGTTTGCTAGGCAAGAACGCTGCCAAATCCGGTTGGGATTTTGATCTCTATCTGGCCCACGGTGCGGGTGCCTATATCTGTGGTGAAGAAACCGCGCTTTTGGAAAGCCTTGAGGGCAAAAAGGGCATGCCGCGCATGAAGCCGCCGTTCCCTGCGGGTGCTGGTCTTTATGGCTGCCCGACGACGGTGAATAACGTGGAATCGATTGCCGTTGTGCCGACGATCCTGCGTCGGGGCGGTTCATGGTTCTCGGGTATTGGTCGCGCCAATAACGCGGGCACCAAGTTGTTTGCGATTTCAGGCCACGTCAACAATCCTTGTGTTGTTGAAGAGGAAATGGGCATTTCGTTTGAAGAGCTGATCGAGAAGCATTGCGGCGGCATTCGGGGCGGTTGGGATAATCTCAAAGCGGTTATTCCGGGTGGCTCGTCTGTGCCAAACGTGCGCGGCGAAGATATGCGTGACGCGATTATGGATTTCGACGGTCTGAAAGAGAAGGGATCTTCTCTTGGCACCGCTGCTGTCATCGTGATGGATCAATCCACCGATATGATTAAGGCGATTTGGCGGCTGTCCAAATTCTACAAGCACGAGTCGTGTGGCCAGTGCACCCCTTGCCGTGAAGGCACAGGTTGGATGATGCGCGTCATGGCGCGTTTGGTTGAAGGCAACGCGTCGGTGGACGAAATCGACATGCTGTTGTCGGTGACTAAACAGGTTGAGGGCCATACGATTTGTGCGCTTGGCGATGCGGCAGCTTGGCCAATCCAAGCGCTGATCAAGAACTTCCGTGGCGAGATCGAAGATCGCATCGCGCATAAGCGCGGTACGATTGCGGCCGAATGAAAACGCCAATCGGATCAATCGCTGAGGCGCGTCAGGTAAGCTGGCGCGCCTTAGTGCTTTCTGGGATCGTCTATTTTGGCGGCTTGGTCGTAACCATGTTTGGCGCGGGCAATGAGATTGCCATATATGTCGGTTACGCGCTGATTGCGGTGGGGGCGATTGCCTTGGCCACGTGCATTGTTGACACGGTTTCGAGGGTGGTTTCCGATCTGCGGATCGCTGTCATCTTAGCATTTCTAGGCGTCGTCGCTTACGCCTTATGGGTCCAATTCTCACCCGTCAATTGATCGGAACTGAGCATGCGTAAACTCTGGGACGGGTTCTTGAGCTTTTTGGCCGCTATTGCCACTGCCGCGATTTGTGGCGTGCCGACGTGGTTTACCTATCAGTCCATCGTTGCCAAAATCGCGCCCGTTTGGGCATGGTCAGCTGTGATCGCCCTTGGAGGGGTTGGTTTTCTGATGACCATCGCGTTTTTGCGTAAAGCGTTCTCAGGCGTGAGTCCGTCGCGGGACCGTCCGCGCCGATAATTCTACCCTTTCCAGATTCTTCCGCTAAGTTGGCGTAAACAAGGGAGAATAACATGCAAGATTTCGCAAGCTACGGATGGGCCTTGGCGGCTGTCGCACTTTATGCCGTGATGGCGCAGGTGCTGAATGCTGCGACGGGGATGCGCAAAGGTAAGCTTAAGATGGTGCCCGGTGCGCATCACGCGCCTGATTTTAGCAACCCGTCCTACCGACTTGATCGTACTTATATGAACTCGATCGAGACGATGGTGTTTTATACTGCGCTTGTGCTGACGGCAGTGATGGCAGGGGCCGATCCGACATGGGTGAATGTCTTGGCTGTTGTCGGGTTCTTGCTGCGGGCTGCGGCGAACATCTTGTATCTGCGGGGGATTGGCGGGCATTATGGCGGCGTGCGCACGGGGCTGATTATTGGCGGCGCGGTTGTGAACCTGTGCTTGGGCTTGCTGACCTTTACCGCCGCCGTTTGGTATCAGCAGTAAGAAGTGAAGCCTTAAATGTTCGATATAAGCGATTTTCTCACAGGTGGAATTGGTGATCTCACGATACTTGGCTCGCGGAAGATGCGCATATTCACGGGGCTCACAGGTGCTGTAATTGGCGGGCTGTTCGGATATTTTCTTGGCGGCGGCGACACCATTTTAGAGATCGTCGGGATGGTGATTGTTGGAGTCATTTTTGGTGGCGGTTTGGGCGCGTTGTTTTCGTCGGGGATATTGCTCGTCATATTTATAGCGGTTTGCATCGGCCTTTGGTTCGCAGCGAACAGTATTTGGGGCACATGATGCAGCTTGCTGAACTTAATGTCGGACGATTGCGGGGAAACACGGATGATCCAATCGTGGCTGAATTTATGGAAAACCTTGATCGGATCAACGGGCTGGGCAAGCGTATGCCCGGATTCGTCTGGATGATGGAAGGCACCGCAGGGGCGGGTAATACCGACGCCAAGATAGACGGCGATGCGCGCTATGTGCCAAACCTGACGGTCTGGAAATCAGCGGCGCATTTGGAGACATTTGTGTTCAAAACGCTGCACGCCAAATTCATGGAGCGGCGTGCAGAATGGTTCGAGGTATTGGAGACTATGCATTTTGTCATGTGGTGGGTGCCAGACGGGCACAGGCCAACATTACAGGAAGCTTTGGCAAAATTGGCGCATTTGCAGGCCAATGGCGACAGTTCGGATGCTTTTGGTTGGGACTATTTGCGCGTGCATCCTGTCGCGCCTGCGTAAATCCGCCATATTCTAATAAAACAAAGGGTTGTTATTGAATATCAACCCGTTTCAACCGACATAGCTCTCCAAGAAGGCGCAGTATTTGTGCCCACACAGGAGACGACTTCGATGAAAAAGACCGCAATTATGGCTGCAGCCCTTGTTATGGGCCTGACCAGCGCCGCTTCGGCCAAAACGCCACTTAAGGACGTTGGCACCGTGCGCGAAGGGATCATCGCGATTGGAATGGCGCTTGAGATTGCAGATAAATGCGAAAGCATCAGCCCACGCTACCTGCGCGGGATCTCCTATCTTAATACGTTGAAAAGCCACGCGGCGTCGCTTGGGTATACCGACGCGGAAATCGAGGCCTATACCGATGATAAAGCCGAGGAAACCCGCTTGAAAGGGATTGCCCGTAGCCGGTTGGTTGAACTGGGTGCTGTCGCGGGTGACGGGGACAGCTACTGCACCGTCGGGCGCGCAGAAATTGCAGCCCAAAGCGTGACAGGGCGGCTTCTGCGTTAACCCATTTCGCGACTTATAAATATTTCGTAAGCGACCACCCCAAAAGATATAAATTTTGGGGTGGTTTTTTTGTTGTTGAGACTGGCATCGCGGCCCATGAGGCGTTAGAACCGCCCCAACGCCCGCGTCATTGGTTTCTTTTGGCATGGGGCAACGGAAAATAAAGGCGCGCCATGTCTGATCTGAAAAAAGTCGTCATTGATGGAACCGAGGTCGAAGTTGATGGGGCGATGACCCTCATTCAGGCCTGCGAACAGGCGGGTGTCGAAATCCCGCGGTTCTGTTATCACGAGCGTCTTTCCATTGCGGGCAACTGCCGCATGTGTCTGGTTGAGGTTGTTGGCGGTCCGCCAAAGCCTGCCGCCTCCTGCGCGATGCAGGTCCGCGATTTGCGCCCTGGTCCAGAGGGCCAGCCACCTGTTGTGAAAACAAATTCCCCTATGGTTAAAAAGGCCCGCGAAGGTGTGATGGAGTTCCTCCTGATCAACCACCCGCTTGATTGCCCGATTTGTGACCAAGGCGGCGAGTGCGATTTGCAGGATCAAGCGATGGCTTACGGCGTCGACTTCTCCCGCTTCCGCGAGCCAAAGCGTGCGTCTGACGATCTGGATCTAGGTCCACTTGTCGAGACCCACATGACCCGCTGTATTTCTTGCACACGTTGCGTCCGTTTTACGACCGAGGTCGCGGGCATTCACCAGATGGGCCAGACGGGCCGTGGTGAAGACGCCGAGATCACATCCTATTTGGGTGAGACGCTTGATTCGAACATGCAGGGCAACATCATTGATCTTTGCCCCGTTGGTGCGCTGGTCTCCAAGCCATACGCTTTCACCGCCCGTCCGTGGGAATTGACCAAGACCGAATCTATCGACGTGATGGACGCGCTTGGCTCCAACATCCGCGTTGACACGAAGGGCCGTGAAGTGATGCGCCTTTTGCCGCGCAACCATGACGGCGTGAACGAAGAGTGGATTTCCGACAAGACGCGTTTTGTGTGGGATGGTTTGCGCAAGCAGCGTCTCGATACACCTTATATTCGCGAAAACGGTAAGCTGCGTAAGGCTGGATGGGGTGAGGCGTTGACCGCTGTTGCCGCGGCGATGAAGGGCAAAAAAGTTGCTGGCTTGGTTGGTGATTTGGTGTCTGTCGAGGCCGCGTTTGCGCTCAAGCAATTGGTCGAAGGGCAGGGCGGTTCCGTCGAATGCCGCACAGATGGTGCTAAACTGCCTGCAGGCAATCGTTCCGGTTACGTGGGCAACGCTGCGATTGAAGATATCGATGCGGCACAGACAATTCTGCTGATCGGCACTAACCCACGCGAAGAATCACCCGTCCTGAACGCGCGTCTGCGCAAGGCATGGTCACGCGGCGCGAATATTTCGCGTATTGGCGCACCTGTTGATCTGACGTTCGACGTGATCGAGTTGGGCACGGACCGTGCCGCCCTTGAGGGTGTAAAAGCCACCGAGGGTGCATTGGTCATCATCGGTCAAGGCGCATTGAATGAAGCCGACGGCGAGGCTGTTCTGGCTGCCGCTATGGCGGTTGCTGCAAAGGGCAAATTGCTCGTGCTGCACACTGCTGCTGGCCGCGTTGGTGCGATGGACGTGAATGCTGTGACCGAGGGTGGCATGGCCGCCGCAATGGAGGGCGCTGATGTTATCTATAACTTGGGCGCTGACGAAGTTGATGTGGCTGCTGGCCCATTCGTCATCTACCAAGGCTCGCACGGCGATCGCGGCGCACATCGCGCTGACATCATCCTGCCATCCGCAGCCTATACCGAAGAAAACGG
>Ga0181561_10000153_pt1 | contig 51766 bp, 53 predicted proteins | sample 011ome_19_FD_133760 | JGI IMG/M metagenome (GOLD analysis project Ga0181561, IMG submission 133760) | Coastal salt marsh microbial communities from the Groves Creek Marsh, Skidaway Island, Georgia - 011510BT metaG (megahit assembly) | ecosystem: Environmental > Aquatic > Marine > Intertidal... | reverse complement strand
GGCAGACATGGATTTTCGCTCACCAGCACCGGTGATAGAAGCTCTGCGGCGTCGAGTCGAGCACGGCGTGTTCGGCTATACCCTGCCACCTACTGAACTGATCGAGGTCATTATTGAGCGCTTGCAGCGTCTCTATCAATGGCAAGTTGAGGCTGATGACATTTACTTCATGCCTGGTGTCGTGTCCGGCCTGAATATGGCCTGCCGAGGGCTGCTCGAGCCTCATCAGGCGGCAGTCACAGCCACGCCCGTTTACTACCCGTTTCTGGACGCGCCAGGCCTGCAGCACCGACAACTGATCAGCATGCCGGTTGACAAGCAGGCCGATGGCTTTCGCTATCCGCTGCAGGGCCTCGCGGAAAAAGCGACCGGGAACGCCAGGCTGCTGATGCTTTGCCATCCGTTTAATCCCATTGGTCGATTACTCGATCGAAGTGAGTTGAGCGAGATTGCAAGGATCTGTGAGCGCGAAGATTTGTGGATCTGCTCTGACGAGGTCCATTGCGACCTCATTTTCGATGGTCGTCAACACATTCCAATGGCAACCATCAGTCCGGATGCCGCCATGCGCACTGTGACGCTGATGGCCCCCAGCAAGACCTTTAATATTGCCGGGCTTGGAGGCAGCTTTGCGATCATTCAGAACCCAGAATTGCGAGCCCGCTTTAAGGCGGCAGGCGATGGTATTCTGCCAAACGTCAATTTGTTGGCCTATGAGGCCATGTTGGCGGCCTACCGGGACTCAGCAGACTGGCATAGCGCATTGCTAAAGTACCTTCAGGGTAATCGCGACTATCTCTACTCGTCGTTGAATGCGCTTTCGGGAATCTCGATGAATGTTGTCGAGGCGACTTACTTGGCCTGGCTCGACATTTCGGCATTAGGCCTGAATAACCCACCCAGTTTTTTCGAGGCCCACGGGTTAGGTATGTCTCCCGGTGCTCAATTCGGCGATAGAGATTATATGCGACTAAACTTCGGCTGCCCTCGAGTCGTTCTTGAAAAGGCAGTCGCTCGTTTTCAGCGAGCACTTAACCTGGCCTGAGGGCAAGAATCCCCAGCCTCTGTTATTCACTATTCGCATACTGTTAGTATGGGGCGGTAATTGACGACGAGAGACTCTTGTCTCTCCCAGGTAACCCGATTATTAAGGTCAGTGAGGAGTCTTGTAATGCCTGAGTTCTGTAGTGTCGAGAGAGAAGGTCGACTAACCATCGTCACCATCCAGAGACCCGCGGTGATGAATTCCCTCCATCCGCCTGCTAATGCTGAGTTGGCCGCAGTTTTTGATGATTTCGCGAGTGATCCTGATCAATGGGTTGCTATCATCACTGGTGCTGGCGATAAGGCTTTCAGTGCCGGCAATGACCTGAAATATCAGGCGTCCGGCGGCAAGATGTTTTCTCCCGCGAGCGGATTTGCAGGGCTCACATCGCGATTTGATTGTTCAAAACCGGTGATAGCAGCGGTAAATGGTATTGCTATGGGCGGTGGCTTCGAGGTCGCGTTGGCTTGTGATCTGATTATTGCCGCCGAGAACGCTATATTTGCCTTACCGGAGCCGCGAGTTGGACTAGCCGCTTTGGCTGGTGGTATTCATCGGCTGCCGAGAGAGATAGGCATGAAGCAGGCTATGGGTATGTTGCTCACAGGAAGACGGGTGCCTGCGGCGGAGGGTAAGTCATTAGGTTTTGTTAATGATGTAGTGCCCCAGGGCGAAGCACTCACGGCCGCCAAGGCCTGGGCTGCCATGATCCTTGAATGCGCGCCCTTATCGGTGCGTGGCAGCAAGCAGGCGGCCATGCAAGGAATGGCCGCAGCCAGTCTGGAGGCCGCCATTAAGGGGCGATACGATGAGATCCAGGCCATGTATGGTTCCGCTGATTTTGTTGAAGGCCCAAAGGCTTTTGCAGAAAAACGCGCACCTAATTGGTCAGGTGCTTAGTTTGAAGTTGACGATTTGCAAGATGATTCACAAGGTCATTGGGAAATAATATGCGAGTGATTTTTGGACTGTTAGGATTGTTTTTTACGACGACTGTGCTGGCCAGCGGCGGTGCGTCAAGCGGGACTGTCACCAATTTGGGGTTGACAGGTAATGCGCTCGGTTTGTTGTGCGTGCTGATTTTTGTACTCGCTTATGCTTTTGTGATGGTCGAGGAGTTTATCCATCTGCCCAAATCCAAGCCGGTGATACTCGCTGCCGGTCTGATCTGGATATTGGTGGCTTACCTGTCGGCGACCCATCAAGCGGATTCGGTTTCGTTAGAGACAGTTATCGAGCATAACCTCCTCGAATATGCGGCACTTTTCCTGTTTTTACTGGTGGCGATGACCTATATCAATGCGATGACTGAACGAAACGTCTTCGAGGCGATGCGCTGCTGGCTGATTCGGCGTCAGTTTGGTTATCGAAAGTTATTTTGGATCACAGGTACTATCGCATTTTTCTTATCACCCATTGCGGACAACTTGACGACCGCGCTATTGATGGGAGCGGTGGTATTATCGGTCGGCTCTGACAGCCCCAAATTTGTGGCGCTGGGTTGTATCAATATCGTCGTCGCGGCCAACGCGGGTGGTGCCTTCAGCCCGTTTGGCGACATTACGACTCTGATGGTCTGGCAGAGTGGTCATGCAACTTTCTTTGAATTCTTTGCTTTGTTCCTGCCCGCAGTAGCAAACTTTATTGTGCCTGCGACATTGATGAGTTTCGCTGTGCCCGATGAGCACCCGCAGGCTAGTTCCAATGAGGACGTGCCGATGAAGCGGGGTGCGCTGATTATTTGTCTGTTGTTCATTTGTACGATTGCTACCGCGGTTTCCTTTGAGCAATTCCTGCACCTGCCGCCATTTTTGGGCATGATGTTCGGCCTGTCTTACCTGTTCCTGTTTGCCTACTACATAAAGATGAGTTCGCCCGAGGAACACGAAGATTTCAGTCAGTTTAATATCTTCAACAAGGTCGCCCAGGCGGAGTGGGATACCTTGTTTTTCTTTTTTGGTGTCATTTTCTGTGTCGGTGGTTTGGGATTTATCGGTTATCTCGAGATTATGTCGGATTACTTCTACACCGGTTGGGGTCCAACGAACGCGAATATTGCTATGGGCATCATTTCGGCAGTGATCGACAACATTCCGGTCATGTTCGCCATTTTGACCATGGAGCCGGAGATGAGCCACTATCAATGGTTGCTGATCACCCTGACCTGTGGCGTCGGCGGTAGCTTGCTGTCCATTGGGTCCGCGGCTGGTGTGGCGCTAATGGGACAAGCGAGGGGGGTTTATACTTTTTTCTCCCACCTGAAGTGGACCTGGGCCATCGCTCTGGGATATTTCGCCAGTATTTATGTGCACTATCTGCTGAACTCAACTATGTAGATAGGCACCAAAAAAAGTGGGCCTCCACCAGCAGTTTTGCTTAAGGAAAGTAGAAGTGCGCCATTTAACATCGGGCCGAGGCGCAGCCCATGAGACTGGCAGCCTCGCTTTACGACGTTTTGTCGAAAGCAGGCTGGCGAGGTGCGGTATCTAAAGCGTATCTGCTGAATGTTGGCTAACGTCGTGCTTTGCGATCCGTACCCTCTGAGTCGATCAATGTTGCGCCTAGAGTAGAATCTTCATGAACGACAAACTGAACATTGCCGTGTTAACGGTTTCTGACACTCGAGGTTTCGACACAGATACCTCGGGTCAATTCTTAAGTGATGCCGTGCGCGCTGAAGGCCACTGTTTGATTGACCGTGCTATTATCATTGACGATCGCTATCTATTACGCGCCAGAGTTTCTGCCTGGATCGCTGACCCAGAGGTGGAAGTGATTCTACTCACAGGTGGTACCGGATTCACCTCTCGAGATTCGACACCAGAGGCGATTCAACCCTTGTTGGATGTTGAAGTGCCAGGCTTTGGTGAGCTGTTTAGACACTTATCCTATCTTGAAATCGGCACATCCACTGTGCAATCCCGCGCCATAGCTGGGATAGCCAATAATACTCTGGTGTTCTGTGTTCCCGGCTCAACCGGCGCTTGCCGTACGGCTTGGGAGGGCATACTCAAACAGCAGCTGGACATCAACAATCGCCCCTGTAATTTTGCTGAGCTGATCAAAAAGGGGTCTCACTAGTGTCACCAATGACGCCCGTCGATGAAGTAATCGCCAAGCTACTGAGCATGGCAAATACGACTAAGCAGGTTGAGCGTTTGGATTTGACGGATGCCCTTGATCGAATGTTGGCGGAGGACATCATTGCCAGTGTCGACGTACCCATGGCAGCTAATAGTGCTATGGATGGATATGCGCTCGATGCGAGCGATTTGCAAATGCAGGCCGGCGGCCTTTATCCGGTGGTCGACAGGATTGCAGCTGGTTATGTTGGTCAACCATTGCAACCGGGTACCTTGAGTCGAATATTCACCGGCGCGCCTCTGCCAGTGGGCGCCAATGCGGTCGTTATTCAGGAAGATACAGCATTAGAATCGGGTCTTGTGCGAATCAAGACAATGCCTAGCCTGGGCGAAAATGTTAGACCGCAGGGTCAGGATGTCATCAGGGGGCAAACCGTGATGACTGCGGGACGTCGGTTATTGCCGCAGGATCTTGGCCTGATAGCCTCCGTAGGGGTCTCGCGCGTTGCGGTCTATGAACCGCTGGTTATCGGATTAATGTCGACGGGTGATGAACTGGTTGAGCCCCCTGATCCACTAGGACCAGGAAAAATCTATAATTCAAACCATTTCACACTGGCCGGCCTGATTCGACGACTAGGAATGCAAGTGTATGATCTAGGTCTTGTTGCAGACACGCCAGAAGCGACTGAAAGAGCGCTGCTTAAAGGGGCTTCCAGTGCAGACTGTATTATCAGCAGTGGCGGTGTCTCGGTAGGTGAAGAAGACCATGTGAGGGCGGCGGTTGAAAGATTAGGTCGTCTCGACTTATGGCGAATTGCTATCAAGCCAGGCAAACCCATGGCTTTTGGACAGGTAGCGGGGGTGCCGTTTATAGGCCTGCCTGGCAATCCCGTTTCGAGCTTTGTGACCTTTATGATGATCGCAAGACCCTACTTGCTGAGTTGCCAGGGTTGTGCCGATCCAACGCTATTCAGCTTGTATGCTCGAGCAGGGTTTGCGAGCAAGGCAGGTAATCGCCGAGAATACTGGCGCGTGCAGTTGGCGCCTGGCTCAATGGGCGAGATGACAGTGACGCGACATCCTCAGCAAGGCTCCGGTGTCATGTCATCGGTAAGCTGGGCAAATGCCCTTGCAGAGCAGGATATTGGTCAGGACATAGCTGAGGGTGACTGGTTAAAAGTTTATCCGATTGCGTTTTAATGGGCGGAAAAAGCCCATGCCAGAGCCGGTCATTGGTAAGGGAAGTGACGCGGCGTCATTAGGGTGACTTAGCCGTCGATCTAGGTAATGCGCTCAAGGGCAGGCGTTAGATTCGATGTGAGCGCTGGATGTATGTATCGCAGTCGATAAGAGGTCGATAACAAGTCGATAACAAGTATCCTTACCATGTCCCGTAACATGTACCCTTAGCAAAAATTGACCACAAATCTCGATAAGAAGGGGGCTGAAGCCGGTATGCCGTTATTATTACTTAGTGTCATCCTCTCGATGCTTGTCGCTGGTCTCGTCTGGTTGGTGATCGGCAGTCAACTGCCGCTCGGCGACCAGGAGAAACTGCCCGCGCTGAATAATATTGCCTATTATGCCTTGATAGCATTAGTTCCAATTTTCCTGACGATATTTTACATTTTTTGATGGGTGAGCTAATGCTTGAGCTGGCTGTCGATATCGACGCAATCAAGGGCTTCCTTGATCCCCTCGAAGGGCGAGAGCTGTATGCTCGTTGCCTCGCCGCGGCGGAGATAGGGCCGACGCTTGAAATTGGCAGCTATTGTGGCAAATCAACTGTCTACTTGGGCGAGGCATGTCGGCGCTCCGGTCGAAGCCTTTATGCAGTCGACCATCATCGTGGTTCGGAAGAACACCAACTCGGTGAGTTCTATCACGATCCGGAAGTGTTCGACTCGGCGATAGGCCTGGTAGATACCTTTAAATTATTCCGCCAAACTCTTCGAGATGCGAATCTTGAGCAGGTTGTGGTGCCGATAGTCGCGGCGACTCGGGTTGTTGCCAGGGATTGGGGCACGCCGCTTGGCATGGTTTTTATTGATGGCGGGCACAGCTTTGAGGCCGCGCAAGCTGACTATGACTGCTGGGCGCCGCACATTCTGGCCGGTGGCATTCTTGCCATTCATGATATTTTTCCGAATCCGAATGATGGCGGTCAGGCACCCTACAGCATTTGGCGGCAAGCGCTGGAGTCAGGCCTATTCGAGGATCTTGGAATAGTTCGCACGTTGGGTATCTTGCGACGCAACGACAGTTGATTCCTGGCGGAATAAATGTGCTGCAGGTGTCGCATTAGATAATGCGTCGGCAGCTAACAAAATCGCAGCAGCCGTCCAGGTAGGTTTTTCCGCGGGCCAGATAGTGTCGTCACGAAATACATAACCGGTCCAGTAAGCGCCATCGGTATCGCGAAACTCGTGTAGCCAGCTGAATAATTGCACAGCCCGCTGGTATTCGCCGGCCGCCAGCAAGGCCATCACCAACTCGCAGGATTCTGCGACAGTAACCCAGGGCTCATCATCCACGCAGCGACTGCCCAGGCCGTCCACGACAAACTGCTGCCAGCGAAACTTGAGGTGTTGTTGAGCCCGTTGACCATGAACCACGCCGGTAAGTACCGGATAAAACCAGTCCATGGCAAAGCGACTCTTGCTGTCCCAGGTTCGGTCAAAACACTCAGGGTGCTGACGCAATGCCCGGCCAAGGCGGGTTCTTGCCAGTGCCCAGTGGGGTACCTGCAGGTTCAGTGTCGTTGCGATATTGATAGCGCATTCCAGGCTTTTGTAGATGCTGCTGCAGCCAGTAATCAGAGAATCCTGCTGAATGCCTTTGGTGGTGTCTTCGGCCCAATAAATTTCACCCTTGGGACCCTGCAGAGACAGAACAAACGCGATGGCGCGGTTGACGACGGGCCACATGCCCTCCAGAAAAGCACGATCCTGCGTCACCAAATAGTAGTGCCAGACGCCAGTGGCAATGTAAGCGACGAAGTTTGACTCTGCGCGAGTACCGTCTTCAACCTTGCCGGCTCGATAAGAGGCGAGCCAGCTGCCGTTGGGTAACTGGTTATCGCGCATCCAGTAGTAGGCCTGTTTCGCCTCGTCAAAACATCCGCCGATGGTGAGTCCCATGGTCGATTCGATATGATCCCAAGGATCCATCAGGCCATCCTCAAACCAGGGAATAGCGCCGTCTGCAGTTTGGGTCCGAGCAATATAATCGACCGTGGCACGAAAGTATTCGACCGGATAAAAGCCCATTGAGACATACAGGCGGGTCATGCGGGTACGCCTTTGACAAAGTACATGACGACGCTCTTGCCCATTATCGGGTTGAGTACTCTATCGAGTAACCGAGTAATCCAAGGTTGCTTCATCAGGTCCCAGACCAAAAACCTGTGGTAGGTCTTAACAATGGCGGCGTCCTCTAGTCCTGGCTCTCGCCAGAATAGACATTTCAGCCACCAGTAGGGTACGTGCAGCGCGTGAGCGTGATGACGTTCAAAGAAAACAAAGCCCAGATCCTCGATATCGGTGCGCAGATGAGCGGCGTTGAAAATACGGATGTGTCCGCCTTCTACTGCATGATAGGCGTCACTGAGTCCCCAGCAAACCCATTCTGGAAAGAAGCGGGGTACGCTGGCTGCAAATATGCCGCCCACTTTCAACACGCGAAAGATTTCTCGCAAGACTGCGCGATAGTCCGGTATATGCTCCAAAACTTCCGAGCAGATGATCTTGTCAAAACAATTATCGGAGAACGGCAAACGGGTGCCATCAGCGACAGAAAGAAACAGACACTTGTTATGGTTACCAGGCTCCTCAAATTCTTTAAAGCGATTCCGAGTAGTATTGAGATCCTTGTGGCTCAGGTCGACGCCAACTGACTCGATATTGTTCAACATATAAGCTGTAATCGCATGCCTGCCTTCGCCACAACCAAGATCCAGAATTCGGTCGTTGTCGCGAATTCTTAGCATGTCGAAATTAATGGTTTGCATAGACATTCAGGTACCATCGATAATTTGGCGATAGGTTTCGGTCATGCCCTCGGCTGCAACATGCCAGCTGAATTTCTCGAGAATTCGAGCTCTGGCTTTTAGTCCAAGCGCTGCCGTTTTCTGCGGGTCAGACAGCAGATCAGCCGCAGCCTTGGCAATGGCGGCTGCATTCCTGATGGGTACAAGAATACCGCCATCACCGACGACCTCTGGCAGAGCTCCGCCATCTGTCGAGATGACAGCAACCCCGCAAGCCATGGCCTCTCCGGCGGGTAAGCCAAAACCCTCATAAATCGATGGCACTATCACCAGATTCGCTTCCGCATACATGGTGACGAGTTCGTCGGTAGATACGCCCGAGACGAATCTAATCCTTGAATTGAGTGCCAGGCGATTGATCAGTTGCTGACTCTCGCCTTCGGTATTAATTTTTCCAAGAACGACCAAGTGGATCTGTGGAAAGTCAGGCACCAGCAGACCTATGGCCTCGATCAAATACTGCAATCCCTTTAAGGGTTGGTCTGCGCTGGCGGTCGCCATGACTCGAAAGGGTATGCGGGAAATGGTAGCTTGAGGACGGAAGATCTCCGTATCGATACCGTTGTGTATGACCTTGATCGCCCATGGATCGATTTTGAATGCTGCGGCGATATCAGAACGAGACTGCTCCGATACAGTAACAATGTGCTTAAGTCTGGCCACGACCTTCTTCTGCATTGTCAGAAATGAGTGCCAACGACGGATCAGCAGGCGTAACTTCCAGTCCTGGGTATTTTCCAGGGCGATAGCAAGGTCGCTGGTGATAGGATGATGAATGGTCGTGACCAAGGCTATGCCACTGTTTTGAAGCTTCAGCAGCCCATAACACAAGGATTGATTGTCATGAACGATATCGTAGTCCGGTTTGTGGCGGCGAAAATATCTCACCAGCCGGCGGCCAAAAGTGTAGGGCTCCGGAAAGCCACCAGTGAGCATGCTGAACCATTCAAAAAAGTCGGTGTAAGACAACAGGTGTCTCGGCCGTAGGGCAGTGACATGATTGTCTGCCTCGAACAGGTTCAAGCCTGGCAGTTTGATGAGGTTGACGCCGGGATCAAGGATCGGGTAAGGCTCGCCTGAAATAACATCCACCTGGTGGCCCTGCAGCGCCAGTGCTTTGCTCAGGTAACGAATGTAGATGCCCTGACCACCACTGTAAGGATTGCTGCGATAACCCAGTAAGCAGATCTTGAGCTTCCGTGCGCCGAAGGAATCAGTGATGTTACTGGGGCCGCTGGTACTCGACAGGGCAGAGACACTGTTTTGCATACAAATTAACCAGTGTTTCCTGTGAGATAAGTGGACTCAGGCATTTTTCATTGTGAATGCTGAAGTTTTTGATCGAGTTAGGATTGTACGGACTAATGCCGTGCATGACAATTCGAGTTGGGGGACTCTGAGATGGGGGACTCTGAGATGGGGGACTCTGAGATGGGGGGCTCTGAGATGGGAATGCCGACTTGGGATGCTGGAATAAAACTACGGTAACTGTGTGGTATTCCCTCGCTTTGTACTGCCCAAGCCAAATGTCTGCTGCCTCGGTAGTCAGTCGCGATTTTAGCGGCTGACCTGTGCCACACTCATGTTTTCCCGTCTGCGACGTTTGTCCTGACGTTTTTCACTCGCAGCCAAGGAGGGCAGGTTGGCGGGGTTCTTGGCTTCAAGCTGGCGTTCATTGTCGGTTCGGCGTTCCGGCCCATAAGCAGGCGCTTCATGTTCCTCTGTGAAGACGTTGGAGTAGAGATTTGCGACCCAGGCCTGGCCCTCCTGTGTTCTGCGAAGAAAGCGCAGACCCTCATCGATAAAGGGTGTGACTATGTTCCAGAAGAATCCCGGGTATCCAGATCGCAGGTCTGCGGCATTGTTGTACTGCATTTTGGCGGCCTGCCCTGTCTCGGTGAATTCAGCAAACAAGGCGGAAATTTTCCGCATATATTGTGGATCAGCCAGCTGACCAATAAGATCTGCGGCGCGTAGTAGGCCAGGGAAATCGGCGCTGTCCTGATGATCTTCAGCGCTGGGTACGGGAAAGCGGGTGCGCTCTATATTCTCGACGATAACATCTGTATCTAAGTCGGCGTCGTTGGCGAACCGCTCGATAATATAGAGTTTTCCGCGATCCACATGGTAGGGTGTCAAAAAGGCGTCGGTTGCGCCGGGCGGCGGTGCCACGGTGTCGTAGTGGGCGTTGATGGCGTATCGACCGGCGCGATCAGCGCGGCAGATACCTCTAACGTAACCGACATCATGATTCAGAAGTGAGATGACGAAGTGAATCCAATCCCGAGAAGTGACGTTGCCTTCGATCAAAATCTTGCCGCGAAGTATTTCTGTCCCGACCAGTGTCACCATGATCGTATGATTGATGTCGTGGTAAGGCGCGTCACTGTTGGCGATAATTTCCAGGGCATTGCGCGCATTGGAGGCAACGAGGTGGATATTTTTGGTGTCGACTCCATACATCTTGATGTACTTATCGACAAGTTCTTCAACGAACGCTTCTGTGACAACCGAAGAGGGGTTAAACATAAATCATGGCCCGCACGTTGGATGGATTCTTTAGTGTGCATTGTGGGCGCTGAATCTATTGAGTCAAACCAGAAAACTGCTGAAGGGTCTAATTTCGCAGACTACTGGTGGACGTTTCCAATATTATTTATTATGAATAATTTGATCAGGTATATATTCAAAGCTGAATATAATTCATAACGGTTTATTGGTAGGAAGTTGAGTTCATGATAGAGCTGCGACATTTAAAAACGCTCGTCGCTTTGCGAGATACAGGCAGTCTGGTGGATGCTGCAGACCGCCTGTTCCTGACCCAGTCAGCCTTGTCGCATCAGATCAAGGATCTGGAAGAACGGTTGAATTGTTCCTTATTTGTTCGTAAGACCAAGCCACCGCGGTTTACCAGTGCCGGGCGCCGCTTGCTGACGCTGGCCGATGAGGCGATACCACTGTTCAAAAACGCAGAGCGTGACCTGGCGCGGCTGGCGGGTGGTGAGGCGGGTCGACTGCATATTTGCATTGAGTGCCACAGTTGCTTTCAGTGGTTGATTCCTTGCATCGACCGTTATCGTGGTAACTGGCCAGAGGTTGAGCTTGACTTGACCGGCGGATTCAATTTTGCGCCATTGCCGGCGTTGGTTCGAGGTGATCTTGACCTGGTGGTGACCTCCGATCCGGTTAGTCTGCCCGGGATCGATTATGTGCCGCTGTTTCGCTACGAGGCGCTGCTGGCAATTGATAAACAGCACGCGCTGGCGAACAAGGACTTTATTGAACCTGCAGATATCGCCGGGCAGGTGCTGATTACTTACCCCGTAGAGCGTGATCGACTGGATGTGTTTACCGGTTTTCTGGATCCTGCGGATGTGGACCCTTTGGATGTTCGCACCGCTGAACTGACACCTATGATGGTTCAGCTGGTCGCCAGTGGCCGTGGAGTCGCCTGTTTGCCCAATTGGGCGTTAACAGAATACACGACTAACCAGACGATTCTAGCCAAAAAAATGGGCGAAACCGGTCTTTGGTCAACCTTGTATGCGGCGATTCGAGAGGATCAGCGAGATACGCCTTTTATGGAGGATTTTCTCGCAACGGCCATAGATACCTGTTTTAGCCACCTCCAGGGAATTCGTCGAGTCAGCAAGGTTGAAGGCCCGTTTTAAGCGGTGTTCAGCAGCAAGTTTCGAGAGTAGCGAACCCGTCGCCAAAACAGATTCCAGAAGTATTGACAAGACAGCAATCGATCAAAGTCTCACGTGAAAAAGCTGATATGAAAAAGCTGATATGAAAAAGCTGATATGAAAAAGCCCTGGAGGAGAATCCTGCCAGGGCTTCGTCAACGTATGGAGAGCTAAACTCCGAGTTAAGTTATTGACTAAAATAACCCGAAGGCTCTCCGCATAGACTGACTGTCGATGGGATCACCTCCTTTTACGTTCAGGGTGCCGATCGTCGTAGTGGCCGCTCCCCCTGGTTAGAACGACCGATACGGTGAGGGCGTTAAGCCCTCTTTTCGAGCAATTAAAATGTAACCCAGCATGCTTGCTCTGTAAAGGACTGATCAAGGAACCAGCACTCGAGAGGTCCAAAGCCCATCGTTCAGGGAAAAGACTCGTCGATCGTGGATCCTGTCTTCTCGATTTAAATCGAGCATTTCGACCCGGTCAGCAATCAATGCGATTCCGCCAACGTCATCGGGTGCCTGCATGTCATCGATGTTGTAGGTTTTCTTGAGTCGCGCAATTTCGCTGACCAGCTGCTCTCTGGAGTCAATGACACTGCTTTGCGGTGCCATTTCCTGGTAGACGTAATCAAGGTACTTGCTACCGTGCGGGCGGCGTTGCCAGGTTTGTTTGACAATCTTCGAGTCCAGTGGCTGCATTTTTCCCTGAATTCGGTATTGGCGCTGCATGCTCGCATACCAGAGGAGCAGTTCGTAGTTTGCGCCGTGCTGCAACAGTTGCCACTTAGGGCTGGTTCGATTCAAAAATAATACCAGATGGCTGTCAGTGATTTCACGCAATACGAGGGTGCGAACGGATGCTTGACCATTTTGGTCGGCCAGCGCCAGAAAGCAGCAATCGGCATTAGTATCGCCTTGCTTGCGCGCCTCCGTGCGATCGTCAATGATATTCTTTAATGGATTCAAGGTTTCTTCCTCATGGATTAGCCGACAGATTTGCGCGCTGGTTACCGGTATATCTGTCGGCAATAAGTTTTGCGAATTCAGCTGAGCTTAACGTGAGCCCCCTTAGCCTTTAGATGCTGGTATTGAATGTGTTTCAAGGGAACCTGTCAGTGAGGCTCGTTGGGAAATCTCAATCCAGTTTTGATCCGGGTCCATGATAAAGGAAATCCTGGCTGTAGTGCCAAGTGTGGTTGGCGGGCGAGCTTCCATGCCCCCTCGGGCAAGAAAGTTCACATGCTCTTCATCGACCTGCCAGACCTGGACAGTGATGTAGCGATAACCAAGGCCTTGCATGCCGGTGGCAGGACCTTGCTGTGGATTCTCAACGAGGTAAAGCAAAGTCGTGCCCCAGCGAAAACTATCATCACTGACCTGTTCAATCTGCAACACATCGCGATAAAACTGAGTGAATCGCGGAATTGAGCTCACCACCAAACGAATGCCAATGTGTGTGATGCCCTGATACCCTGTAGGCACCAGAATCACCTGATTACCGTCTGGGTCGGTAAGTTGGATCGGCTCGCCGATATTCTGCCGAGCAATGAACAGGGTTTGATAACCGGAGGCGCGAGTGTCGGGTATCGGTTGGCGGCTATGGTTCAGTTTGAATATAGAGCCGTTCAGGCTATGCCGGTGCTGTTGACTGCCGCCACCAAGCTTTAGAAGCTCCTCATAAGGCAAGCCAACCTGGTGTTGCCAGAAATGCAGCTGCTCATCGCGTTTGTTGGTGTAGATACCAATATCAATACAGGGTTTCGCCAGATGCATAGACAGTGTCTCCTCGATCGCAGGGATGTTCCGGTAGGCCTTAGATTATCCTGGGGACAGTCAGGCTGGCTAATTCGACGTTGCTCGCCAGCAGCCTGCCAATGACTTTATCAGGCAGGTATTCGACGATGCCTTCGATAAATTCGTGCCACTCATAATCCGTTTGGACTGTGCTGCTCAGGCGTAGGCTGGTCGGATCCTTGTCGCTGCTGCCGTCATCTCTGAGTAGACCATTGATCCGCAATTCCGCGTGGGGGTGGTCGTCAGCGCTCAGGGTTGTATCGTTAGCTGCAGGCGTTATTGAGAAGGTCAGAATTAGCCGAGCGCCTCGATAGTCTGTTTCTAGCTGTTCGTGCATGGTGGGTGTCACCTGTTAATAGGTCTACATCGCCTTGGGATAGAGGTCCTGATGGCAGTATAGGGTTGTTCATCCGTATCATAGCCTATTCTTGAGACCCGAACAGCGGAGCTTGGACGTGGGCCATTTGACTAGCATTAAGGTCTATTCTTGACGGTCTCTGTCTGTCCGTCCCGTCTTGGCGGTCAATGGCTATAAACCAATGGGTGTTTACAGTATGATTGCCGCGCAAATACAGGGAGCAGGTTATGGGTCAAAAAGACGATTTAAAAGCAAATGCGACAGAAATACAGAAAGGCCTGAGAAAACTGGGTAATGACCGAGTGGTGGCCTTGTCTGTGCACAAGTCAAAGGAATTGATCGCCGAGTTGGAGGTCAAAATTGACAAGCTGGTGAAGCAGATTGACGCCCTTAGCTAAGGCTGCCAAGATTTTGGCATGAATGCGGTTGGTCGTTTCTGAGCGAGCGTATTTAACGACTGTGAGGCGGTGTTAGAGTAGTCGGCTTTTATTGGAACCATGAGTGAGGTCAATCAGAGATGCTGGAGCTGACGCCGGTGGCGGGCGCCTTAGGTGCGGAAGTCAAGGGTATCAATTTGTGCGGTCCCTTGGATCAAAGTCATTACCAAGCGCTGAATGAAGCCTTGCTGAAGTATGAGGTCTTGTTTTTTCGCGATCAGGCCATGTCACCAGCGCATCATGCGGCGCTTGCGAACCTGTTTGGACCTCCGCAACTTCATCAAGCCTATCCGCACGTGGAAGGCTATCCGCAGTTAACTATTCTTGAGAATGACGAAGCCAATCCGTCGAAGATTGAGAAATGGCACACGGATATGACGTTCCGCGCCAAGCCACCGCTGGGCTCGATTTTGCACGGTATTGTTATTCCTGCTAAAGGCGGTGACACGTTATTCGCCAGCATGTCAGCCGCTTATGAGGGGCTGTCTGACAAGCTTCAGCACTTCCTCAGTGGTTTGACGGCTATGCACGATTTCAGCTACGGTTTTAAAGAAAGCCTCGCAGAGCCGGGTGGGCGCGAACGGCTGGCGGAGATGGTGCTGAATAATCCCCCGCAAGAACATCCAGTTGTACGCACACATCCTGAATCAGGCAGAAAGGGATTGTTTGTCAATTGTCTTTTTACGTCGTCTATCAAGGGCATGAAAGAACGAGAGAGTCGTGCGTTGCTTGATTTTCTCATCAGCCATATGGAAACCCCTGAGTATGGCTGTCGCATGGACTGGCGACCCAACTCAGTCGCTTTCTGGGATAATCGAATCACCCAGCATCGTCCCGTTAATGATTATTGGCCTCAGCGGCGCAAAATGCAGCGTATTACCATTGATGGTGATAAACCCTTCTAGCGAGATTTTTCTGCTACCTAGTCGTTTGCCAGTCACCCGCCTGCAAGCTTAAGTCTGTAGGGCAGGCTTTGAAGCATTTGCCTTCAAACTCAATGATTCAAGCACCTGCTTTCAAGTGCCAGCTTTTAGAGGTTAGCGCCTTCGGTCATTTGATCTAGCAATTCTCGAAGGCTGTGGATAAAAGCCAGCGGCTGATCCAGAAAGACGTGGTGATGGGCTTGGGGAATACACTTGATGTGGTTCTTTGGCACTAATGATGCCACCAGTTGCCGAGTTTCTGAGGGAAAAAATCGGCTCAGGTCGCCATAGATAATGCCTACAGGGCAGGAAATCGCCGCCAGCATAGTGGCTGCGTCCGGTGCCGAAGACGACGGGGTGGTGCGCATTTTAGCAAAGAGTGCCTGGTCCAGTTTGAAGCTGTAACCCTGGCTGTCGATCCTTAGTGAGTGACGCGCAATGTGAGCGAGAAGATAGTCATTGTCACAGGGTTGCGGTGGTCGTAGGCGAAACCGGCGCACACCCTCTTCCAGAGAGGGATAATAGCGAACCTGTGACTTGGGGGTTGGTGGTGCTTGGCGGGATCCCTGGTGCCGAGTAATCGACGAGTCGACCAAGACCACGCCTGCCAACAACTGTCCTTGTTCAAAACCCGTAATTCGCGTCATGGTGCCGCCAAAGCTATGACCCACTACTAGTGTGTTCTCGCCGAGTGCTTGCGCCACTGTCAGTATCTCAAGAGCGAAGGTGCTAGCTGAGTAACTGTCACGATGCTCGCTGTCGCCCGCTCCGCTCAAGTCCATGGCAGCAACCCGATACTTCTCGGTAAACGCCGGCGCAATGAAATCCCACCAGTGGCTGTGCGCACCATAGCCATGGACGAATAGTAGCCCTGGTAGTGGCGCATCAAGATTCCATGCGCGATAGGCAATACGCGCGCCTGCCACGCAGACCACGTGTTCAGTGGTCGAGGCAGAGATGTTAGCGATAAACCAGTCTGGTGAGTTCATGGCGCTCAGTATAGCCGAATTTAGTCAAAGGTTACTTTTCGGGTCGGAGCTGACATATACTCCTGAAACCAGTGACTTAGACAAGAAGTGATCGACGCTCATGCGCGACAAGAATCCATGGAATAACAAGACTGCCCTGGTGGCGGTTCTAGTGGCTTTTCTACTGGGTTTAGTCGGTGCATTAGCCCTTCGCCAGGACAATCGCCCGGTTAACCTGACAAACAAGAATCCTGAGCGGTCGGCAATACGTTGGCGAGTGCCTGTGGCTTTTGGGACTAACCTGCCGGCATTGGGCGATAATATTCTTTTCGTCGCTGCCAATCTGGCGCGAGCCTCAGGTGATCGTATCCAGTTGCAGGTATTTGAGCCGGGTATGCTCTTGCCCGTATTCAGTATCACCGAGGGGGTTCGGGACAATAAGATTCAGGCCGGCTATACCTGGTTGGGATACGATGCCGGTAAGATTCCGGCAACGCCCCTGGTGTCTGCAGTACCGTTTGGGATGGAGCCATGGGAATTCACCGCCTGGTATTACGAGGATGAGGGTCAGGCGCTGACGGAGGCGCTTTATGCGCCGCACCAGGTGCATCCGATATTGTGTGGCATCATTGGCCCTGAAACTGCGGGCTGGTTCAGAAAAACCATAGACTCGCTGGACGACTTTCGTGGGCTCAAGATTCGATTTGCCGGCCTCGGTGGTGTCGTACTCCAAAAGCTCGGCGCATCGGTCACCATGTTACCAGGTGGCGAAGTATTTCAAGCGCTGGAGAAGGGTGCTATTGATGCCACTGAGTATTCCCTGCCAGTCGTTGACGAGATGTTGGGCTTTGATCGAGTAGCAAAGTTTAATTATTTTCCTGGTTGGCATCAGACCTTCACCGCGGCGCACCTGGTAGTTAACCAGACAGTCTGGAATCAGCTGCCAGATGCGGATCAGGCCCTGATTGAGATGGCCTGCACGGCAGGCGTCATCCGTAACTTGTCTCATGGTGAGGCGCTTCAGGGTAAGGTCATGTCCGGATTTGCTGCCAAAGGCGTGACGCCGGAAAAACTGCCACTGGCCATCCTTAAGGAACTGCAACTGGTCACCAACGAGGTCATGCAGGAGGAGGCTGATAAGAATCCGGAGTTCGCGTTGATATGGGCTTCACAACAAAAGTTTATGAAAACCTATCGGCTCTGGAAAGATAACGCCTATCTACCGAGGGATTTTTAGTCGGTGCTGGTCCTGCCCCATACGAGGTTCTCTTACCGTGTTGATCGCGGGATCAGACTATTCGGCAACCTTCTGTCGTTTGTCTGGTTGTTATTGTTGGCCGTGATCGTCGTTAACGTCATCATGCGCTATCTGTTCAGCGAAGGTCGTATTGAGTTCGAGGAAATCCAGTGGCACCTCTACGCCATGGGTTTTCTGTTTGGTCTGTCGGTAGCCTACGCGAATGACGCTCACATACGCGTTGATGTGGTTCGTGAACGATTAAGTTCACAGACTCAGGCTTGGATCGAGCTTTACGGTATCCTTCTGCTGTTGTTGCCATTTATCGGTCTGGTACTTGTCTCGGCCGTGCCTTTGGTGACCTATTCATTTGCCAATAGTGAGGTTTCTCAGGCGCCGGGTGGTCTCGGTCATCGTTGGTTAATCAAAGCTTGTCTGCCCTTGAGTTTCCTGTTCCTGCTGGTCTCAACCTTCGCCCGCCTCAGTCGAGTCAGCTGCTACCTGTTTGGCTGGCCCCGGTCTGAACCCAGAGCGTTAGTCGCGAATGGCGAGGAGAATGTCTGATGTCGGTCGGTGATATTTTATCGACACTAATGTTTTTGGCGTTTATTGGCCTCATATTTTCTGGATTTCCAGTCGCCTGGGTATTGGGTGGGCTTGCTGTCTTGTTTACAGCGCTGGGTATCATCGCCGAAATTGATCTGGGTCTGCCGGTTTCTGTCAGCTGGGACTACAGTTCGCTGGTTGCGGATCGAATCTGGGATGTGATGAACAACTGGGTATTGGTTGCGCTACCTATGTTTGTCTATATGGGATTGATGCTGGATCGTTCAGGGGTTGCCCAGCGATTAATGATAAATGTCGCTCGGCTGTTCGGTGGCATTCGCGGTGGTATGGCAGTGACGGTTGCCCTCATCGGTATCATGCTTGCAGCATCGACCGGTATTATCGGCGCCTCGGTTGTTTTGTTGGCACTACTTGGTTTGCCACAAATGCTTGAGTTGAACTACAAGGCTGAACTCGCTGCCGGTACCGTATGCGCTGTGGGCACGCTGGGGATTTTGATTCCACCGAGTATTATGCTGGTGCTGATGGCCGACCGCCTGGCGATGCCAGTCAGTGATCTGTTTCTCGGTGCATTGATACCGGGCCTTTTGCTGGGTTCAATGTTCGTCGCCTATATACTGGTATATGCCTATCTTAACGTAGATGCAGCGCCAGTCCCCAAAGACCGCCATCCAGTGAATGGGAGGCTGGTGTTTGATGTTTTTTTGGCGATTTTGCCGCCTGCGGCGCTGATAGTGACGGTTTTGGGGTCGATATTCTTCGGTATTGCCACGCCGACCGAGGCGGCTGGAGTGGGTGCTTTCGGTGCGACCTTGTTGGCCTGGTTCAATCGACAATTGAATGCCCGAGTGATGGCTCAGGTACTAAACGAAACCACCAGAACCACAGCCTACATATTCGCTATTTTCCTCGGTGCAACCGCTTATTCTCTTGTGCTTCGCGGGCTTGGCGGTGATGAACTGATTGCAGAAGTACTCAATGGTCTGCCCTTTGAGCCGACAGGTATTGTCATTGCTATCCTGTTGTTTACCTTTCTGTTAGGTTTCTTTCTCGACTGGATCGAGATCACCTTGATTGTTCTGCCGCTGGTGGGTCCTGTGGTCGCCGCGCTTGGCTTTGACCTGGTGTGGTTCACGGTGCTTTTTGCTGTCTGTTTACAAACCTCCTTCCTGACGCCGCCAGTGGGTTTCGCAATCTTTTACCTAAAGGGTGTCGCGCCTCCTGAGATATCAGTGGCAACGATTTATCGTGGTGTCCTGCCCTTCATTCTGCTTCAGCTGCTCGGTCTGGCACTCATCTTTGCCTGGCCAGATTTGGTGGTTTGGCTACCTTCTCAGGCCTATTCGCCAAACGCTACAAATTAGCGCATGCCATAGACGGCCTGCCTTATATTAGTGCGATAACTTCGAGAATCGACCTGTTTCTGTATCTGCGCTCGCTGCCGTTTGTAGCCTTCGGGTTTCAAGGTGCAACGAAATATCGGCGTAAATCTGTTTAAAACAATGAGTTAGTCACAGTTGATTGTTTCTTGGCATCAACCTTGCTTTGTCTGATTCGTTGACCTAAATCAGAAAAGTAACTGGAGGTACTCATTGTGGATCAAGCCTTAGAGCTTCAATATGCGTTAGATACGTTTTATTTCCTTGTCTGTGGCGCGCTTGTCATGTGGATGGCCGCTGGCTTTGCCATGCTTGAGGCCGGTCTCGTTAGGTCGAAGAATACGGCCGAGATTCTGACAAAAAATGTCGCGCTGTTTGCGATAGCCTGCATCATGTATCTCATCTGTGGCTACGCCATCATGTACGACGGGACCTTCCTGTTGTCAGGCATCGAACTGGACGGAGCCACTAGTGCCGAAGCCCTCACTGAAACAGTGCTGGCTGAGTCTCGAGAAGCCGGTTTTGCTGGCGGGGCTGTCTATTCGAATGCGTCAGATTTCTTTTTTCAGGTAGTTTTTGTGGCAACTGCCATGTCGATCGTGTCGGGTGCCGTCGCCGAGCGGATGAAGCTCTGGGCGTTTCTCGGATTTGCTGTCGTCATGACCGGACTTATTTACCCTCTCCAGGGCTCCTGGACCTGGGGTGGCGTGTCGGTTTTCGGCCTATATACACTGGGCGATCTAGGTTTTTCCGACTTTGCTGGATCTGGCATCGTGCACTTGGCCGGTGCTTCCGCAGCGCTGGCAGGGGTGTTGTTACTAGGCGCTCGAAAGGGCAAGTACGGCAAAGATGGCCAAGTACATGCAATTCCTGGCGCAAATCTGCCTTTGGCGACGCTGGGAACCTTTATCTTGTGGATGGGCTGGTTTGGTTTTAATGGTGGTTCGGTACTCAAGTTAGGCGACATTACGAGCGCCAATGCGGTAGCCATGGTGTTCTTGAATACTAACGCGGCAGCAGCCGGCGGTGCAGTTGCAGCACTTTTGACTGCCAGATTGATGTTTGGTAAAGCCGATCTAACCATGTTGCTGAATGGTGCGCTAGCGGGACTGGTTGCTATCACTGCTGAGCCTTCGACGCCGTCGGCGATCCAGGCAACTTTATTTGGTGGTTTGGGTGGAGTGTTGGTCGTGTTTTCTATCGTAGGACTGGATAAGTTAAAGATCGATGACCCGGTGGGTGCTATTTCTGTGCATGGTAGCTGTGGCCTGCTCGGTCTGTTACTGGTGCCTCTGACGAATGATGGTGCGCTTCTGAGCGGACAGTTGATCGGCGCTGCGACAATCTTTGGCTGGGTATTTGGTGCAAGTCTGGTGGTGTGGCTGCTACTCAAGGTCATTGTTGGGATTCGCGTTAGTGAGGAGGAAGAGTACCAAGGCGTTGATATCGGTGAGTGTGGTATGGAGGCCTACCCCGAATTTGTTTCGAGCAGATAAGACGCAGGTTTTTGACACAGGCAAGGCGAGGAAACCCGCCTAGCTGACTAAGTTATCCCCTTGAGCGCTCTGGTAACAGAGCGCTTTTTTTTGCGAGCAATGTTCAACAGTGTCTAACGATAAAATCGCTGGGACCACCAATGATCACTCATTAAGCCGATAGCGTGTTTAAGTCAGGTGCGTTTTTGCTCGATGAGCGCCTGGCCAGGGCTGAATAGGCGCATCTGGCAAGTCGTCAATGATCTGTTCTTCACGAAAGACCTTGAAGCCCCGGGCGAGATAGTTATTCAATGCTTGTGGATGATCCAGGGAGCAGGTGTGCAGCCAGACCCTTTGGCCGCCCAGTTGCCAGGCGCGAGCAATAGCATCCTCTAGGAGCGCTTTACCGAAACCTTGACCGATGAAGTCGCTGATGAGTCCAAAGTAGGCGATTTCTACGGAGCCCCCGGCTTGCCGCTCAAGCTCGAAATAACCCACAGGCGTCCCTTGATCGAAGGCGACCCAGGTTTCGACACCAGGGCGATTGAGAAACCTCAGCCATTGGTCGTAGGTCCAGGTGAGGCGCATATACCATTGCCAGGGAGCACCCACAGCCACATAAAGGAATCGATTAAATTCTGGCAGAGGCCGGGTCAGCTTCTGCAGGGAGTAAGGTCTTGGGGCTGAGTGGTCGGGGATAAGGGCCGGATCCAGGATCTCGATGTGCCAGATTTTGATGGTTTGTTTCATAGTGGTAGGTTTGTCCAAAAAATCCGCGAAGGAGAGTATTGCTTGGTAGCGATTCCGAACTCGCGCAATGTCAGGTGTTCGTTACCCAGCCACCGGCAAATGGTATGACCTGGCCGACGATAAAATCACTGTTGTTTGACGCCAGGAACAGGGCAAGCTCAGCTGACTCTTCGGCTCTCGCGACTCGGCGAATAGGCACGTTGCGTTTCAGGTGATTCTGAAAACGCTCTGACGCCACCAAGTCATCTGGGTAGTATTCTGGATTGCTGACGTAGTTCTGGGCGATGGCATTGATCTGCACATTAGATGCAGCAAACTCAAGTCCGGTCGCTCGAATGAAGGCGTTTTGGGCGCCGCGTGCGGCGCAATAGGCTGCCGATCCGGGCAGACCACGGAGCGGCGCGGCACTGGTAATAGCGACGATTTTACCCTGACCTCGTTTGGCCATCAGTGGTGCAAAATGCCTGATCAGGCGCATCAATGGATGGACCATGGTTTCAAACATGCCGAACCAGTCGGCGTCCTGAATGTCCGCGGTCGAACTGTTGCAGGGTGCATGAGCCAGGTTAGCGATGAGGATATCTATGTGGTCCAACTCGCTGACGTATTCGGTGAATGCCTCATTATTGGGCACGATACCCGGTTTAGCTTCAATCACTGCGCCCTCTTGGCTGAATAACTGCACTATCGCAGGGCCCATGTAGTCGCCACATTGTGTCACCAGGATGTGTTTGTCTTTGAGTCGCTCGAGCATGGTAGATCTCTTTTTTTAGCAGGTCTCAGTTCAGGGTTATCGCATGGGCTTTGAGCAGGTCAAGAGGGACGATATCCAGTGCCCGGATGTGGGTATTGCGCAGAAACACACCGGGTGCCATGCCTTTGTCGTGGGCCTGGAGCCAGCGACTGGCACATAAACACCAGCGATCGCCGGGCTTTAGCCCTGGAAAGCCCGCTTCAGGGTGTGGCGTTGACAGGTCATTGCCGGCAAATCGAGAGTAGTGCAAGAAAGCTTCCGTCACTGCCACGCAAACCGTATGGGATCCATAGTCCTCGGCACAGGTGTTGCAGCAGCCATCTCGAAAGAATCCCGTCATAGGGTCGTTGCCGCAGGGCTCCAAAGGTTCCCCTAGCACATTCGTTGAAGGCTCCAGATCGAATCCAGCCATGTTGATTTCCAGGTTAGGTGTTATCGAGGGACTGTATGCATGTCGTCCCATTCAGCATACTGCTTTTCGCCATCTATTCTGAGCATTCGACGTCTGATTCTTGGATAGTCGCAGATGTCGATTCTGTTACGCTCACCGCTCATGAGATACACCAGGTCTTCGGGGTAAGGATTGGACAAGCTGTGGGCGAGCGAATCGATGGTAAAACCCATGAAATCTCCGGGTCCGACTTCATAACTGGCATCCCCAATCTCTGCTATACCGCGACCTGAGAGGATATAAAGAAACTCTTCGTCGCAATGATGGCGATGAAACTGCGTTGAGTCGTGACCCTGCTCCAGCCGCACCAGGTGGACACCTATATGGCTTAGGCCGACCAAATCACCGAGAGAACGGGTATGGCGCACGGCATTTGAATTAAACTGGTGGATATTCACGGTCTCTTTGAGAGCTTGAATCGTCTGCGCATTGATGAGTGGATGTAGTGGCTTATCGCTCACGCCTGCGACTTCCTTTATTGGTCGGTCGAGCCGCTACCATAGGCTGCTTTTCTCGCCCCTTTCGAACCGGTGCGGGTGGGGATTTCAGCAGCGCTTCCGGGGGTTGCTGACAGTGGAATGCCTCGCCAAGAAGCGCCTCAATGGCAGGCAGCATGAAGGATTCATCTTCACAGGCAAGACTGATGGAGGTGCCCAATGCGCCTGCACGTCCGGTTCTGCCGATTCGATGGACATAATCTTCAGGATCTTCAGGCAGGTTATAGTTAATCACATGTGACACGCCATCGACGTGAATACCCCGGCCAGCGACGTCCGTTGCGACCAGAACCTTGATCTCACCAGACTTAAATTGCTCAAGGGTACGAATACGCTTAGTTTGGACGACCTCGCCGCTCAGCAAGCCGGACTCGATACCATGTCGATAGAGTCGACTCTCCAGTGCTCGAGTCTCGTCCCGGCGATTGGCGAAAATGATCACGCGATCAACGGTGTCAAGCTGCAGCAAATTATAGAGAACAGCAAATTTCTGTTCGGCGCTGGCGAGATACACCAATTGTTCAACTGAGTCGACGGCGACTTGGTCTGGTTCCACCTCGATACGCACAGGGTCCAGGGTCCAGCTGGCAGCCAGGCGTTTGATATCGTCACTGAAGGTTGCGCTGAATAGCTGGGTCTGACGTTTTTGCTTGACCGGCGTCTTGCTGATAATCGACTTCACGTCCGGAATAAATCCCATGCTTAACATCCTGTCGGCTTCATCTATGACCAGCGTTTCGACTCTGGACAAGTTGACGACGCCTGTTCGGCAAAAATCTAACAGTCGACCCGGTGTAGCAATGATGATATCGATAGGTTCCTTGAGCTGATTTTTCTGCTTTTCGTAGTCCATACCGCCAACCACTGAAATGATCGAAAGATCAGCAAACAGGGAAAGGTTCATGGCATCCTCAGCGATCTGCATCACCAGCTCTCGTGTCGGTGCTATCACGAGGGCAAAAGGGGTGCCTGCCGGCCGGGAGTCATATTCTGGGTTTTCAAGGTGGTAGGTAATCACAGAGATCAGGAACGCGGCCGTTTTTCCTGTTCCGGTTTGAGCCTGGGCGATAATATCTCGACCATCCAGCGAGTAGGGCAGCACCTCCTTCTGAATGGCGGTGGCTGTGGTAAACCCCAGTTTGTCGATGGCCAGATAGAGCTCATTTGGCAGATCAAGGGCGATAAAGTCGTTGATGATCTCCTGAGTTAAAACCTCCGCTGATTGAGTGACGGGTTCGACGCTTGATGCTTCAGCGGCAGTTGCTGCCAGCTGATCGATTACTGGTGACTCATTGGAAAGCTTCATCTTTGGGTCAGTCGCTCAAAAGTTGATTAACGGTCGCAAGTTGCAAACAAACTACGAACACCTCAAGTGCGCGCTGCAGAGAATCCATGGCAGGAAACGTTGGTGCGATTCGAATATTGCTGTCTTTCGGATCTATGCCATAGGGAAATGTCGCCCCGGCGGGGGTCAGCTTAACACCAATCGCTGCAGCCTGACGAATCACCTCTGAGGCCAGCCCTGGCAAGGTGTCTAGTGAAATAAAATAACCGCCTTGTGGTTGACTCCAGCGCGCGATGCCCTTGCCGGCAAGGTGCTCAGTCAGGATTTTCTGTGTCAGATCAAACTTGGGTTGAATAATTGTGCGATGTTTGACCATATGTTCGGCGATATGTTCAGCATCTTGAAGAAAGCGGACGTGCCTTAACTGGTTCACCTTGTCGAAACCGATCACTGAAGCCGAGAGGTATTTCTCAAAAGCCTTCAGTTGGTCGGGTGCGGCAGCGAGAAATGCGATGCCGGCCCCCGCAAAAGTGACCTTTGAGGTTGAACCGAGAACGACAACACTTCGAGCGTTACCCTGACGCTTCGCTTCCCACATCAGGTTTTTCAGCACGTCAGGGTGATCGCTCAGATGATGCACCGTATACGCATTATCCCAAAGTATGATGAAGTGCTCGCCGGCGATTTCTGCCAAGCGTGCAAAACGATCAACGACTTCGTCAGAGTAGGTATGGCCGGTGGGGTTGGAATATTTAGGGACACACCAGATGCCCTTGATCAAGGGATCTTGTCGAAGGAGTGACTCCACCAGATCCATGTCAGGTCCACCCTCCAACATAGGTATGTTGATCATCTCTATGTCGAAATGTTCACAAATCGTGAAGTGTCGATCGTAGCCAGGGACAGGACAAAGGAATTTTATTTTGGCAGTTGGGTTATTGGCCAGTTCTTGGCGCCAGATGGGCATCATATGGTCAATATAAGCGAACATCAGCGTCAGGCTGCTGTTACCACCGACCATGACCTCGTTAACATCTACCTCGAGAAATGTAGCAGCGAGCTGTCGAGCTTCGGGTATTCCCAGTAGGCCGCCATAGTTTCTGACATCCGTGCCATCCTGGAGCAGATAGAAACCTTCGAGAATACCATCCAGCGCGTTAGACAAGTCCAACTGTGCTGGTGCCGGTTTGCCGCGGGTCAGATCGAGGTTTAGGTTTGCCCGCCTGAATGCTTCGTACTGCTCATTGAGCGAGGTCTGTAATGTCCGCAATTGCTCACGGGATAGTTGCGAAAACTCCATTGATTACTCCAGTTTAACCAGGTTGTTAGACAGTCAAGCCTGTTAGCTCGTCTTTATCTAACATCAGGTTGAGGTTTTGTACGGCCGCACCCGCGGCGCCTTTGCCCAGGTTGTCGAGACGAGAGGTCAGCAGAATTTGCTGATCATTGCCGAACACGAACAAGTCATTGCGGTTAGTGCCATTGTTGCTTTGGGGTTCCAGAAAGCCATCTTCCAGTGCTGAATTATCGTTAATTTCATGCAGTCTGATGCAGGGCTCATCAGCGTAGGCCGCGCCGAGCTGTGCATGGACGGACTGCAGATTGACCTCGGTCGTGAACCAGCTCTTCGGTAAGGGCACATTAACCAGCATGCCCTGGGGAAAGTGGGCGACTGACGGCATAAACAAGGGTGGCATGGAGAGACCGGCGTAATGCTGCATCTCTTTCAGATGCTTATGGGTCAGGCTCAGCCCATAAGGGCGCATGTACCAGAGATGCTCAGGATCTTGGCTCGCCCGTTCGACATATTTCTCAATCATGTTTCTACCGCCACCGGTATAGCCTGACACCCCGTGGCAAATCAGCGGTATGTCGGCACGCAGTAAACCGCTGCGTATCAGTGGTGTCACAGCCAGCAGAAACCCTGTGGCCCAACACCCGGGGTTAGAAACAAATCGCGCACGGCGTATTTTTTCTCTTTGAGCAGGTGCCAGCTCAGCCAAGCCATAGACCCAATGTGGCGCGACGCGATGAGCCGTGCTGGCATCGAGAATGCGAGTCGCAGGATTATCTATTAGCCCGACAGTTTCTCGAGCAGCATCGTCGGGCAGACACAATATGACCACGTCAGCGCTATTGATTAGCTGATGTTTGATGGCTGTATCCTTTCGATCTTCGTCGGCGATCTGCAGCAGCTCAATATCTCGACGTTGACTCAGTCGTTCCTGAATTTGAAGGCCGGTTGTACCCACCTGACCATCGATAAATACTGTTTTCATACGCGTGCCTAAAACTCTGATCCTAAAACTCTGATCCTAAAAGCCTGATCCTAACGCTCTGATTCAAAAATTCTGATACTAGAGGCATTGATTGAATTCTTGTTCGGCGTTCAACTCAGGTTATTGTTGACCCAGATGCTGGACTCGTTGCTTTGCCAACCTAAGGTCTGAATTGTCTGAAAAATTTCTGCATATCTCTCGCCAGTAACGCTGGCTGCTCCAGAGCTGCAAAGTGGCCGCCGGCTGGCTGTGCTGTCCAGTGCTGAATGTTGTAGAGCTCTTCTGCCCATTTTTTAGGCGGTTGATACAGCTCTGCTGGAAACATGGTGCAGCCGGTTGGCGTCATGATTCTACCATGTTCGAATAGATTGTTATCCACATGATTTGACTCGTAATACAGTCGAGTCGAGGACGTAATAGTGCCAGTGACCCAGTACAACATAATGTTAGTCAGCAATTCGTCCCGACTGACGCTGTTCTCCAACTGACCGTGACAATCTGTCCAGTAGTAAAATTTTTCGCTGATCCAGGCTGCAAGACCGCTGGGTGAGTCGTGCAGGCCGTAGCCGAGGGTTTGAGGTCTTGAGCCCTGGATTGCCTGGTAACCTGTACCATCCACCATCTTCGCTCGACGCTCGGCCAAGATACTTCGCTCCTCGTTGGTCACGCCCGCAAACGGATCCGGCAAGTGTTTTGGGTAGCCGGCAAAAACCAGCGTTAGGTGAAGGCCGCAGACCTGCTGAGGCGCCAAGACTGCGTTCCAGCTGCTGATGGCCGAACCCCAGTCACCGCCCTGTGCTCCATAATAATCGTAGCCCAGCTCGGCCATCAGTCGAACATGGCCTTCTGCCACACGCTTTTGGTCAAAGCCGGGACTGGTGGGCGGGCTTGAAAAGCCGTAGCCCGGTATTGAGGGACAGACCACATGAAAAGCATCGGAGGCTTTACCGCCAAATTTTTCAGGTTCCGTGAGCATAGGCAGAATTCGACTGAACTCAGCGATGGAACCTGGCCAGCCATGAGTCATGATCAAGGGTAGGGCGTCGGCGTGTGGCGAGCGGGCATGAATAAAATGGAGCTTGCGCCCGTCAATATCTGCCAGAAAGTGCTCGAACTGATTCAGCTTCGCCTCTTGTTGGCGCCAATTATATTGATTCAGCCAATACTGGCAGAGTGACTGTAACCATTGCCGGTCGGTGCCGTACTGCCAGTCTTGACCGATCTCGTCAGGCCAGCGGGTATTGCGCAGGCGCTGGTGTAGATCGTCGATGACAGTCGAGTCAATATCGATTCTGAACGGTGAGATTCTCATGGGTCTGACTCCGAAGTTTGAGTGAGATATTTATGCAACCATCTTAGAGATTCTAGACTCTGGATCTGCACCTCTGGCAACACCAATCCGGAACAGGCGCTATCGAGAGAAATGGATGGAATATAGTGATCGCGCATGAAGTGAATAAACTTGAGCGTTTGAAACGCATCGAACCAGTCCCGCAGAAAGCGCTGAAAGACCTTTTCTTGTGACTTTCGCTCTTGATGTTGGTCAACTAGTCGACTGAGTTTTGAGTGGTTGACCCAGGCAAGAATTTCGGGATGTGCCTCAAAGAGAATGGCAGGGTCCTGGTCGAGCATTTGATCCGCTAAGGTAAGAAATATCTTTAATAAATTAAACACTCGAGGGTCATAGACGCGGTATTCGGTAAGTGGCGACGCCAGAGAGTTGATGCTGTGTAACGCAGGGCCGGTGCCAAAGGGTGCGCGATCACTGTATCTCGCCTGGATATTGATGGCGTCACCTTGGGCTACCTGGATCCGGCCAGTCTTAGCCAGCTTGTTCAGAATATAGAAGTCTTCTGCGGCGTTTCTGCAGGGAAAGCCTCGCACGCGCGCATAATGGATCGAGTTGATGCGCAAAGTACTACCCAGTGTATGAAAGGCATATTTGCTGCCCGCGTAGATCAGTCCTCGAACATAGTAAGCCATTGCAATATCGTACAGGCGTGAGGCTAATTCCATTTCTGCGGTAAAATCATGAACAAACGGCTGCAGTAAGGCCGCCGTGGCAGTATTGGGCTCAATCAGGGCGAAGTAGCTGGCCGGTAACACGGCATCTGCATCTGTGCTGTTGATCAAGGTGGATTGGATGACGCCGCGACAGATAAGCGCAAGCGCAAGATCACAGCCTATTTTTCGTGCCAGTCCCACGCCCCGACGGCGAGGTATGAGGCGCGCCGATTGGCAACGATCGACGATCAGCAGGTCGGGTGCCCAGGACCTTCTGATATAGTGTAGGTTCTTCGACTTTTGGCCCGGTTCAGTGGTTAGACAGTGCAGCAGATTCTGGCTGATGACATCGTCGTCGTTCCAGCTATTCACCACTACTATCAGCAACAGCTGAGGATCTGGATGCGGCCAGACCATTTGCACTGACTCAGGCTGTTCGCGGTGCGCAGGCACGACCAGGCAGTGAGCGTAGGATTGGAATTCAATCCCGGCAAGGGCTTCGACCTCCGCTTCCGCGTATTTTTTCAGGTATTGAAGTTGGGCTTTCTCAGGTGACATAAACCGAATTCGTTGGCGACCTTCAACAGCGTCGGTTAATGGAGTCTTGGCCTAATTTCCTGGGACACCAGTGCGTCTGCTTCAATTTTAAACCATTCATTGAGCCGCTCATTAACCGCCTGAACGGGGAAGTAAATCGTAGCCAAGTGAATAAATAGCTGATGGTGAGTCGCCTCAGACCGTGCCAGGGAGCGGTAGAACGATTGTACATCGGTTGGCAGGTCGGCGCTCACTAACAAGGAGAAACGCTCTGCTCCTCGCGCTTCAATCACAGCAGCAGTGAGCAGCCGATCCATGAAGTAATCCTCTTTTCCGCGGCGAACCTGACCCAGTATTTCATTCACATAGGGGTCTTTCTCGTCAGCACGGAGCGCCACATTGCGTTGAGTCATGAGGCGAACCACCTGACGAAAGTGGTTGAGCTCCTCGAGTGCAAGGTCAATCATCGCAGTGACGAGTTCTCCTCGATCAGGATAGTGGGAAACCATAGACATCGCCATAGACGAAGCCTTACGCTCGTTTGCAGCATGATCTTGAAGAAACTCGTCAAAGTTCTGAACAACCGCTCTAACCCATTCAAAGGATGTCGCGACAAGGAGTCCATTGCTTGCAATAACCATGGTGGCCGGATCAGGCAGAATAGCAGTCACAGTAATTCCTGAATAAAATGCGAAATTTCTTCGACTTCTTCCATGCACACCTGGTGGCCCATTGGGTAGTCCAACCATCGCACATCATAGCCAAGTCGCTTGAGGTTCTCGCGAGAAGTTGCGGCTTGCATAATGGGAATCATAGGATCTCGAGTACCGTGCACCATCAAAATCGGAATTCCTAGATTGGCATCTGTGCGTTCCTTCTCCGTCCTTCTAAAGTCGTGCAGGTAGGTGGAAAGTGCGACCACGCCAGCTAACCGCATGTCATAGCGCAAGGCAGTGTGCAGTGCGATGACTCCGCCCTGAGAGAAGCCTGCCAGCAGAATCTTTTCACTGGGGATGCCCCTTGCAAGTTCGCGTGCGATGAAGTCACTGATCTGTCCGGCGGACTCGTTAATGTCCTCAGTGGCACCAGATTCTGCGTGTGGAACAAAATCATACCAGGCGCGCATCTCCGCACCGTTATTAATGGAGATCGGCCTGATCGGGGCGTGGGGAAAGATAAAGCGGATGCCGGCATCGGCAGGCAGGTGCAGCTCTGGAACCAGGGGTTCGAAATCATGGCCATCAGCGCCGAGACCATGTAGCCAGATGACCGTTGCAGTCGCCGGATTGGTCGGTTCGATTTCGATATGATCCAGTAGTTCGCGCATAATGAGTCTTCCATGCTGGCTATCAGGTTCTGCCTGAGGGTCTAGTAGTCTAACGGTAATAAGAGAGACACTTTGTCAAAGAGGATGATACCGAATTTCAGGAGAAAAAGATGGATTGCTTGGCGTCTGGCCTGAGGACCCTCCTCTGACCGGTACTCAGGCCTAATTTCCCTGGTGAATCTTGACTAAGGCGAAGACTTTGTTGAGAAAAGAGCGGCTACTGCCCAGATTTCAAAGTTTGCGCTTTTCTTGTTTGTTGCCCCCGGAACCTGAATATGACTAAATGTCGGCAAATCAACTGAGCAGGAGAGATCCATAGTGGGACCATTAGCGGGTATTAAGATAATTGAATTGGCGGGCATAGGCCCAGGACCATTTTGCGGCATGATGCTGGCTGATATGGGCGCAGAAGTGATCAGGGTCGATCGCGCCTCTAAAGGTGGTCGGCGTGGTATCGATGTCCTGACTCGTGGGCGCAAGTCGATTGCCGTGGACCTGAAGAGTCCCGAGGGCAGAGAAGTGATTCTTAAGCTCTGTGAGTCGGCAGATGGCATATTTGAGGGTTTTCGACCAGGTGTTACCGAACGTCTCGGGCTAGGCCCCGCTGAGTGTATGGCCCGCAATCCCAAGCTTGTCTATGGGCGGATGACGGGTTGGGGGCAAGACGGACCCATGGCCCAGGCTGCTGGGCATGATATCAATTACATCTCTCTGTCGGGCGCCTTGCATGCCATAGGCAGCAAAGAAGGCAAGCCAGTACCACCGCTGAATTTGGTCGGGGATTTTGGTGGGGGTGGCATGTTTTTGGCTTTTGGCATGGTCTGTGCGCTGCTTGAAGCTCAGAAGTCGGGGGCTGGTCAAGTGATAGATACTTCTATGGTGGAAGGTGCAGCGGTATTAATGTCCATGTTCTTTACGATGCGAGCCGCGGGCGTCTGGAAAGATCAGCGGGCATCTAATATGTTAGACGGTGGCGCGCATTTTTATGACACCTACGAGACCAAAGACGGCAGATATATTTCGTTAGGATCCATAGAGCCGCAGTTTTACGCCTTATTGCTTGAGAAGGCGGGGCTTAGTGTTGAGGATTTTACGCCACAGATGGATCAATCAAGATGGCCAGAGTACAAGGCCCGTCTGACAGATGCGTTTAAGCAGAAAACCCGAGATGAGTGGACGGAGATAATGCAAGGCACAGATGTCTGTTTTGCTCCTGTTCTGGAGTTAGGTGAAGTCGCAGATCATCCCCATAACAAGGCTCGTCAGTCGTTTGTCGAAATGGACGGAGTCGTTCAACCGGCGCCAGCACCCAGATTTAGCCGAACAGCCCCTGAATTGACAGTTAGCTCCCGTCTGGCGGGTGAGGATAGTCGGCAGGTGTTGGCTGAGGCCGGATATTCGGTAGCTGAAATTGATGCGCTAGTCAGCGTTGGCGCTGTGAATTTGTCTTAAGACGAGGCCTGGATGCCACTGGTCGCTGCAGCCGTTTTTCTTGCGGTTGCAGCGAACCACTCCCCGCGAGTCGTCAAAAATAACAAGGAGATGAAGGTTTTTGGGGGGAAACCTGTCTAATTGTCAATAAATGAGGTGTTTTGTCAGTATTTCTGGCAATTTATGCAGTAGAATTACCCCTTCATCGGCTTGTGAGCAGCCCATCATCGGCTTGTGAGCAGTGAGGTTGGCGGAGTCAGCGGTCGATGTGGTGAGTGCAGAGAAGACCACCCCCCATTAACCAGAAAAGAATAGGTGCTAACAAATGAGTGTAGAATTACTTGATACCACCCGGTTTCATGGATATAGGGTAAGACGTCAGATTGCCGGAAAGACTTACCAGGAATACTTTTCGCTGAAGAAAGATGGTAAACGTCTGCGTGGCGCAGCAAGAGCCGCCGTCAAACAAGAGGCGGACGATCGCGATGCGGTGCTTCAGAAATTGCAAGTCAAGGCTAAGGCCGAGGCGGCCAAAAACGCTCTCTTTGATAAAGACGGAAAGGTTCGTGGCATTCTGTTTAGAATGAAGACAGAGAAGAGTGGTACTCGAACGCCAGTCTTTCAGATAGGTATCATGTCAGCCAAGGTCGGTAAAATTGTCAATACGACAGTTTCAATTAACCTGCATGGTTTGGAAGGTGCTTGGCAGAAAGCGGTTGATTTCTATATTGATCATAAGAAGATCTCAAAACGGGCAAAGGTTTACCAAGACCTCCTAAAAGCGCAGCCGACTAAGGCTCAACTGGATGCCATAAAGCGCAAACGTCCGAAAAAAGCCTAGGCCAAGGTTTGAGGCAAAAAGGGATCCCGGCGATCCCTTTTTTTTGGGTTTTTTTGGGTTTTTTTGTTGCAAATGTTATGGTTTTGGGTCTTTTTAAGGAGTATCAAAGGTGAGTTACGCAGTCGAGTATGCAAGATCACTGGCCGATCCGGTCGAATTTTGGCGTCAGCAGGCGGACCTGATTCGATGGTATCGAGCGCCAGAAACGATACTCAGTAAGGATTCAAATGAGAATGATGCCTGGTATGCAGATGGCGAGTTGAATACAGCCTATCTGGCGCTCGACTATCACGTGGAGCAGGGTCGTGGCGAACAAATCGCTCTGATCTACGATTCACCAGTCACAGATACGGTACAACGTTTTACCTACCTGCAGTTACGCGACCAAGTGGCCCTGTTTGCCGGCGCGCTTATGGCGCAGGGTATTACCAAAGGTGATCGCGTGATCATCTACATGCCGATGGTGCCTGAGGCAGTCGTCGCGATGCTGGCTTGTGCTCGAATAGGTGCAGTTCATTCGGTCGTTTTCGGTGGTTTTGCGGCAAGGGAATTGGCCAGTCGAATCGATGATGCGACACCAAAACTGATTGTCGCTGCCTCCTGTGGAATTGAGTTCGCAACGGTGATCCCCTACAAGCCACTATTGGATGAGGCTTTGGCGCTTGCTCAGCACCAGGTTGACCGTTGTATTATTTTGCAGCGCCCCCAGAGTCCAGCTGAGCTGGGAGCGATCGATATAGACTGGCATGCAGCCCTGGCCGAAGCAAGGCCCGTGAGCTGCGTGTCGCTGAGAGCTACAGATCCGCTCTACGTGCTTTACACCTCTGGGACCACGGGCAAGCCCAAGGGCGTTGTCAGAGATAATGGCGGTCATGCTGTAGCCCTGAGATACAGTATGCAAGCTGTCTATAATGTAGGCCCGGGTGACGTTTTTTGGGCAGCCTCGGATGTCGGCTGGGTGGTTGGCCATTCCTACATCGTCTATGCGCCACTGATTACCGGTTGTACGACCATCCTGTTTGAGGGCAAACCGGTACGAACCCCCGATGCCGGGACCTTCTGGCGGGTCATTGAACAACATAAGGTCAAAGTGTTCTTTACCGCACCGACTGGGTTTAGAGCCATCAGAAAGGAAGACCCAGATAGTACGCTACTGCGTAAATATGATATTTCCAGTCTTGAAGCACTGTTTGTCGCGGGTGAGCGCACAGATCCTCCAACTTACGACTGGCTTTGTAATACTCTGCAAATACCCGTGATCGATCACTGGTGGCAGACTGAAACAGGCTGGCCGGTAGCGGCCAATCTGCGCGGCATTGAACTGAAGCCGACGTTGGCGGGGTCAGCGAGCTTTCCGGTTCCTGGCTTTGATGTTCAGGTGCTCACCCAGGATCACGAGCGTCTGCCCGAGGGGGAAGAAGGTGATGTCGTGATTCGACTACCCCTGCCACCAGGTTGCATGTCTACAGTTTGGGGCGATCATCAGCGCTATCTTGATGCTTACCTGCGGTTGCATCCTGGCTACTATCATACGGGTGATGGCGGCTATTTAGATGCTAATGGCTATCTGTTTATTATGGGGCGAACTGACGATGTGATTAATGTAGCGGGGCATCGGCTTTCTACCGGCGAAATGGAAGAGATCGTTGCAGCCCATCCGGCGATCGCAGAATGTGCTGTCGTTGGCATCGAAGACAGAGATAAAGGTCAGCTGCCTGTTGGTTTTGTCATTCTCAAGGACAGTGCGAAGTTGTCAAGCAGTCAGCTGGAGAGAGAGTTGGTCGCGATGGTACGCCAGGGTATAGGCGCGTTTGCCAACTTCAAACGAGCGGTGATCGTCACTCGCCTGCCAAAGACTCGATCGGGTAAAATTCTGCGGCAGATCATTCGAAAGATTGCTGATGACAAGCCCTTTGATCCGCCGGCGACTATTGACGATCCGTTGGTATTGGCAGAGATTCGAGAAGTTTTGATTGCAGCAGGAATTGGCCAGATGGCAGAGGCTCATCGATGAATAGTGTACTGATTACAGGCGCATCTTCAGGTTTTGGAGAGGCATGTGCTCGAAAATTCGCGGCTCAAGGTAAACCTTTAGTGCTCTGCGCACGCCGCGAAGACAGGCTGTCAAGCCTGGCCAAAGAGTTAAGTGAGCAAACAGAAGTACATTGGGTAGCACTTGATGTTCGTGATCGACAAGCGGTATTTGCCTTGCCTGCAGCCCTGCCAGCAGGGTTTGCAGATGTTGGCATACTCATCAACAATGCTGGTCTAGCCTTGGGTTTAGGCGGCGCAGATGTTGCCAATATCGATGATTGGGAAACGATGGTCGACACCAACATAAAAGGTGTCATGTACTTTACTCGTGCTCTGCTGCCGGGCATGGTTGCGCGAGGGGGTGGGCATGTGGTGAATGTTGGTTCGGTCGCTGCCAGCTGGCCCTATCCCGGTGGCAATGTCTATGGCGGGACTAAGGCGTTTGTTCAGCAATTTTCTCGTAATCTCCGCGCTGATTTGCTGGGCAAATCGATTCGAGTTTCTAATATTGAACCGGGCATGGGTGAAACGGAGTTTTCGATCGTCCGCTTTGATGGCGATGCCGGTCGCGCGAAGCAGGTCTATTCCGGTATGCAACCCCTGAGTGGAGCCGATATAGCTGAGATTGTTTACTGGATGACGGCCTTGCCTCCACATATTAATGTGAATCAACTGGAGGTGATGCCCACCAGGCAGGCATGGAGCCCGTTCGCCGTTCATCGGGACCAGTAGGGCCGCTGGTGACTTCGGGGTGTTTGCCCGATCGAATCAGGCTATAATTTTAAAATCCAGATCAACTCGACAGCGGTAAAATGATCATAGTTCACGGTAAATTCCCCATAAAAAAAGCTTTTCGAGAAGAGGCCTTAAGGCTGATGCAGCGCATGTCTGTAGCCAGCCGTGAAGAATTCGGCTGCATCAGTTATGAGTTTTACATCGGGTTGTCGGATCCGAATACAATGCTGTTGTTCCAGGAATGGGAGTCAGTCGATGCGCTTCAGGACCATTTTGATACGGCGCATATGGAAGAGTTTCTGAAAGTATTGCCTGATGTACTCGATGGTGAGGTTGCAACCCGACGTTATGAAGTTCGAAATCCCAATGACCTGCCAACTGGGATAAGTGACGAACTTAGTGCCCCCGCAGACCAAAGCAAGCCTGCCGTTCGGCGTCAGAAAATCATTCATTGAAATATTTGTTTAAATCCTGGTTAGCCATTTCTTGTAAAAGCGCGGTAAGAGTTAAAAAGCAGTCGAAAGAGAACTGTCAATGGGAATAAAACCGCTGATACCAACGAAATAAGTCAGGCGCTATCTCAGGCTATTAGTGCCATTACTCGACTTGAGGGTCGACCAATAACGGCTTTATCGCCGACTACGACGATAGGTCGCTCAATCAGGCGTGGGGCTTGAACCATAGCCTCGATCAGGTCATCGTCACTCAGGTCTGGGTTGTCAAGGGCAAGTTCGCTGTAGTCATTCTCGACAGTGCGCAGCAATTGCCGCGGTCCCATCGATAGTTGGTCAAGCAATGTTTTCAGCTGGTCTGCCGTTGGCGGGTTCAACAGGTACAGCACGATCGTTGGTGTTATGCCTTCAGAATTGAGTAATTCGAGGGCTTGGCGGGATTTAGAGCAGGCCGGATTATGATAGATTGTGACTGCAGTCATGGTTCAGTTCGGAATGATTTGGGTTAAGCCAAAAATTGTAGAGGGCTCGCGCCGAATCAACAAGCGCAAGAGGGACGAATGCGAGAACCTATGGGTGTTTTTCAATGAAGGCAGTCACACTGAGTGAAACCTCGCGGGTTCCTCGTTATCTGTGGGGCATCTTAGTCCATACGCTCAAAAGATATGCCGATGATGGCTGTCAGGCGACAGCCGCGGCTCTCACCTACCAAACCCTGTTTGCGGTCGTGCCGCTTTTGACTGTGATGTATGCGGTCCTAAATGCCGTTGAGGCCTTCAAGGTCTTGTCCGCAGAGGTTGAAGGGTTCCTGTTTAAAAACGTCGTTCCTGAAAATGTGGGTCACCTGCAACTTTACCTTCATGACTTTTCGATCCAGGCGCAAAGTCTGAGCATACCCAGCCTCATCTTTTTGGCAGTCACGGCGTTTCTTATGCTGTTTACCATTGAACGAACGTTTAATGAGATTTGGCGGGTACGAGAACCCAGGCAGGGATATCAACGATTTTTGATGTACTGGGCGTTGTTGTCTCTCGGGCCCCTACTGGTGGGCATGGGCTTCGTCATCACTACCTACTTGCTGGCCTTGCCGTTACTGTCTGATGTTGATCAGTACGCAGGTTTCCTGCGTTATGTGTCGGTACTGCTGAGCGCTGCCATGCTGACCTTGGTGTATGTCGCAGTGCCAAATTGTACTGTATCACTCAAGCATGCGTTGCTAGGTGGTTTGTTGGTCGCAATAGCCTTTGAAACGGCCAAGTACCTGTTTGGATTCGTCATGTCTCGTTCAAGTTTTGAAATAATCTATGGTGCCTTTGCAGCGGTTCCCTTGTTCTTGCTGTGGATCTATGTTTCCTGGTCCATCGTCCTGATGGGCGCTGAGTTGGTGAAAGCATTGGGCGTTTACCGCCTGGATGGGGGCGAACAGCAGGAAGCGCCCCTACTCCAGGTGATGCTTATTCTAGAGTTGTTCTTTCGCGCACATCAAGCGGGTCTGGTCCTTCGAGAGGATGATCTTTCGAGTCACGGTGCTCGTATTGATCTAGAACATTGGAGTGACTATCGGCAAATGTTGATAGCACTCAACCTGATTCGCAGTGTCGATAAGGGCGGTCTGGTGCTGTCACGTGATCTCAGAGAAGTATCCCTTTGGGATCTGCATCAAAGTTCAGGTTGGCCAATGCCGGCAACGATAAAAGGAAGCAGTCCCTGGGAGCGAGCGCTTGCCGAGAATCTGCAGACTATCAATCAGCACAACAAGGCGCTGCTAAAAGGCGATTTAGAGTCGCTATTTCGCCTCGAGGATAAAGAATGAGAAGGTTATTGTTTTTAATAGGTTTGATAAGTTTGACGGGCTGTCAGCAGCCGGAATATTACGATATTGAAGGGCAAGGCTATCGCTTTGATGATTTGAAGGGTAAGTACCTGGTGGTGAACTACTGGGCTACCTGGTGCGCACCTTGTATTCGGGAAATACCCGAGCTGAACGAATTTGCCCGGGAAAATGCCGATAGCGTTGCAGTTTGGGGCGTCAATTTCGACTTTCCGCAAGGCACCGAACAGGTGACTCAGGCGCGGAAAATGAAAATCAACTTTCCAGTGTTTGCTGCAGACCCCAGCGCAGCGCTGGGTGTTGAATTGCCCGAGGTGCTGCCGACGACTCTGATCTTCGACCCACAAGGGGTATTACTCGCAACCCTTGTTGGACCTCAGACCATTCAGTCCCTGCAGGCCTCGCTGGCCAGCGAATAGTGCGTAGCCAGCATTAAAGAGCAGCAGAAAGAGAGCACCTGAACAGACGTTTGTCATGGTGCGGAAAGCGGAAGTCTCAAAATCAGGCGCGCGCCGCCTGATAAGGTCTAGTCATTGCTCAGCTCTTGATCCAGTAGCGACTTGAAGTAAGCCGCAATACCGTCCACAGGCAGTTCACTGGTGGCTCCGGTCTGTCGATTTGCGTATTCGACGACCTGGGTTGCCAAGCCGCGCTCGCCAACGACGATTCGATGGGGGATACCAATGAGCTCGGCATCGGCAAATTTCGCACCTGGGCGGGCTCCCTCTCTGTCATCTAAAAGCACCTCTATTCCGAGCTGGCGCATGGCCTGATAAATAGACTCGGCTGTTGCCGCGACCTCGGCTGACTTGTGGCTATTAATCGGAATAATAATAACGTGGAAGGGCGCGATACAGGTTGGCCAGACCATGCCGCGATCGTCATGGTACTGTTCGATAATCGCTGCGACCAACCGCGTGACCCCCATTCCATAGCAGCCCATGTTCATCACTACGGCTTTACCGGTTTCGTCTAGCACCGTTGCATTCATAGCCTTTGAGTATTTTTCACCGAGTTGGAAAATATGGCCCACTTCGATGCCCTTTTTAAGTTGCAGCTGGCCAAGACCGTCAGGACTGGGATCTCCTTCAACGACATTACGGAGGTCGACAATGGCGGTCGCTATAGCGTCCCTTCCCCAGTTGACGTTCTGCAAGTGGTAGTCGTCTTTGTTGGCGCCACAGGTAAAATTGGCCACGGCTGCGGCACTACGATCAGCGATGATAGGTATGTTAAGACCAACCGGCCCGATCGAGCCGACAGAACAGCCTAAAGCAGCCTGGATATCTTCTGGACTGGCAAGCGTTAACGGTGCCGCAAGCGCGGCAATCTTCATCGCCTTGATGGCGTTTAATTGGTGATCGCCGCGCAGTACGAGCGCAACCAGAGGTTCTGTGCTGCCCTTGACGATAAGCGTCTTAACCGTCCTTTTTGCATCAACCTGCAGGAAAGTGGCTACCGCTTCTATGGTCTTTTGACCCGGTGTTGCAACTTCTGTCAGAGCTTCCGGATTGTCAGCTTCAGGCGCTGGCGCAAGCGCTTCAGCCATTTCTATATTAGCCGCGTAGTCGCTGGCTGAACTGAAGGCGATGGTATCTTCGCCTGAGTCGGCCAGGACGTGGAATTCAACAGATGCACTGCCACCTATGCTGCCCGTGTCTGCGAGGACTGGGCGGAAATCAAGACGCATTTTTTCCAATATTCGACAGTAGGTTTGGTGCATTAACTGATAGGTCTGCTCAAGACTCTCGACGTTCATATGAAACGAGTAGGCATCCTTCATTAAAAATTCACGGGCTCGAAGCAAACCAAATCTGGGTCTCGTCTCATCCCTGAATTTCGTCTGAATCTGATAAAAATTAATGGGGAGTTGCTTATGACTCTTCAGTTCATTTCGGGCGAGGTCAGTGATGACCTCTTCATGGGTCGGTCCCATACAAAAATCTCGTTTGTGTCGGTCAACAAATTTTAGGAGCAAGCCATCGTCGTACTCTTTCCATCTGCCTGATTCAACCCAAAGCTCTGCGGGTTGAACGACCGGCATCATGACTTCCAGCGCGCCAGCTCCGTCCATCTCGTGACGAATAATTCCCTCTACCTTATGCAATACTCGCAAACCCATGGGCAACCAGTTATAGATCCCGGAGGCTAGCTTGCGTATCAACCCGCCACGAATTAATAGCTGGTGGCTGATAACCTCGGCATCAGCTGGCGTTTCCTTGAGCGTTGAAATTGAATAGCTGGATGCTTTCATAGTGTCTGTCTGTTCTGGCCTTTTATCGAGTGGTAGTGGTGTTAAAAGCGATGTCTCTCGCTGCTATTAATGCCTGGCTATTAATGACTGGCTGTTCGTGTCTGCCTGTTAGTGACCTAATAAAGTCCAGCACAGATGGGTTGTCTTTTGCTGGCCAAACAGCTGCTAGGCAGTCAAGCAATCGATTCTAGCAAGGAGTTGCAGTGGATAATACTGAAGATATAGGGTGCGAGCAGAGACTGCGCGAACGCGATCAGGTTAGGCGCGCTCCAGTCCGCGGCAGAAGATGCCTGAGTCGATACTGAGCGCAATTAAGGAGCTCAAATCAGGAGCTCAAATCAGGAGAGCCAAGGAAGTCGAGAAGCGTCGCGACTGCCTAGATAAAAGGTCGCGACTGCGCTAGATAAAAGGTCGCGACGGCTCTGGATTCAAGGCCGCGATGGCTATGAAAAGGATTTTAGTTTGGGGCTGAAGTTGCGATAGATGTTGCAATAGAAGTTGCAATAGAAGTTGCGACCAAAAAAAGGGCCGCAATAGCGACCCTTTTTCCTACTCACCATCGATAACCAAAGGTTTATACAAGCTCTTTTAAACCTTTCAATGGTAGGACCTTGACTTTCGTGCTCGCAGGCTTAGCTGCAACGTCCATAACTTCACCAGGACGGAAAGGGTTAGGTACGCCCTTGCGTGCCTTACTGGCTGGCTTCTTAACCGTCTTGATTTTGAGCAGGCCAGGTAACGTGAATTCACCCACGCCGCCTTTCTTGACGTGACGCTCTATCAGGTCGTTCAGCGCTTGGAAAACCGCAGTGACTTGCTTTTTGCTCAAATCAGCATTGGTTGAGATGTCAGCGATAATCGCGCTCTTTGTATACTTTTCCTTAATCGCAGGCAGTTTCTTCGTAACAGCAACCGCCTTGGCAGCGGCTTTGGGTTGAGCTTTCGTGGTGGTTTTCTTTGCGATTGCCTTTTTTGCGGCCATGGAAGGATCCTTTTTTATATCAATTTTATGAAAAGTCTTGTTTGTGACGTTGCTGAAATGCAGGTTTGGTGCTTGAATTTACGTGTTTTTTGCGCTCCGCCCCAGTGAACATCTTTATATATGATTGGGATTTTAGTCGCAAGGTTTAGCGAGTGTTTTTTGCGTACCACTCCGGTACTAGTGTGACAGGCCCGAGGATGCCATTGAGGTTCGATCAGGGCGTATCGGAGAGGCTCGCCATGACCCCTTATTAGGGTATAATGCGCCGCCGCTGTTCTTCGTGAATATTGCCCCACTGCTAGCTAGAGGATTTTTGTCGTGCCAATCTACGAGTACCGATGTGAAGCGTGTGATCACAGATTAGAAAAGCTTATGAAGCTCTCAGATGAGCCGCCTGTCATTTGCCCAAAATGCAGTCAGCCGGCGTTACAAAAAATGGTCTCTGCAGCTGCGTTCAGACTCAAAGGTTCTGGCTGGTATGAGACGGATTTTAAGACGGGTTCCAAGAAAAATGTGTTGCATGGTGTTGGTGGTGCTGAATCAAGCGGTGGCGGTAGTGATTCTGGTACGGCTAAATCAGCAACCCCGGAGGCAGGCTCGAGCGGGTCAGCCAGTACCGAGAAGAGTTCTTCGAGCGCCAAGTCGAGTGAGACAAGTGGTGCATCAAGCAGCAAGCCGGCATCTAGTTAGCGCGCGTTGCGCCATGGCTGCGGCTCGAGTCGATTAGCCGCTGTTATTGAAGCTGGTTGTGGTAAATGCTAAACGAAGTCATTAGACAATTGAGGTAAAAACAATGCGTAGCCACTACTGTGGTCAGTTAAGGGATACCCATATTGATGAAGAGGTTTCCCTGTGCGGCTGGGTTCATCGGCGCCGAGATCATGGCGGTGTGATTTTTCTGGATATTCGAGATCACGAGGGCATAGTGCAGGTGGTGTTTGATCCTGATACTGCTGCCAGTTTTGAGCTTGCAGATCAGGTTCGCAATGAGTATGTACTGAATATCAAAGGGCGAGTCAGACTTCGCGATCCGGCCGCTATCAATCCAAAAATGGCGACCGGTACCATTGAAGTACTGGGCAAGGAATTGGTCGTTCTTAATACCGCAGAGACGCCACCCTTTCAGTTAGACGAGCACTCAGAAGCAGGAGAGGATGTGCGGCTCCGCTATCGTTACATAGATTTACGACGCCCGGAAATGCAGGAACGAATTCGACTGCGGTCAAAAACTGCACATTTCGTTCGCCGTTACTTGGAAGAGCGGTCATTTGTCGATATTGAAACGCCCATTTTGACCAAGGCGACGCCGGAAGGTGCTCGAGATTATCTGGTGCCGAGTCGAACCTACCCTGGGCAGTTTTTTGCGCTACCTCAGTCTCCCCAAATCTTTAAACAGCTGCTTATGATGTCCGGCTTTGATCGCTATTACCAGATCGCCAGATGTTTTCGTGATGAAGATTTGCGGGCTGATCGTCAACCAGAGTTTACACAAATCGATATCGAAACGACCTTTATGGACGAGCAGCAGATCATGTCCTTGACGGAAGATCTGTTTCGAACCTTGTTCAGGGAGCTCATCAATGTCGAGCTTGAACCCTTTCCAGTTTTGACCTACGCCGAGGGGATGCGCAAGTATGGTAGCGATCGGCCGGATTTACGTTTTGATCTTGAATTGGTCGACATTGCGGACCTGATGAAGGACGTGGAGTTCAAGGTTTTCAGTGGTCCGGCGAATGATTCCGGGTCGCGGGTTGTGGCCTTGCGCCTCGACCAGGGAGACCGCCTGACTCGAAAGATGATTGATGATTATACGAAATTTGTCAGTGTCTATGGCGCGAGGGGCCTGGCCTACATACGAGTCAATGACATAGACGCCGGCGTCGCCGGACTCCAGTCGCCGATTTTGAAATTTCTGCCTGATGAGGTTGCTCTGAGTATTCTTAGCCGTGTAGGTGCAAAGAACAACGATATTATCTTTTTTGGCGCCGACAAGACCAAGATTGTCAACGACGCACTTGGTGCGCTACGGAATAAACTGGGCGAAGACCTGAATCTTTATACTCGCCCCTGGGCGCCCTGTTGGGTCATCGACTTTCCGATGTTTGAAGCGGATAAAGCGGGTAATTGGTCGGCGACTCATCACCCGTTCACGCAGCCAGTGGGCGATTTGGATGAGATGTTAGCCAATCCCGGCGCGACGCTCTCGCGGGCCTATGACGTGGTGATAAATGGCCACGAAGTCGGTGGTGGGTCCATTCGTGTGCATCAGAATTCGATGCAACAGCAGATATTCAAAGTGCTGAAACTGTCGAATGAGGAAGCCAACCTCAAGTTTGGTTTTCTCCTTGAGGCGCTGCGCTATGGTGCGCCGCCCCATGGTGGACTGGCGATTGGCCTGGATCGCTTGATCATGTTGCTTTGTGGGTCCCATGCGATTAGAGACGTGATCGCTTTTCCAAAGACTCAAACGGCAGCGTGTTTGTTGACTTCAGCGCCCAGCGAGGTTGATCCGCAACAGCTTAAAGACCTGCATGTGGCCGTTCGAAAAACAGTCTGATGTGATGGAAAAAGAAGGGGTTGAGAGAAACTGATGGATGAAGGAAGCGTGATGGAGAAAGGGGATGGCGGGGCATAGCAAGTGGAGCAATATTAAGCACCGCAAAGCCGGTCAGGATGCGAAGCGCGCGAAGGTTTTCACAAAGATCATTCGCGAGCTGACAGTAGCAGCAAGAGACGGTGGCGGAGTTTTGGAAGACAATCCTGGCCTGAGAACCGTGGTGGATAAGGCCAAGGCCGCACAAATGCCTAAAGATACCATGGAACGTGCCATTGCCAGAGGTGCCGGCGGCCTTGAAGGCTCGGACCTTGTATCTCTGACTTATGAGGGCTATGGTCCAGGAGGCGTGGCTATTCTGGTGGAAACCATGACGGATAACCGCAACCGAACAGTGGCAGAGATCAGGCATGCCTTTACCAAAGCAGGGGGTAATTTGGGCACCGATGGCTCTGTGGCCTATCTCTTCGATCGCAAAGGTCAGCTCAACTTTGCTCCGGGACTCGATGAAGAAAAGCTGATGGAACTGGCAATTGATGCGGGTGCTTCAGATGTTGATATTGATGACGATGGCTCAGTCGAAGTTAGTACGACGCCTGAAACCTTTCTGGCCGTCAAGGATGTGTTGACGGGCGCGCACTTTGAACCTGTCAATGCCGAGATCGCCATGGTGCCGCAGAACTACAGTGAAATTGATGATGAGGCAGCCGAGAAGGTCATGCGCCTGATCGACAGCCTGGAAGATCTGGATGATGTTCAAAATGTCTATACGAATGCCAGTTTTCCTGACGATGCTGATGAATAGGCGAATAATCGCGGCCACTTCGACGAGTGGCTTGTGCTAAGCTGAGGGCTGCCCCCAATGGCAGCGGAGCGCTCATGACAGGATTTCAATGGCGATAGTCCTAGGTATAGATCCAGGATCTCTAGTGACGGGATTTGGCCTGATTGACGCGCAAGGTTCGCGCTCAGTCTATGTCGCCAGTGGTTGCATCAGAACGGCTGCTCAGGCTGACCTGGCAGGAAAGCTGGTGGAAATTTTCGCCGGGGTCACCGAAATCATCCAGCAGTATAATCCCAGTGAGATGGCGATCGAAAAAGTCTTTATGGCCAAAAGCGCGGCGTCAGCATTGAAACTGGGTCATGCGCGAGGCGTGGCGCTCGTTGCGGGGGCAAAGCTGGGCCTCGATGTATTTGAATACGAGGCGCGAAAAATTAAGCAGGCTGTGGTGGGTACGGGTGCGGCCGATAAAAGCCAGGTTCAGCATATGGTTCAGACATTGTTGAAGCTGCCCGCCCAGCCCCAACAGGATGCCGCCGATGCACTGGCTATCGCGTTGTGCCATATAAATACGCAGCAGAATCTCAATCGGATCGCAGGTGCCAATAGCTATCGCCGCGGCCGCATGGTGAACCTTGGCAGCAACCCTGGTGGCGAGAGGAAAACAGAGAATTGATTGGCAGAGTGCAGGGTAAAATATTAGAAAAGAATAGCCACCAAGTGGTCGTCGATGTTCAGGGCCTGGGTTATGAGGTGGAGATACCCCTGACCACCTTTTTCCATCTGGGTGAAAATGGCTCTGAAGTTATGTTGTATACGCATCTGGTGGTGCGTGAAGATGCCCATTTGCTGTTTGGTTTCTCGACCGTGTCTGAGCGTGAGTTGTTTCGTGCGCTCATCAAGGTGAATGGTGTGGGACCCAAGCTGGCTGTGGCAATACTTTCTGGCGTTGATGTTAAGGCCTTTAGCCGCTGCATTCAGAACAATGACGTCAAAGCCCTGACGGCGCTGCCAGGGGTTGGCAAGAAGACCGCGGAAAGACTCATTATAGAGATGCGCGACCGCCTTCCTGCACTTGCTGATGGATTCCTGCCCTCTGCTCAGCGAGCGCCCGATGTTGTCGCGGATGCTGAGGCGGCATTGATCGGCCTTGGTTATAAGCCTCAGGAGGCGGCACGAGCATTGGCGCAGATAGAGGATCAGGATGTCAGCGTTGAGCGCTTAATACGCCAAGCGTTGAAATCACTCGCTTGAGCTTCAGTCTCTCCTGTCGAACAAGCATTAATGTGGCAAACTAGCGTTTTCATGCCCGGTAAGCGGGGACAGGCTGACAATGATTGAATCTGATCGACTGGTAACGCCAGAATCTACCCAGGGAGATTCAACGCAAGATTGGGCAATTCGTCCGAAAACCTTTATTGAATACCGTGGCCAGCCCCAAGTCAGCGAGCAGATGACCATCTTTATCGATGCCGCCAAACGACGTGGTGAGCACCTCGACCATACCCTGATATTTGGTCCGCCTGGTCTGGGCAAGACCACGCTCGCAAATATTATCGCTAATGAAATGGGTGTCCAGATTAAGGCCACATCAGGGCCAGTGATTGATAAGAAGGGTGACCTGGTCGCGGCACTGACCAATCTTGAGGCCGGTGATGTCCTGTTTATTGACGAAATCCATCGACTTTCGCCGGCAATTGAGGAAGTTTTGTATCCGGCAATGGAAGATTTTCAGGTCGACATCACCATCGGCGAAGGTCCTGCTGCGAGAACCCTCAAACTTGAATTGCCGCCATTCACGCTGGTCGGCGCAACCACTCGAACAGGGCTCTTGACATCGCCGTTGCGGGATCGATTTGGGATCATTCAGCGTCTAGAGTTTTATCAGGTCGACGACCTGACTCAAATCGTCCTGCGTTCATCCCGTCTCCTCGGCGTCCGGTCTGATTATGACGGCGCTCGAGAAGTTGCATTGCGGTCACGGGGTACGCCGCGAATTGCTAATCGATTACTGCGCCGAGTCCGTGATTTTGCTGAGGTGAAAGCCAATGGTCAGATCGACAGGGCGGTGGCCGAGGATGCCCTGAATATGTTGAAGGTTGATGCCAACGGCTTTGACCATATGGACAGGCGTCTGCTGATGGCTTTGATTGAAAAATTTGATGGTGGCCCTGTCGGCGTGGATAGTCTGGCGGCAGCCATTGGCGAAGAACGTGACACCATTGAGGATGTCTACGAGCCGTATTTGATCCAGCAGGGCTTTATCATGCGCACACCAAGAGGTAGGGTTGCTACTCGGCACGCGTATCTGCATTTTGGCCTGAAGATACCTGCCACCAACTCATCGTTTCAATTTGACGATCTCCCGACTGACCAAGACTAAAGAGTAACTACCTTGAATGAGCCCATTTCTATTACCGATCTGGTTTTAAACGCCAGCATTGTTGTTCAGTGTGTCATGGCCCTGCTGGTTCTGGCTTCAATGGTGTCATGGGTCATGATCTTTCAGCGCGGTTTCAGTCTGTCGTCAATCAAGCGAGACTCCATCTCGTTCGAGAACGAGTTTTGGTCGGGTAAAGATTTGCGCAAGATATATCTGGAGATAGAGGCGAGCGAGCGCGAATCGGTTGGCATGGAGTTGATTTTTGTCGCCGGGTTCAAGGAATTTACTCGGCTGCGCCAACAAAAAGAAGAAGATCCAGATCGGATTATGCAAAATGTCCAGCGGGCAATGCGAGTTGCCCTATCACGAGAGGAAGAACGTCTGGAAACGAGTTTGCCTTTTCTCGCTACCGTTGGTTCTACCAGTCCCTATATCGGCCTGTTCGGCACGGTCTGGGGTATCATGAACTCCTTTCGAGGGCTGGCGACGGTGAATCAGGCCAGCCTCTCGGTCGTCGCGCCGGGCATCTCCGAGGCACTGGTGGCGACCGCAATTGGCTTGTTTGCGGCAATCCCAGCGGTGATTGCTTATAACCGGTTCGCTGCCCAAGTTGAAATTATCGTAAATCGTCTCGATGCCTTCACCGAGGAATTTAGTGGCATCTTGTATCGTGGCATACGTCAGCAGGATAAATAATGGCTAAAGCAGCGAGAAGAAAGCCGATGGCTGAGATTAACGTCGTGCCTTACATCGACGTGACACTGGTGCTCTTGGTTATTTTTATGGTTACCGCACCCTTGATGACACAAGGTATCAATGTCGATTTGCCAGACGCAGCTTCGGGCCCGATGGCTGTGAATGAGGACGAACTTACTCTTGTAGTGTCGGTGAAAGCTGACTCGACCTACTATATGAATGTGGGTCAGGAAGAGGAGCAGGTTGCTTTGGCTTTGATCGGCGAGCGTGCTGCAAAAATTATTCAGGTAAACCCTGACATCAAAGTCTTGGTGGAGGGCGATCAGGCGCTGAGTTATGGTGTTGTGGTTGGGTTGATGAATGTACTGCAGCAAGCTGGGGCTAGGAGTGTTGGTCTGATCACAGAGCCACCAGGATAGCCGCATGAGCCCCATCAGAACTTATATTTTGCCGGCGGCGCTCGCATTGGGGGTGCACGCAGTCGTCATAGCGCTATTATTAACCAATTGGGAAGATCATGCGGTCAAACCTTTGACTGAAGTTAAGCAATATTACATTGATGCGGCGCTAGTAACCGCAAACCCGCATAAGGTCAAGGAACAGAAATTGGCGGCAGCTGCGACGGAGCGACGTCAAGCTAAAGCACGATTGGCTAAGCAACGGGAGCAGGAGCGGCGAAAACAAGCAGAAAAGGATGCTAAGGCGAAAGCCGAGTCGGCAGCCAAAGCCCAGGCAGCGGCCGAGGCCTCTCGTCTAGCTCAATTGCGAGCTGCCGCTCAGCAGGCCGAGGCGAAGAAAGCCGAAGCGCAGAAAGCGACAAACAGCAAGCAAGCTCAGGCGGAAACCCAAGAAAATCTCGCCTTGGCGATTCTCCGAGAGCAAGATTATCGGCAGGCCGTGACCGATGACGAGAAGGCCATGGCCTACGTGGCGCAAATTCAGCGTGAGATCATTCAAAACTGGTCAAGGCCGCCCAGCGCCAGAAATGGCATGCAGGCGCTGTTGAAGGTATTTCTCGTGCCAACGGGTGAAGTAGTGAATGTGACGCTCCAGGCCTCAAGTGGCAATGAAGCCTTTGATCGTTCGGCGATGCTCGCCGTGCGAAAGGCAGAACGTTTTATCGTACCGGCAGAGTCCGTCCAATTTGAGCGTAATTTTCGCGAGTTTGAGGTCTTGTTCAGACCCGAAGACCTAAGACTGTAAAGAGATCTTGATGAAATTAAAAAAATACCTGCTAGCCTTAATGATTGTCTGTACGCCGTTTCAACCGGTGTTGGCAGACTTGCGAATCGAAGTGACCAAGGGCGTTGATAACGCCGTCAGGGTGGCTGTTGTGCCCTTTGATTGGCGGGGTGCAGGCACACTTCCCGAAAGTATCAGCGACATTATCGAGGCGGATCTCGTCCTCAGTGGCCGATTTGACAGTCTGCCGACTAGCCAGATGCTGAGCTTACCTCATGAGACCTCTGAGATTTTCAACCGCGATTGGCGGTTGTTGAACGTGGAGTACCTTTTGATTGGACATGTATCACCTGTGGGTGATCGCTATCGCCTGACCTACACCCTTTATAACGTCTTCAAGCAATCGGTAGAACTGCGTCAAACGATAGAGGGCAGTGTCAGTGAGCTGCGCGACATGGCTCACTATGCCAGCGACAGCGTGTTCAAAATTCTGACAGGTATTGACGGTGCCTTCTCAACTCAAATTATGTATGTGACTGCGCTAGGGCCGATTAATAACCGCCGATTTCGGCTAAATATAGCTGACGCTGACGGCCACAGAGTCGAGACTATGCTTGAGTCCAGAGAGCCGATTCTTTCGGCGAGCTGGTCACGTGATGGTCGTTACATTGCGTATGTGTCGTTTGAAGTGGACCGACGGCCTGCAATATTTCTGCGTGATGTCGTCAATGGTACTCGGCAGCAATTAACGAATTTCCCAGGTCTTAATGGCGCGCCAGCGTTTTCGCCTGATGGCAAACAGTTGGCGATGGTGTTGTCAAAGGATGGTAATCCCGATATCTACGTCTTGACGATCGCGGATCGACGACTGCGACGAGTCACCAGGCACTATGGTATTGATACTGAGCCGTCTTGGAGCCCAGATGGAAAAGGCATTATTTTCACCTCTAATCGCGGTGGCCAGCCACAGATATACCAGATTCAGCTTGATGACCTGTCCATCGAACGGCTAACCTTTGAAGGCGATTATAACGCTAAAGCCAGTGTTTTGCCTGACGGCAGCGGTATTGTCATGGTGCACCGTCGTAACGGTATCTTCCATATTGCCATGTTGGATCTGGCCCGTGGTCGGTTGAGAGTGTTAACAGAGACCAGCCTGGATGAGTCCCCAAGTATCGCACCTAACGGCAGTATGCTGATTTATGCGACACAGGTCGGTGGCGAGGGTATCCTGGCTGCTGTATCCATTGATGGGGGCGTGAAGTTTAATCTACCGTCTAGCGAGGGTGATGTCAGGGAGCCCGCCTGGTCACCGCAAAAACGGCGAAAATTTAAGCCTATTGCAGAATGATCTGCTAGAATTCGCCGCGAGATTTATCGATCCGTGGCTTGTTTGCATGCTTTTACCGGTAAATTTGTGTTTTAATCTTTTTTCAGCGATCGACAGGAGCGAATCATGGTAAGAATAACAATACGTAGCGTCATGGTAGTAAGTTTTGCGGCTTTTGTATTGGCTGGCTGTGCGTCCAAGCAAGAGGCAGAAAAGCCCATGGATGAGCCGACTCCAGTGGTCGTTGCGCCGGTCTATGAGACCCCGGAGCCTGTGGTTGAAGAGATTCGGCAAGCGGTTGTCAGTCGTGGCAAGCTTTCAGTGCCCTCTGCCGAAAGTATGGATGGCATGGAAGAGCTTCAGGGTGTGTTCTATTTTGACTTTGATCAGGCAATCGTGAAACGAGGCAGTCATGTTGAATTGAGCAAGCACGCCATGGCGATGAGAGAAGATCCAACATTACGGCTTCGCCTTGAAGGACATGCTGACGAGCGCGGTACTCGTGAATATAACCTGGCCTTGGGCGAGCGTCGTGCAAATGCCGTGCGAGCCTATCTGGTTGCAGAAGGTGCTTCTCGCTCGCAGATCGAAGTTATCAGCTACGGCGAAGAAAAGCCTGCAGATGGTGGCCATAGTGAAGCGGCTTGGGCGATGAATCGACGAGTCGAAGCTGTTTACCGCTAAGGCTGACGGCAATTTATCGGCAACCCATTTGATATGCGAGATTCTTACTCGACAATCTGCCAAATAAGAAAGGGTGCTCTGGGACTGCTTTTGCTGACCGGCGCACCAATTCTAATGGCTGCGAGCGGCGACGGGATTAAAGTAGAGTCTCGGGATATTGAACCTCAAAGTGTCAAATCTGAAAGCTATAAAGCTCAAGATAGCAAAGCTCAAGACAGCAAAGCTCAAGACAGCAAAGCTCAAGATAGCGAATCCACTGGCTTCTTGGCCCAAGGGCTGGGTTCACGCAATATTGAGCCACGCAGTATGTCTGACGTGCAAGAGCTACCTTTTCAAGCGCCTCTGGAAAATGGCACAGTGTCCTCAGGTATCGAGGCTGAATACCAGGCGCAGCTGATGGAGCAGGAAGTCCAAACATTGCGCGGGCTGGTGGAAGACCTGCAGTACCAGTTGAAGAGAATGAAAAAAATCCAGGATGATCGTTATCTGGAATTGGACAGTCGGTTTCAGGAGTTACGTGAACAACGGGTAACCAGGACGCTGGCAGCAGGCGAGCTTGACTCGACTAAACAGTCGGCGACGACCAGTGCTGGTGCGACGGCCCCTGCAACAACTGTGCAAGGCGAAAAATCTTTGTACGATACGGCTCTGGAGTTGATTCGAAATCGCCAATACGATCTCGCGATCACACAACTAGAAGGGGT
>Ga0181561_10000138_pt1 | contig 54426 bp, 63 predicted proteins | sample 011ome_19_FD_133760 | JGI IMG/M metagenome (GOLD analysis project Ga0181561, IMG submission 133760) | Coastal salt marsh microbial communities from the Groves Creek Marsh, Skidaway Island, Georgia - 011510BT metaG (megahit assembly) | ecosystem: Environmental > Aquatic > Marine > Intertidal... | reverse complement strand
GGCCCGCCGGGGAGGGGGGGGGGGGGGGGGCATTGGGGCGGAGGGGCGGAGGGCGCGGGAGGGGGCGGGAGGGCCGGGGGGGGGAACGGGGCGGCGGGGGGGGGGGGCACGGGGACGGGTATATTTGTGATGGCCCCGCGGGCCAGGAGAACCCTCGTGGTGGGTGCCCCACAGGGGGGTCCCCCCCTCGCCCCTCCGGTAAAAAACGTCGGGAAGATGGAAGACATAAAGGCGGTCAACCAGATGATAAATCGATCCGACATCGCCCTCCTGGAGCGACTCAGAAAGGAGAGGAGGGACGCGTCTGTACGGATACCCCTGGTGCGAGGTAGGAATAAGAAAATTCTTGTGCAGCACAGGGCGGAGGTGAAGCGAAAGATCGAGGCAGCGCTTCGCTAACCCCCTACGAGGAACAGACGGTGCAGACCTCCTCGTCGCACTGCACCGTGGGGGACGACCTCAGGGGAGCGAGGGTGACCTGTGTCCCGTTAGATTTTGCTTTAGTCCGGAGGTAATAAATACCAGTCTTCAATCCAGCTTTCCACCCATACAGGTGCATTGAAGATATTTTAGCCATGGTGGGATTCTCGAGAAAGAGATTCATCGATTGGGACTGACAGATGAATCGTCCCCTGTCGGCTGCCATGTCGATGAGGGCCCTCTGGCTAATTTCCCACGACGTTTTGAAGAGTTCCCTGATGTGGAGGGGAATTTTTTCTATGTTCTGAACGGACCCGTCGTTCCTGACGATGTCGTCTCTTATTTCGTCGCACCACAAATTACTTTCGACCAGGCGGCTGACGAGATGCTTGTTCACCACGATGAACTCCCCCGCCAGGGTCCTCCGGGTGTATAAATTCGATGTGAACGGTTCTATGCATTCGTTGTTGCCGAGGATCTGGGAGGTGGAGGCGGTGGGCATGGGTGCCAGGAGGAGGGAATTCCTAATCCCATGCTTGATGACCTCCCCCCGGAGAGTCTCCCAGTCGTAGTTCAGGGGAAACCTGGGCGATTCCCACATGTCGAATTGAAATATTCCCTCACTCGTGGGGCTCCCCCCGAACGCGGGATATGGTCCGAACCTCTTGGCCTCCTCCACCGATTCCGACATGGCGGAGAAGTACATACATTCGAAAATTTTGGCATTCAACTCGCATGCCTCCCGGGAGTCGAAATTTATTCCCATCATGACAAACACGTCTGCGAGTCCCTGCACGCCGATGCCGATTGGCCGGGATTTCATGTTGGATAGCCTCGCCTCCGGGGTGGGGTAGAAATTCACGTCGATCACCCGGTTCAGGTTGCGGGTAATCACCCTGACGACCGACCCGAGGGATTCGAAATCGAACGTGTTCGACTTGACAAACCTGGGAAGTGCCAGGGAGGCGAGATTGCAGACGGCCGTTTCCCTGGTATCAGAATACTGGGTGATCTCGGTGCATAGGTTGGAACTCTTGACGATGCCAATATTTTTGTGGTTTGATTTTCCGTTGATCGAGTCCTTGTACAGGAGATAGGGGGTGCCCGTCTCCACCTGGGATCTCACCAGTCTCTGCCATATGTCGCGGGCGGGAATCGTCCTCCTGGCGAGTCCCTCCCCCTCGTACTTTTCATAGAGTTCCTCGAATTCCTGGCCCCACACGTCACTCAGGCCCTTCGCCTCGTCGGGACAAAAGAGACTCCACATTTCGTTGGATTCGAGGCGCTTCATGAAGAGGTCTGGCATCCACATGGCGGTGAATAGGTCCCGACACCGCCTCTCCTCGTCGCCGGTGTTGAGGCGGAGGTCCAGGAAGTCCTCCACGTCGCTGTGCCACGGTTCCAGGTATACGGCGATGGAACCCTTTCGGCGACCGGACTGATCGACGTGGCGGGCGAGGGAATTAAATACCCGGAGCATCGGTATAATTCCTGAGGATGTCCCGTTGGTACCCCGGACCCTGGACCCCCTGGCCCTGACCTCGTGGATGTGGAGTCCAATCCCCCCACTCCACTTGGAAATCTGGGCACAGTCTGACGCCGTCTTGTACATCTCCTCGATGGAATCCCCGGTGCCCAGCAAGAAGCACGAGGACAGTTGGGGACGGGGGGTCCCGGCGTTGAAGAGGGTGGGGGTGGCGTGGGTAAATATAAGCCGACTCAGGAGATCGTACGTCTCCCGGACAAGTTCCTCGTTGTCGCCGTGGATTCCCACCGAAACCCTGAGCCACAGGAACTGGGGCGTTTCCACGATGCGACCGTTTTTATTTTTTTGCAGGTAAGATTTTTCAAGAGTTTTCAGGCCAAAATAATCGATCAGGAAATCCCTCTCCTGGATGATGACGTCATCGTGCCAGTCCTGGGGCTCGAATTCGATTATCCCGCTCCCCCTCAGGTCGTCCATGGCCTCTGAAAACTTCGGGGGGCAGTTTTTCTGGATGTTCGAAGCGACCACCAGGGCGGCGAGCTTCCCGTAGTCGCTGTGGGTGGGTAACAGCGAGATTGCAGTCTGGGACACCAAGTCATCGATTTCACTGGTCTTCATGCCATCGTGGAGGCTCGAAAAGACCTTCTGTGCGACGAGGTCGGCTTGAACATTTTTTTTCATTTCTGGTGTAATCAAGTTTTTCATTCTATTCACGACGTTGTCGAATTTCATCTGAGTGAACTTGCCATCTCTCTTTTCGACCTTCATCTCCCTCCTCCTCCCTAGCAAGAAAAATCTTTAACTATTTTTCTGTTCCCGAATACCAGAGATGCCGGTGTCTACGGAAGATTTTATCGTACCCCTGTCGGGCAACCTCTTAGTTTCTAACTTGGATTTGACTGTTTATAAATCAGACATTCCCCTGGATCCCACAGAATATGAGTTCATCACGTACGGAGCGGAGGAGTACATAAAGACGGGTTCGAGCTTTTATCTCACTGAGGAAAATCAGATCAAGGCTGGGTCGGAACCCGAAACCGGGAGGTCCTTTCCCGTGTGGTATTTCAAAAGTAAGAAGAAGTACTTCATAATCAGGTCCACCGGCACCCAGACGCCCGAGTGGGTCTGGGTCGACCTCCCCTACGTCCCCTTCTACCTAATCAAGGGGGGTCGCTTCGACGGAACGTACGTGGAACTCGGGACGAAGAAATACGACCGCTACTACCTGGACGTGGCCACCCGGAAGATATTTTCGAACAACACGGAGGACGGCAGCACCGTGACGGAGCCCATCTGGAACCAGGATTTTCCAGAGACCTACACCCAGGTACCCAGGTCCCACTTTCCGGGACCTGTCCTGGTCGATCAGGATGACACGCGGGTGATTCTTCCGGCCAGGGGGCTGGGGGGTATAATGACGATGGTTGCCCTGGACAGAAATTTCATGAGGGGCAACTCGGTCAGCGTGGACAGCGTCGCCTTCAACGAGTGGGAGTGGGAGTACCTGGTGCCACCAAATTTCACGTCAAATTTCGAGGGACTCCTCCCGTCCCAGGATATAATAGCGGGGAACTACGACATAACGTCCCTCCTCAACAATTACACGGAGATCAACGGTAGCAGTCCCTACGCCGGGAGGTACGCCCTCTCCACCAAACAGGACCTGACCAGTATCGCCTACATACGCGAGACGGCTGACAATAAGATCTACCCCACCCTGAAGGTTCGATACAACGCGAAGGACCTCACCACCGGCGAAATTCTCGAGAGGACCCCCGACCCCTTCCACGTGGACGGATCTTTTCGGGTCAAGACTGGCATGGAATCCCAGAATAAGGTGAAATACTATGGGTGGTCGGACGCCACCGGATCCACCTATTTGTACGACGTATCAGAATCGGGGTGGATTCGGTTCGACAACTTCGGCATCGTCTACGACGGCCTTGTCAGCCCGGTCTCCCAGGCCAACGCGGACTCGAGGGGAATTCGGTCGGGGGTGAATTATTACTTAAACTATAATGGAAATACCTACTTCCAGCTGGAGAACTCGAATTACAAGATATCCAACGAGCCCAACCAGACACCCAAAATATCGACGACCACCACCCGGGGCGCGTGGACGTCCCTGGACGGTACCAAAACCCTCATTTACGATGATTCCACGTACCCCGACACCGTCACGTTCACGTCCACCGGCCTGGCGGGAGACTACGAAATATATGGATCCTCCAACTACCGCCTCGAAAAGATTAGCTGGTCCACCAAGATGAAGCTGAACAGGGCGGGGAGCTATCCCCTGTGGAGGGAGACCACCGGGTCCCACTTCATGATATGGGACAACGAGGCCAGCGTGTGGAAGAGGGTGAATATAGGCACGTCTGATATATTCGACGATAACGAGATTGGGGCTTTTGATTTTGAGGCGTTCACCAACACCACCAACGCTACCTCGAACGGCAATAACTATCCCTCCAACCGGGGGGGCACCCTGTCCAAATACGCAGTCGCGAAAACGCCCTCGTGGGTCACCATGAATACCAGTACGAACCTGTCGTCCGGCCAGAGCCTGAGCAACACCCAGACTCGTCTAAATTCGACATCGAATTCCTTCTATCCCACCAACTTGGGGATAGTCAAGTCGGAAACCTTCGAAATCCTCGGATCCGACTCGTCCCTGTTGCCCGGTCCCAACTACACCGGTACGTGGGGCTACGAGGAAGCTCCCATGCTGGGATCCGTCTACGACGACACCTTCACCACCACCGCGGGAGAAACAATCTCGTGGAATTCATACCTGCCACAGATTTACGAGCACGAGGACGGAAATCATCTCATCATGACCAAGCACCGGGAATTGACCGACGGGAGGGAGGAGGTGGGGTGGGTCGTGGTTCCGGGGGACGACATCAAGGAAAATACATTCACCCTCCTGAACCCGAGTACATTCAACGACGACACAGAGACGTGGAATTTCGAAACCCTCCCCGCGGCTTCCAACAGTATCCTCTACAGAACAACCCTAAACATACCCGTGTCTTACGGGGGATTTACTGAGAACAACTCGCCCGAATTCCAGGTGCCCGACGGCATCCCCTCGGCCTCCAACGAGGATACCTTTGTCGACGAGGTCCTGGTGATAGGGGACGCGGGACCCACGGAACATTACCCGGTGGCCAGCAATATCTTTTTCGATCCCGTCGCCAACACGTACTACATTCACGTGGACGATTTACCCACCCAGGTCGAGCGGTCGATGATCATATCCGAGTTCCTGAGGACCCACCCCAATTCTCCGTATGTTCTGGTTCCCCGGGGGTTGCACCTCCCCACCTACGACGTCCAGATGGGTCGACACTAAAATATTTTATACCACTATATTACATAATGCAACACATCGCCCTCGAATTTCTGGGATCCCTGATCTTTTTCATTTCAATCCTCATGGTCAAACCTCCCATCGTCTGGCCGTGGAACGGTGCGGCCGTGGGCCTCGCCCTGGCCATCTCCCTCATCGTGTCCAGCGGCCACCTCAACCCCGCCGTGTCGGCGATGCTCTACCTGAAGAACGGATTTCCCCTCCAGGAACTCGTCTACCGCGTGGCTGCCCAGGCTGCTGCCGTGGGTGTCGCGATTGCGTTGAAGAAGTAATCTGGGTTTAGGATGATATCCACATAATCCAGCAGGTTGTAGTTTCGCCCTCTGCATATTTTCCCACCCCGGCGGGCCCACTCCATAAAAATGCATATCCTGATTCTCGACACAGAATCGAGGAGTTCTCCGTCTGACGAGGGGGACCCTTCCATTGCCTCTGCCGAGAATTCGTAATACGGATAATCGTTGAATCTATCGCGTATTATTGTTTTCACAGATACGCTCCACTCCTCCTCGAACCTGTGCCCATAAACCACTGGCAGGGGATTCTCGTACAGGTTCCTGGGTGCCCGGGGGTGGGTCGTCCACGTTTCGACCTCGAGGAGTTTCTCGGGCTCCACCTTTCCCACCAGGACCATGTCAATGAAGATTTCAAACCACGGGAGGGAACCCTCGTCCCTCCCGGGGCGTAGGGTCGTGGCGGTGGGCTTCATATTTCCAACGAAAAGTCCTGCATCCTCGTCCAGCGCGTCCCACGTCGTTCTTCGGTGGGGTATGATGCAACCACCCTGAACATATTCTGGGAAAACCCGTTTGGATTTGGCACTGAAATTCGCATAGGTGAAATCGAACAGTCCCTGAAATGTCACCTTCCGGGGTACGGCCCCCCGACACAGGGGACAGTTGTTGGACTTGTCAACCCATCGTTCGATGCAACACCGGTGGAATACGTGGCCACACGGTGTTTTCGCGGCCGACCCCACGGCGAGTTCCTCCAGGCAGATTGAACAACTATCCTTGTTGCCCTTGCATCGTTTCACCCCCTCCGGCATCCGGAGGGGACGCCTCACCAGACGCCCCTCGGGGGTCGTGTCAAAGAAAATATCCAGCGTTTTTGTGTAATCTGACATACCTTTTCCTCTTCTAAATTTACTTGCCGAGTTACCCCTCGGTGTAAAAAATTACATTAAAGTCGTGAACCGTCCCGGGTACCGTTCACGTGTTTAATATATTTTATTTTAGACTAATGACCCGACCACCAGTTTTGCCGGGCGTGAAGAACCTATTTTCCCCCCGCGTATCCTTCAGGAATTTGGAGTGGGGGACTCGCGCTGCGGGAATCATATCCCTCTGCTTCCTGGGGACTGTGGCTTCGAGAAAGCTCATTTCTATAAAGTACCAGACGAAAATTTTTTAGTCGAAATATGCGGGCTCGTTCGGGTCCTCGGCCCCGGTCTCCTCGTCCAGGAGGAATGCGAAGCCCGTCAGCTTCTCTGACTTCGATAGCATCGCCTGCTCGAGGCGAATCGAGATACCGGCCTTTCCATCAATCAGCCACACCGACGAGATGGTGGCAATCGTCATGACCTTCTGGCCCTTCTGGAGGGTGGTGAGGTCGGCCAGGTTGAGGGTGTGGTCGTACGTCTCGGTCGCGGGTTGTCCGTTGGCGTTTGTGGAGACCTTCACCTTGAGGAGGTAGTCGTACTTTTCGTCCAGGGGGGGACGCATGACCGGGCGGTACAGAGCCTCCCGGATGATCTGCTCGTTGTAAATCTTCCCGAGACCCTCCTTGGAATTCTTCACCAGGTGGTCAATCACCCGCTCGTCCAGCTGGTGGAACTTATTAAATACCTCCGTATTCTTTGGAATTGATAGGGAAATATCATATTGAGATGACTCGTCAAACCGGTTGAGACCGAATGGTGCCTTCAGGAAGGGAAGTTGTACAGTCACTTTACCACCGTCTGCACTGTTTACGTAGATGGTCTTCCCGTTGGACTTGTTCTTCATTACGGGCGAAAACTTGAGGGAGTTGATATCGAGGTTCTCAATCTTAATGACGCTCATTTTACTTTCTTAAACTATCTGGGACCCACCCTTTAACTTACTCTTCCTCGACCGGGGGGGCCTCCTCGTTCACTTTCTCCTCGTCCATGTCCTCGTACATGTCCTCGTCCTCCCCCTCCAGGAACTCCCTCCCCCCGTAGATCATATAGAAATAAACACACACGGCGAATACCAGGGAGTGGAGAATGAGACCCGCCAGGGTGGGAAGACCCCCCGTGGTGGCCACTGTGAAGAAGCGACCCAGGACTTTCTGTGTAACTTTGTAAATTTCCGGGTGGGACACGATGAAAAACAATATCGATGAAATCAGCGTGGCGATGACTTCCCTGAAAAGCATATTTGAATTAAGCCAGAAAAAATAATTTCTCAGATAATTTTAATGAAAACTGTGTATTTAATTATGATTGCCACGTTCGTAATCGGCATAGTGGAAATCATACTAAGTTACAACCTCCTTTCGAACGAGACGGACGAGTGGAAATTGCCCCCTCGGAATAAACTCATATATTCTGCCCTGAGCCTCGTGGGGCTGGGCTTCGTCACCGCGGAGGTTTCCAAAATTATAACAAAATACAATAAATAATGCCTATATATAGGCGTTCTGAAGATGTTTGAACGTCCTGAAATAGCCGTTGGCGATTTCGGGTATGGCTATATCACTTTTGTTTTTCTCTATAACTTCCTTTTTGAAGCGTTCCACGATGTGGGTGGGGGGCGTGGGGGCGTCTGACAAAATTTTATTATATTCTGAGTATAATTTTTCTACGAATTCCTTGGAGTGGGTCCTATCTTCCGGCTTGAAACTCATCTCCATCTTGATCTCGTTGGCCATGTTGGAAAATTGGATCGCCGTGTTCAGGTGCTTTTCGTAATTCTCCCCCGCCTTGAGGAATCGCGACACGCTGGCCATTATCGTGGAAATGGCCGATAGCGTCGTCAGAACGGCAAACGTCACCATTAACCCTGACCGGGAATACTCGCCGGGATTCATGCTCGACGCCGTCGCGGCCGTGGTGATTCCCGAACACACTATGGTGGATATGGAAATAAATGAATTTAGGTTGCTGAAGTACAAGGCACTGGCGTAATGTATCCAGTGATAACCTAGACTCTTTTCCCCGTATGACGCAACCTCGGCCTCCGTCGGTCCGTCCCACGAACTTATAATTCTGGCCCTCGTCGATTCCTCCAGGAGTACCTGCGCCTGAAGCTCGTCCATGTAATAATATTTGATTTTTTTTATCTGGCTAAATATAAAAATGTCTGGATCACTCGTCAATCTTGTCGCGAAGGGAATTCAGGATACCCACTTGACGGGAAGCCCCGAGATCTCGTTTTTTCGCTCAACATACAAGCGACACACAAACTTTGTTCAGTCCATTGTGGAACTCAGGCCCGTGGGCAACCTGGCGAGTAACTCCATGGTGACCCTCCCCATCACCCGCAAGGGGGATATGCTGTCGTACATTTACTGTGATACGGGGAGCTCTCCCGTGGGGACGACATTCGGTCTGAGCGACAAGATCATTGGAGATTCGCCGGCGGGAGCCAACCCCTCCCCCGCCCTGTTCAGACTCTTCATCGGGGGACAGGAGATTGAACAGTTCGATGCATTCTTCGCGACCCGCCTCTACAACAAATACCTTCTCAACTCCAACTCCAAGGCGCAGGCGGCCCAGTCCGACGACGCCGACGGTGGCATGGTGAGGAACATCGACAACGGGACATTCTTCCCCCTGCCCTTCAACTGCACGCAGGAGGTGGGGATGTCCCTCCCCCTCCTGGCCCTCCAGTTCCACGACGTGGAGATCCGCGTGCAGTTCAACCAGGGCACGCCCTCGTCCGACTTGAAGTTCTACGCCTGCTACGTCCACCTTGACACCGAGGAGCGGAAGATGATGGCGTCGATGAAGAGGGAGATGCTCATCACCCAGGTGCAGAGAATTACCCCCGACTCCACGTTCAACTACGACCTGTCCCTCCTCAACCACCCCGTCAAGGCGCTCATGTGGGCCGACACCAGCTACAGCCTCGACGTGGGGGGCAACATCGATGGGGTGGGGGTGAACGCGTGGTCCTCCGCCCGGGTCCAGGTCAACGGAAACGACCTGAGCGAACCCCTCCCCAAGAGCTTCTACAACACCGTCCAGAGTTATTTCCACGTGGACGTGTCCTCCGACCTCCACCTCGGTCACGTGGGGGGGAATTACTTCATGCACTCCTTTGCCCTCAAGGCCAACAGCAGGGCTCCCTGTGGAACGTGCAACTTCTCGAGGATGGACAACGCGTTCCTCCGCCTCGATGGCGTTGATCAGAGCCTCGGGTACCTGTACGCAGTCAACTACAACATCCTCAAGATCGAGAGCGGTCTCGGGGGTCTCGCGTACTCGTCGTAAATAATAATATAATGACGAAAAATTTCTAACCAATACAATCTTTAGTCATTATCTATATCGTTGGGATGAACTCCCACCTTAGTTCGGCACATATCTTCTTCCATATGGCGTCCTGGGCCCTCAACTTCTCCGAACTCTTCAGTAGGGGGAAGAATGGCTTGTACTTGTCCTCCCCCAGGAGCTCGACGAACTTGTACAGGGTGAAGGGGTACGACAGGAAATTAGTTCTCGAATCGGGGGAGACGCGGTCGAAGGGGGCCTGAATCTCTGAAAACATGCTCCTCAATTTTGCCTCGAGTTCCAGCGAGAGGCGGGGGGGACGCCGACCACTCACCACCGACGTTATGAATATGGCGTGCTCGTAGAATTTGTTGAATCCCAACTTTTTCAGGATCTCCCTGACGCGGGAGTGAGAGATCTTGGTCATGTCGTGTATTCTCTGCTTCCGGAGCTCATTTCTCACCTGGTCGATCACCTCGTCGGGAATTTTAGAACTCTCCAGACCCTGAAATGATAGAATCCACTCGTTGAAGTGGTTCACCCGCTTGTACGAATACTGAGACGTCTTCTGGATATCTTGCTCGTCAGAAAAGCTGAGCGCCTGCGTCAACACCTTCTCGGCATATCCACACTCCTCGCACACGATGTCGGCGCTCGCGACGTGCTCGAACTGACGACCCCCACATTCGGGACATATCTCGGTTTCCGCGAATGTGTCACTCTCGTGGACAAGCTCTTGCAAAATCCTCGCAGTGGTTTCCTCGTGGGGGTGGCACTCCCTCAGGTAGTCGCAAAAAATGTCCTTTTTTTTATTTGAAGTATCATTTTCATATCGCTCTATGAAAGGCAGAGCCTTCATCATGAACGCCATCTTCTCTTCCTCGTTTTCTAAATTTTTAAGGGTTTCTAAATAATTTTCAATAAGGTTCATTTCTTTACATTTATCCGCCGGGTGCCTTTAAGTTAATCGGATATTTTGGGTGCCAGGTAGAATTTCAATTTTCCTAGGGACGCGACGAAGTATTCTATGAGCAGTGGCATCCCGGCCCCGAAGTGGTAGATGTTACAGTTGATGGACATCGCCTGGGCCTTCAAGAATAAATTTATGTACTTCAGCAGGAACGTGTCCTGGAGTCTGTCGCCCGTGTATTCGTCGTTCTCGATGTCGTGGGTCAGGCCGCCGGGGGAGAAGTCCGAATTGTTCACCATGAAACTGATCAGACCGGGCTCCCTGGTGATCACCAGCTCGGTCCCCACGTGGCTGAGATCTCGACACGCCTTCTGTAGATCGGCGGAATTGGTGCTCCACACCGCGACGGGGGTGAGGTCGGGGATGACATAGTTATCGAGATTGACGTCCAGGAGACGGTAATTCCACCTCGTGGTGGTCTTGGAGTCGCTCTTATTTATCAGGATCTCCAGGGTGTGACTCTCTGTCAGGGATATTCTGAGAACGTCGTTTGTGGCGGTGGGCTTCAGCAACTTGAAGAGTTGGTTGGCATTCACCCCCACCGACACATCCTCCTCACACACGTACTCCTCAAATTCGGAGGCTGCCAGGTTCACCTCGACGATGGACACCCTCACGGAATCCATGGACAAAATATGTAAACCCTCCTTGGTAAATACAATATTGAAATCATTAAGAATATCTTTTAATACGTCAAAGATAGTTTTAAAGGCTGATGATTGGACGGTCTGGAATTTCATCCTGTATTACTATTGTAGGGGATAGCTTTATCTAACTTTCGATTTATCTTTTCTTCGAGTTCCGATGTCATTTCTGGTGCCAGGGATGAACCTGCCATGTCCAGGTCGAGGTAGCGACTCGATGGCATCACGCCACTTGATCCGAAGGGGGCGAACGACGACGAAACGTCGATGTACTCTATCCGGGAGGGTATCTGGTTGACCAGCCACGACCTCACGTGCTTTCCCCTGAGAACGTTTCCGTCCCCCCTCACCAGGGTGGGAACCCTGTCGACTATCTTGGAGTACGCGGGGGGTACCCCATACACCGATACGTCGTATATTTGAATGCCCTGCTTGATGCTTTCTGGCAGGGTCGACAGAATCTTTAGACTCTGGGCTGAATGTACGCAGTTCGACGCAACAAACATGATATTTTGTGTTACCATCTATATAGATTTCCGTTGAATTTATTTTCATCGATTTTTATGCACTGGAAGTTAAAGATTTATTTTTTGGGGAGTTCCCCTCGACAAAAAATTTTGGTCTCGCCGGAGGGTTACGTTCCTTTATCAGCGAAGATGATTTTTCACCTGAAAATAAAATCACGATTCATATTAAGTGGGCATGGAGAATAACTTCGCCACTGCGGTTGTTGCCTCTATCTTCGTGTTCATCATGATAGTGTTGATAGCAAAGTTTCGAAAGAGGGAGGAATTCAATTATGGCGATATGAACATCCCAGGGGCACTGGCAGACGATGTGACTCCGCCCGAATCGGTGGTGGAACGAATACTCGAGGAAATTGTGAATGTTGTCAGGCGTGAACAAAAGATGGACATCACCCCGGTGAACTCGATATTCATCAAGTCCTTTTCGGCGGACAAGATAGACGACGAGGCCCTCAAGGGTGACTTTCGCGAGCACGTCCACGGGGGGAAGGGGAAGGAATACTCAGAGGAACTCATGAGAATTTTCAATGAAACCGACAAAATCCTGAAAGATGATATCGTCGCAAAGATGTGGCGTTTCCGAACCACGATGGTGAAGGAGATCCACGCCGCGGTGGACAATTTCAAATTCAAAATCGGCGAGGTGATTGGGATGTTTTCCAAGGGCGAAATTTCTGTATTTGAAATGGCCGTGGCAACCCTCAGACGCATGATCCTGATGGCAGAAAAACCATACCAGGTGGTCAGGGCATTCAGGGAATTCACGAACCTGTGCCGTAGCATTTCTGAGAACAGGCGCGCCATACAGTACATCGCGGATCGCCGAAAGATAATGTCGGAAAATATACAGATGGCCATGGATTTCCAGAAACTTATAACAGATCTAATGAGAAAATACAACGATGCAATCAACACCTCCACCTCCGTCCACGCCGTGAAGAGGATGATTGACGACAACCAGAAGAACGGGTATCCCACGACGGTCCTCGAGGGGGAAAGAAGAATTAAATGTTACCTGGATCAAATTGGGGGTCACATGGAGAAAACCCACCACGATCGACTGGTGAACCTCAGGAAATCACTGAACCTCGATTTAGACTTCGGCGACGGAAAGAGAGAGAAGGTGGAGGTATTTAGAGTGAAGGAAACAGAAATGTCGAGGATTTATATCATGAGAACCATTTTTTTCGAGAAGGAGAAATCTCGCGCGTTTCAGATAGACAGTTTTTCCTTTGCGAACTCCTTCCAGGCAACGATAAAGGGTCTCACGACGGCAAATTACGACGACGAGGTGGGTGACAAGGTACGGGAGCGAAACTTTAGTAAGACATATGCAACGAAGGATGAAATTAATAAGGCGTCCAGAATCACCAAGGCGCGTTACGAAAATATGTAAAAATTATTATGTAATCTTAATGAACGCACACAGTATTGATAAGATTCTGCATAAGAAGCGTGCTGCGAAGAAGGAAATGTATATGACACTCTATAAAAAAATATACAGACGCATTGAGGATCGTGCAAGTATGGGGGGCAAAAAAATCGAAATATCGGTGCCTGTCTACACGACTGGCTTTCCACCGTACAACGTGGAGGAGACCACCAAGTACCTGGTCAGACAACTAAATATTGCAAAATTCAAAGCTTCCTATGTACCCCCCAACATTATATCGGTCTCGTGGGGCCACACCAAACTTCCCGCCCCCCAGGCGCCCTCGGGGGGTGGGGGGCCCTCCGCCCCCGAAACGTCCTTTGCCTCCCTGGCAAATCTAAAGAAACTCGCGAAAAATTTAGTTTAATTTTTTAATTCGTTGTAGTATAACAATGCAAAATAGCGGCTCCATTGTACAGGCGAAGGAGGAGTTCACCCGGCAACTGGAGGACGTCGTCGTGCCCGTGACAATAGATCGACTATTCAAATTGTACAATTCCATACTGGCGGACGAGGAGAGGGCGGGCAGTGTAGAGGACGTATTCACCCAGACCCTCCAGGAGGTGGACGACTGGTCCGACGCAAAAATTTCGGATCTCGCGTCGGAGGTCCAGTCACGGTGTGGTTGCGTCGAGGACATGATCGCAGCGATCTTCGTTGCCACCATTAGGATCTGCACGGTCGTTCGAGCCAAACGTGGCAGCGATCAGAATAAAATCAAGATCAAGTTACCCCCGTGGAAACTCGTCATCCACAATATCTTTAGGAGGGCTTGTCTTAAAGTTAGAAAGAATAGGGGATTATTTTCAGAGGTGGGTGACGACTCGGAGCTCTACGACCGCCTGGAGTCCATGTTCCAGGGCATTTGTGCCAGGGAGATCTCCCGAATGTTGCCCATTTCCGACATCGTGAACTACGTCGCCAGCAGCGGGGGGACCTCGCAGGCTGGGATGATTGACGACCAGGGGAATGGATTCGACACCGACGAGGAGGTCGACGAGAACGACAACGAGGAGGAGGAGGAGGGGATGGAGGAGGGACAGGAGGAGGAGGGACAAGAGGAGGGGATGGAGGAGGGGGAAGACCAGGGAGACCAGGGAGGCCAGGGAGGCGAGGGGTCGGGGGGTGAGGATGAATATAAAACCATCGGCCCCGTGGAGAACCCCCCCGCGGCCGCCCCTCAGCCCCGCGAGTTCATCAACGCGGCCGCGCCGAGGTAGAAAAATTAAAAACACCCATTACCTCAAGAGATGATCAAGAATCCCTGGGTTGCAGCAGCAGTGGCATTCATGGTCACTGCCACCTACATAAAATTCAAATACATCCTCAATAACATGGGATCACCCACGAATGCAGAAATCATAAAGCCTTCCCTGCTGGTAGCCATCCTGGTTGGAATGATTGTTGCAGCGGGGGACGTCACCACCGAGAGGGGGAGGATCATGAGTGCGTATTCGAGTTAAAAAGAAAAACCTCAGTAGTTTTAAAGGAAATCAGAATGTCGACTGTAACAATCTCAACATTCTCAAACACCATCGAAGAGTTCCTCCGGGAACTTAAGAAAGTTTTCCCCAGGAATAAGACCATTAGTGTGTACAAGGCGACGCTCCGGGTTGTCAACATGACCTCCCCGGGTTCGGTGGTGACCTCGTTCATGAACCTGATGCGGCCCCACGAGAACCTCTTGAGGAACGAAAACGACGACCTGATGCACTTGATCTCCCAGGAACCGGGCATGTTCAAGACCATGGGACTGGACTCCCTGTGGGGGGGACTGTCCAAGAAGGAAGAGAAGGACGCAATCTGGAAGTATTTGAAAACCCTCTACGTCATCGGGATGGAGATCGAGCCGTCCACGAGTTCCGCACCTCCCCTGGAGACCCTGCTGCCGAGCCCAGCAAGCAGTGACGACGAGGATGACGGGGACGACGAGGATCCCATGAGCGTGATCACAAAATTGTTTCCGGAGGGTGCCATGGAAGCCATGATGAAGAATGCCGAGAAGGAATTTGGCGACGGGAAGGGTGGCATCGACCAGCGGAAGGTGAAAAAGTTACTGGGGAAGGTGGTCGGCAAGCACGGGGGTGGCATGGCCGAATTGATGAGCGCCGTGGAGGGGGGGAAAACCAGGAGGAGTAACGTTAAGCGAATCGCTGGGAAAAATAAAAATGTTAGTAAAAAATAGAGAATGACCGTGTTCTATAAAGATCCCTCCGAACTATTTAAAAATTTTCACATCTTCTGGCCCGCCAGGGGACAGAGTTCAGGCGAGCGAACCAACGCGACGGTGAGGTTCATTATATATTCCTCCCTGCTGCTCTACCTTTTCAATCGGGACGTCAGGGTGTTTGCCCTATCCGCGGTGGCCATCTTGATTGTGTCCATCATGAGTGTCAACAACCTCATACAGGAGAGGATGCAGCCGTCTTGTGTCAGGGGAACCGCGGAGAATCCCATGGGGAATTTCCTCATGTCTGACTACAGCGATCGCCCCGACAGGCCGGCCGCGTGCGGGTCAGTGAAGGAGATGGACGCCCAAGAAAAGCTACTGGCCGCCTCATTTCCCCAGGATAGCGGGGATTTCTGGGGACGTAGGTCGGGGGCCAACAGGTTCTACACCATGCCAAACACCCAGGCGGCAAACAACCGGGAGAAGTTGTTGTCGTTGTCCTTCGGTTCCCAGATGTCTCGCGTCTGCAGGGATGGATCTCAGTACTGTTCAATCGATAACAACTTTTCGCGTAACCCCGATAACCTGTGGACGCGGGCGGGGGGTGGGGGTGGCACATCCAACGGACAAATTTACTAGGCCATGCGATTTTTCAAATAAAAAAATATGGAGATATATATCAAACGATGGTAAACTTCGAGGCAATCCTAAAGGAGGAAGAGTCTGCAATCTACATACGGAATATTAAAAAATCGGACGTGGAGGAGTTCATCCGCACGGACGCAGTAAAACTGAAGAAGCAATTTCCCAAGTGCACCATAAAGATCGTTCCAGATAAGGAATGATAAATTAATTCTCACTGCCATTACTAAACAATGGTACTTAGAATTAAACCATCCACCGCCAAGGGCAAGAAATTCATGGTGGTATACCGCGGGAGGAAGATTCACTTCGGTGCCAGGGGGTACGGTGACTTCGATCTGTGGAGGAGGAGGAGGGGGATGAAATTTGCCCTCGCGAAGAGGCGGAGGTACGTACGGTCACACACCAAGATTCTCATGGGAGATGGGTCCCTGGCGTGGAAGGACAGGACGTCGCCGGAGTACTACAGCATGAGGGCTCTGTGGGATTTCCCCCGAGGGAACAAACTGTTCAAGCAGGTCGTCCGTTTCCGGGGGTCCAAATAATTTTCACTGGTGATTATATATGATTGGCTCCATCTTTAACTACATGAAGCAGATAATTCAGCCATCCCGGGCGGCCGACGAGGTGATTGTAACCGCGCCCGATTCCTGCCGGGGGGGTCATAGGGTGTCCACCCCCGTGTGGGGGACCGCCCCCGCCATGTTCGGCAAGGGTCCCCCCTCCCACCTGGTCGGCGTGGACGACGCCCTGAGACCCCAGACGACCAAGGTGTTCAACAAGCACTACAACGCCCACTCGTACGATTTTCCAAACCTCCACATCACCGCCCCAGTCAAGGTGCAGGGGTGGAATCCCGTGTCCACGCGGGGTTACGAGTTCAGATTTTAAATTTCTTGTGCTAGACTAAAGTGAGGATGAATAAGGAAATTTCAGTAATTTCATTGCTTTGCCTGGCAATTTTGGGTAATCTTATAGAGAAGCGAGAGGGATTCACTGAGATGGACGAGTTCGACACCGGCACCAACGGGGTCCACCACATCACGTCCCACCCCATGCCCTTCTATTCCGGATCCCTCTCCCAGCCGAACCGCAACCTGGACATGAAATTGCAGGGTCACACGGGGGTGGCCTACCGAGACTCCCCCGTGTCTGGCGTCCAGTTTCAGAAGAAGCGAGAGATCCAGCCATTCCACGACATCGCCCCCGACGGGAATCGTTACGTCCAGGGCCAGCCCGTCTACCAGGCAAAGAATCGATACAACGTGTCCCACCTTCAAAACAACATCGCCCCGGTGGAGCGTATGAACGTGGGTCCCGGTCTGGGGGTGGGACCGGGGGTGAAGGCCACCGGCGGATTTCATCAGAAATTCCGCATTCTCCCCGGCAACGTGGGGGAGTACAAGTTGACATCCCTCCCGGGGAGGAACAACCACGCCTCGTTCTTCGTGCCCACCTCGACCAGCCGGGACTTCAAATTTTCGAATAACAGACCATCCAAGGTATTCGTCAGGGAGGCCGGCACGGGTTCCAGGGGTCAGGGCCAGGGGGGGAGGGCGTCGGGCGCCCCCGCCAGGGGCATCTTCCTGCGGGAGAAACGTCAGACCCACCGCTCCGCGACGAACACCAGGACGGACGGCCTGACGTTCTCGACCCCCACCCTGATAAATAAACCCACGAATTCCTCCACCCCCACCGACCTGAGAAACGACAACAACAAGACCAGGACGTTCCTGGGAAAACAGCCGGGGGTGTCAACCTTCGTCCCCGGAACCCAGATGGCCCAGAACGCCACCCGGGCCAAGGTCACCAAACGGAATACCCCGAACTCCTACCTGGCACCGGGGGGGATATCGAACGTCACCCAGACGAGTGGGGGTTTCACCACTCGACAGAGGATTTCCAGGTCGACCTCCGCCGTGGGGGGCAAGGGGGGCCAGGGCATCAGCCAGAACTATGTCAACAATTCCCTGACGAGGCAGAATCCCTACAAGTCCAACTTCTTCCCACAGGACTTCACGACCGCCAAGAGGGTCTTGGCCAAAAACCCATTCAATAACCAATAAGTATACCCGTTCTTTTTCTGTTACCACGATATAATTCCTTAATTTCAAACATTTTCTGCGTCCGCGTAATTGCAAAAATGTCTAAAATTACCGAGTAGGGCACCGAGTTTTTGAATTCATGGGCGGGCACCCCGTCGATGGATTCAATTTTCCTGTCCCGGCTAAATTTGATCACGGAATTCTCCAGTTTATTCTTCAAATCGAGGACCCTCTCCCGGGACCACGTGTTCCCCCCCGCCATTTGATTTACTTTTTTTTTGCCTCTAACTAACATAATGAAGTCTGTCACAATCAAGATTCCCCCCGCCCTGGTCAAACTCAACGAGAGGAGGGTGGAGCGCCGAAAGGCCATGAAGTCTACCTTTCGCGACATCGCCAAGAGGGACGTGGAACTCCTTCGGTCCCTGACCGAATCGGAGTCCGGTGGGGTGGAAGCCCCCTCAACCATGCTGAAGGATCTCCGCGGCGAGGACGAGGATTAGGAACCACCGCAACCTCGCAATATCTCCAGAAATTTTTCGGTTTTCTGCCAATATTGTCGATTCGAGGAGGGATATACCAGTATTTATGGTTCTAACCGACGCGGGCATGGCCGTGAGCAGGGTGAGGAACCCCCTCGGATCGAATGAATCCCCGAATTTCTGGTTTGAATAATTCACCAGGACGTCCCTGAGTTGGACTTGCGAAAACGTCTTGTTGATGCCGTCGATGCAGACGACGGACTTGAAGAAGATTATCCACTTGATGGAGAATCTAAATTTTCTCCCATTTTCCAGGTCCCTCATGACCGTGATGTCGACGGTGTCCAGGGGCCTGTCCAGGTAGAGAAAAAATACACGCAAAAACCTCTTTATGTCGGTGGACGATCCGTACGTGATGATTATGTCGAGCTCGACGAGGAGATCGTAGAATGTATCTATGTCGCGTTCGACGGTGGCCCGGAGGAGCATCGTCAGTTTCTGGCGGGTGGAGGAATCGAACGTGACGCACAGTCCGTAGTCGATGTACGAAATCTTTCCCTCCGGGGTGATGAGAACATTCCCGGCGTGGGGATCGCCGTGGAGCATCTGATACTCGAGGACCTGGTCGAAGGTGAAGGTCAACAGAGTCCTCGCCACGAGGTCCGGGTCCATGGTGGGGGGGACCTGGTCGATCCGCGCGCCCTCTATGAAATCCATGACGATCAGTTCGGGCGAGCAGAGGTCGGCGTAGACGCCGGGGACCCTGAGCCACTCCAGGGACTCCCCCATCCCGGCGAATCTCCTGATGTTCTCTATCTCGTGATTCAAGTCCAGTTCCTCCAGGATGAAGGGCCTCCATTCATCGACCAGGGATTTTACCTCGTTCATCGATGGGTTAATCAGTGCTCCCAGCATCAGAATTTTCTGTATGTCGTTCAGGTCTGACTCGATTGTCTCCCTCAGGTTGGGTCGCAGGACCTTGATGACGACGTCCCCACCCCCCACCAGCTTGGCCTTGTGCACCGACGAGAGGGATGCAGAGGCGAGGGGTTCGGGGTCCACGTAGATGAATTTAGAAAAATCGACGTTCCTCTCGATCACCTGAAGACTGTCGAAGGGTTTGCATCTATCCTGCAGGGTTTTCATCTCGTTCACCAGGACATCGTCGAATATGTCTCCCCGACTGGCAATCAGCTGGCCAATCTTTATGTACGTCGGCCCGAGGGTCTCGAAGGACTTCCTCAGGTACGTCGAACTCTCCCTCCGGGACGAGAACTTATTTTTCCACATATAGGTCGGAACTATTTTCAGCACCGACATACTAATGTAAACAAATATTTTTATTGCGTCAAAGGATGCAAATTAAAAGGACGTGCATATATCAAACAAATGTCTGGTATCGCTAATTTCGATGGAACCAATTCCGCCCACGTCTTGTGGCTCAGGGAATCATTCCAGGTCATGGAGAAACTCAGCGACCCCACCCACAAGGGGGACATCTTATCATTCTTCAAGGAGGCCCCATTCCACCTGGAAATCAAACACCCCCTGGACATACCCATGATCCACTCGTTCCTGTCCATGGCCTACGCGAAGTCCGTCCTGAATCCCGACGAAGCCACCTTCATCCCCTAAAATTAAAATATGTGTAAATGATAGATGATTTTCCGAAAGAGGCACACCAGTGTGGTCGACAGGCATCGGGGGGTTTTGACGTGTATCTTCAGGACTCGCGAGCGTATTCTTCGACCTCCACTTCTTCAGCCTCGACAGACTGTGGGAAGTTTACCAGATATCCACTCTTTATATCGAGAATTTTCAAATAATTCTTGAGTTGTGTGCGGTGTTCGTCCCTGAGGGACCGGACCGCCTTTATCTCCACCACGGTGGGGTACCCGGCGTCCACTATGAGGTCAGATCGCACGTTTCCGACGCACTGACCCATGTACGTGACGGGAATTATTCTCTCCGACTCGTAGTTAATACCGTGGGATCTGAGTTCTATCATGATTGCATTATGATAGATGCTCTCGGAAAAACCGGGACCCAGCGCGTTCCAGACATTTTCAAAAATAGTGGGCAGACTCATTTTATTTATTTGGTTTCGTCCCTTTAAGTTGGTAACCAAGTTAAAAGAAAAAGCAAAGTTCCAATATAAATGGAGCACCCGTGCTGCTGGAATTGTTGTCACAAATTGTTTGAGGGCTGTATGCCAATAGGTTACCCCATCAATTATAAGAATGGTCACTTCGAAACTGTCGGAACCTTTTGCTCGTTCGAGTGCCTCAAGCGTTACAATCTCGATATGAAAAATTCGACAAAGAGTTCGCGGGCCATCGAGCGAATCATGCTGATGAGGAAGAGGATGTATGGGGTGGTGACCCCCCTCGTGGCGGCGCCCTCCCGCCTCTGTCTGAAAATGTTCGGGGGCACCCTGGACATAAGGGATTACCGAATAAACAGCGTGGGATATGAGGTGCAGTTGCCTGACTGCATCAAGCTGCCATTTAAGGTCTGTTCCAGCGAAAGCACCTACGAATCTGCCCCCAAGCAGCAAGCCCGCGTGGAGTGTAAGACCCTGGTGGAAAGAACCAGGGAGGCTGAGGACATGATATTCAACGGACAATCCGACGACAACGAACTGCAGACCCTTCGACTTAGGAGGCCGGTGAGTACCACCCGGTCAGTGACAAACATAGCAACTCTCCTGGGCCTCGTTAAAAAATAAAATCTTGACAAATAACACAGAACATGGTCAAGTCCCCCGAACGCTCATTCGAAGGATACACCACCAAGTATTTCCACATTTCACCCGCCTCCGTTAAGCTCTTTGACAAGCTCAAGGCAGCGCTTGACAATAAGAAGAAGGGGGTCACCCGGAGCGCCCTTAGCAAGTTCATCATGCTGGAGGAAAAGCTCCCTATCCTGGTGATTTTTTCCATCTGCGGGGGTCGCAATTCAAATGTAATGTTCCCCAATGCATACAACGTCGCGACGAAGCGTCTCGCGAAGAAGTACCACTCGGACATGACGAAAAGCAAGATCGTCATGAAGGCCATCCGGGCCGTGGGGGGGTCTCTGAGTCATCACGAGAACCACATCAAGCAGATTGGAAGCAACAAGGTCGTAAACCGCTCGGCGTGGAAATCGAAGGCATGCAAGTCAGTGAATTCGGTGCTCTCCGGTGGCATGATCAAGATGAACGGAAGCATTCGGAAGATTGTAAAGAAGAGTCGTTCCGAGCTGGTCAAGAAGGGTGCCGCCGCGATCAAGGCGAAGAAGGCCCTCTCCAAGCGCGTCAAGAAGGTCGTCGCCGTCAAGAAGAAGATGGACGCCAAGCGCCGCTCCGAGCTGGTCAAGAAGGGTGCCGCCGCGATCAAGGCGAAGAAGGCCCTCTCCAAGCGCGTCAAGAAGGTCGTCGCCGTCAAGAAGAAGATGGACGCCAAGCGCCGCGCCGAGATGATCAAGAAGCAAAAGATGGCCCTGAAGAAGAGTAAGAAGGTCGCCATGTTGGCGGCCAAGCTCCGGGCCGCCAAGATCCGGGCCGACCGCAAGCGCGCCCGGGGTCTCCTCAGGCTCGCCAGGTTTGTCAAGGCTCAACGGAAGGCAGTCGTGAAGCTCGCGAGGCTCATCAAGAAGAAGAAGCTCGCCATGAATCGCCAGGACAAGAAGGCGGCCATCAAGATCTCCAAGGATATCAAGGTGGCCCAGGCAGCCGAGCGGAAGGCCCGCGCCAACGCGAAGAAGGAGAAGGCGAACCTGAAAAAGTAGAAAATAATTATGTCACATTATTTTAAATGATGAGCTGGTGGAAACCGAAATACATGATATTCGCAATAATTCTATCTATCATTGTCGTCTTACTCACATACGATACCACCCGGGGAACCCTCCACAAGACATTCTTTTCCGAAAATCTTCAGAGGGAATTAAAATCGTCAGGGGGGGAGCCGCTCGAGGGGGCGGGGGTGTCCGGCCTGATGGACCCGGAGGAACCCACCTCGCGCGACGAGATAAGCGCGGGAATTAACAGAAATACTTTTGGGAGTTAACAGTAAATGCAAAAACTAATCGTCGGTACAATTTTCTTCCTCCTGGTTGCATTGATTATTTACCTCTACATGGAGATTAATAACATGAGGATGTGGATGCTTTCGCGATCGGTTCAGGAGGAGGAGGAGGCCCCCCAGGAGGAGGCCCCCAAGCCGGAGGTGGAGGGGGATGGACTCGAATGAAAAAATAGTTAAAGAAAAAAACATCAATAATTTTAGGATGGCACAGATCCATCATAAAGCTATAACGGTCATCTATACGAAGGCACGACCACGTCAATTTCTCACGGTTAAGGATAAACGCTTCTCGGACTGGACCTTCGTCACTGGGGGGTGCAGAAAGAGGGAAGTGTTTTTCCCCCTGAAGACGGCCCTCAGGGAACTGGAGGAGGAAACGCGTGGCGTCCTCAGGATGGACCACGGGGAGTACAAATATTTTTACTTCGTCGACGCACAATATCCGCTGTCGGTCTATCACGTCTACCTCATAGAAGTGGACATCCCTCAGCACATCATGAACTTCATGGTTATGCAGTTCGATAAGCAAATGCGTATCACAGAGGAACGCAGGCAGCTGAAGATGTCAGTCAAGAGGAGCTACGATGAAAATTCTCAGATGTCGTGGGACACCTGGGGGGAATTCATGAAAAAGTTGAAGTGGCCACTGATTACGCGATCCATTCTGAATAATCATAGATTCTACGATCTACTTGATAATACAGAGTTAAAGATTCCTTTTGATCTGAGGAAGGTAAGACACCAGAATGTCGTCGCCAGACCAATTCAGATGGAGTCCGGGTCAGCCCTTGAGCCATGTGTCACTGAAAAGTGGCAAGTTCAGCGTTCCTCACGAAAGGCGGCGCGACTTCTACACGTGGATGGTGGGGGAGATCAGTGAGGGAATACCCGTCTGCATGGTCGAGCAGACTCAGAGGAACAGATTTAACATGTTCCTGGATATAGATATAAAATCAGACTCCCTGGACGTGTCGCTGCTGCACCCCCTCCTGACGCTGTGCCACCGCAGGATAGGGGGAGGAGATGCGATGGTTGCCACGTGTTTCAGAGAGAAAAAACAGGGAATTCATATTGTCTTCCCCCACAAACAAGTAAATTCTCGAGAGGCCCGGGGACTCCTCACCCGACTGGTCCAGGATCTAAATAACCGCAGGGAATTCGATGGGTACAACTGGGCAGAGTTTATGGACTCCAGGCCCTACGGCACGGGCTTCAGGATGATATTCAATCACAAATATAACAAGGCCAGTAACTCGTACGATATTCCCTACATTCCCTACAAATTGGTAAACGAGGATGGAATCCACGACATCCACGGGAGTCCCCAGGAATTGCTAGAGAAATTTAGCATACACGATACGACGTCGGAGCTGAACCCCCACGTGGACGTGGGGAGGGTCGACCTCCAGGAGGGAAACATACTGGAGAGATTTCTCCACACGTATCACCACAAAAACCTGAGGGTTACGAAATTGATCATGAGGAAAAATTCTCACTCGATAATCACGACGTGTCGGTATTGCACCAGGGTCCAGAGGGAGCATCGGGGAAATCACGTGTGGTTTCGGATGATCGATGGCATTCTTCACTCCGAATGCACCGACGACGAGTGTTCCGGGTACGAGGGTAGGAGAATATCGATTCCACCGCGAATTGTGGAATTTATAAAATCTCATTCTATTCCAGGGAATTCATGAGCTGGGTGATGTTTATTATAATTATTTCGTTGATCAGCTTCCTATCTTACAGTCTCTTTAAGCGGAGCCGGGAGGGGTACGACGGCGAGGAGGGGGAGGAGGTGGGGTGGGAGAAGCTGGAAACCCCCGAGCTGGACCGGATCGTGGAGGAAGCGAGTTACTACGAAAATGTTGACAAAGAGAGTTATTCCAATACTAAGAATTACATTGCAAAATTTAAATCTTTAATTGAAAATGCTTCGAAAAACGAGGAACAATTTATGCTAATGGGAACTTATGAGGAGGCCGACATAGTTTTACAGAGGGCCGTTGATAGTCTATCGAGCATTAGTTCAGCATTCATAGCAGGAGACTCAGACGACATTGATATTGTAACGGCTCTCGCCAACGAATTGTCTATTGAGGGAAAGAGGGTTTTGGAGGTGGCGAAGGAAGTAAGTTAAAAAAAATTATAACATTAATAATAAATAGAAAAATGAGGCGCTCCACCCGCGTAGTCAAGACTCCGAACCGTTACAGCCCTCCCCCTATCGATTTTGAGGATGATTTTGGGGAAAGCGATTATGATAGTGATATGGATATAGATGTCGAAGGTTTCTCTGATATCTCGGATAGCGAAAGTGACAAGGGGGACGAGTCCGACGGGGAGTCCCTAAAAGATTTCGTGGTCGATGACGACGAAGTCAGCGAATCGAGTGAGGAGGAGGAGGAGGACGAGGACGAGGATTATGACGACGAGGACGAGGACGAGGACGAGGACGAGGAATTTGTTGGAGATGACGACGATTGAGCGGTGCGTTTATTTCCAACTAAAAAATAGTAACGATATAATAAATGGAAGTCGATCCCGAACAGAAGGCCGATGATTTTTTCTACGAACAACAAGAAGAACCTATTTATCAGGAACAGGAGTCTGGTGGGACCTTCATGGACTGGCTGAAGTCCCTCCCCTCCACCGTCCTCCTAGCCATTTTCGTAGCGTTCATTTTGGGCGTCATTTTCAGTAAATCCCTATCAACGGTAATAGTTAAAATTTAAAATATCAAATAATAATAAACAAAATGAAAGTGTGTCGATCACAACTTATTATCATTTTGTCGATCATTATTTTGATCATCCTGGTGGCCTGGCGAACGTCATTTATGAGGACCATGTTTCCAGACGATATGGACCAGGTGGAGAGTGACGGATATTATGGAAAGGCCACCGACGTGATGGACGGCTTCAAAACCACCACGTCTCCCTCCGGTATGTATGTAAAGCAGATCAAGCCGGAGGATCGGATGGTTGCCACGGGAATCGAGCGACCCACGGGGGTCCAGTCGTATTCCATCGCCTTCCTGGAGAAGGGGGAATAAAATTAATTTTATGTCCCCACTGTATAATGGATACCATAACGGCCAAGGCATTTTGGGATATGGTCCTGGAGGAGGAAAGACTCAAACGCGAACGTGCCATCCTGAACCTCCAGATTCGGGCGCTTCGTGAACGTATGGCGGCAAACCGGCGGGCGCGGGCGGCGCGGATGAAGAACCGGACTCCGAAATCGTCAGGTCGTTCCCCCAAGTCCCGCCTCCGTAAGTGAGCCACACCCTAAATTTATTTCCCAAAATCAATATTTTTGGAAATAGATTTGATCAAATTATATTAACTACATAAGTGCCTTTCCCTTCCCCTTGGCGAGGGCCCTCTCCCTCGCCTTGATTTCCTCCTCAACGATTTTATCCGCCATCTTGACAATGTCCTCCGTCGTGGCGTCGGGGTTCTCCGCCCTGAGGCGGTCCAGGTGATCGGCCGGGTGTGAGACCGGCTTGGCGTCATTCTTGCTGTAGAAGATTGAATTTTTGTCCGATACATCTAACTCTCCCGAACTACCCTCAATTCGAGACTCCAGCATGGATGCCGCATCCTTTTGATTTTTCTTGTATCCCTTCATGATTTCGTCCAGTTTCTCGTCCGTGTAGGTAATATTCTCAATCTGGGATGAGTCGGGGGGAAGTGCAACCCACTTATACATCTCCACAACATAACGGTCGTGAGTGGCATCCCTCTTCTGGGCCTCCTCGGCAGAATCGCTGGCCTCCTTCAGCGAAGAGTGGTAGCTCTCGAACCGGACCAGAAAGTGTTCAGGATTCGGGTCCACCCAGTCAATAGATATCACGGCGTGAGTCTGTCCAGGACAGTCCACCTGATCACTGAGAATTGCGTTATCATCATTTTGCATCTCATCCACTTCACTGACGGACGGAAGTGGTTTAGACTCCACCTTCATACCCTCCGAAGGTTCCAACTCTCCCCGGAGAAGTTTTTCCTTCCGGTCGGCGAAGGCTTTCATTCCCTCCACGTTCCTCTCCTTGATGCTTTTCTTAATCTTCTCGATCTGATTCTCCTGGTATTCAGAATCAGCAATCTGAGACCTGTTCAGGGGAGTCACGATCCACTCGCTGACCGGGGCGATGAGTCGATCCACCAGGGGGTCGAGTTCGTGCAGTCGCAAAACATGTTTCTTGGCCTCGTTCGCCGTGACAAAAAAACCTGAAACCTTCAGTCCGCAATTTTCTGAGCGTTGCTCGGTGTGGGGTCCGATGGAACTAAACACGCAAAACATTTCTTCTTTGTTTTAGTTTTACATTTTCTTTAACTTAGTTTGTCGCATGTTAAATTTATTTGCATATATCAGTATTGCATGGTTGTCGAGATCATTGTTGCATTCATATTCCTCCTCCTCCTGGCGCTCATCCCCCAGTACCCAGAATATGAGCTGGCCAAGAAAAGATACTATAAATTCCTTTCCAATTTGAGGGGAACTCGTTTTGAACACCTGAGCCGCCCCGTGGTACTGGCGGGATATCACTATCGGGGGGGAAACGTCCTCGGGTGGAATTCGCTGAAGGGTTCAGAGATCTCTGTTTGCATCGACGGAAAGGCCAACGAGATCATGCACGTATTGCTGCACGAATTTTGTCACCAGACCGTCCCCGAATACTCCCACTCCAAGAACTTCTGGGACAACCTGGATGTCGTTAAGGACATGGCACAGTCCATGGGTGTCTACGAAAAAATCCAGGAGAGTCGAAAAATCTGTGGGGCCCACGTCACCGACAGGAGAAAATAATTTTAGCAGTTAATGCTAGTATCATGGAAATTCCTGGGATTGGGATTGTCGCCTATTATTTCATGGCTTATTTCATTATTTTGGCCCTTAACCAGGCTATCCATCTCGTGAATCCGTCCTCCCAGAAGGGACCCGCGCGACCCGTGATGGATATTGTGTCCCACACAGCCTTCGTTGCTCTTTATGTCGCATCGTCGGCGGTGTTTGCAATTTTTTATTTTCAGACGTTCGAGGATGAGGCGGTGTTTAATCGAACCATTAAGGTGACGTTCGCGCTTATCGCTCTGTCCGTCATCCCGTTATCACTCAGTGGGGTTGACCTGGAGAAACCCACCGCCGTCAGGTGGGTGGTTCCAGCGGCCGTCATCGGCCTAAGCAAGTTCGTGGTAAATTAAAATTTCATGTGTAATGACATATGCTCGCGAAGGTTGCATCGCATCCCACCCTGGGCCCGGTCGTCTTCATCGGGTTTTTGGTGGCCCTCTTCGACCTGGTTACAAACTGGGTCCTTCGTCTCAAGACGGGGAAGGACGTGTCAGTTTACAGGATTTTAGTGGATACCTCGTTTTTCATATTTTTATCATTATACATTATTACCACCCTGACTGGCGGACACGTGGACGTAATGCTGGTTAGATTGTGGTCCCTCATCATGGCTGGATCAATCATATTTTCTTCCGTGAGTACGGGCACCGATCCCTCAGACAAGGTGGGGCGTTTCACCTCCGCCGCGACTGTGGCGGTCATGCTGGTGATGGGCGTATTCGTCCAATACCTGACGAAATTGAAACAATAAAAAAATTGTGGGATATATAGTATATGAGTGCATTCAAGTCCCTGGCTTTGTGGAATTCCATCATGCTCCCTTCATTCCTTATTTATTATCTTAATCGCACGGAACGAATGACGAAAGACATATTGTGGTCATTCCTCCTCCTCATTCCATTCGTGGGGGTTTTTATGCTGGCCCAGCTGGGAGGATTGACCGACGCGGCGAGGAATCCCGTGCCGGCAGTCAGTACGTTCTTTCTTTTCTATTTTAGCTATTTTATTCAGAAGTCTTCCAGCAAACTTCCCAAACCGGGAACGTTCCTGATGCTGGCGGTCCTCCTCGGGTTCAACACAGCATCCACCCTTTTGTTCACCCCCTACGTGATGCCATATATTTACGGCCCGGAGGCATAAAATTTTAATATTTCCCTGTTTTAATGGAAAGACCGTGGCTTGTACCTGCTTTGTCGATTTACCTTGCACTGGCTCTGTTCGGGGCCTTCGTGTTGTCTGGTGAAGAGAACGCTTTCTGGTATCAGCCTCTGAATGTTCAGTTTATTGTTTTACTCTTCGCGTACGCCGTGGACCAGTGGCCGATATTCGGCTCGAACGCCAACCTGGCAAAGAACCTGCTGGTCATCATCCTCCTCATCACCATACCCCCCCTGACGAGTATGATTATAACCAAGGGAATTCCCACCAACGTGATTGCATTCTGGTCATCCATCACAATACCGATGTACCTTTCCATTGCATTCTCCGCCCGCGGGGACACTGCCGCGTCGGCAGTTGCCATGCTCTCCTCGCCCATTTTTGCGACGTTTACTACGTATTATTTCTATAATCCGTTCTTCCTCGCGAAGACCACCTAAACGTTCTTATTTTTTTCCGGGAAATTTTAAGGTAATTTCACAGAAAAAAAAATATCCTCAAATTATTTTTGCACCGAGGTATAATGAAGCAGTAGTATTAAGATGACTGTCAAGTATGAGAGGAAGACCCTCCACGATCATGTGATAACCCGACCCGGTATGTATATTGGGTCGGTAGATCCGGACGAATCGGAGCGGTGGGTCTTCTCGGGTGAACAGTTTTTTGAGAAGAAGAGGATCACGTACCCCGAGGGAATTCTCAAGATTTTCGACGAGGTCCTCGTCAATGCGGTGGACCAGTACACCATGGATAACAAAAACAACAAAATAGATATCGTCATCGAAAAAAACAAAATAAAAATTGAAAATCTGGGGTGCGTCCCCGTCGTCATGCACGAATCGGGTGTCATCACGCCGGAACTGGTATTCGGCACCCTCCTGACCTCGTCAAATTACGACGATTCGCAGGAGAGGATCACGGGGGGCATGAACGGAATCGGTGCCAAGGCCACCAACATATTTAGCTCAGAATTCACGGTGGAAATTCACGATTCCGAAAACAAAAAACATTACAAACAGACGTGGGAGAACAACATGAAGTGCGTGGGGAAGCCCAAGATCACCAAGTACTCGGGGAAGAAGTCCACCATCTCGGTGGAATTCTCTCCCGATTTCGCGAGATTCAAAATGTCCGACGGGTTGACACCGGACGTGGTGAATCTATTCCGCCGGAGGGCCGTCGACGCCGCCGCCATCGTGCCGAAGTGCAAGATCACCCTGAACCAGACCCCCATTCAGGTGAAATCCCTGAGGGATTACGCAAACTACTTCTTGGGGACCCAGGAGGTCCGGGTGGCGACAGCCTCCCAGGAACGGTGGGACGTGTTGATCGCCCCCTCCTCCTCCCTGGGTGGGGGCTTCCAGCAGGTTTCATTCGTGAATGGAATCAACACCACCAGCGGGGGCACCCACGTCTCCCACGTCGTCAATCAAATCATCGACGAAATAGGGAAGAAGTACAAAATTCCGAAAATCCAAATCAAGAATACGATGTTCGTGATCGTGAATTCGACGCTGGTGAATCCCTCGTTCACCAGCCAGTCCAAGACGGAATTATCATCGAGGGTTGCGGACTTTGGATCCCGGTTCCAGGTGACCCCCGCCCTGATCAAGTCGTGTCTGACCATTCTCAAGGAGGATCTCGAAAGTCAATCGCGCCTCAACGAATTTCGGGAGGCCTCCCGGAGTGACGGGAGGAAGAATACGAAAATCTACGGAATCCCCAACCTGGACGACGCCAACTGGGCGGGAGGGCTGAAGTCCGACCAGACCACGTTGATCCTGACGGAGGGGCTGTCCGCCAAGACCCTCGCCATCTCGGGTCTTTCGGTGGTGGGGAGGGATAAATTCGGCGTGTTCCCCCTCAGGGGGAAACCCCGAAACGTCCGCGATGCCAGCGCCAAGAGTCTCAGCGAAAATGCAGAATTCACCAACCTCAAGAAAATCATCGGGCTTCAGCAGGGAAAGGTCTACCGGGACACCAAGTCCCTCCGCTACGGGAGGATCCTCATCATGGCCGACGCGGATGTGGATGGCCAGCACATCAGGGGGCTGATCCTCAACATGATTTACCATTTCTGGCCCGAGCTGATAAACCTGGGATTCGTGCAATGCATGTTCACCCCGGTGGTCAAGGTGGGGGGGTCCATTGAATTCTACACGATTCAGGATTTTGAGAAGTGGATGGAGAGGAACACCCGGAAGGTGTCGGTGAAGTATTACAAGGGGCTGGGTACCTCCACCTCCCGGGAGGCGAAGGAGTATTTCGAAAAGATCAACAAACTGACAATCATCTTCCAGGACCAGGGGGGAGATTCGGAGACGATGAAGAAGGCCTTCGACAAGGACAAGAAATTCATCGAGGCACGCAAGGAATGGCTCGTCAATTTCTCCAAGAATCCCACCCAGTCCCTGGAATACGGAAAGATTAGGAGCGTGAACCTCACCGATTTCATCGACCGCGAAATGATCCAGTTCAGCGCCGCCGACATCAGGAGGAGCATTCCCGACATTCGTGACGGACTGAAACCCTCACAGAGAAAAATCATTTTCGCGTGCATGAAGAAAAATCTTCGGAATGAGATCAAGGTGAGTCAGCTGAGCGGTTACGTCTCGGAGCAGACGTGCTACCACCACGGGGAGGTTTCCCTCCAGGAGGCGATCGTTGGCATGGCACAGGATTACATGGGATCAAACAACATAAATCTGTTGATTCCGGGGGGTCAGTTCGGGTCCAGGCTTCTCAACGGAAAGGACCACGCCTCCGCCAGGTACATTTTTACGTGCCTCAATCCCCAGACCTCCCGGATATTTGATCCCCGCGACGATCCCTGTCTGAAATACCTCGACGACGACGGTGTCAAGATCGAACCGGAGTGCTATTACCCCACCCTCCCCATGGTGCTGGTGAACGGGGCGGAGGGCATCGCTACAGGGTTCTCCACGTCGGTTCCTCCCCACAATCCGGTGGACATCGTTGACAACATCAAGCGTTTCCTGAAAGGAAAACCGATGAAGCCCATGCGACCCTGGGTGAGGGGGTTCGGTGGTACCACCCAGCAGTCTGACGAGAATACCTATATTTTCAAGGGTGTTTACACGTATGACGATCGCCTCAGGAGCATTACGATTTCAGAGTTGCCACCCGGTTGTGCGACCACCTCGTTCAAGGAGAGGCTGGACACCCTGGTGGAAAAGTCGATCATAAAGGACTACGTGAATCAGTCGACCGACGTCGCCGTCGACTTCTCGATCAGGGGTTACACCGGCCACGACCCGGAGAAGGATTTCCTCCTTTCCCGGTCGGTGAAGACCTCCAACATGCACCTGGTGGGGCGTGACGGCATCAAGTTGTTTGACAGTACCCTAGACATTTTACGGGAATACTGCGAGGAGCGACTGAAATTCTATTCCGTTCGAAAGGCAAGCCTGGTGACTCGGATGGAGGGGGAACTGAAGGCCCTCACCATGAAGATGAAATTCATAGAGGGCATCGTCAACGGGAGTCTCGTGGTGTTTCGACGCAAAAAGACTGACGTTGATGAGGAGTTGATTGCCAGGGGTTTCACCAACCTGGACACCCTGTGGAAGATTCCGACCTACTCATACACGGAGGAGAGGGTCGCGGAGCTTCTGGCCGAGTGCAAAAAATTGAATGAGTCCCTGAACGAGTTACAGACTATGGGTGCAGGTGATCTGTGGACCCAGGATCTCAGCCACTGGACTTAATGATTCCGAGTTTAACGAGATTCCGGTGGAGCCCTCCCCCCACCTTGATGAATTTGCCGGTCGTGGGATCCTTCACCATTCCGGCGGGAACCACCCGGTTATTCTTGACCATCCCCAGCAGGACAAGTTTTTTGTAGGTGGATGATGACTTCGAGATATATCGACCCGTCAGGGGATTTTTGATAAGCTTGGTGCGGGACTTGGCGCGGGGCTTGGCGCGGGGTCTGGTCGGAGACTTGGCGCGGGGCTTGATCGGAGACTTGGTCGGGGATTTACGGGGATTAATTGGGACCAAGCGACCCTCCCGGTTGACGAACGTCAGACCAACATTATTTAAATCCGTAATATCTGGTATTTTTTTTACTTTAACTGAATAATTTAGTGCTTTCTTGTAGGAGATTTTCTTGGCACGTACAAACTCTTCGTAAAAGGCGTCGCCCCTCTCCGGCTTACGCAACAATTGCGCCTCCCGCCACGGTACCTTTTCATTGTTTTTAAATTCGGTGGTGTGCTGGTTAAGGTAACCAAAAGCTATGTTAGCGCGAACTTCTTGCATTTGCCACGCCGCCGCGAGTCCCCTATAGTACCAATCCTTCAAAGTCCTCCTGGTGCGTGGATCGATCTTGATACTCGCTCCATAATCGAATATACGTATACACCGAACCACACCATTCCTTATGAAAGCTCCAACATTATTGGAACTGAGGTCTCCGTGAAGAATTCCCGCGTCGTGCATTTGTGTGACGGTAGTGCGAATCATTTTTTCAACCCTCTGGTCATACATATCATTCACCTTTATATCTCTCAGTGTGCAAGTGAGACGTTCCATGACCATGTAGCCCACCATGTTTCTTGAATCTTTCGTCGATTTGTCTCGGAACATGGTTGGATTTGCGTATATAATTTTGGGACCGAAACCCTTCAGGCCTGCGTAGATGGAAATATTTACTTCCTTCATATTCATCTCGCTGTAATGCTTGAAAAATTTGATGACGTATCGGCCATCTCTCCCCCATTCATACACGGCCCCATAGGTGCCTCCCCCAATATATTTCCCTACGTGGTCTTTCATCTTATTTTCTGTGACCTTGTGGAATAGTCTTAACACCTTCGTCCACGACATATATAATACCTGATAGTAAAAAAAAATCAGGTGCGTTATATTTCTTTATTATTTATATCTTCAAATTACAAAATGAAGTTCTCCAAGAAGATTGTTGTCGATGAAAACGGTGTAAAGCGTATCGCCGCCAAATTGTCGGATCCCATTATTATCAGGAATATCAAGGTCGTGGAGGTCGGCGATGTCGACATCCACTTCGACGTCAGCAAGGCGGAATGTGGGAGTCTCTCCAGGGTGGACGACCTCATCGTGGACAAGGCGAAGCGTTCGAAGATGGCCTGGTTTGGGAAGGAGCTAAACGACCTCACAATTCAGTCGGCCTACAGGCCGTCGGTCCAGTCGGGAATCCTCCGGGTCAGGAAGACCGCCGATTCTCGATCATTCGACGAAGATAATCAGGAAATCGAGGCATTCCCGGAAGTGGGTTCCACCACGTCGATCGCGGTGGACCTCACCGCCATCGAGCTCCTGAAGAGTTCCATCGAGTCCATCTACGATCTCGTCCAGATTCGCAGGGTTAGGACGAGGGCATCCAAGAGGGTGGTGCCGACATCGCTGTTCGAAAATGACGAGGAAGTCTCGAGTGGGGGGGAGGACGAGTTCGAGGATTGATATATTTTTTTTCATAACTTAATTATAAAGTGATGCGAAATACCCCCAAGAACATGAAGATTTTTCTGGCAGTCGTGGCCTTGGCGGTGGCTGCAGTTATCGGGTGGGTATTCTACTCGAGATCCAGGTATGAGGCCATCGGTGACCAAATCCGGGGATCCCCCATCGAGAACTCAGGGATGGCTGCCGCGCCAGACATGGGATTCCCTGGCAATGGTGTGAGCTCTAGCCTCCTACCCAGCCTCGCCCCCGCCCCCGCGGAGGACAGCGGCATGCTTCTGCCTACCGACATTCTCAAGGGACAGAGCTTTCTCGATACTCGGCAACAGATTGGGTACCCCGAGTCGATTTCAGGCTCGCTGAGGAACTCCAACCAGAGCATCCGTCAGGAGCCCATCAACCCCCGCAAGCCCGTGAGCATCTTCAATACATCCACGATCGTGGCCGACACCGGGCGCCGCGGAATGGAATTCCCCTCCGCCTATTAGTTTTTATTGAATAACGACATTAAAATTCGCTTAATCGCGTAATTTTTGTGTTAATTTATTATTACTTGAATATATTACAAAATGTCCTTAAATGAAGAGTTCAAACAACGTTTGGAGGAGTGGTTAAACCTAAAGAACCAACTTAAGGAGATCGGTTCCGACACCCGGGTCCTGCGAAACAGGGAGAAGGATTTACGCAACTACATCAAGCAGGCAATGTCCGCCGGTCAGATCGACGCGGTCAAGTCAGAGAAGCATTCGGTGGTGGTTAGTCACAACGTCAAGTCGGCGAAGGCCTCAGAATCGGTGAAATCCCTGAAGGAACGCATCCGCGATTTCTTTGAAAATAGTGGTCAGAAGAATATATACGACCTCCTCCTGGTTTATCTTGACGAGACTCGACCAGACCGCGAGGTCGACTCCATCAGGGTGAATAAAAGTTAAAGACATGGTACCACGTGAAATATAGGGATCAGTATGGAATATATCGAGGTGGATTACGAATACGACGAGGAACTGGGATCGGATAACGAGGGCGAATACGCCGAACTGTACGACGGGGGGCTGGAGGACTTCTTCACCCAGCATGGCGATTCAGTATTGACGACATTCGATGAGATACAGGAATACGTGGAATCCCGTGGAATACCCTCCAGACGGTTCACGTCCTCCCGACTGTTGGAATTTATTTATAACACTGAGGAAACATCCCCATACTCCCCCACGGACCCTCCCCTGACCCAGGATGAAATGAACATTTTTAAGATCATCGATCACTATTTTCCCGGCGTGTCGCGCCAGAACTTTAAAAAATTTTGGAATGAAATATAAATATGTTGTACATCTATAATGATTGTACCAGACATTTCATCCGCGAAAGTGCTCGTCCCGGGCCTGCTCGCAGCTTTCCTCCTGCACGTGCCGGGCGTGTCGACAGAATTAATCATTCCCGTATACGGGATTCTTCTCATGTTCACCTTCCTCGTCCTGGGAAATCAATTCAATCGCGTCGAAATAATAACGAACACACTACTGATATCGAGCATATACCTGAAACGCCCGAACAGCACAAACGCAATTTTAATCTATTCAATTTTACACTCCCTGTCCATCGCGTTATTGAGAGTGTTTTTTCCTATTTCCTTTTCGTAAGGAATATGCCGAGCGCGGTGGTATTCGGTCCGGGGGTGATGGGATTCTACAGTCTGTCGGGCGCCTGCGACGCCCTGTACGACCGGGGGGTGGCGCAGCACATCGATAGGGTCAGTGGCTCGTCTGCCGGGTCCATAGCCGCCTTTCTCTTTGCGGCGATGTCAGTGAAGCCATCCATAAAGAATGTCATCTTCGAAGACCTGACGGAGTATACAAAATTCAATATAGTGGATCTCACCACCTCGTGGGGGGGTATAGTACACTGGAAGAAATTTCTAACTCTGGTGATGAAGAAAATGGGGTTTAATCCCTCCATGACCATGAAAGAGTTCTACAACATGACGAAAATCGACCTGCACATATCGGCCTTCAATCTCCACCGGGCCAGGACCATATACTTCAGTCACCTGACGCACCCGGATTTGAGTATCGTAGATGCCATGGCGGCCTCGTCGGCGGTGCCCTTTGTGTTCGCCCCCGTGACAATCGATGGGGAGCTCTATGTCGACGCGGCCGCACTGGAGAAGTACCCCCTCTCCCCATTTTTGGGCATGAGACCCGAGGACGTTCTCATCGTGGCCCTGGGAGATAATCTGATTAGACCCAGCGACGAGGGTATTACCAACTTCGTCGAGTTTTCCCACCGCGTATTCACGACGTTTTCCTCGTCGTTGCTGAATACGGAAACTTACGATAATTTCCCTAATAAAGTAATCATAGACACCGACATAAATCTAGGCAACCTCTCCATGACGAGGGACGAAAAAATCGCCCTATATGTTCTGGGATTCGAACAAATTTGTTCGAAATTCGAAAAAAACTAATTGTTACTATGAAATATATTTTGTTTTATAATAACATGACAGGGGCGGAGGACAGGAGTCCGGTTGTTCCGGTGTCACCCATGGAATCCGGTGGTTCGACTCATGCCTTTCCAATCATTCCCGAAAAGTCCGAACCGAAAACAGCAAGGGAGGTGGTAGGGAGAAAAAGGATGCGAGAACAGATGGCCTCCCTCAAAACAATGCGGAGGAGCGCTCGGATCGAACAACGCGAGAGGACGACGGGAACAGGAAACCCCACGCCCGATCCTGTCAGGCCCAAATCACTGAAAAGGCGGCGGAGCGCTCGTGAGCAGACGAAGAGAAAGGGAAACCCCACGCCCACCCCCGTCAAGTCCGAATCGACGATAAGGCGGCGGAGCGCTCGCGAGCAGACGAAGAGAAAGGGAAACCCCACACCCACCCCCGTCAAGTCCGAATCGACGATAAGGCGGAGGAGCGCTCGGATAGATCAGATTAAGCAGACGAAGTACAAGACTGCTGAAAATGCTGTTTTGAAAGATATAACCGATAAAACGGAGAAAGCGGTCAGGCGGAAGAGTGTTCGGGTGATCGCATTACCGACTAGACGTAAAAGAGCCACCCAAACTAAAATTAAAAGAAACATAAGCAAGAAGAGAGAATATTTGAATATTTTAGAAAAAATAAACGAAGAATCGAAAACTACCAAAAAATATTTCGGAACAATACCGAAGGATGGAGTGTCCGTTAGAGTTTACAATATGTTGTACTCCATATACTATTCTACTCAGGCTAGTGCATTTTCACGAATTAAATATCCAAAAAATAAAGGTTTACTACATGAACGCCTGAAGATAGAGTTTGGTTTAATCGCTAGACATATGAGATCGAAATTTAAGTTCGATGACATTAATTCACCCCTTACCCTTAATATAAGTTTAAAAGGAGAAAATAAGTTAAATTTTTATCTCTTAATGTGGTTAGACATGCGTCACGATGGCACGATCAGCATGACATTTGAGGAATTTTTGAAAAGTGACATCGTGAAAAAATTTGCCGGGACTGATGAAGTAAATAATATTGACGTCGTCCCCAATAGCCTTAATAATAGCAAAATCCCAATATTCCCCACCGAACCAACGAACCTCATGAAAAAAATGATCATTCACGATATCATTGATGAAAAGTGTCTCAAACCCAGGAGCAATTTCGAGCTAAAGTTAAAAGATAATCTCGTCGATATTTTCGGTATACAAAACCCCATGACGATCCCACCTGGTATGAAATTACAGGACTATGCAAAAAATCCATCACAAGACCCTATCTATATCTCAATAGATAGTGATTCTAAAGACGCTGCCATTTCATCTCTCATTCAAAAATCGACGATTAAGGATAAGGGAGGGGATGGGTACTATTTGAAATCTTTAATTACACTGGCTAATCGTGTTGACCCAGGTAATCTCATGCCCCAGGGGGGGCTGAGGAAAGAGGTCAGCACCCTCCGGGAAGTCAAACCAAAGTCTAGGCAAATGTACAACCTCAACGACTGTAAATTTAAAATCGGAAACACCAGTCTCGATTTATATTCATGTGAGTTGGGGAAGTTTCATCAGTATTTAAATAAGAAGTATACGAAGCCTGGTGAGACAAGAAAGGGTGCTGAAAAGGGCGGAACCACCGAGAAACTTTCCAAGTTCCTGGGCGATTTAATGCAGATTTTAACCGTTATCAGTAAACCCACCGAGATCGACGGAAGACGTACTACCGTACTGGGGACTACGGATGGTGTTATGTGCGGGATTTATTGTTTCCTCTCCTTTACTGTCTTGAAGAGAGAACCCACACTACTCATTGACCGCTGTTATGCACAGATTCCTAATTTGCAATTGTTTGGTGTTTCAGATAAATTGCTATACGTAGGGAGGAAGGGGGCGGAATCACATATTACCACCCACGGGAACGGGTCCACCCGGAGAGGGAGCGCCGGAAGTATTGCACAAACTTTCCAGAGTAAACTGGACACTGTACATGAGGATAGCAGGAATCACGAATTTCGTGAAATATTCAAAACAATTATGAAATTACCGAATAATAAAAAATCTGCAGTCGAGAAAAATTTAGCGGTTTTACTTAAATCTCATGGAATTTCATGAAATTATAATATTTTACAGGTCGATTTGCGTATCGAGGTGTAAAATAGTACTAACGGTAGGTCACGAGGATGATACTCAAAATGTAAACCATGAGAATCACGGCTAGTTCGTTGTCCACGACATCTAGCCAGAAGCCTTTTCCGGAGATATCCCGGGGAACGTACCTCTCTGGCTCTGGCTTCTCGTATCTCTCAAATGTGGCAAAATTGCCGACTTCCTCTACCCCCTCATCCAGGAGTTTCATATATTCTATGGTGGGAAAATTTTAAATTGTTAACACGTTGATCGCCTCCTTCTTGGATCGGCGGGGTTTGCGTTTGGGAGTCACGGAAATTTCTTTGGAGTTCATGGACTCAGTCTCGCTCACGATGTCGGATACTGATAGGTTGTCATCCTCCACTTCCTGTATGGGCTCGACCACACCGTCCCTGGTTCTCGAGGATACTGTGCTGGGACGATCGCCGTTGGACGACAAGAAGTTGGCCATTAGATTTTCGATCCCCCCCGTGGAGGGCCCCGACATCTCGGAGGCACCCTCCCTGGCGGAAGACCTGTTGGCAGGGGGTCGAGACATGTCGATGGATTTAAGCATCGTCTTTGTCAGGTGGAACTGGGCTGCACTCCCACCAAGCATGAGTATCAGTTTGAGTTCTGGTGCGAGCTTGGCGCTGGTTCGATATTTGACGACCAGATCTTCCAGGACGGCCTCGTAGTCGTCGATATTCTCCATGGTGTTGTCACCAAACCCCTCAAGATCGATGTCCAGTGGGTTGAAACTGGTGTTCAAGAATTCGAGACCGCTGACGGCCGTCACCAGCATCTTCTTCGCGAAACGGGTCCCCTGATCTATCTCCATGCCGTAGGTGATCCTCTGGTATTCTGCTCGGATGTCTGTTATGTCGGAGTAAATGTTGAGGGTTTTTACTGTGTGTCCCTTCGACTGGAGGCGTTGCAGTTTGTTGAGAAGATCCAACTTCTCATCGTCGATTGTCTTATAACCCATGGACGGTAACATTTCCACCGCCGGTGTTTCCACCTCGGGCCCGGGGCCCTCATCGTCCGACATGTCAGAGTTGGACTCCTCCGGGTCCGCGTCGGAATCACTGTTGGGGACCTCGCCCCTGTTTGACATTCCCAGGAAACTTGAGGGATCGACGTCCTCCTCTGCCTCGAACCTGGCCTTGGCCTTCTCGATTTTCTTCATGGTCTTGTTCCTACGCTTGAGGTTCCTCTGTTGTACTTTCTTTCCGGCATCAAACACCACACCCCCCTCGTTATCTGATTCACCGAGGGCCATCATGATCCCGTCGTCCTCGTTGGTAAATTCTATTTCCAGATCTGACATTTTCTCCGTATACATAATAGGGAGATTTCTTTAATTGATATTTCACGCACCCACGGAAATAAAAAAAAATTCTAATTGTATACTAAATGAAATACCTGCCCCTCATTGTTGCCCTCATCGTACTGGTCGGCTTAACTATATACAATCGATCGATGTACGAACTGGCCCCGCTGGAGGTCGAGGGTACGACCGACCCCTCCGGACTGTGGACCCTGAAGCACGACCTGAACTGCACAGGAGGGGTGGGCGAGGACAACAACGGAATGTACTCCTCCAACCGGGCTCCGGGGGGATTTTGCAATACGGGCGCCTTCGTCCGGGATACCCAGATGTACTCCATCAAGGATGGAATCGGTGGGAGCCTCCTGACGAAGTAAGTTAAAGGGTGGGGTGCATTTATAATATAACCATGGAGAGCATCCTCAATGACATGATGCTCAAGCTAGACAATCTTGAAAAGGAGGTGAAGAATATTCACAAGTTCGTGAAGAAGATCGAGAGGGACTCACAGGATCCGACCGGGTCCAAGAAGGCCGAACGCAAGAAGAACTCCGTCTACCACAGGGAGTGTAAGATCTCCAGGGAATTTGCCGAATTTGCGGGACTTCCCCCGGATCACGTCACTACTCGCAAGGAGGGTCTCGCGATCGCGAACGCCTACGTGAAGAACAACAACCTATCGACCGGTACGAACATCGCCGCCGACGATAGGCTCGCTGCCCTCCTATCACCCAGCAAGAACGGGAACAAATTGACGTTTCTCACCATGAATTCCCGATTGAAGCATCATTTCCTGATGGAGTAAAAAAATGCACCGAGGATTAATCGTGTAGTATAATAAAATGTCCTTTACTCAGGAGGAACTCGAAAAATTTCTTGGCTTTCGCGTAAATTCGTTTGAGATTTACGCAAAAGCTTTCACACACAAGTCCAGGTCGCTGGAGGTGAATCAAAACGTCAGCGAGTCCTACGAAAATCTAGAATTCCTGGGTGATGCGGCCCTCGAGCTGATTGTCGTTAAATATGTCTATGACACTTTCGGGAACAAGAAGAGGGAGGGATCCCTGACGCAGATGAAAGCTCGAATCGTTCAGGGCAAGACACTCTCCTCCATCGCGATGAAAATAGGAATTCCCAAGTACATCCTGATGGACGAGAAGGGCTACGAGAAACAGTGGAATTACAATCCCTCCATCATGGAGGATGTCATGGAGGCCCTCCTGGGCGCGATTTACCTCGACAGGGGTCTGATCACCGCCAGGGACTGGTTCCTGGGATTACTCCTCAACCCAGACATATTTGACATGAGAACCATATTCCACAATACAAACTACAAGGACGTCCTGATGAGGGCACTGCAGGCTCGGGGGTGGGCCTTGCCCGAATATCGTCAGGTGGAGCACAACGAATCGAGACAATTCAGGGTCGCTGTTTTCGTCCAGGGTAATCAGCTGGGGATTGGGAGGGGATCCACGAAGAAGGCGGCCGAACAGGAGGGAGCCTACTGGGCGATACGTCGGCTCGAGAAGATGGAAAATGTTGAACTTCTTCAGCGCAAAAACAATCACCAGTTAAAGATAGCGGGCACATCTAATTAGAGGAGGATGCATCCGGTCGTGAAGAAACTGTTGGGTGAACCCATAATTGAACAAAGAACGGAGGCGTGGTTCGCCCTCAGGAAGGACGTCTTGTCCGCCTCGAATGTCGGCCAGGCCCTGGGGGTGAATAAGTACTCCACTGCCGACACCCTGGTGGCTAAATACTGCGGATTCAAGGAGGAGTTTTCTGAATTCGGAAAGAGGGCGGTGGCCCACGGAAATAAATATGAAAGAGAAATATTGGAGTTGCACCAGGAACTCCTGGGGGAGAAAGTGTATGAATTCGGCCTGAAGAGACACGACATCCACGAATGGCTGGGGGGGTCACCCGACGGCATCAGCGAGAGCGGCATCCTCTGTGAATACAAGGCACCAATCTCCCGCAAACTGGAGCACGGTAAGGTGCCAGAACACTACATGTGCCAGGTGCAGATGTTGCTCGAGGTATTTGACCTGGAAAAGGCCGAGTACCTGGAATATCGTCCCAAGGAGTTGACGTTCCCCGACCCCCCAGAATTGAATAGGGTCTTCATTACCAGGGATCGGGATTGGTTTGCTAAATCTTTCCCAGTTCTGAGGGCCTTCTGGGATAAGGTTCTGGACTATAGGACGCGCGGAGATGAATGGAAGCAACTTCTGCCGCCGGCCCTCCGTCGCCAGGTGGGAGAAACGTTCAACGTTGCAGAACGCCTCCAGGATATTCGACGTATCCTGGACGAAATTGAAAAACACCTGTCTGGGACAACCACCCCCCCTCCCGCCCCCGCCCCCGCCGCCGATCCCCCGGCCCGTGTGAAGGTGGACTCGAGGATTGATGCAACCCTGGGAGGGGCTGATCCAACCCTCAGAGCATTGCAACTTCCGGATACGTCATGAGGGCCAGGGTGGCGACGAGAATGATGGCAGACGGAATAAACACGGGGTTGGCCATTCCCTCACCCATGTTTTCGAAGGGGAGGATGGACTGGTTTTGATCGCCCACCCAGTGGGACTCCTTCATTTTCATGTAGTCGTCGGCAATCATCTTGGCGTTCGGCCTTTTCCTCTCTGGATCGATCGGGTCCTTGAGGCGCCGCGGGGCGCGGTCCCTGACATACCTCTTGTCCAGGGAACAGGCCACTATTAGTTTGAATATACATTCGCCAGAACTGGTGGGATAGCGTTCAAAATTTTCAGTCGAGGTGTCATAATAAAACAACTCGACGTGGAAATCTTCAATTATATCAATTAGGACCGTTTGAAATACTGTGTCGCGGGTCGTCTTGATATTTAAATATTCCGGAGGGTTGTCGTAATCCTCTAGGAATATCTGTCCGAACCACGGACCCCCCACGGACGCCGACAGGGAATCCGTGATTTCACCAAATCGCGATGATCTTAACTTGACGTAGAGGATGTGGGGGCGGGTGGAAAAGAGACCAATGTGGGAGGGGTGGGCTGGATTCGGAATCGTGGCACCCGACATAGATATTTTCTCAATCTTGTAGAGGGATCGTGATAGTTCCAGCCGGTAGGAATTCGAATCTGGATAGAGGGAGCGATCCCGGGTCGTGGAGTCCAGCGTGATGATGTGGTCAAACACCCCGGCGAGGCCGGAATCGGGACCGGTCGGTCGCAGATCCAGAGGCTTCTCCTCCGCCTTCTCCACCGGCTCCACGTCCTTCACCTTCCTCGCTGCTTCCTGGGCCGGCACCTTCTCCATGGTTCCTACCCTATGATTCGATTATAATTTCTGGAAATGTTGTGTTGTTTATGGAATTTTTAATGAGCATCAGCTGGAAGCTGGGGGGGTCCCACTCGTCCCAGTAATCGTAGGCCTGGTGGATCAACTCCATGAGGTCGTCGTCGCCCCGAAACAGGGAAAACTTATCGCTATCGAATGCGTCCTGGCGGGGAACGGTGTAGGTGGAGAGGTGGCTCAACATCATTTCCAGGGGGATCTCCGTGCTACGGGCGACGTACTTCAGGGCCAGCTCCACGTCGTTGTCGGTGATTGCATTGCGGTTACAGCGCGCCACGTAATATTGTGAAACTATTCCCACCGTCTCCATGAACGGCTTCATGGCCCGCGTTATCTCTGCCCTGACCTGTTCCTCGCAGTTCATTATAATTTAAACCGGAAAAAAAATTCACACCAAGTACCAAGGACATGAAGGGAGTTCATGGCGATACCGGCCTGGCGTCCAAGATGGGCCTCGCTGCGGTGGGTCTACAGGATACGTACATCGCGGGAAATAAACACCCGACGATGCCAGAATTTACTCAATTTACAGAATCCATACCATACTATACTTCCACCAACGTGTATGCCAAGGGGGCCCGCTTCTGGTCGGGGTCCATCAAGTATACCCTGGAACCCATGGGGATGGGGGATCTCCTGACGTCCATGGTTTTCTCCTGTAGGGTGCCATTCAGTCCCTATCCGGTCTTTAGGGATATGGGAAATCGCATTTTCGATAAAATGATACTGTCGGTCATGGGTCGGGAGATTCAATCGGTTTCAGGAGAATATAGTTCTATCTACAATCATAGGAGATCGACCGACTACCAGAAGGCTAACATAACCGGCGAGATGACGAATTTGGGGGTCCACATCGATGAAAGCCCGGGACTCGTGAAACAGAATCTCATATCCTGTCCCGTGCCCTTTTTCTTTAACCCGTACAAGAGCGGCATACCCTTTCCCCTCTGCGCCCTGGGAAATAATAAAATAGACATCGATTTCAATCTTAGGGACGTTTCGGAACTGTATTCCGTGAAACCCCTCACCCCCTCCGACGACACGGGGAGGGACTATGGCTACGAGGACCTCGAATTCTTGGAATTCGATAATTACTTCGACCACGTGGTCATCCAGGAACAAGATAAAGTATTCGCATATCGATCGTCGTGGAACCTGGCGAGGAGTATACGCATCTATGGATCCCTGATCCTGTGTGAGACACATTTTGGAATTGGAAAAAATTATTACGAACTCCTCAAGAGTAACCACCGCGTGAAACCAAACTACAGCCAGAAGTACATGACGACAACGCTATTCGTGAATAACTACAAAAAAAATGAGAAGGGATTCAACAGTGACTCCAACCTGGGGGTGTCGAGCATCGCTCAGCAGTATTTCGGGTTTAGCAACGAGGACCGGTCTAAGATCTACACCGAGGACGACACATATACGACGGGGTGGGTCAGTATTTACAGCACGGCCAGGGTGTCCGTAGGGGTCCCCGCCGCCATTCTCAAGCAGAATGAGGACACCGACAGCGCTGGAATGTGTAAGCTGGTCGAAATCGACCTGAAGAATGTGAAGTTGACCATGGGAATGGCAAATGTCACCGGAGATGAAAAGATGTACCTCCGATCCATTCCCTACTCGTTTTGCACCGACAACGTGGTGGCCGACAAACTCGAAATCGACCTGAATAAGGTATCACATTCTTATTTCTTGAATTCGACCCTCAGCGTGAAGAGCCTCTACTGGTACTTCAGTGCCATCCCCACAGAGGGAGATGTCCAGACCAAGAAGATCAACAATATCATGATGGGGGCCAAGGTATTCATGAACACCGGAACACAGAGGCTGGACACGATGCACAAGGACTTCTTTTCGTATTACATGGCCGCGGTGGAGATGGGCAACAACCTGGGACAGGTATTTAGCTATTCGTTCGTGCAAGACTCCGTCGGAACCGACTTCAGGGGAAAGCTATTCAAGCCCCCCAGGAAGGACAGTTCCGCCATCATTTTTAGCACCCAGCAGACACCCGAGGGATCCAAGAGGTGGTCCCTGTACGTGGGGAGGCTGGTAGACGACGCACACTTTCTTCAGAGTGTTTATGAAAACACCGTACTCGACGTCAATCTGACCAACTTCAGGACCAATCACATCCTGGGGACCCTGAGGATTCCCTACGTCGCCCCGTACGTCGACCCCTTCACCGGGGCGGTCACCCCGAGGAGCTCTCTGGGCATCGGTAAAACCTATTCTGGCCCACCCCTGAACGATGGAAATGTTTACTATACCACGGAGTGGACAACCCTCTACAACGGCCAGTGGAAGGTGTCCCTCCCCTCCACGTCATCGTCGATGGGCATAGACGATAGCGGGGTGGCAGACATATCCATCCAGGATCAGGCAGGGGCCGCCCAGCCAGACACCCAGGGGTATGTAAAGATCGGATCCGCCGCGCGGGTCTCGGTGAATACACCGGTCGAGATCAATTTGGAAGCGTTGCTGAATATCATATATCTGGCTCCCAAGGTTATCACGCTGAGTAATGGAAAACTAGATCTCCTAGAGTGAGGTGAAGGGGTTGGACCACAATTTTGTAAGCATCCCGTTCTCGATTCTCAAGACGTTTATGCTTATGGCGTAGATGGTCCCCACCGCGACGGAACCCGTCAGCTGGTAGGAATAGGGGAATTCCAGATCCACCAGGATGTTGGTGGTGGACTGACTGAAGGATACGTATGATGTGGGCGTCTTGTCGTGTGGCTTGGGACAGAAATTAATCGCGTAATAAACTGAATTGATATCTAGCCGGGGCCCCCCGTCGTAACCACTGTGGAATTGACTCGTCCTCATGAAGTCCTTCGTACAACTGCGACTCGTGGCCAACTCGTTGTTACCGATGACGACCGAAATATTCTTTACGAAATCCCTCTGCAGGGAGGACGGGTACGACTTTCGGGTGAAGTTGAAGGGATCTGACACCACCCGACCCGAATCTTGGTATTCGAATACCAACCCCTTGACGGGGTTTATAATATTCACATCCTTCACCGTGACGACTCCCCCGCCCTGGGTCGTGTGCTGGACGACTTGAACTTCATCCATCACGTAGTCCAGTCGCTTACTCATGAATTCCTTTCGCACAGCCAGGGGCACGTATCCGTACTCGATCCTGAGGCGGGTCGTCAGTTCGTCCACCTCCGTCTGGGGGTCCACGATGTATCGGGACTTGCTGTTGAACTTAACCCTGATCTTCACCTCCTGAAGCCCCAGGGCACACAGGGGCAGGGCCAGCTTGTCCTCGCCGAAGAAGTAGAACGTCAGGGGTATGTTGAGAGTGTAGGGACGGGGGTACTTTTCCACGTCCTGGAAATCCAGTCCGCCGAGGAGGTAATTCATCCCATTACTTGTACTGTCGAATGCACCATTACGCCCCTCCGATGTAATCATCTTCATGTACAAGGTTTTGTGGGTTTCCCGCTGGACGATGGTGTCCCCCACCAGGAGGTCGACGTAGTCGATCAGGAGGTGGCCCTGGTTAAAGGAGGCACTTTCCTCCGGGGTGTAATCCACCTGCAAATAGATGCGGTGCACGAAATCGCCGTGGCGATCCAGCAGGAATTCGTATGTCTCCCCCGTCAATACTTTCTTATTATCAGAATAAAAAATCTGAGTCAGGTGGGGACTGTATCGTTCAAATTTGGCTTTGAAGGGGGTCGATCGCGACATCACGTCTGATATACGCGTCCATAATTTATTCCAGATATTTTCCCCGCGGTGGCGCGTCGAAAAAATTTTCTAGACCCACACTGTGAGTTCAAGCCCGGGTAGCCTCATTCTGAGTGGATTGCCAGGGTAAATTCACACAATTTTCAAACATTTTGAGTTTCTACAACGTGGAATACACACGTTGTATAAACTCTCCCGATCGGACTCGAACCGATAACCTCTCGATTACTACTTCGTAATAACAGTCGAACTATCTGCCAATTGATATACAGGAGAAACAAATTGAATCAATAGATCCCATGATATACGCCACCAGATTATTTTTCCATATTTTACGCACCCCCGAGAAAATCCACCGAGGAATAAAGTACCAGGGTAGTTTATACAGATGAGGGTTGTGGCCAGTTCATCCGTGTTCACCCCCGAAAATTGTGTGAGTGCCGTGTCGATCGGGATCAGTGTGTACCAGGCTTACGAGGCCAGGAGGACTATGAAAATTCTTAAACGAATCCACAGGATCGGGTATCGTACCGAACTCACCAGGCGGACACACGCCCTGAGGATTCGCAAACCCGGGGATAAAAATTAGAGGGAGGCTGTCCTGACCCCCCTCACCCGCCTTGCACGCCGCTCCCTCCTCTTTTTATGTTTATCCATGTAATTCTTCATACGCCTGGACAATGTCTTGGTGGAACTGTAGAGAGACTTGAATATGCCGACCAGGATTTTTTTCGTCATGGGTGTACCCCTCTTGATCATGTCCTTCAGCTTGATAAGGATTTCGTCGATTTGTGCCTTGGATACGCTTCCGTTGGCCATGATGGCCACCATCGTTAATACAAATGCGAAGGGACCCAGAAAATTGGCGGTCCTGCTCATGCCCTTGCTTAGGCCTTTTACGGTTTTCGATGCATCATTTGAAATCGAGTCAATTACACTTATGGACTTCTTGCTCAGGCCGGTCAGGAGGGATACCGCTTGCATGGGGAGATTCGTTACCTGACGGATCGAATTGGCTGCGACGGCGCGAGATGTTTCCCTGTTCTTCATTTGCTTGTGCTGAGTTTGCTGCTTCATGAGATTAATCGCCACCTTGTTAGAATTCTTGTTCACCGCCAGCGCGAGTTGCTGCAATTCAGTCATTCGATACTTGTGCATGGTATTCAACAGCAACGATTCGTACTCAAATCGCTGCTGGAGATCCCGGGTGGAGAACTTCCTGTTGAAGTCAATTTCCATTACCTGGAGGGCAAAGGCCTTCTGCTGCTGGCGAATGGCGATCATCAGGGAGGGAGCCGTGACCGCGGCTATCGTTGCAAGGAGAAGTGCAATTAATACAGATTGCCTCCTTGCCCCCCTCACCGACCGTCTACCGAAACGCACCACGGCGGAGCGAGAGGGACCGGAACTCGACGCCCTCGACCCGGCGCTCGATTGATTCCGTGTCGAGCGTCTCGTTTGACTCCGCGTCCTCGGAGGGCTCCTCGGAGGGGAAGGGGTATAATTAGAACTACTGTTATTACTACCATAATTCAAATTCGAGAATTTTGGCATTGTCTTATACACTTGAGGAAGAAAATTAATTTTTCTTACTATTTTTTTTACCATCCCAGAATAAGGAATGTCTCTTTATCTTGGAATGGGGACGGTAGCTAGCCCCAACCACCACCTGGAGGCGTCGGGGCCCGTGTTCTTCGAGTCCGTTGAGAATTCCGCCTCGTCCACCGTGGTGCCGCTGGAAGTTCACTCCGACTACTCGACCGTGGTGGGATCCTCTTATCTATCGAGGCAACTCAGGTTTCGAATTACGACCGCGGGGGGTACCATTTTGAGCGCCGATCAGGGGATAGATCAAACCGGAACCTTTTTCTACGTGTCGGCACCGAATTCATCCACGTCGTCTGCGAATCACGACTCGACGTCATTCACTATAAATGCTAATAAGAACGTGGGGATGGGTACGTCGGATGCGAAATCTCGACTGGAAATCAAAGATAACGATGTCATGACCGTGGGAAATCCCTCGGTCACCGACGATAGGCAGTGGGCCATCAAGACGAATGCCAACACGGCGGGGGATTTCAACCTGGTGTGTGGAACCGACTCCGCGTTGACCGCCGTTAGCATCACCTCCCTCAACAAACCCCATCTCACGATCAGGAAGGAGGGATACGCGTCCTTCGGCTTACCCCCCACCCCCGTGACGGACAGGTTGTACGTGGGGGGGAGCCTGAACCTGGAAGATACCCGCTTCGTCTCCACCGCCGCCACGGCCAGCGACAACAGGAAATTTGAGATCCTCCCCACCGCAGGCTCGGCCCTCGATTTCAACATAGGGTCCACCGGCGTGATTGACACCATGCAAATTTACGCGAACACGCTGGCTGTACCCGGAAACCACACGATGTCCCAGAGCTCCGTGAGTTTTGTGGAGACCCCGGTGTTGCCCTGGTCCCTGTCCCTGGGAAATACGAACAATCTTTTCCAGATAACGGGGGCCGATCATAACTTTTCCATCCAGGGTGGGGGGACGGCCACCCAGCTGGCATTTGATAACTTCTCGACCGTGAACTTCAATTCCGATACCCTGGTGAATCTAAATGGAAATTACACCTTCAGCACCAACACCAACGCGGCCAGTTTTTTCCTGGACACCTCCTTCACCGGGTGGTCGCTGGAACTCGGGAAGTCGGGGGAACGGGTGGGGGTCACGTACGGGGCCGGGATCTTTTCCGTGTCGCCCCAGCAGACGTGTGGAATCAACCTGGGGTCCACGGTTTCCACCAAGCTGGACATAAATCTCGACACCTCGGGGGGACTGGAGATCTTCAATTTTAACACGAAGTCCCACGAAATCCACAAGAATTCCTCCGGATTCTTTCTGACCTCCTCGGACTGGACGTCGGTGTACGGACTTGGTGATTTCCACCTGGCCAGGGTGGGGACGGTCACCACCGTGACAGAGTCGGGTACGATGGTCCTGGACACGAGCCGGGTGTCTCTGACGGGCAACCTGGCGGTCGAGGGGAAGGTGGGGGTCCGGAAAACCCCAACAGCAGTGGTCGACGTCTTAAATGATACCGGGGCGGACTCCTCCCTGCACGTGCAGAGGCTGGTGGGGGCAGTCACCACCGACCACCTGCGCCTCGACGCGACCGGAAATCTTTCGGTGGGGACGGGGACGGCCTCGGCCTCCCTCCACGTCCAGAACTTGACCGCGGGACAGGAGGTCGCCAGGATCAGCTCCACCACCGGAACCTCCCTCCTATACACGGACGGGGGGCTCCTGGGGGTGGGGGCGGCCTCTCCCCTCGCGGTGACCCACGTTAGTTCCACCGGGGGGGAGGATTCCCTCCTCGTGGAGAAATCGGGCACCAAGCAATTGTATCTCACGGCAGCCGGAAATCTCGGCGTGGGTCCCGTAAATCTCCCCGGAGCCGCCCTGGACATCATCAACGCAAATAACACCCAGTCGGTGGTCAGGGCCCTCACCACCACCGGGGGATCCATGATTTTCACGGACGGGGGGCTGTTCGGAACGGGAGGGGTGCCCGACGCCCACCTGACAATTCAGTCGTCCACCGGCGCTGCAAATTCGGTGAGAATCGCGAGGAATGGATACGATAACCTGGTGGTGGATTCCGTGGGGAGGGTGGGCATCACCAAGACACCCACCGCCCGCCTCGACCTGCTCAACTATTCCACGGGGGAGGATTCCCTGTGCATCTACAGACGTCCCGGGGGGGTGGCGGGGACCGTCACCGACACCCACCTGAAAATGGATTCCCTGGGGAACCTGGGACTGGGGATCACCCCCACGGCTAAACTCGACGTCCTGAATACAATATCGGGTCAGCCCGTCGTCATGGCCCTCACCACGGGGGGCACCCCCCTCACTTTCACGGACGCGGGGCTCCTGGGGGTGGGCACCACGAACCCCTTCGCGGCGATCCACACATCCACCGTGGGCTCGGAGGACTCCCTCCGCGTCGAAAAGGTGGGCGTGACCCACATGTGGCTCAGCAACTCGGGAAATCTGGGAGTGGGGACGCAGTCCACCCCCGCGGCGGCGGTGGATGTCTCGAATCTGACGGTGGGCCAGCCCATCGCCCGCTTTACGAGCTCCCAGGGGGTACAGTCCGCCATAAATGATTCCCAGGAACTGGGGGTGGGGACCGCGAGCCCCCTGGGAACCATCCACGCCCTCAGGACGAACGCGCCGGCCTCCCTCAGGGTGGAGGTGCAGGGGGCCACCACCGGGGCAGCCGGGCACGCGTTCCTGGAGGCCATTTCCTCGAACCTGGGTGAATCCTCCGTGATGTTTAAGGACGACACCACCACCTCCCACTGGTCGTGGGCAAACGAGTGGAATTCCGCCAAAATCCACCTCCGGAGGGATACGGCGAATTTCACTGGAATCCCCTGGATCACCGCGGATTCCGCTGGGGGGGTGGGAATCCTGGAGGCCTCCCCCACCTCCGCCCTGAGTGTCACCAACCCGGGGGGCCTGGGGCAGTCCTTCGACGTCGACGGAAATTTCGTGGTCGACGCGGGGGGGAACGTCTCCATGAACGGCACCCTGAACATCGTGGGAGATACTTACCTGGTGGGGGATTTCTCCCTCGCGGTGGGTAATCGCATCACGTCGGGGGGGTTCCCCGTGGTGGACGTGGTCGCGGGGACCGGGGCCGACCCCTGTGATCGGATCAGACTGTCGGTCCCCGGGTCGTCCGTGGCGGAATCCTTTGCGAGCCTAAACACGGACGGGACCCTGGGGGTGGGGGTGGATGCAGCCCTAGCCAAGTTGCACGTCCTGAATACGAACCAGACCCGGTCGTTTCAGATCGACGACGCGGTGGTCGTCGATTCGGGGGGCAGCGTCGGCGTGGGCACCCTCTCCCCCACGGATCCCCTCCACGTGGCACTGGAGACCGATATGTCGGGAGTATTGGCATGCCCCACCTCCATCAGGCTGAGCACGACGAATAGGAACCCCACCCTCCACCTGGTCAGGGGGGACGAGAATGACCTCGATTCTGCCACCATCCAGCGGCCCCAGTCGGACTATGGGCTGGACCTGGGGATGGACGGGGTCGACTCGTACCTGGACTTCAACTCCCTGGCGGGAAAAAACAAACAGTTCGATTTCAAGTCGGGGGGAGTCGTGACGACCTCCCACCTGGCGGACGGCACCGTGGGGATCGGTACCCGGACCCCCCTCGGAATGTTGGAAATTGTGGACGGGACGGGAGCCGGGAGGGACGCCCTCGTGGTGGGGAATACCTTCGTGGATCACACGGGGAAAATTGGGGTGGGGCGACACGTGGCGGGTGAAAGCGTCCAGATCGCGGCCGGGGCGGATGGGGATGGCCTCAGGATTGATGGGACCCTCGGGTTTATTCCCAGGGTCACCCTCGAATCGACGTCAGGACTGTCGGCCTACGTTCAGAATGTCGACGTCGCGGGTGATCACCGAGTCAACTGCGTGGAACTTGTAAACGATGGGGGTAGATTTAATTTCGTCTCGGACTCCGCCACGGGGGAACCCGCGCTGACCATCATCCCCTCCGGATTCACGGGGATCAACACAAAGACTCCGAGAAATAGGTTCCACGTCGCGGACGACAGCCAGACCCTCCTCAGGATGTCCGCCACGAGGACCAACGCACCCTGGGTGTGGGACTTCGATCTCCTGGCAGATGGTACCCACGACGGCACGTATACCCTCAACACACAGGGGGATACGTCCTCCGCGGGAGTCATTTTCACCGACGACGGGGGGACCGACGGAACCACCGATTACGGGGCACTGCTTTTCAAGGCGGGAGAGACGGGAAGCTCCCAGGAGGCCAGGTTTGTACTGTGCGTGGGGGGAGAGTCGACGAATGCGATGAATATCTCAGCCGATAGGGATGATTCTGCGGCGGCAATCACCTCCAAGAGGTATGTCGGCATGGAAGTCGTCACCGAATTGGTCCCCACGATAGATCCACTCACTGGGAACATCAGCCTCCTGGGGGAGTACGGAGTGACGCGAACAATTTTCAGGAATGGAAGGGTCGGAATCGGGACAGACGCCCCCAGATACCCCCTCGAAGTTAATTCCTACGGTTACCTGGGGGCAACTGACGTGGCCTACTGGGTTCACGAACCCACGACCCAGGCCCTGGACGCGAATAACCCGGGGGTCACGCTGAATCTACCCACCAGCGCGAATTTCATTGGAATACACTCCGAATATTCCATATCGACTGACATGGCCGTCATGGCACTGTCAGATCGACGCGTGAAATCGGACATCAGGGAACTGGACGACGAGGAGGCCCTGGGAGTCATCAGGAAACTGAAACCCTCGAGATTTAGGCGCCACGACATTCGACAAGAAAACCCAAATAAATTCTATTACGGACTGATCGCCCAGGAGGTGGAGGAGGTTTTGCCCCACGCCGTCTCCACCAGTCAGTCGAAGGATGACTGTATTTTCGATTATAGGAAGTATGTCGGCCAGGAACGCCTCGGCACCGCGATTTTCAAATTTACTCTGCATGATCCGTGGGATATCACTGCAAATGAGAGAATCAAGGTTGTGTTTGAGCTGGCCCGCGGGAGGGCGGCCCCGGTCAACGCACGCGTCACCCTGGTGGAGGACAGCGTTATCACGGTCGAGCTGGACAGCCCCCTGGTGGAGAACCAGATCGAGGGGGTCTATATACCGGGGCGGGTGGTGAACGACCTGAAACACGTCGACTACAACCTGGTGCACAACGTGTCCCTCGCCGCGATCCAGGAGGTCGATAGGGAAAATGCGAAATTAAAGAAGAAGGTACTCGACCTGGAGGTGGCCATGGGACAGATACTGAAGAGACTGGCCAAACTGGAAGACTAATTTCCAACCCTATTATTATTATGAAAAACGAAGCGAACAGATTTGAAAATTTGAATCGACGTCTCAGCAACAGGAGATCTCTGTTATCAAATATTTCCCATGCTCTTCAGCGCGAAAAATTCAATCTCGCCGTACGATCGCTAGAATATCTAAATAAAACAGACAAAAGGAGCGTTCAGAGGTACAAGAATCTGTGGAAATCAATCGCAAAAACTGATGAGAAGATTCATCTCCATAAAATGAAAATGAAAGAAGTAGAGAATAAACACGCGGCCCTCATCAGGAAGACAATCATCTCACTGGCGAAGAAAAAGAATCCCTAGTGGATGGATATGAAGT
>Ga0181561_10000132_pt1 | contig 55797 bp, 77 predicted proteins | sample 011ome_19_FD_133760 | JGI IMG/M metagenome (GOLD analysis project Ga0181561, IMG submission 133760) | Coastal salt marsh microbial communities from the Groves Creek Marsh, Skidaway Island, Georgia - 011510BT metaG (megahit assembly) | ecosystem: Environmental > Aquatic > Marine > Intertidal... | reverse complement strand
TATATTTGATGATGATGATGAATTAAAAAATAAACCTTATATCTATAATATATTCAAACTAATTCAAAACAAATATCCTAATTATAAAATACCAATTCAATTAACATTTATATTTGAACCTGATTCAATAAATTACAATAATTTAAATCACGATGAATGGTCTTTTGTTTCAAGATATGGTTCTTTATCTGAAGATTTTATAAGAAAATTTCAAGATAAAGTTTATTGGTATAATATTTCATATTACCAAAAACTTTCAGAATCTTTAATTAGAGAATTTAAAGATAAAGTAAATTGGTCTTATATTTCAGAATATCAAAAACTTTCAGAATCGTTTATTAGAGAATTTCAAGATAAAGTAAATTGGACTAGAATTTCATCTTATCAAAAACTTTCAGAATCTTTCATTAGAGAATTTAAACATAAAGTACATTGGGATTATATTTCATCTAAACAAAAACTTTCTGAATCTTTTATTATAGAATTTCAAGATAAAGTAAATTGGTCTAATATTTCATATACTCAAAAATTAAGTGAATCTTTCATTAGAGAATTTCAAGATAAAATAAATTGGTATTATATTTCACTATACCAAATCTTATCTGAAGAAGTTATAAGAGAATTTAAAGATAAAGTAAATTGGTATTTTATTTCACTATACCAAATCTTATCTGAAGAAGTTATAAGAGAATTTAAAAATAAATTAAATATAAATAGATTATTAAAAAACGATAATTTATCTGATGAATTAAAAGAAAAAATAAAAGAAATATACAATATATAAAGTATGATAGAAATTTACAATATATAAAGTATGATAACAACGATTAATGAATTTAAAATAGATACATATAAACAACAAATATCTAAATATGTTGTAGATAGTAAAGAATTCAAAACTATAGATACTAAAGTTAAAAGGGCTTATATGAATTGGATAGAATCTGATTTTGATAAAGATGAACAATTACAATTAACTTTTTTAATTAAAAAACAATATTCTAAAGTTCCAAATGAAATAAAAAGAGTTAAGAAAGATTTAAAAATTTTAGATATAATTAATGGTAAAATTTTAGAAAGAAATGATTTTGATGCTGTTTCTAATATAGGTAAAATTACTAAAGAAATAACTATAGAATTAGATTTAAAACATTCATATCATTCAATGGAAAGACAAGGTAGATCATCTGAATTTATAAAAAATTCAGATATTAAATCCGCTGTCGAAAAAGCTACAGAACAAATTGTAGATTTATTAATTAATAATACTTTAAATGCTGGAGATCCAGTTTGGATTTATGACACTAGTAATGATTTAAATGTTGTTGGTGGTTTAATAGCTAAAAAAAATTCAGATATAATTATATTTAAATTAATTACATGTATGTTTAGTAAAGAATTTTATAATAAAAATAAAACATATAAAGTAACAGTATAATGGCTAGTGAAGATTATAAAGATATTTATATAAGAGGTATAAAAGATCCTTATTATAATGAATTAGAAATAGAAACTATAACTAAATTAGATGGTATTATTTCTAAATTATATATGATTCTTTTTACTAATAAAGGTGAAGTTTTAAGTGATATAAATTTCGGTGCTGATATTCCAACATATTTATGGAAAACAAGTTTTCCTGCGTCTTCTATTCAAGCAGAAATTGAAGAACAAATATCTTTATATATTCCAGAATTATCACCTAATCAATATAATGTACGTGTTTATATAATGAAAGGAACTATACAAGATATAGGTGTAATAGAAATTAATTTAGGAAATAGTAACGTATCAGTTTTATTTAAATAATCCATATCTTTTCAGGTAAATAATCAAAAACCCATTTAGTTACATCACATAACCAAATTTTAATATTATATTCTATACCTAAATACTCTGTAAATAAATATTCAGCTCCACCTATTTCCGGTGTATCATTTATTTTAGATAATTTAATAGAATTATGTAACGGATTATCTGAAAATGAAATATTTATTTTATTTTCACCTTGTGATAAAATATCTAACATTGTATCGGCCCCACTTACCATTTCTAAATCATCTATTGTTCCAGTCCATTCTGGAATATCAGCATACCATCTATGTTCTGGTGTTTTATAAAAATTATAATTAAATATCATATTTTTTTTTTAATTTCCTTTTAAAAATAATAAAGATTTAAATTCTGATTGTTGTTCTATAGTATTTAATGAATCTAATTCATTTGCCATTAAATACTTAACAGATTTATAAGATCCTTCTATTTTATCATTTATTTTTAATTTAAATATATTACCAGGTACAATACTTGTACCTATTATAGCTACCCATTGTCCTGTACCTACAATAGGTTTAGCAAATGTTATTCTAATATTTTTTGCATCTTTTTTTGGTATTACATTACCTTCCCAAGGTTTAAATATTTTTAAATTATAATTTAAATCTTTGGTTTCAATATTATGAATTTTAGATAATATAACTCTATCTTGTTCATCTATTTCATTTTTTTGTAATAATTTAGATTGATTATTTCTTATAGTATTAAAATCAGCTTGATATATAATTTTAGATATACCTTTATCCCCACTTTCATTATATCCATTAGGTGCTAATCTAAAAAATGAGCCTGTAAATACAACATTTAAAATTCTATCAGTTCTAAACATTCTCCATTCTTTATCTATATTTCCACCATTTGATACTGACCAACCTTTTAAATGATAACCTCTTAAAACTCCTTTATTTTCTTTAGTTTTTCCATAAACCATAGGATAAATGGTTCTCTCATGTCCTGAAAAATTATCATCTTCTTCACCTTTATAATCTATTTGAAGTATCATACCATGCGTTATAGCGGTTTCTAACAACTCCTGTGATAGTTTCATTGGTGTGTTAGTAGGAAAATTAGAAAATATTTCTTCATTCTTTATAGTAAACCTAGGAACAAAACTAGAATCTTCATTAATCTTTTTTGTTATATTATATTTTGGTTTTCTTAGAAAACATAATTCTCTATTTGAATTATATAATAATTTATGTCTATATATCATATTTTATATATTTAAAATAGTTAATAAAGAATATTGTATATAATATGATATTACACTTAAATATGTAAATGTAATTGATATATTATTTAAGTAATATACATTTGTCAAATTGTTAAATATATTACCTAAAATATAAAACATATATGATGTACTATTTATTATATGATAAATAATTTCATTTTTAAAAATTATTATTATGTATAATAATATTATGCTTAAGTCTAATAATGGATTTGTCATATTTTATCTAATTCTATTTTTATTTTTTCATCTATAGTATTTTCACATATAGTATGATATGGTATTGTATATGTATTTATTATTTCATTAGGAGGTATTATTATATTACCAATCATATTCACCCATAATCTATCTTTTGATATTATTTCTAATACAGGATCATTAATAAGTTTATTAATTTTTAAATTGTTTTTTAATAATTTAAGAGCTTCATTTGAAATTAAAATATCATTTGAATTAAAACCAGATATTAATGTACCAGTACCAACCAATGATATTTTAGGAGAATTAATATCTAAATAAGATATTATTAAATAACCTTTATATTCTATTATTTTTAATAATTTATTATACATAAAAAAAACCTTTATATAATTTATATAAAGGTTATTTAATAAAGTTTATTTTATTATGTATTATTATTTATTAAAATTTAAATAACGTCTAGAACGTACATCATCTTTTTTAATTGAATAAATTTTTGCAAATAAATATCTTACTTTATCACGTGATAAATTTTTGTTAAAAACTAAATATTCAGTATCACTATGTGTTGAATTTACAACCCAATTCATATCATCATTACTAACAACATTTAAAGAATTTATAAATTTATCATGAACTAAATGATTTTCATTTGTATATGAATTTGAATATTCTGTAGAATGAGGTAATTCTTTAGAACCAACTATATCATCTTCTTCTTCTTCTACATCTTCAACAACCATACCATCTTTGTTAAATTTATAAATTAGATAACCTTCACCAGAATCGGTTGAACTAAGTTCATTAATAACATCAGCAATATTTTTCATTTTTTCAGATACATCTGATTGTGTTGCTTTATAATTAAGACTTCTTAATAAATTTTTAACTTCTAAAGAAGTTGTTGACCCATTTGTATGAATTAATAATGATGTTACTAATAATACAGAGTCATCTGACATTTTTTTCATATTTTTTTTTTTTTAACAATTATACAATTTATATTTTAATAATAAAAATATTATTATTTTCTATTCCAATTTAATGTTTTTATTTCACCTTTATCATTACACTCTTTCCATGTTTTATCCCATTTTCCTGAAAATAAAATGGTTAAACAACCTGTACTATTACCTATTTTATGATAACAATCTTTAGGGAAATACTTATAAACACTTTCTCTAATGTATGATTTATTTTCTAATGTTTTTTCATCATATAATACATATTCGGTATATTTACCAAATATTTTAAATGAATGTGCATTGAATGCGTGTGTATGGTATCTATCTTGTTCTTTATCTGATTTATGAAAATAAAATAAAATAATACTAAAAAGATATTTACATTCAAATATAATAAATTGTGATACAATTTGATTACCAAATTCAAATTTATTATATTTAAATAAAGAAAATAATTTAGTTTTCATTAAAAGGTTTTTTATTTCTACCTTTTTCAGTAGGATAGTATTCCATTACTCTTTTTTCAGATTGATATATTTTATTAGTATCTAAATCTATTAAAGATAATTTTCCAGTATAACATGCACCAGTGTCCATATTAATTACATTTTTTCTCGTCATTGGTAATAAATGTTCTAAATTAGATTTAGGAAAATTTAATGTTGGTGTATGACCAATATATACTTTATTAAATTGTTTAGCAACATTTCTACCATTATACGCATCTAACCAAAATTTTCTACTCCAACAATATTCTTCTACAATAGATTTATATATTGGATTTAATGTCCAATCTTGTTTACCAGGAATATAATTTTCATATCCAGCATGAATATATAAATTATTTTCTGAATCTATATAAAACGGTAAAGCATTTTTAAGAAAGTTTAAATGTTTTTCTACTGTTTCTACTGGAAGTTTAGAATATGCTAGTATTGTAGATTTTCCACCATTATATATCCAAGCATCCTTATCCATATCATATTTATTAGAATTTAATAAATGTTGTGCTGTCCATAAATCATGATTACCATTAATGTAAACCAATTTTTTAATTTTCATTAATAATTCAATTGCCTCAGGTGTTTGTGACCAACCGTCACAAACATCACCCAAAGCAATCAATTGATCATTTTCATAATCAAAATTTATAGTATTTAATAATTCTAATAATGGTAAATATCCACCGTGTATATCTCCTATACAATATCTTTTCATATTTTATTTAATTTCTGGTTCTTTAATAAAATCAATTAATTCATATTTGTTATTATTGATTTCAATTTCTCGTAAAAATGGTTCATAGTGACATGAAACATCTTGCCAAATCACTTCTTTATGTGATTTAGATCCATGTGCTCGTACTAATAATGAAATATATTCACCATAATAATTATTATGTGAAACAATATCAATAGTATATTTAATATCATTAAGTATATTTACTAATGTTTTTCCATGTAATGGATGAATTTTTGTATCAATTTTTCGTCCATCAATATAATATCCTGTTCTATTATCATATTGTAAACGATTATATTGAATTAAACCTTTTTTCTTTTTCTCTCTAATCACATTTGACAAATGATCAGTATAAATAGTAAATTTAGAAATAATATCTTCATTTTCTAAAAGAACATATTTAGGTGATAAATTTCCATGATATGCATTGTATTTAAACATTTCATAAAATTTAGTATTTAAATTTAATTTCTTTTTAATATATTTAATGATATTTTTCATACTTTTATTTATTTATTTTTACAAATATACACAAAATAATTTATACGTTCACATAAAGTTATAAAAAATATAAAAAAAAAATTCATAATTAATTTAGAATTGTTATTTTGCTACAACGAATTTTACCGTTATTATGTACCATTCTAGCTACATCTTTATAGTAGGCTTTCACTTTAACTACTAATTCATCACAATAATCAGTTGCTTTTTTTTCAGTCCAAACTGAAAGACCAAATGAACTTTCATTATTAGAATAGTCAGCATGACATGTATATGTTTCATTAGGTAAGTATTGAAATTGAAAATTAAAATTACTATGTCTGTCACTTCTAATACCTTTATATGCAATAAAATAGTCATCATGACATTCATATAGTCCAGATTTTATAATTCGATTCTTTTTAAAAGATTCATCCTTATAATTCCAACTATCTCTAATTTCATCTAAATCCAATTTATCTTTGAATTCTTTTATAAATTCTTCACTAAGTTTTTGATACCTAGAAATAAAACTCCAATCAACTTTATCTTTAAATTCTCTTATGAAAGATTCTGAAAGTTTTTGACTAGATGAAATACCATACCAATAAACTTTATTTTTAAATTCTCTAATAAAAGATTCTGAAAGTTTTTGATAAGATGAAATAATAGACCAATTTACTTTATCTTTAAATTCTTTAATGAAATCTTCACTTAGTTTTTGATATTCTAAAATATATGACCAATTTACTTTATCTTTAAATTCTCTTATAAATTCTTCACTTAAATTTTGTTTATATGAAATATTAGACCAATTTATTTTATCTTTAAATTCAATAATAAATTCTTCAGATAATTTTTTAAACTTTGAAATCATGTTCCAATTTACTTTATCTTGAAATTCCCGAATAAAAGATTCAGACAGTTTTTGACTATCTGAAATTATCTTCCAATCAACTTTATCTTGAAATTCTCTTATAAATTCTTCAGAAAGTTTTTGATATTCTGAAATCATCTTCCAATCAACTTTATCTTTAAATTCTCTAATAAATTCTTCACTTAATTTTTGATTAGATGAAATACTAGTCCAATCTACATAATCTTTAAATTCTCTTATAAATTCTTCACTTAATTTTTGATGTTTAGAAATCCAAGACCAATCAATTTTATTTTGAAATTCTCTTATAAATTCTTCACTTAATTTTTGATAAGCTGAAATACAAGTCCAAGTAACTTTATTTTGAAATTCTCTTATAAATTCTTCAGAAAGTTTTTGATAAGATGAAATACTAGTCCACTCAACTATATCTTGAAAATCTCTTATAAATTCTTCTGAAAGTTTTTGATACTTAGAAATCAAAGACCGATTAACTTTATCTTGATGTTCTATAATAAATTTTTCACTAAGTTTTTGATATTCTGAAATATAAGTCCAATTAACTTTATCTTGAAATTCTATAATGAAAGATTCAGAAAGTTTTTGATACTTAGAAATACAAGACCACTCAACTTTATCTTTAAATTCTCTAATAAAAGATTCACTTAATTTTTGATTAGATGAAATCTTATACCAATTTACTTGATCTAGATTTATTTTTTTAGAATTTTTGAAAAGTGATATTAGTTCAGGATAATTATATAAAAAATAGTAATTTATATTTTTTCTGATAAATTTATCATAGAAGAATTGTTTTAAATTCTTTGATTTTGTTTTTAATCCTTCTAAGTCAACTATTTCCTCTAATGTTCGCATTTCAATATTTTTTACAATTATATAAATTATTATTTTAATATATAACATATATAATTAAAAAATATAAAAAAAATATGATAACGGATATTAAATTGTTTAAAAAAATATATGAAAATGTTATGGCAGATAAAAACTATACTCATTTTGCTATATTTAAATCTACTAATCAAATAATGGATGGGTGGAATTATTCTGATATTGAAACAGATGATTTAAATTCAGATAAGAATTTTTATTTTTATAACGATTTAAAAGATAATTTTCCAGAAGAAAAAATAAATTCTACAACAGTTAAATTAGTAACTCGTAAATTTTTAGATAGAAATAATATTGACCCAGAAAATATAGATAATTGGTATCGTCCAACTTATAATAGTAATGTAAATGAATCATCTGATTTATTAAATAAATATATGGAAAACCACTAAATATGGCTATATTTTTAATGATATTAATTTGGATTGGAATATATGGGTCTTTTTATTCTATAGCGAAATTTTTATATTTTTTATATAAAAAATATTTAAAGTAAAATTATTTTTTTTATATTTGTAAAAAATTATAAAAATGGCTCATAAAATTAGAACAGAAGATTTTAATTTATTAAAAACCGTATTATTATTACAAGAATTAATTTATACATTAGATGATGTTAACGATTTAGATGTAGTTAAAGAAAAAACAACTGAATATTTAGCATATTTAGAAACTAATTTAGAACCTATATTAAATAATACATATAAATCTAATACTGAATTATATAGTCAATTAACTAATGATATTCATAAATCTATTGATTATCAAATGAAGAAAAAATTTGATATAATTTCATCCAAAAAAAACATCTAAATTATTAATAATATCAGAATAATAAATTTAAACTATTTATTTATTTATTCATATAATATCTATGAATAAATTAGATAAAGATTATTTAGATTTAGTAGAAGATGTTATTTCTAATGGATATGAAAGTGATGATAGAACTGGAACAGGAACTAGAAAAGTTTTTGGTAGAACGTTAAGACACAATATGAATGATGGTTTTCCATTATTGACAAGTAAAAAAATGTTTTATAATGGTATTTTTCATGAATTATTGTGGTTTTTGAAAGGTGATACAAATATTAAATATTTAGTAGATAATAATGTATATATTTGGGTAGGAGATTGTTATAAAAATTATGTAACTGAATATAATAAAAATAATAGTGAAGCTATAAAATATTCTGTTGTTAATTTAGTTAAATCTTTAGATACTACCAATAAAGATAATACAAGAATGTATACAAGAGAAGAATTTATAGAAGCTATAAAAGATGATGAAAATCATCCAGGATTTTATGAAGTATGGGGTGAATTGAATAAAGTATATGGGTCTGAATGGGTAAATTGGAATGATAATATCAATCAAATTCAAGATTTAGTTAATACTTTATTAAATAATCCAGATTCAAGAAGAATGTTAGTAACGGCATGGAATCCTACAAATGTAAAAAATGCTGTTTTACCACCATGTCATTATTCATTTCAAGTATTTACTAGAAAATTATCACTAGAAGAAAGAATAAATTTAGTACCAAAAAATACACCAAATATTTTTACACATAATGATTGTGATGTATTAAATTTACCAACTAGATCAATTTCTTTATTATTTAATATGCGTTCTGTTGACGTTGGATTAGGTTTACCATTTAATATAGCAAGTTATGCGTTATTATTACAATTATTAGCATTAAATGTAAATATGGTACCGGATGAATTAATATCTAATTTAGGTGATACACACATTTATAATAATCATATATATCCTATTAAAGAACAATTTAATAATCAAAGATATAAATTACCTAAATTATTAATACATAGAAGAAGATATACAAATATCTTCGATTATAAATTTAATGATTTAGAAATTATTGATTATGAATCAAGCAATAAAATTAATTTACCATTATCTAATTAAACTTTTTTCTTTTTTCTTTATATTACTTAATATTAATTAAATATTTATGTATAAAGAAAAAAGAAAAAAACAGTTTGACAATGTTTATATGAATATAGCTAGCAATGTAGCATCGCTATCACATTGTACTAGAGCGAAAGTAGGAGCGGTATTAATAGATGCTGAAGATAATATTATAAGTTATGGATTTAATGGCACTCCTAAAGGATTTGATAATACTGGAGAAAATCTTATAGATGGGAAATTAGTAACAAAACAAGAAGTATTACACGCTGAAAGTAATGCTATTACAAAAGTAGCTAAATCTACAAATTCAAGTACTGATAGTATTTTATATGTAACGTTATCTCCCTGTTTTGAATGTGCTAAATTAATTATACAAGCCGGAATTAAAGAAGTTGTATATAAAGAAAAATATAGAATAACTGAAAGTATTGATTTTTTAATCAACGCTGGTGTTAAAGTGAGACAATTAATTTAAATTAATTGTCTCTTTGTTTTGTAACGACTACTTTAGCAAATGGCCAAGAACATACTTTATGACAAATATCTAAATTAAGATCTTGTGCTACAATTACTATACTCTTTTCTAATGTTTTACTAATATCTATATGTGAATATGATCCAGGTTTACCGTCTAAACATAATTGATCAGTTACTATACCATTCACAGTATATTCATTATTATCACCAAACATTAATTCACAATATCTAACACTTAAGTTTACTTCTTTACCATTTTCTATGGTTTTAAATACACGTTCAAATATTGTAGAATTTTCTTTTTCTATAAAATTATTAGTAAATCCTATTTTTAATGGTGCTAATAAATAATTTTTATGATTATCTCTCATTTAATTTAGTTTTTAAATAATTAATATAGACATTTTTATCTATATTTTTTTTATTAATTTTAATACTTTTCATATTTAAAATACGTTCACATATCCTTTCACATACAATATTATTAGAATATTCTAAATCCACGTCATTATAAAATAATGTATTTGTATTTTTAAATAATGTGTCATCTATAGTTGTAGTAAATCCTCGTGCTTTTAATTCTAATAATATAGATAAAAACCTTTTATGTAAAAATAGTATTTTATCATAAAAAAACAAAACATGTCCTTTACCTAATACAAATTGTTTCGGTGCATTTTTTAAGCGACTTAATATAATATTACAATCAGTAGAATTAACCATATTAGGAATTCTAATAATTTCTCTATATTCGGCTAATAAATGTGAATCTACTAATAATTTAGGTGGAATATTTCCATTTATTCTTGTCATTTTTTTTTATTTTTTACAAATATAACAATTTAAATTTATATAATTGTTAAAAAAAAAAAATGATATTTATAAAAACATTATTTAATGGATTGAAATTATATAGATTTGGTAATAGAGAAGGACAAACTGTATTATATTTCCCTGGATATAACACTAATCTATATGCTTGTCCATATCATATACCAAATGAATGTAATGTATACGTAATATTTCCAGCAGATGGAAAGGATAAAAATAGAAGTTCTGGTTTCGAACCTTATTATAGACATGGGTTTGAAATATTAAAAAAAATAAATATAAATACAGAAGAAACTATATTAGTTGGTTTTTCTAATGGTGGAATTATGTTATCTAGTTATATTTTTTTACAAAAATTTAAAGCTATTATTATAAATAGTCCTGTATGGTATTTACCAGAATCTTTTAATGTTTCAACTAAAGAAGCCATAGATAATTATAATTTATTAAATCAAGGTAAAGTTATAGTTACTATAAATAAAAAAGAGAAAATAGAAAGACAAACAAGAAATATATTTGATAAATATAAACCAGAATATTTAGTAAACGAATATGGTCATTCTCCTAAAGTATTAATGATAGCTATGACAAAATTATTAAAAGATATAAATAAAGAAAACAATACATTTTCTTTATTTTAAAATAAAAAAAAAAGAGACTTTTTAGAGTCTCTTTTTTTTATAAATATTTATTAATAAGATACATTCCTATATAATAAGAAGCTATTATTTTATTTGGATTATTTTTTATATAAAATGGTAATTTTAACCATATTAAACCTACTAAAATTTTTATATCATTAGAAATATTTAGGTTATCTAATAAATTTAATTCTGGTAAATCTATTTTAATTTTTTTAAGGTCTAGGAAATTATTAGAAAAATTAAAATTAAAATACTTATCTAAATTAAATTTATCATAACCAGTGATACCATATACAAATTTAGCTAAATCATAATTGGTATCACCGTAATATAATGTATTACCAAATTTACCTCTTGGATCAATTAAGGCTATTTTATTAGTTGATTGATTATATAAAGTATTAGTACTGTTTGTATCACCGTGTATAAGGGCTATATTAAATTCTTTATTAGAAAAATATTTTAATAACTTATCCATAGTTTCATAAAAATCATAATTAATATAAATATCTTTATCATTTATATTTAAAATATCGATATTAGGAATAAAATAATTTATTTTAGAATAACGTTCAATAGGAACTTGAATATATTCTTTATAAATATCTGTATTAAAATTAGTTAATGTATGGTTTATATTATGTAATGTTTTAATATTTTTCTTATAATCTTCTAATAATTTATCTTCTTGATTAGGATTAGATTCTAAAAATTCATTTACTGTAACATATCCATTAGTACATAAATTTTCCATATTTATCGAATTATTTGATAAATCATATATTTTTGGAAATATATTTTCTGCTTCAGTACCTTGAATTTTTTTATAAAATTCAATTTCAGATTTAATTACTGATAAACCATAATCACTATTAGATGATTTAATTACATTATCTGTATTAAATATAATATTATTAAACCATCTTTGTTTAATATCTTGTGTTTTTAATACGTTTTCGTATTTTTCAATATCACCTATATCTAATAAATCTATTTTTTCTTGAATAATATTTGAACATGTTATCAAATAATCTGTAATATCTATTTCTGGTTTTATTTTTTCATAAGAATTTTTAAAATTGATCCAATCAGTAATATTTAATCCATTAATATTATAAAATCCAGGAATATTACCTGTTAAATCTGGTTTATTTGTTATTATTCCTAAATTACAAATATTACAACGATGTCTTGATATTTTATCTGTAAATATTTTTATACCTGAATATTCAAGAATATTCAATTTTTCTGTTGGAATAATATCAGACCATGATATTATTAAATTAGATTTTAATAAATCATTACGCATATTTAATACATAAAATAATGTATTAAATGTACCATTTACTTTATCGTATTTTAATAATGTTATATTTTTATCGTTATAAAAAATTTTTAAATATTCTTGTATTTTATAAATATGATCATTTTCACTTAATACTATTATTAATTCTTCTACCTCTTGTACATTAAACCAAAATTCTATAAGATTATCTAAAAATATAGAATTTCCTAAATTTAATAATATTTTAGGATATAATCCATTAGTATATTTATATAAACGTGTTCCTAAACCGCCTGCTAATATAATTCCTTTATTAGTCATTATTTACTTAACGCCTTTCCAATAGATCCACCAGGATGATTAATACTAAATTTTTCTGAACTAAATCCTAATTGTTCACTTGCTTCTATACCTATAATATCACCAACAATTTGAATCATTAATAAAGAAATAGTTGGCACCATATTTAAAATATCTAATTCATTATCTGTTTTAATAGATAATGAATAATCACAATATTTATTAAAACCATTTTCATTATCTGGATTACAATCAATACCTATTACTTTAAACTTAAAAGTTTTTTTATTGTTATTAATATGAATTAATGTATTTATTAATTCAGAAGTATTTCCAGATTTAGACATACAAATTAATAAATCATTATCATTCATTACACCTATATCACCATGTACGGCATGTACTGCATCTAAAAAAAATGATGGAATACCTATAGATGAATAAGAAGCAGCTAATTTTTGTGCAGCATACACATTTTTACCTATACCAGTAAAAATAACTTTTCCTTTATTATTAACTGTTTTAATAATATCTTCAATTATATTATCTATTGTTTTAATATTATTATCTGTTAATAAATCAGTTAATGATTGATTTAAATAATTTTGTGTATTTTGTATATGTTTACTAATTTTTATCATATCAATTAATATAATTTTTTATTTTATCTTTTATACCTGTTATATCATTAAAATCATATAATGTTTTAATATCAAAATTATTTACATTTAAAAATTTAACATTATCAGTTAAATGCGTCATTTCTAAAATAGATTGGTGCATAACTATTAAAGGATTTTCAAATACAGGAATACTAACATTATATTCATTACAATACATTAAAAATAATAAATACATAACTTTACTATCATATTTTTTATTTTGTAAATTATATATATTTACATTATTAGGTATAATATAATCATTAATTGTATTGTTAGGATCCGTTATAAATATTGTATAATATGAATTACTTTTACTTATTTTTTCTAATAAAAATTCAAATTCATAACATTTATCTGATAACCTAAATGGAAAAAATATGAAATTAGATTTTCTGTTTTTTAAAATTTTTAAAAAATCATGTGTAATTTCATTTGTTTCATTTGGGATTAAATTAATAATTTGATTATTTAAAAATGTTTTATTAATTAAAAGACTATCAACTAAAACATTTTGTTTTATTTGTAATTCTTTTATAAATATATCATTAATTTCTTTTGAATATTCTAAAAAATAATCTTTTTGATTTTGATTTAAAACATAAACTTTATTTGTAAAAGATTTAACTGATTCATATTGAATTTTAAAAAATTTATCAATATATTCACGTGATAAATCTTTTACTTTAGATATATTAAAACAATAAATTATTTTATATTCTTGATTATTTGTAAATTTATCAATATTTATACCATAATTAGCAAAATATGTAATAAACAAATCATATTTATTATCTATAATATAATCTCCAGAAAATTTCTCATAATTAGCTGGTGCATTTATACCATATTCTATTTCTTTAAAAAATATACGATTTTCACCAAAAATCTTATCAACTAATATTTTCAATGTTTCATATTGTGATTCATTTATATTAGTAGGAATAGTAATTGTATAATTTAAATTTGGATTATTTTTAACAGAATTATAAATTCTATTAAATGTTAAATTTAAATTACCATCTAATAATGGATTATATTTATTATCGGTATGGTTTCTCATACTATATTGCTGTAATATAAAAATGTTTTTATATCGTAAATCCATTAATGAATCAGATAATGATTCTTTATTACAATCTTTACCAATTAAATTAGAAATATTATTTATACCCGTATTATATTTTTTAGCTAATATATATAATGACATATCAGTAAAAAAATAATCTGATGTTGTATATTCACTAACATATTTAGCATATTTACTTATTGTATGATGTGTATTTTTATGTGTAATACCGTACATATGTTTAAATAATTCTACGTCATAAATATCATCACCACAATAATAACATTCATCTAAATTATATTTTTGCTTTAAATATGATAATTTATGTTTAGAATTAGTAAATGTAATTTCTTTAACTTTTAAATTTTCACAAAATTTTCTAGTAATGGATTGTCCTTTTTCTGTAGAATCTCCACTAATTATATAAACATCAATTCCATTTTCAATTAACATATCTATAGCGTGTCTAATGCCCCAAGTAAAAGTTTTATAACTTTTACCTGTTTCATTATATAACATATTTGATGCAAAAATACCATCAAAATCTAATATTAATTTATTTCTCATTATATGTGTTTATTAATTCTTTTAAATAATCTAAATCTCTTGTAAATAAATGAGCTGATACAATACTAGACGTAAATGAACCAGGCGCATAACCTAATTTATTTGCTAATTCTGTTGTAAATCTACCCCATAAATACATATCTAACTTAATTACTTGTCCAACATTCTGTGATCTCATATGTACATGAACATTTAATTTATTATTTCTAATATAAAATGTTGCCGAATCTGTACACGGGAATTCTAATGTTTCATCTAAAGCTAATAAATTAGTATCTTCTTTATCTAATATAGATATAACAGCTCTTCTAGTATTTTTATTATTTTTAAGTTCATTAATTATATTTTCTAATTGATAATTAATTCTTGGACCATAAAATGTATTGAAATTTTCTGGTAAAAGATTTGATTTTGGTTTTTCTAAAAATCTAGAAGTATTAGGATATTTTTCAGCCAATTCTTTAATTTCTGTATTTCCACTAATCATCCAATTATAATAAGTATCACAATATTCATAATCTAAACGTCCTATTTTTTCATTATCAAATTTATATGTTGATACATCATTTATTTTATATAAAATAGGACAAATTTCTAATGTTGTTCCAATACGTGATTCAATATTATATTGATATTTTTCTATTAATTCTTGATTTAGCCCAATAAAAGCTTCTTCAAATGTATTATATTCATTCATAAACTTTATATATGATATATAAACAATTGTTTAAAATTTTTATATAAAGATTATGAATGATATAACAATAATAAACGGTACTAATAGAACTGGTAATAAGAGTCAAATATTTTCTACATATTACTATCAAATATTACATGAAATGTATAATACACATTTAATATATCCAAACACAGATATATTACAAGTACAAAATAATATAAACAATTCTAATAAAATAATATTCGTTATTCCTGAATATAATGGATCATATCCTGGACAATTAAAATTATTAATTGATAATTGCAATATGAATACATTTAAAGATAAACATATATTATTCACAGGTATTGCAGCTGGATTACAAGGTAATGTACGTGGAGTAGATCATTTATGTGATGTAATGTTATATCTTAAAGCTATACCATTTTATGATAGATTATATTTTCCGTCTATCAATAATCTTATAAATGATAATGAAATTATAGATAATAAAACTAAAACACTAATAAATAACCAAATAAACAATTTTTTAAAATTATGAAAAAAGTAAATAAATACTTACAACAAATAAAAATCAGAGCAATATTATTATTAATTCCTTTAATAATTGTATTAATATCTGCTATATTAATAGCAATAGGATATGTGTCAATTTTTTTAACTTATACATACCTATGTTCTTCATTAGTTCTAATTATTAATGCATTAATAATATCATGGTTTGATATGGAGAATTATTTATAATTTAATATATAAAATAAAACATAAAATCATGATTACTAATTTTAAAATATTTGAAAAATTGAATGAGCAATTAGGAACTGCTTCTAACTTTAACAATACTGATGTGGCTATGGTTGCCACAAAATTTCCTGATGCTAGATTAGAAAATGGAATAATCGCTTACACACATAATGGGGTCAATTATGCCCTTATCAAAGGACACGATATTATTGAATTGATGAAAAAGGATGAAGACGGAAATTATATTGAAGCAGATGAAAATTTTACAGATATTCAACAATTTGTTGATACTAATATTAATGAGAATGCTGGAAATTCCTTTGTTAGAATAAATTTCAATTCACATACTAAACATAATTCAGATTATGATATTTTAGAAGGACATTTTTATGATGGTTCATATATAACATATGCTATTGATATTAATACAAAAGCAGAAAGTATGGAATATTATAAAGGATCAAATTATTCTGTTGGATCAACTTTTAGAAGTTATAGTAGACATTATAAACCAGAACAAATTCCATCTAAATACTATAAATTTTGGTTAGAATTAAAAGAATTATATAATACAAGGTATGCAAATTCTACTAATTAAAATATGGTATATAAAACAACATATACAAGAGAATAAATATAACATTAAATAATAAATATGAAAATAATATACGCACAAGAATCTATACCAAATGAAATTAATAAATCTTTATTTTTAGCTGGTCCGTCATTAAGACCTGGACAAGTAGGTATAAGTTGGAGAATTAAAGCATTAGAAATATTAAATCTAATTGGATATGATGGTATCGTATTTGTACCGGAAGCTAGAGAAGGAAATTTTGAAGATTTTAATTATGAATCACAAATATTATGGGAAACTCGTGCCTTAAGAGCGTCAGATAACATATTATTTCATATTAATAGAAATACTAAGACTGAACTATTAGGGTTAACTACGAATGATGAATGGGGTTACTGGAAAGATTCTGGTAAATGTATCTTGTCTACAGAATTAACTGCAGATTCAGTACGTTATCAAGAATGGTGGGCAAAAGATTTAAAAGTACCAGTTTATCATGAATTATTTTCTGCTATTAAACATGTATATGAAACACAAGAAGATTATAAAAGAATTGATGGAGAAAGATTTATACCACAAGAAATATGGAAAACAGAACAATTTCAATCTTGGTATAAACAATTAAAATTAAATCGTAATTGGATTTCTGATGCCAAAGTATTAAATGTTTATCGTATTCCTAGTAATAATAAAATATTTGCTTTTTCTTTATGGGTTAATATTTATATCCGTGATGAAAATAGATATAAAAATAACGAATTTATATTTTCTAGACCAGATATTAGTTCATGTGTTTTATACTTACCAAATCAAGATATAATGAAAACAGAATTAGTTTTAGTATCTGAATTTAGATCACCAGTTAATAATACAAAAGGTAAAGTATATGAATTACCAGGTGGGTCAAGCGTAAAAGAAGGAGTAGATCCTAAAACAATTATGGTTGATGAATTAGAAGAAGAAACTGGATTTACACCACAAATAGAAAAATTAATATTTGAAAGTGCTAGACAAATTTGTTCTACTATGTTAACACATAAATCGTTTTTATATTCTTATACTTTATCAGAATTAGAAATGAATAAAATAAAATCTTGTGTTGGTCAAACTTTTGGAAATATAGAAGACACGGAACGAACAGAATTACATGTAATTACATTAGAAGATGCTATCAATATGCAATATTTAGATTGGTCCAACTTAGGACAAATAATGTCAGTTATAAAATAAATATATAATTATATGATAACAACAATTAACGAATTTAAAAAATATATGAGTCAAGACATTATAATTACTATTCCTAAATCAATTAAATGGAATGAGTATGAAAAAGAATTAATTGCAGCAGAAAATGGTGAAGTTTTAAATTTTAAGACAAATGGTTTCCCTAGAACAAATATTGGAAGTAAATGCTATATATGTTATAATGGTAATGTTATAGGCTACCATATTATCTCTGGACTGAGTGAAAAAGAGTTTAAATGTACAACTACTGGTAATATTTGGAAAGGTAAATTTATTGAACGTACCGGTAAATTTTATAAAATTGATCCAATTACAATGAAAGGATTTCAAGGCTTTAGATATTTTAAATGATATTAATGTCTGTTATAAAAATAAATATATAATTATATGATAACAACGATTAATGAATATAAATTAATAACATTAAAAAAAATAAATGAATCTATTTATAATTATCATAGAGTAATTCCTCGTGATTTTTTTAATGAATCTAAATTATTAAAATGTATGGGTAGATTAGCTTTATTAATACATGAAAATAAATTACCAGAAGGTATTAATATAGTAATAGAAGAAAGTGGAGAACCATTTGATATAAAACAAAATAATTTATTAGGAATTATTTTTATTTCTAATTATACAATAAAAATAAATGATGAATATTATGAATTTGGTACTACTATAAATTCTAAAGATAATTATCCATTAGTATGTTATATTGATAGAACGGAATATACTGTTTTTGATAATAATGGTAATTTCGAACAAGAATTTATAGATGTATTAAAAAACGGTGAATATATTAAAGAATCAATTGAATCTAATAATAAATTTGATAAAATTATAAATTTGAAAAATTTAATAAATTTTTCAAATGGTATTAAAACATTATCAATAGATTATGGTGATGTTTATATTAATAAAGAAGAGTATAAAATAGCAATTAATTTATGTGATTCTAATCCTTTTGATGATAATGGTTTAATAAATCTTATTAAAAATCATATATTTGATAAATTTTCTGAATGTGAAAAATTAATAAATATTGAAATAGATTGTGAATGGATTCCTGGAAGAGGTGAAGATGGTTGGTTAGTTTATGATATAAATAAAAATAAATTTATTACAGCTAAATGATAACGACAATTAATGAATTTAGAAATAAATTAAATGAAAATATTTATACTATAGATAAAGCAGAATCTGAGTATAAATATTTTCATTTATCTTATAAAAAATTATTAAATAATGATGGTACTTTTATTTTTACAGCAAAAGTACCAAATAACCCGTACCAAAACAATAATTCAGTTATAGAAGATGATTTTACAGCTAGAGTTTCATTATCAAATTCTATCGATAATTGTTTAAAGGGTGTGGATGACAGTACTAGATTATTTTATGTATATGGTGTTGATTTATATAATGATAAGACAGATGATATTGATATTATTAATATAAAACAACAACAACAAAAATGTCCTAATTCAATTAATAATAAATACGGTGTAAAATTTGATTTAAATGTTTGGATTTCATCATTAGAAAAAGATGAAATAAAAGAAATAAGAAAATCACTTAAGTTAAATATATTTAATAAACTAAATGTTAAACGACCATCTGATTTACCTGAAAAATATAAAAAGAAATTTTATAGTTGCGTACCTGACGCTGATATTAGTAATGAGTTATGGTCATTAAAAGATTTAAAAATGGATTATTTAGGAATATTAAATATAAAAGAGAGAACTATTGAATGATAACGACAATTAATGAATTTAAAAATAAATTAAATGAAGAATTTCATTTATTTCCTGGTTTAAGATTACCTGATGAGACAGTAGAATATAAAGATTATAAAAATATTAATTGGAAAGATATTGAATTAATAGAATTAGGTGATGATAATAATTCTATTATACATTTAGGTATAAAATTACCAACAGATAATGAAATAAATAAAGGAATAATTTTTGATATTCAAATTATTAATGATGAATTATATCATCCTCATCGACATATATCAAATACATTACAAAATCAAGGATTAGGATATAAAATAACATTAAAATTTATTCATGAATTTGGTCATATGTATACAACACCTGGAAGAACATTAAATAAAAATGAAGTTCCTAAAATGGCACAAAAATTAAAATTGGAAAATGATATAGATCACATTAAAACTAATACTAATGGTGATTTATTTATTTTAAAATCTAATCCAGAATATAATTATTTAAAAGATAAATATGAAATTAAATAAAATCATATTTTATTTAATATATAAAAATAAAATAATTATGATAACAAATATAAATACTTTTAAACAAAATATTAACGAGAATTATAATCCATCATTTACTCTTGATGAAATTATAAATTATCTTAGAACTTGTGATGAATTAGAAGATGCTATTGAAAATATGACTTATCATACTATCATGTTAGCTAATTCAGACAAAGATGAAGAATTTGATGAAGATGATGATAATTTTTAAATACTAGAAAAAAAAAAAATTAAATAAAATCATATTTTAATTTATTCCATTCAGTTTTAAATTTATCAAAATCATTTTTAGGAATACTATACCATGAGTTAGCTTGACAAACTGGTTGATATATAAAATAATTTGTATCATTTTCTCCTAAAAATGTTTCTGCTGTAGGGTGATTTATATAAGAAATTGGTTTAAGTTTTTTAACATCATTAGGAAAATATGTAGAATATTCTTTACTAACATAAAATGATCTTAAATATGGGTGTCCTTTTAGATTTTTTTGATCTTGTATATTATTAACACTTAATTTTCCTCTAATACCTATACCCATACAATCAAAACAAACACCATTAGCATAATGTGCAAACATTGGTAAATATCCTGTACCATTACATTTACTACATTTATATTTAGTTTGAACTTCAGAATAAATGTGTTCTTTAACCCAATCTTTTTTAAGAAAAAATCCTAAATTTGTAAGAATACGATATGGTGTAATATCTTTACAATCAAATCCTATTCTTTTACCATTTAATTTAATAATTAAATTAACAGACATTCCAGTTGTTAATTTCCAACTATATCCTTTTTTTGCTAAAACAATTTCAATATTACTATTATTTAATACATTATTAATACTTTTAACTGCTTTATTTCTATTATCAAAATCAAATGAATAATTAGAATTTAAAACAATTTCTTTAATACTTTTCATATATTGTTATTTTAGTTGTGTAAATATAACATTTTTTTTTAATATTAAAACATATTTCTAAATTCTTCTATATTTTTTTCTTTAAATTCATTATTAAAAATTACGTATTCTATATTTAAATCTTTTAATAATTTTAAATATAAATCATTAGTTTCTTTTTGATTATAAAAAGACCACATGTCTTTATTTCTATTATCTTCTTTAAATTCTGATGATACTAAAATTATTTTAATATTATTTCCGTATTTGTCTAAAATATATTTTCCTTGATTTAATGCTTGTTTATAAGTAATTCTATTTGCTTGAATACCAAAAACTAATGTTGAAATAAATCCACGATCTATGATTAAATCTTTATTTATTATTTTTTCTTTTATTAAATTTAGAAAAGATACATCAGTTCCTAATAAAAAATAGTGTAATTCTTTTTTATCATTACATTCAATTGTAGTTTCATCAAAATCATATATAAATGAATTTACAAAATAATCTGAAAACATAAATTTATATTTTTCAGGTTTATCTATTTTAGATATTAAGAATGATTTTCCTACATTTCGTACACCTTCTATTATTATTACTCGATTCATTTATTATTCTTCATATTTTTTAATTTTGTTTGGTGGTATTGTATTTAAAGTAAAATATGCATTAGACATATTTGGATCTAAATACAAAATAATATCTTTATTAGAATTATCTATTTCAAGTATAACATAAACATTATCTGATTTTTTTCTATATTGATCTTTACCTATTCTTCTTTCTATATTTTTATCTTGATAATTATTATAATAAAATTTCTTTTTATCTATAAATAATTTACTATGTTGTATATCATCTGTTAAATAAATTCTTTCAGGATAATCTAATAATGTATTATATGATTTAACAATTAAACCATTTTTAAAAATTTTATTAACATAAATATCTTCAGTTACATGATATAATTTATTACTACTAGTTTTGTATATTATATCAAACTTTGCTTCTATTATTATATCATAAGATGTGAATTTGTTTAAACTATTTTCATTAAAAAATTTTATTTTAAACTCATTAAATTGTAAAAATTTAAATGGTGTATTTTGATATGGTTTAATAGTTGATATAAAATAACCTAAGTTATTTATTGTAGTTAATAAATCTAAAAATTCACTAATATTTAGTTTATTACAACATAACATAATTTTATTATTTTGTATCATAGATTCTCTTTTTACATTATCTAAAACAGGATCTGTTTTATTAATTAAAATATCAAATGATTTATCTATAGGATAGGATTTAATTAATCCTTCATTTAATTTATTTTCTGAGTCTTTAAAATTTTCATATATTCTAAATAAATTTATATCTGTTATCATATTTACCATATTACCTCCATTTTTACTAATTCTTTTTCTTTATTTATATCCACAACTTCAGTCATTAAAAATTGATGTGTAAAGTATGCTCTAAGTTCAGCTCTAAAATCTTTTAATTTATAAATTTCAGAATCACCTTTTTCTGGTATATGACAAATAAAACAATAATCTACATATATTCCAGCTTCTTCTAATAATAAGGCATAAATAGATAATTGTAAAGAATATTTATTTAATTCATTATCTTTGTAATTATTAAATGGTGTTAATAATTTACCGAAACAAAATGATTTATCTGTTTTGATTTCTTTATTAGTTTTCCAATCACCTAATATAATAGAATTCTCATATAAATATATCTTATCTATTGTTCCAGCTAAATTCCATTTTTTTGAGAAAACTTTAATTTCTGATCCTACTGAAATTAAGTTTTTTAATTTATTTTCATAAATAGTATGAAATTTAGCAATTCTTAAATTAGCTTCTTCATCTTCTGTTAATTTAGTTGAATTATTTTCATAAAAATGTTCTATATAATCGTGTACCATATGTCCTAAGTCACATGATCTATCACGTTTTGCATCCCATTGTGCTAACATTTCTTCTTGTGTTATTCCAGCCTGTTCTGCTTTTTTCTTTGACCAATAATCGGAATCAAATGGTTTTACAAAATTATGTAAAAATCCGGTTGTTCCTCTCATTACATTACCATTATAAGTGTATACATGTTTTTCAGGATCAAATTTAAAATCTTTATCATTATATACTTTTAGTTTTTCTTTTATACTTTCTACTGTATGTTGTTCCATAAATTAGGTCTTCTTTTTTTAATAATATTTAATATTTCTATATAAGCAGTATTTGTTGCTTCTATAGTTATATATTCTATATTATTTTCTTCTAAAAACGATAATATTTCTTTATCCTTTTCTATTGCTTCTAATTCCGTTTGCATTCGACCATTAGGATTATATTTTTTAGTTCTTTTTAAAAAAATATTTAAATTATCAAATTTATTAAATTCAGAAAGAATTAATTCTTTTAAATACTTAGTATTACCATTATCATAAATTAATCCTAATGGTAATGCTGAATCGGTAATTAATACATCTACTTTATTTTCTAAAGTAGAATGTTTTTTTAATTGTTTAGCAAATAAATATATTTGATTAGTTATTTTTTTAAATGATTCTTCCCAAACTAATTCTTTAACATATTCTGTTATTAATTCAGCATTAATATTTTTATATTTTAATTTTGAAAATATATCAGCTGCCATTGTTGATTTTCCTGTACCTGGTCCAGCATATAAATTTATATGTAGAGTTTTATTTTCCATATATATTTTATAATAAATTATACTATTAGTTTAAATAATTAAACAGAATTATATAGATATAATATATAATTCATGGAAGAAAACTTAATATTCTTTAATAAAGAAGGACATCAATTAAATATGAATTATGATGAGAATAATAAAATGTATTATACATCATTATTTTTTGATAAAAATTCAACAGATACATTTAAAACACAAGGAATTTATACATTTGAAAAAATAGAAGGAACACAAAATACATTTAATACATCATTGAATAAATTTCAAGTATTTAATACTAATGGATTTAATTTTTTTCCTAAATATGATGCTATAGAGTTTATTATAACTAATATAGAAAGTACTATCATAGATTCTAATTATAATACTAAATGGGTATCATCAGAAAATATTCATAAATATTTTTATACAGGAATGTGGTGTTATTTTACTGGATTAGATTCATATCATAATACTGATTTCGACACTATAAATACTAATTACCAATTATTTAAAATATTAGATGTTAAAAAAGATAAAATATTAGTTTATACAAGTACTAATAATTTTACAGCATTACCAAATTTTAATATAACTAATGCTAAAATTATACCAGTAGATGTTATTGAAGTTCAACAATATAATGAACCGATATGGAATGATTCATTAACAAATATTTATGAAAATAAAAAAATATCTTTAATATCAAATACTGATAATGATGGTATTTATACTATATCTAAAAAAACAAATACTAAAAATAGATATTCTTATAACATTCCAGACTTATTTTATACTCCATCAGATGGTGATAAAATCAAAATAAATATACAATTAAAAACATCTAATATTTTAATTAGTGATGGTGAATCTAATTTTGATAATAGTACTAATACTGTATCTATACCTTATGTTCCATATTTTATTAAAATAGGTGATAGTGTAATATTTAAAGAAAAAAGTACATCTTTAAATTTATTAAACCAACAACAATTTATAATTACTAATATAGATCGTTCTACAAATACTTTAACATTTGATATAGGTAATACCGTATCAACACAATTAGTTGATTGTTATTTATATTTAGCATCTAATATATTTTCTATAGAATCAAATATTTTATATGATAATAATAATTTATTATCATTACCATTAACATATTTTTCTATAATGAATAATTATGGTGAAGAATTAGCAGAATTAGCTGGTGGATATAATTTAGAATATAACAAAGAAGATAATTCATTAGACTTAATTTCAATATTTACAGATAATTATAGTACAATATCATTATCTATAATAAATATAAATAATGTAATTACGGATTATACAACATCAATAAATACAACAATTTATGATGTAACACCTTTATATGTACAAGAACCATTAAAAGAATTAGAATTATTAAAAAAAGATTCTAATTTATATACACGTATTATTGAATTTTATAATATAGATAATTTTGGAATTAAAATTAATATTAATTCTAAAAATTATTATGTACCATTTAATACAGACATTGATACAACAATAAATGATTTTGTTTCTACATATCAAACAGAATTATTTAATTTAGGAATTAATATAAGTTCAACTTTAAATGTATTAACTTTAACAAATACATATCCTAATATACCTGTTTATTTAAATATGTTATTTGGTGATGGAACTATTTATGATATTAAATATTTAGATATAAATATTACAAATATTAAATCACAATTATTAATAAATATTAATGAAGTAGATTATATTGTTCCATATAACACATCTGACGCACAAACTATTTTAGATTGGTATAATACATGGTATGAAGAATTAAAGTTGTTAGGTATCATTATTTCTGTATCTAATACGATTATTTTTATTAATATATTAGATCCTGAAAGACAATTAGATATATTTTATAATATTGGTTATATACCAAAATCCGGTGATTTATCTATTTTAGAAACATTACACGCTATAAATTATAGTGGTAGTGTAATTTCTGGAAATGAAATTATTTGTGCACCTGGATTATATAATTTTTTAGATTATTATTCAGTTGGACAAAAAATTAGTATTAATGGTTCAACATATATTTCACAAAATAAATCGTTTAATATTATTGGTTTAACAGAAAATATTATTTCATTATCATATCAAGGTCCATTTTGGAATATTTCTTTATTAGATTTAGATATTGAATCTGATTTTTTTATACGTTATCCTAAATCTGGTTTAGATGGAATTAATGTTCAAACTAAATATAAGTGGACTTGGAAAGATACACAAATTAATGATATGTTTTTATATGATTTTAGTGGTACACAATTACAACCTTATACTGAATATTTTCCAAATTATAATGGTATAACACCATTATGTGGTGAAAACGGTGAATATGATATTACATTAAATTATAAACCTAATACTGATATTAATGAAATATCTAATCCATATAAACAACAAACAATATTTGATACGATAACTTTTGACATACCTTATATTAATTCTAATATAACAAATAATCAATTAGAACCAGATCCTATGCAAATATTTATAGGTTATAATACATTAAATGAAGGATGGACTAATGCTAGATTATATTTAGAAAAAATAGAAGATGTTGTTTTTTCTTTAACTACAACAAGTGTTGGATCTTCGTATGATGATTTATTTATTTTTAAAGATAATTATGTAGAAATACAATTTTCTACAAATACTATAGATTTTATTTCTTTAGGATTTAAAACAGGACAAATTATACAATTTTCATCTAATGATACAAGTTCAGATGGACAATTATTAGGAAAATTAAGTAATAATGGTATAGATTATACAATAAAAGAAATATATTTAAATAAATTAGTATTTGAAGAAAATGTTATAGAAGAGACAAGTGTTAAATCTGTAGTTAAAAATACTTTACCATTTTATGATATTAATGGTAATTTATTATATGTAAATAGATTATTAAACGTAAATATATCAGTTTTACCAAAACAAATAGCATATTTTGATTTATATGGTGAAACTGAAGGAGTTGATATTAGACATGAAATAAATATTAACAATAAAAATTTAAATATTTTAAAATTACAAGATTATTTTATTTTTAAAGAAGTAGATATAAATGAAAATGGTATTGATTGGGTATTAATGAATAGAAAACGTAAAGAATTAATAGAAATATACCCAGAAATATTTAATTATTTAGCTAGTTATAAAAGTGTAATATATGCAATTAACTTTTTTGGATATAATGATTTGACGTTTACAGAATATTTTCAAAATATAGATCCAGAAAATAGTAAATTTGGAAAATTATTTAATTTAGAATTATTAAATTTACTAACAAAAGACTCTACTGAATATTTATATTCTAATTTAGCATATGAAAATTATAGAAATCAAGGATTTAGAAAAACTAATTTATTTTCATTAAATTATAAAATTACTGATGATAATGGAAATTTTATAAATGCTTATTCATTAGAAGAAGTTAAAGTTAAATTATTAGGATTAAAACGTTGGTTAACTGAAAATATTATACCTATAGGCACAAAAATATTAGATATTAATGGTAAATATAAAATACAAAATAATTTTATATTAGAACACGAATCATATATGACTAAAAATTTTAGAACCGAAGAATACAGTGATGCTATATCATTTCATGTAACAGGTTATCTTCAGCCAATATCACAAGGTTCTAATTTATATAATATATCTGTACAATTTATTAGTACTAATACTAATTCAGAAGATATTTGGTTCGATTATGTAATTAAAACATTTAATTTATCTAAATGGAATAATATTACATATTTACCAGAAACTATATTATTTCATAACAATAATATTTGGATTAATAATGTTACATCTTCACCAACAGATGAACCTGGTATTAATAATATATGGGAAATAACAACATTAGATAAATTACAAAATACACAAATTTTAAGATCTTCTAAAAACGATCTTGATCCTGTATCATTTTCAATAAATCAAAATATAGACCCATATTTTATAGTAGAAGTATTTTGGCATTCTGGATATTCGAATACAAAAAAAATGACTAAATCGTATATAATTCCAAACTCTAATGATAATAACATCAATAATTATATTATTAATTTAGGTGATTATAATGACGATTATAATGATGATTTTTATATTTAGTATAATTTATTAATATATAATATTATGAACAAACAAGAAATATTAGATTTTATAAATAATTATATAATTTCAAATGGACAAAAAAAAATTACTGGTCCATTATTAAATGAATTATTAAAAGCTATTACTAATTTATTAAATAATGGTACAGGATTATCAGCGTATGAAATAGCAGTAAATAATGGTTTTGTTGGTGATGAAGTAGCGTGGTTAAATTCATTAGTAGGTTCTGGTGGCGATCAAACATTAGCACAAACTTTAGTTTTAGGTAATTTAACAGGTTCTAATGATATATTAATAAATAGACAACAAGGAATTTATAATCCAAATAGTACTTTTGGTATATTATTTGGATTAAATACACCAGTTTCAGCACCAAATTTTATAAATTTAGGAGATATATATGATTTAACTACACCACCAACATCTGGGATATATAATAATATAATTATTGGTGGTGCAAGTATTGGACAATCTGACATTTTATTAGCATATAGAAATTTAGATAATGGACATAATACAAATTTAAATTTATCTGAAACAGAATCATTATTATATTACGGACAAGAAGCATACGCTGGATATTATAAATTAGATGCAGCAGGTATTCATGAAGAATTTAAATCTGATTTGTTATCCAATAAAACAACATTTATTCGTAAAAATACAGGCTCAAGAGGATCTAAAATTATACATGATTATGAATCTTATTTATATAGTATATATGATAATGCTGGTAGACAAATTATATCAAATGAAATATTATCTAATAAAATAGATTTTAAAATAAATACTTTAAATGACGTTAATCCATATTATAATGAAAGAAGTAATTTTGCAATATATGATCCATTAGTACATAATACGAATGGAAGTAAATTAGTTTATATAATTAATGACCAAGATACAAATGATGAAAAAATGTATTTTGAAATAACACAAACAGGAATTAATATAAATCATAATTATGGAGGTAGTAATATGTTTGCTATAGTCAAATCTGATGGTGTTGGTTCATTATATATAGGAAATCTATATTCATATACACAATATAAACCTACAATATTAGAAATGGTATCTAAAAATATTAAAATATCAGTACAAGATGATGGTTTAGTAGAATTAGAAAAAAAATATTATAAAAACATATCAAAAAATTCATTTATAGATGAAACATTAACAACTTTATTTAATATCACAAATCATTTACCATTAATAGATGGTATGTTTTGTATAATTGGTAAATTATTTATAAAATTACCATTATCTACAAAATACGCTGTATATGAAGTTAAACATTATTATATAAGCACAGGTAGTGGTACTACATATACATCAGTAGGTACACCAGAATTAACTGAAATATATAATGATACACTTATTGAAGAAATTATATGGGATTTTAGTGCAACAGAAGGTCCTTTATTAAAAGCTAGACGATATGCGGTTGAAGTAAATTGTGATTATAAATTTGATTTTACTATAAATTATTTATAACAAAAAATCCAATTAATTTTCTAATTGGATTTTTATTGCTTCTTTAATTTCTTCTTCTGTATAATCTGAATATTTTTCAATAATTGTATTATATAAAATAGCTATTTCTTTTTTTGTTAATTCTATTTTTTCTATTAATGGACTTATTTCTTTTTCTATTTTCGAAATTTCTAAATTATATGTGTCTATTAATTTAAATATTTCTTGTTCTTTAAATAAATCATCTTTATTAGATTTATTTATAACAGATAATTCTTTTTTGATGTTTAACATCTTATTTTTTTTATCTATTAATGTTTTTTCATAATTTGAAATTTCATTAAAAATGTAATTAAAATTATCTAAAATTCTTTTTGTTTCTAATATGTAAATATTATCTATTACCATGTTTTATTTATTTATTTATTTTTATATTGAAAAATCATATCTTCATATTTGTCAAAATCAACATTTATTATATTATTATCTTTCAGTCTATTATATTCTTTTTCTACTTCAATAAATTGTTCTTCAGTTGTTATTACAAATAATTTTTTCAAATCTTTATCCCATTTTTTAATAGGTGTAGTAAAAACAGAAATATCATCAATTATTGGAATATTTTCTTCTTGAACTTTTTCTACTTGAACTTTTTCTACTTCTTGAACTTTATTTTTTCGTACTTTTCTAGGTTTTTTATTACTATATAATTCTTTTTCAACCCATTCTTCTATTGAATCTTTAATTAATTTTTGTAATTTTTTAGAATTTTTAGAAATATTATCTTCTATATACATTTTAGATAAATAATCTGTTAGTGATGTTTCAAACATATCATTTATCGCATCAATTTTTTCAGCTCGTGGTAATTTAATTGTAAATGGTATAAGTATTTCAATTTCTTCTGATTTTTTAATACGATCGAAAACATCATATTCTGGTAATCTATTAGAAGGTTTTACTTTATTTAGTATAGATGTATTTTCTTGTACTGTATAATTAATTTCAGTATCTTCTGTATTATTATTTGTATTATTATAATTTAAAAATGATGGTTGATTTTGTAATTCTTCTTGATATTTTTGACTCATACCTATTTTAGCACTAGGATTTTTTGCTATACTTTCAACATCATTTAAAAGTTTTTGATCATTTGTAGGAGTATTAAAAAAACTATTTGGATCTAACTCTAATGATTCAGTTATTTGTTCTTTATATTCTTCAAAATCATTCATAAATGAATTTATGTTACCTATGGCGCCATTAGAAAAGTGTATATCTTGATCATTTATATTAATAGGTATAAATATATCAGAATTTATACTATTTTTTCTAATATATTTTTTATTTAAAATTTGTTCCATAATTATTATATTATTTTTTTTTATTAAAGTTTAAAAAAAAAACCATTACATTAGTAATGGTTTTTTTTAATTAAATTAAATTTTTTAATCTTCATCGTCATCAAAAAATTGTGCAGCTCTTTTCTTAGATGCTTTCAAAGCTTGTGGTGCTTCTTCTTCTTCTGTTTCTACTGCTTCTACAACTTTAGTTTTTCTAGTTTTCGTTACTACCACTTCATCATCATCATCATCATCATCAGAAAATACAGATGATGTACTTAATGGTGTTGTTGTGTTGTTATTACTAGATTGTCCAGTATATGCTTGTCCTGATAATACAGAAATAATTTTTTCCACTTTATCATATTGTTCTGGCGTCCAATCTTGAGGTAAGAATTCTTCTAATGTGTGTTCTCTTGATAATAAGAATTCAATTACTCGTTTTCTTTCTGATTTATCAATAGTTCCATCATCATTTACTTTTAACATTTTACCATTAATAGTAATTGGTTCTGGTGTATCAAATTCAGAAGAATCATAATTATAAAAACCTGCTACTTCTTTAATAACTAAATTAAAGTCAGCACCATTAATTAAATCTTCTACTTTAAATGGACGTTTTTTAGCTTCTAATTTTGCTTTAATTTTTTCGTAGATTTTAAATCCAAATGGGAAAATAAAGATTTTTCCTTCGTTTTCTGGAACTTGTTCATCATCTACTACTAATACATATGAATAGTATTTTGTATTTCTACTTATTAATTTTGCTTTTTCTTGTTCTGCTGGATTATTAGAATTTTTCAATAACCAAAATGTTTTACATAATGGGCAATCTTTTCCAATATTTGTGTTTTTTAAACAGTCATAATATCCTTGTAATTCTGGATTATTTTTGAAATTTGCATAGTGAATATGTTTTTCAATTGCTGTTGGACCTAATTGATTTTCTGAAATCATATTTGGTAAAAATCGAATAGTTAATTCACGTTTACCATCTTTTCCTTCTTCTAATTTCGGTCTTAAAAGACCATCATTGTTTACTTTTTTTGATTCTGACCATGAGCTTACTTCTGCTGATTCGTCTAAATTAAATACATCTGCCATAATTTTTCCTTTTATTCTTTTTAATTATTTTTTATATATATTATATAATATTTTAATTAAAAAGTTTAAAAAAAAAAACATAAAATATTTAATATTTTATGTTTTTTTTTTATGAATTATTTTTTACGAATAGTTACCGATTATTATTTTTTAAACTGTTGGTGCTACCACTACTAAAGTATTTTTTATGCATTCGCTGCTACTATCACTTGAACATCACTATTGTTAATATACTGTAATATATATGTTCCATCCAGTCTTACCGAAATAGTACAAGTATAATCAGTGTAAATATGAGTTGCCGTTGTATAATTCAAACTTTGTGATTTTTTAAAATCATTAAATCGACAACTATCTACAATTGTATTACTACTACAACCATTTCCAAATGTATTATTATAACAATCTTCACCAAATGAATTATATTGACAATCATTTCCAAATGAATTAGTATTACAATAATTTCCAAATGAATTTCCAAAACAATTATATCCAAATATATTAATAACACTATAATTTCTAAATGAATTATTTCGACAATTATTTCTAAATGAATTTCCAAAACAATTATCTCCAAATGTATTATTTGAAATTAAAATACCAGAAGTAACTTTATAATACATTGTATTGTTATTACAATTTGTTCCAAATGTATTTACTTCAACTGAACCAAAACCAGTGTCTTTATATGAATTATAAATTCCAGAACCACTTACTGTTTCATATCTTTTTAAAAGAACTACTGAATGATCATAATTAGTATGATTATCAAATTCGTCTATTAAAGAACTAATTCTACCTTTAGCTGGAGCTGACATTATTTCAGTTTGATTAAAATCAAAATCAAATTCTATTTTATGATTTGGTGTACTTGGTCTATATGCTGTGATATGAAATTCGTTATTAGATATTGCAAATAAAATTATAGGATCAATACTAGCTGTTTTAGTTACTAATGTACCTTTTAAAGAACCACCACTTGTATAATCTGGTTGGTCATAAATTGTTTGGAAGTCTGTTATTTTATATAATGCTCCAGGAATTAATTCATTATTTGATTTTAATATAGTTAATTCCTCATACGTATTTTCTATTACACCAGCAGAACCACCACCAGAACCACCTTCATTAATTTTTTCAATAACTTCATTAACATGTCCTATTCTAGCTAATCTCTTATCACCAGGTCTTTTAAAATAATTTAAAAAATTATATACATTAATATATTCCATAATATAATTGTTTTTTATTATTATATATTAAAAAGTTTAAAAAAATTATGATAATTTTTGAATATATTCTAAAATATAATCTGGAACAGATTCTGTAGTAGAATTATTATTTGTCGCTGAATTTTTTATCCATTCTGTTATATCTGATAAATCATTTATATCTATATCTGTATTTTGTAATTCTTGTTCTATATTTTTTATTTTATTATTATTTTTCCATTTTAACCATGTGTCACTATAATCAAATAATATAATTTCAGACATAAAATCAGCACATAAAGGATATTTAATTCTTATTTTATCTATTGATTCTTCATTAGATAAATGTTTATTTAATGATTTTTTATACTCGGTGTAATCAAAACCTAATTCATTATCAACTTTATTACGTAATTTTTGACCATCAGGAGTTAAATTATTTCGTTCTATATTCTTATATCCATATAATCTAGCTAATTCCATCATTATAGCTTTACCATATCCTTGGCCTTTAACTAATGATTCTATCATACTTATTTGATAAATACCATTATACTCTGTATAATCACAATATGCTACAATTTCACCATTTAATTTAGCATTCATTTTATAACAGTTTTGTTGATTATGATAATCTAAATGTATATTTTCAAATTCTAATTTAGAATATGTTTCATTAATCATAAATTCATTTATCGTTGTTATCATTAAGCTTTAAATATTGTATTTTCAAATTTAGATAAATCTTGTTCTTCATCTTTTATAATTATAGATTTAATATTAATTTCTGTATTTTTTAATAATCTTATTTCTTTTTCGTCTTCGCCAGTATAAGGTATTATATGTGCTAAATATGTATTTTTATAATCTATATTTGATGAATCAATTTCAGCTATTAATAAAACTTCAATATCTTCTTTTGACCAATGTGATTCTGCTGAGTTTTCATCATATGTCCAATATATTCCTAAATTATCACCAGATTTTAAATTATTAAACCAATTTTCATTAACAGTTATTTTTCTATATACTAAACCAGGTGAAGAATAATTACTTTTCATTAAAAAATATATATTTTCTATTATATATTCAATTTCTTCTTTGTACCATGATATATATTCATCACTTTCGTCATCTATATTATCTATATCATCATTAGTTTCATCAGCATATTTATAAAAATAATACTCATCATCTTTATATGTTAATGCTATATTTAATATAGCATCTAAATCATATTTTTGAACGGATTCTGATATATTTAATTTAAATTCATTTATCGTCGTTATCATAAATTATATAAAAATTTTGTATTTTTTGTATCATTAATAATATTGTCTATTAAATATTGATATTGTGGTTTTATTATTGATAATTTTATTTTTGTTGTAGATCCAGATAATACTTTATAATGTGCTGATGATGTATCATACACTTTTATATCTGTAACACCATACATTGTTCTTTTACTTAAAAAATTAGCTTTATCTTTAATAAATGTAATTTCGTTTATTAAAGAATATCCGTTTTGTCCTTTTATTTTATATGTTATAAATTTCTTTTTTTGTAACTTTTTATTTAAATTTTCTTCTGATACATTACTTGGTTCATCATCTTTTAATGTTATGATATATCCTAAATTTAAATTATTAATAGAATTCATTTTATTTTGAAAAGAATATCCATGATGTGATTTATCTCTATCCATAATAGCATACAAATAATAATGTATCATTTCATGCGCTAACACATTTTTTAATTTTTTATATGTCATTTCAAATAAAGTAGAAAAAACAAAATATTCTTTATCAGTTCCATCATATTTAGGATAACGTGGTCTAACAAATTGTGCAGTGTATGATTTAGAAGTAGAAAATTTGATAGGAATTATAGATAAAGAAGAATTAAAACACTCTTTATTTATAGTATTAAATAAAGTAGTAAAATCAAAAGTTTTTAAATTAATTATATCATCATTATTGTAATTTTCATTAGTAGATTTTACTTTATTTCGTTGTTCGTCTGTTAACGGAACGCCTTTAATATTTGATTTAAACATATTTCCATCTGCTGAATAAACATAATCTAAATTATATCTTGTATCAACTCCAAATGCTTTTAATGTAACATAAATATCTCGTAAACATTCACCTTTAGGATTTTTTTTAGATCCACCAGCACCACCAACTAACATAATTTTTCTATTTTCAGATTTAAATTTTTTAAATAAATCTGCCATTTCTTTTGTACAAAAAAACCATTCATGTGCGGCATCAACATATACATAATAATCTCCATTTATTGTTTCGAAAATGTCACGTTCTTGTAAATTATTCATTTTAGATCTAACATAATCTCGCATAGGTTCAGTAAATAAATAATCTATATCTTCTTCATCTAATTGACCACCATACGTTTTTTCTATTTCTAATGTTTGATTTGGAAATATATAATCACTGTGATTTGTATTATTAGTATCAAATATTTGAAAAACTCTTGTAAAATTTTCACAATATTCTTCTAATGCTAATAAATACTCTTCACCAAAAAATTTCTTAAATCCTTCTTGTACATCCACTATTACTAAATCATATTCACTTTCTTTAAATTTTGTGGATTCATTTAGTAAATATTTTTTAAATTCAGTTATCATAGTAGTCCTAAATATAATTTATTTTTTTTTAATTTTTCATATGGTTCATATATTTTTGTATCATTTTCAGTATAAATATTATATGTTGATTTATTTATATAAAAACCTTTTAAATAATAAGAAAGATTTTTTATAGATCCACCAGATTTACCATACATATTAATAAATTCTTTATCTGTTAAATGATTTTTATTATATGATACAATTAAAAATTCTTCTTTTTCTTTTTTTATATTTTGATTAGTTATATTACCTATACTAAAGCCCCAGTTATAAGGAACAATTTTATATTTTTCTTTTAATTTATTTGTATCAAAAACTAAAATAACACTAGCCCAATTTTTTGCATAATTTATATCTCTAGTTAATGATAAACCACGATAAAAAAATGAATTTTTATATTCTGGTTCATTATCTTTATATCTTTTTCCATTAGCCCAATATCGTTGATAAGAATAAATATCTAATTCGTTTTTTTCTAATGCTATATTAGCGTATTTTGTTTTTATTGCATGATATAAATCTGCTCTGTTATTCTCAAATATTTTAAATTCAGTTATCATATAATATATATAAAAAAAACCTAGAATTAATTCTAGGTTTTTTTAATTTATTAAAAATATTATTGATTATTTATTTCGTCTATTAAAAGATATAATTATATTTATTATATTTAATTTATATATTTAATTTGTAGATTAAATTTTTCAAATATTTCATAGGCAATATTTACTTTGACTTTAATCCAAATAAAAACTTCACCATAAGAATTAGCACCAATATTACATCCACCAAATTCCCAATAATCTTCTTCACTGATATTAATATATGACATATTTCTAAAAATAATTGTCCAATGTGGTTTATTATTAAATATTATATTAAATGCCTCATCAAATGTTAAATTACTATTTGCTCTATAATGTACTGATGGATTATCTATAGAACTTTTCTCATCAATCCAATAATCAAAAGATTTAGACATTGCATAATCTAAAAGTTTTTTTGGATTTTTTGGAATATTTATAATATTAGCATGTTTCATATTTTATTGTTTTTTAATAATAAATATAATGTGTATGCATCATTAGTATCTTCTAATGGTTTTTTAATATTTTTTGTAAATGCTATTGACATTTTATGTTCTTTTAAAAAATTAACATATGTATCATTTAATGAATCATTTTCAATAAGTGATAGGAATATATCTAATTTATTAAATGATCCACCAGGAATGCCTAATTTACTTTTATAAATATATTCTGTACGTGGATTCTTTCCGCCTATTTTCTTTTCTATTGGAGTATATGTTAATTTACATGATTCCAATTTTAAAGTCATAGGTGCTAAAATAGTAATATCTGTAGTAATAGTTAATAATTTTCTACGTAATAAAGTTGAAAATGTTACTAAATCAATAATATCACCTGCGCCTGATGAATATGAATATCCTTCTATTGCTACTCTAGTAGGTAAGGTATTATCTATTGTTTTTATAATATCATCAATCATCATATCCGTGATAGCGTCATATAAAAACATTTTTTGAATTTCATTTTTTGAATATCCTTCAACATAATCCAATTTAATATATCTATAATTTATAACGCTTTCACATAATAAATACCATTTAGATAATTTTGTTAATTTTGTATTTTTAGCATCTTTTTCACGACAATAATTAAATACTATACCATTAACTACTAATCCTGTAGATATAATAGATGGATCAATTCCTATAAGGTTTTCTAACATTCATAATTAAATTCTTTTTATATACATACATCAAATGTAAGTATTTCTTTTACCTCAAAAATATTATTTTTATCTTTTATTCCAATCATACTAGGTTTAAAATTAATTTTAAACCCATCATTAATTAAATTTTGTAATATTTTACCACTTGGTGTAGATAATGTTTTTACATTTGCTATTATATTGTTATTATTATCTAATTTAATTTTTTCAATACTATGAGATACATTATGTAATGTAATATCTAATTTTGATGTATGATCTAATTCACCATACATAACACCAATAGTTTCTAATTTTTTATTAAAATCATCAATACAATTTTCAAGTGAATTTACATTAATTTTTTCTACATCAACATTATAAAGGATTTGATCTTTTAATATAATTTTTTTATATGATTTTTTTATCGGTTTAGATTTTTTAAATAAACCTAAAATTGTTTTAAATAATTTATTCATACATTTTATATGAATAAATTATTTAAAAGTTTAATCGATTATTATGAATTAAAAAAATTATTTTAATGAATTTTTAAAACTATTTATATTTGTATATAATTTACTTTCATAGATTTCATCTTCTTGAACTTCCTCATTTGTTGTAGGTAATTTAATTTCATGAACGTCTAAAACATCTTGAACGTTTTTAAATAATATATCTTGGCTATAACTATATTCAACCATAAGTTCAGCAATTATTTGTAAAACATTAGATGGAATATGTTCTTCCAATTCTTTATAAGAAAATGGTAATTCAATGTGTTCTTTTAAAAAATCATAAATTTCTAATACAGAAATTCGTGTGGTAACTATAAATCTTGTCATATAATATATATTAAATTATATAACAATAATTTCACGTGTAGAATAATCACTCAATTTAGATCCATCAGTAAAATATACTTCAATGTTTTCTACAAATGTAGAATAACACTTAAATGTTCTGCTATTACTCATTCTATATCCACGTTTAATTGATTTAACAATAGATTTAACAGTTAATTCAATTAAAAATATTTCTTCTTTATCTACTGGTCGATTATATTTAGTATGTTTTTTATTTTTTACTATATAAGAAACAAGTAAATTATCTTTAGGTTTAATTTCTAAATCAAATGAAATTAAACCTAAAGTTGGTGTAATTTTTTTATATGATTTAATAATAGTAGTTTCTAAATTTTTATTTCCTAAATTTACAATTTCACCACCAACGCATGGTTCATTTACATATGTTGTAATTACAACATATGGTTTTGTTTTATGATTATCATATTTAGTAACCTCTTTAGTATGTGTTGGTAAATCAGTTTTAGAATCATGAATTTTAAAATGATTTTTACATTTAGAACAAAAAACGGATTTAGTTTTTTGTTTACTAGTTTGTTGGTCATCATTAAATGTAGATTGTACACGTTTAGCAGTACTATGTAATTTACTTGAATTAGTATAATCTAATTTTCCGTAACCAGTACCTCGTAATGTATCGTCTTTAGGTGTATTAAATGTTTCCATGCTGTAAATATAATCTTTTTTTTTTAATATATAATAAAAAAAAAGAAAAAAAATGATAACAAATATTAACGAGTTTAAAAAATATATTAGAGAAAATATAGAAAATGATTCAACATATGAAATTTTAAAAGGTGTGTTAAATAATTTAACAGATTTAAAAGATTTAGATATATTAGTTTCTTTAGTTGAAAGTGGTACTATATTCACATCATTGCATGTAGGTCCTGGTAATCTAAATAATACATATACAAAATTCCATAGAGAATTAATACCTAATTGGATTAAATCTTTAGGGATGGATAGATTAACATCTGGTGGTGATTCTATAAATAAAATTTACAACAATGCCGAACAATTCAGTAGATGGATTGAAGAAAAAGGTTATGATAGTCAAGAGTGTTTTTTAGCATATATTCCTGGTGAAATATATAGAGATTCTGGGTCACCTGAAGAAGATAACGAAAATTTTAGTACGGTTGATGATAATGATGTACAAAATTCTATTAATATATTATCATCTGAAATTAAAAATAAAGATTTAAATAATCACGAACGTGGATATTTTAGAATGGGATTTGATGTTATGGCTAATGAAAATGAACAACCAGGATGGGCACTATTTTTATTCCAAGAAAATTCATATAACGATATTAAAGAAACTAAATTAGAATCATATATATATTACGAAAAAGAATCTATTAATGTAATTTTTCAACCAAATACTGTATCTTTCTATAATTTTAATCCAGGTGGACCTTATGGTTCAACAGGACTAAATAAAATGGTAGATTTTTGTTCCGAAGAAGGTTATGTATTAAGACAAGATTAATAATTTTAATTAAAAAATAAAAAAACATATGATTATAATCATATGTTTTTTTTTATTTAAATTTTTGTATAATAATCTTTAATCCATTTTAAATATGTCTTTTCTTTATCAGATAAAGAGTTATACCAATTTATAGAATCTTTTTCTATAGGTTCAATAATAATTAAAGAGTTATCATATAATTTTTTTAATATTTTTTCTTTATGACTACCTTTTAAAGATTTACTAAATGATATGATATACATATCATGCGCTAATTTAGCATCTTCTTCAGTTTCATAAAAATTACAAGTTGCTAAACCATATCCATTCATATATGTATTTAATTTTGATTTAAATCTTTCTGTTGTTTGTGCATTCTCAACATCAAATATAAATCTAGGACCTTTACTTAATACTTCAGTTTGAAATACTTTTACATATTCAGAAAAGCTATTACCACTATTCGATGTAAATGTGTAAAACGTCCAGTATTTTTTTCCTTTAATTAATTTTTCTTTTTGATAACTATTTATTACTTCCATATTTTTTTTTTTTAACATTAATTCTTTATATTTTTTTACTAATCCCATTGTGTTACAGGTATTAATATTTTTTCATTATTTATTTTACTATATTAAATAAAAAATTATAGATCAGCACTAGTATGCCAATACGTACCATTATTATTTAAATCTGAATCAAAATCATAACTATTATGATAATTAGTATTACTATCTTTTTTAGTATCAAATTCAATATAGCAATAATATTCGCCCATATCAGAATAATTTATAAATGTTTTATATTTTTTTCTGTTTTTAAATTCTGTTTTAAAATCATTATATAAAAGTTTATGCATTTCTCTAGCATAAAGAGCATTTTTTTTTGCTTTAACATAATCACCATCATATTTAAGACTTTCATCAAATGCAATATTATACCATTTTTTATAACTATATTTTTTTTGTTTTTTATTTTTTAATATAATTTTTTTAGCTATATCTGTTATTTCTACAATTGGTTTATATTTATACATATTTAATCTATATAAATTGTATCTTGATCTGTTTGATTTTTATCAGTAATAACAACCGCTGTATTTTCTTTAGGTTTTAATTTTACCTCTACTGTATCAAATTCAACAACAGAAAAAGAATATCCACAATCTGTAGATGTAATATATTCACCATCCCATGTCCAATGTTGTGTATTTAATTTATCAGAATCATGATATTTTGTAATAACTGTTCCGGGTTTTAATGATTCTAATAATGCTTTTCGACCAATAGGAGATCTAATAACAAACATAAATTCCATATTTGGATATTTCATTAAGAAAGATTTAACTTTATCAGGAAACACTTCTATTATATGTGTAATGAAATCAGGAACTACTTCTTTTGCATATGATTTAATTGTTCCACCCATTAATGCTTGTGGTGAAAATGTAATAATTGAAAAAATTACCTCATCAGTAAAATCTTTTAATAACATATATTTATCACCATCATTCATAAATCCACCAAAATTATTAAATGGTAATTTCTTATTCATATTTAAATGTGAATATGGTAAATAAATATAATCACCAACAATAGCCATTTTTTTTGTTGCTGACTTTAATTTATTAAAAACATCTTTATATTGTTCTTTATTATCATTTATCCATGAATTATATTTAGATGCTTTTCTAGTAAATCCGTCTATAGATACTTTTTTACCGTATACACATTTATCTTGAAACATTCCAACTAAAGAACATTGACCTTTTTTATATAAAGAACAATTATCTTTATTATTACATGAAACTGTTGTTAATTTACTTTTTACTGATGCTTTCTGTTTAAATAACGCATTTTTAACATCAAATATTTGTGCGTGTATTACTTCCATATTTATTATATTTAATTAGTACTTTTTAATTATTTACAAATATAATTATATTTTTTAATATATAAAATTATTAATCACATAAATATAATATGATAACAACAATAAACGAATTTAAAAATTATTTAAAAGGTGGAATTGGTGATAATTTATCTATAGAAGATATTGCCAGTAAACACAATACAACTATTTCAAATATACAACATGAACTTAAAAAAGGAATTAATGTTGAATTAGAACACACTAGTGATAAAAATTTAGCTAAAGAAATTGCATTAGATCATTTAACTGAAATGCCTAATTATTATACAGAATTACAAAAAATAGAAAATCATTAATAATATTCACATCAATATTTGTTCCTACTGCATAACTTTTCATTTTCTATTCTATATATGATTATTAGAAATTAATAAATTATATGCTTTATAAGTATTTTTATAATTTATATTATCTTCATTTTTAAGATATTTCATTAATTCACGTATTGTAATATCTATTCCTAATTTTTTAATATTATTAATTACACTATCAAATTGTGATTTAATAACTAATAATATAGAAGTTTCTTTAGGTGAATCCAACAATTGTGGACATACATCTATCATTTTAAGTGTTTCATTAAATGTTAAATTACAACTTAATGGACGTGTTATGTTATAAAATTTTGGTGCAATAATAAAAAAATATTTTGTTATATCAAGATATAATTCTAATTCATTATCAATAGCATCTATTTCAATAATATCATCATTTTTTAATGGAACTAATTTATGTAATACTTGTCTAGTATCATTTTGTAATTTATTAAAATAATATTTACTGTTTATTGTTTCTTCAAATTCATCACTTTTTGTAAATATTAATAAATGTAAATTTTCTATAATTGTTTTATTAATATGCGTTATATCTAAATGGCTAAAATATTTTAATTTTTCTTCAAAAGATAATGAATTAAATTTTTCTTGTTTTTGTTTAAATTGTTTTCTTTTTGCTTTTTCTTCTAGTTTTATTTCTATTAATTCCAAATAATCTGATAAAGAAAGTAATATACATAATCCATTTAAATAACTTGAGAAATTTATACTATAACAATACGTTGGTTTATTAAATGGATTACGTACATGATAATATTCCCAATCTATCTTTACACCGTATGATATAGATATATATCCACGTTTACTATCATACATAAATAAATCATAAGAATAATAACCAAGACTTGTTAAATTATTTTTTACTTGATTAAATTCTAAATTATTTGTTACAAGTACTGTACAATCGCTTAAACATAAATCATGTAAATTAACATATCTTTCTTTTTTTGTATTATCTGAATATATAGTTATTACTTTTGAATTTTTACTATAAAACAATCTTTTTCTAACTTCTGCCATTAATATAATTTTTTAGTTATAATATAAATTAATTTTCATTTATAAAATTTATACAATTATTTGGATATTTAATTTTTCTTTCTTCATAACTTTTGATTATGTCACCATCAAATTTCGAATTATTAAATAAATAAGACATATAAGTAACATTAGATACATCTATATATTTTAATCAGAAATACCATAATTTTTTATTGTTTCGATAACTTTATCTAATTTATCAATTAAATTAAAAATATGTTTATCAATAATTTCAGTAGTTAATCTATGTTCAAAATCATCATAAATAATTTCATCATAAATATTTGTATATGTTGATAATTTATCAAAATTAACTACATCATCATTATTACCAATTAAAATATATGATGTATAATGTAATTCATCAATCGGTAATCTATTTTTATATGATTCTTTAAGTTTTTTTAAATATAAAACATCATTATAATCAATTGAAAAATGTGTTTCATTATTAATTCTAGGATTCAAATATTTATAAATTCCTGGCTTCATATCAAATTGAAAAGCTGGATTAATACATATTCTAGGCATTTCAAAATTATAAGCATATAAACCTCCTAAACTAGTACCAATAATAATATCTATTTTTAATTTTTTTATAGTATCACTTATAAGATTAATTGCTAATTCTGGTTGATGTGGTAAATCAATACTGAACACGACGTGATCATTACTAATATTATTTTTCAAGTAATTAATTGTATTACTACTTGATGATGATTGAAATCCGTGTAAATATAAAATGTTCATATAGCAAATATAACAATTATTTATGACTTATTAATATTTCCTACTAATAATTTTAATTAATTTTTGATAAATGTTTAATTAATTTATTATAATCAATAGAACCTAAACCATAAACATCTTTCATTGTTTTTATTTTTTTAAACATTTTTTTTGCATGTGTTAAAATAATATTTTCATCTAACGTTATTTTTATTTTATCAGCGCTATCTTGTTGTAATGTTATTTTATTTTCATTCATAAATTGTTTAAATTCATTAATAGTTGTTATCATAAATTATTTAGTGATTTTATTATTTTTTATTATATATTAAATAATTTTCACATAAAAATTAATTGTATAACTAAATATTATTTTCATATAGCAAATATAACAATTATTTATGACTTATTAATATTTCCTACTAATAATTTTCTATGTAATTGTCCTTTAATTTCTCTATAATAATGAAAATCATCTGTTTTATCAATAATTATATCTTTTCCTATTATATCAGATACCAAATAATTTTGTACAACAGTCGCACCATATTTTAAATATATGTGTTCTAATTTACCACTAACTTCAGAATAAGAATTTCTTTTTATTTGAGTTATATCTTCTTTTATAATAGATAACAAATCTTTTTTACCTTGTTCTGTAGCATTAGTCGCACCACATATTAATTTTTCTTCCGAAAGAAGATACTTTATAACAAGAAACAGCACTAATCTTTCCATTTCTTTTTATTATTTTAATTAAATCAGTTTTTTCACATAATTCATCAGCCGATTTTGCTGTTAAAAAACCACCAATAGATTCGTATGCTTTAATCATTAAAGAAAATACTTCATCAATATATAACTTCATATCTTCTTTATTCCATAAATTTACAAATTTTTCATTAATTAATTTGTATTCATTAATTGTTGTTATCATATAAATTATATATTAAATAACATAATATATTTAATAAAAAGTACCTCGATTCATATATTATTGTTATATTTGTATTGTTCAATTAATAATAACAAAATTTAAAACTTAAAAGATATGTCAAATTTAAATTATAAAACTCCAGAAAATCAAAAATTAATTAAAAAATTTAAATCTTTTGTAAGATTTTATTTTAGTAAATTAAGATTAGTATTAAGTAGAGAAGGTGAATTACCATCTTCATATTTTGATGATGGTTTAGAAGTTCAAGTAAATGAATTACTTACTATCACATCATTCGAAGCACTTAAAAATAATGAAAAGAAATTAAATGATGTATTTAAATCAGTAAAAGATGGTTGGAAAGGTTTAAAATCATCAGGTAGATATTAAATAAATATAATATAAAAAAAGTCACAATTAATTGTGACTTTTTTTATGCAATAACATTTTCAGGATATTTAATTTTTCTATCTTCATATGATAAATCAAAGAAATCATCTGGTAATTTTAATGTATCACCAACATATAAATTTACTTTAAATTCACCATCCATACCAAATAAATCATTAATAAATATTGCTGATTCTTTTTGAAATTCACACATATATAACATATTCTCAATAATATGCCTATATCGTTGTTTAGATTTAGGAAAATGTGTTTCTAATCCTTTCATCAATGCTTGTATAATAAATACAGGAAAATTACCTTTCCCACTACATGGATCAAGAAATGTTTTATTAGGATCAGTAAATGCATCTCCATCTAAAGATCCTAACATTTCCTTAATTAATGATGGCGGCGTAAAAACCTCACCATGTGCATTAGATTTATCCTTAGAATAAGTTGACTCATTCTTTATCTGTTCCTTTAAATACTTAACTATATCCATTTAACATCAATTGTTGAATTTACTGGGTTTATAATGGTATTAATACCATTATAATTAGCATAAATGTCATTATTGTTAATTATATCATTATTATTAATTATAATAAATCCAATTTTTTTAATATTTTTATATTTAGTTTTAATTATTTGTAAATAATATAGTTTTTCTTTTTCAATAATTGAAAAAATAGAATTGTTTGGTAATGTATTATTTGTATATAAACCAAATTTTGATTTAACTAAATCATCATAAATTAAATATTCGTTAATTTTATTATTTATATCTAAATTTCCTATATGCCAAAACTTTAATGATTCATCACATATTGAAATATTATTATTTATATCTATTAAACAAAATAGATAATTATTGGTTATTTCTAAATTATTAAAATCGTCATCATTATATTGTACAATTTCATCATTGTTTTTATAAATATATGTATTTTTATCAATATCTTTTATATTCATTTTTTCAAATCGATAATTTATTAATATTAAATTATCTTTATTTAAATTGTTTTGTTTTTTAATATTTAATGTATTATCTGTATTTTTAGATAATATTATTTTATATTCGTAGTTATTCATATTTTTATTTTATTGTAATTATATTTATTATTTCTTCTATATTTTGAACTTCTTCATCTGTTAAATTAAAAAATTCAATTAATTTATCATCTGTCCATTCTTGTGTCCAATCTAACCAAGGAATCCAAGATAATAGCGTATCTGCAGCATGTTGGTCAATTTTTATATATGAAAAATATGCTACAAATACTTTTGATTTTCCTAAAAAATTCAAGCAATTTTGAGCTTCTATTTCAGTATTAAAAGACATAAATAATCTTTGATTCCCTGTTCTTGCATATTGTGGTTCATTAAATACATTAAAATGTTTAGAATCTATTCTATGTAATAAAAATCTATCATAAATTTTATATTTCTATATTATTAAACATAGCTAAAGAAGATGTTTTATTTATTAAATCTACATTAGACCCAGTAAACCTATGTAAAGTTATATATTTGTTTAAATTTAAATTTTGTTTTTCAATATCTTTAAATGATATTTCTTTTGCTTTATTATATATTTTATTATATACTGATTGCATATGTGTTAATACACCAAAAAATGATATATCATATAATGATTTTAATTTTAATGAATATTCTTTATTTACAAATTTTCGTTTTTCATTAAAATTATAAATACAAGAATTATTTATATTGGTTATAACAAGCGGAACCCATAATGCAACATTATTCCATGGATTATCTATAAATGTTATATTTGCACCATTTATTTTAGATTTTAATATATCATGTAATTTAGTTCTGGACGTTTGTCTTTTTTGTACTAACCATTCTGCAGGATGGACAAATATAATTTCACCATCATCATGTTTCATATCAATACATTTATCTAAAAATTTTAAATGTAAACCTTTTTGATATGGTGGGTTCGCAACAATTACATCAAACTTCATTTCTTCTATTCCTAAATTGATTTCTTTATTGTTATATTCTAAAAGATGAATATTGTTTATATTAACACCTAAACTAATTGCAACTTGTTTTTTAATATCACAAGAAGTTGAATAATGAACATTATTCATATCAACATCTTTTTGTTTTAAAACAATTAAAAATTCAAGATTAGATATAACTAAAATATCACCATTCAAATCAGTTAATGAATTAATCATTTCTTCACACAATTCAAGTGGTGTATAAATATTATGTGAATCTGTTGATTCACTATAAATCTTTTCTAATGATTTTACTATTTCTTCTTTATTCATTATTTAAAACTCTATTATTTCACATGGTGGTGTTTTAGATACCCGATGTGTTTTTTTCAAATCAAAATTATTATCTCTTTTAATAAGATTTTGAATATCATATACTAAATCAAAATTTTCATAATCTGTATGATAATATAATTTATTTACTATTGTAATATCTAAACAAACACTTTGTGTTGATTTATAATATTTTATATAGTTTTGTGGATCTATACAAATATAAATATTTCTATATTTTTTATAGTTTTTATATGTTAAATCATAAAAACAATTATTGTTATTATTATAACATAATATAATAAATTTATTATAATAATATGGATAATCTTTTATTAAATTTTGTAATTTTTGTAATTTTTTAAATGTTAATTTATTATTTTTTTTATCAATAAAATATTTTTTTATCTTATTATATTTGTTTTTTATTTTATTAAAAAACGGTAAAATATATTTATCATAAATATTAAATATAGATTGAAAACCTATTATTAATGTTATAATAACTAATATTAATTGAATATAATCACCATAATTCATAGAATTATCAGATAATGTTTTTATTAAAATATTAAATTGTTCATCTTTCATAATTTATATATTTGCAAATCTTGCAATAGTTTTGTCAAGACTTTCATTTTTTATTTCTTCGTCTAATTTAAAATTTTGTAATTCTAGATGTTCTGCAATTTCTTGTTCTTCTACATCATGAACAATATCTAAGAATGTTTCTCTATATGCTAAACCTCTTGTATCTATTACATTTAAACCTGATAATGGAACAGGAACTGCTTTACCTTTACTTTGTTTAATAACGACGTCTTCTGTTGCATTGAATCCATATGATCTAAGTGAATATATCATAGACTTAATATTAGTTCTTAAATCGTTTCCTATAGTACCATAAATTGGTATAATGATCCAAGCAAACGATTTAACAAATTTATTTAGTTCATCATATTTAATAATATTATTATATAATCGTTCTCTATCTTTTTTATATAATCTTGTAGAACGTCCTAAAGTTTGTAAAAAATTTGATAGTGTTAAATCATTCATAATCATAACACCAGTAATACCTGGAACATCTATACCTTCTGTTAATATACGAACGTGTAATATAATAGCTTCATCTGAATCGGACATTGATTGTAATTCGGAAAGAAATTCTTCACGTTTTACAATTGTTCCATTGATTCTTGGTTTATGTGCTGAGGTAATATCAAAGATTCTTAAATTCGGTCTAGTGTCTAATTCTTCTTGTATTTTTTGGTGGTTTACAATTTGATTTAGGTGTTCTGAACCTTTAGTAACGACTAATAATTTAGCACCAATTTTACAATGAACTCTATGTTCTGTGAATGATTCTAATATAGCATTTACGTCCATATCTAATTCAGAAACTACATTATCAGAACTTACATCGACTAGATGCATTCTAGGTCTTAAAATTTCACCAGCAACGACCATATCAAGTGGTGTTTTAGAATATAGAATAGGACCAAATTCTTTTTTATTATTCATACCTAAACCTTCATCTGATGCTGTTTCTTTTAAAGTTGCGGTGAAATAATATTTTCTATCTGCATTAAATTGTTTTCTACCATCAGTATATTTTTCATAACGTAACCATGAAAATTCTTCGGTAACTAAATAATGAGCTTCATCACATAATAGCATATAAACAGGAATATTAGCTAACATGATTCTATCAGAACTATCATAAGTACCGAATATAATTAAAGGTACATTTTCTCTTTGTGATCTTTCATATTCTGATTTAATATCTTTAACAGAAGTTGTTGATTTAACTTCTCTATAAGGCATATTTTCGGTCCATTTGAAATCAGATTTATCTTCTGCTTTTCCTGAATGTACGATGAGGTATTGACAATCTTTTTTATTGACTTGTAAAATTTCTTTTACTTCAGAAAATAATTGATTTGTTAATAAAATTCTAGGACTTAATACAACAAATACTCTATTATTTTCTAAATTATCAACAATTGCAGTTGCTTGAATAAATGTTTTTCCTGTTCCTGTTGGTAAATGTATAATACCTTCAATTGTTTTAGAAATAGCATTTAATGCTTCTTGTTGATGTGTTCTTAATACTTTCATATAGCAAATATATTAATTATTTTCAATATTTATAAATTTATTCAATTATTAAATCAAATTTATTTATTTTTTCTAATTCATAATCCGATAAATAATTATTTTTAAAAATATCAATGTCTAATGTATATGGTTTATTACGTTTATTATATATTGTTAGGTGTGATACACAATATGCTAAATTTGTTATAGATAATAGAAAATATATTATTTTTTCTACATTTATATTATTATCATAATTTACTATTGTTGTATATATTTTATTATCTTTTATTTCACACCTACAAAAATCATTAAAATCTAATGTGTTAATTATAGCGTCTAATGTTAAATTTATATCTTGTTTTTCTATTAAATTATTATTTAATTTATTTTCTAAAATAATTAAATTTTCAATTAATTTATATATTGTCATATTTTATTTGTTTTCTATATTTATAAATTTTGGTGAAATATTTTCATATGTATATATTCCTTTACCAACAAAATTAGGGTCTTCATACAATATTAAATTGTTATTTTCTGGTAATTCTATTTTTAAAATAACATATTTAATTTCTTTAAAATTTGATTTAATTGGTTGTTTAGCATTTTTTTGATTCATTAAATAATAAAACTTTTTAGATTTTATATATGTATTAGCGTCTTCTATATTATAAACAAAATATATTCTTTCTGGATATTCAGATAATGTATTTTTTGATTTAGCAACTAACCAATTTTTTAATATATTATATAAATATCTTGTTTCTGTTACATGATATAAAATATTTGTTTTTAATTTATGTGTTGTATCAAATTTTGGTTCTATAACAAAATTATATTCAATTATATTTTGTAAAAACTTATCATTCAAATAATTATTTTTAAAATCATTAGGATTAATTGTATTTGTAATATTATTTTTATTTTTTGCTTTTATATTTGATATAAAATATCCTAAATTATTTATTAATATTAAAAATTCTAAATATGAATTGGTATTGAATTTTCCATCAGATAACAATATTTTAAATTTATTTATATCAATTTCTATATTATACCAAAAATAAGCTGAAATAAAATTTTCAATAATTTTTTTACTATCATGTATATCATGAGTCATTATTAATCCTTCATTTAATTTATTTTCTAAAAGAATTAAATCTTTAACTAATCTATATGTACTAATTTCTGTTATCATTATTATGTTTATATTTTTTATTAAAATTCTAAATTATGTTCTCTATTGAATTTATCAATACTCCCTAAACGTTTTATTTCATTAATTCGCCATTGTTCATCACGTCCTTCAACTTCATACCAATATGTTTGAATAGATTTAAAACTGTTTTTATCTGGATGTCCTTCTGGTAATATACTATTCTTATACAGATCATAAAAATAATTTTTACCATTTGGTGTTGATGTAATAATTAATTTATTATTGTCTACTTCAAACTTAGGATAATTGCTATTAAATGCAAAATCATGATATTCTAAAATATCATATTCTACTAAATTAGTATCATTATTAAATACACATATTTTACTGTTTGTAAATTCAATAGATTTATTATTCCATGTTTTTATATTTGGTTTTAAAAAATATGGTAATAACATATAATATTTTTTAATTAAATTAATGAATTCAACACCAATATTATATTTACATGGAATAAGTATAATATTTTGATTATTAAATATCATAGAATGTAAATTTAATGCTGATAATATAGAATTGATTCCAGTTTGTCTAGAAACATTATAAATTATATTTTGTTCTTTATATAATTTAATCCATTCAATTTGATATTTTCTTAATTTAATATTAAGATATTTTTCTATAAAATAAATAGGATCTTTATAACATTTAGCCCATTCAATTTTTTCTGTATTGTTTAATACATAATATACATTATCATTCAATGTATATTGATTTCCTTTATAATAAATTGATTTTCTTCGTGATATTACTTCACCACTATTATATTTTGAATCTATTGATTCTACATATTCCTTATTAATATATTTCATAAATTGTACATTTTTATTTTATATATTAATAAAATGATTTCTGTTTATGAAATAATGTACATTTATTGTACATTTAATAATTGTCTAAAATTATTCCAGAAATTTATATTATTATCGACTAATTCTCTTAATTGTTTATATCCGATACACCTAACTTTGTTTAAAAACATTTCATTATCTGTAAAGTGGTGTAAACTTTCGGCTGTTGTAATAATTAACATATTTGTATTTGAATCTTTATCAACACCTTCAAATAAAGAAGACATAACAAAATTTGATAAATGATCTTTATTTGCTGTTAATAATGTCGTATTATTTGATCTATATTTAACTTGAACAGTAGCTAATTTACCATCTATACCTAGTCCTCTACCATCAATACCTTTATCATTTGTTTCATCACCTACTTGATAATTTGCTATTCCAATTCTATTATCTATTGGTGATAATTTTATTAATGCTTCTACAAATAATTCAAAACCATCACCTTTATATTTATCAGGATCATATCGATCTGGATATAATAAAGATTGTTTTTCTAATCTTGAACAAAAAGTTGATAATTTAAAACAATCTTTTAATAATTGTTTTAAATCATGACTACGATTAATAAATATATGTTCTAATTTTATATTCATATTAGTTTAATAACGCTTTATTTACAATATCTAATGCTAATTTATCATTTGTAAACCAACAAATATTGTTTTGTTCTGTTGTAATAATAAATTTACACCATGACATTAATTTAGTTTTAGAATATGATCTAGTTTTTTTAATAGTATATCCTAAACTTTTAATATAGTTAGTTATTTTTCTAATTTTATCAGAGTTAAAATCATCGCTATTTAATTTAAATACAATTGTATCTGATTTTTTAGATCTTATAGAATATGTGTCGATATTTGTTATAGTATGTTTCATATTACAAATATACAAAAAATATTTTAATATATAATTAAAAATATATTAAAATATTAAAAATGATAACAACTATAAATGAATTTAAAGAATTTTTAAATGAAAATATCGATAATGATTTATTATTACCTAAAAATAAAGAAGAATTTATTAAAATATTAGATATGCATATTCATAATATGATTTCATCTTTCTCTGATGGATATGAAACTAGTATAGAATTAAAAAACATATATGAAATGATTTTATCTAAACCATTAGATATTACACCAAATGAAGATAATGATATATTATTATCTATTGTTGAAATGGATAATATGTGGTATGAAATTAAAGAATCATATCATACATTATCAGAAGACACGATGAATAAAGTTATTGAATTATGTAAATATAGTTTTGATGATATTCTTACAAATTATTACGAATATTTCGATAATTAATAAAATTATTTAAAATAATTCATTTGATTTTCTAAAAACGTTATACATTTATCTTCTTTAAAATCTTCTAAATTAGTAATATATTCTATTGAATATTTAAACATATTAATTATGTTATGTCTTGCTGTTAAATATGTTTGATGCTTTAGTACATCACTATCACATTTTTTTATATTTTCAATAGTAACTTTTAAATAATTTAATATATCATTTTTATTAATTTTATTACTTTTCTTTTTTTTATTTTGTATTTTTACCATTTATTTTATATTTAATTTTTTTTATAAAGTCAACTGGCATAAATTGGTTTTGAGAAATATACTCCAATTTTACTTTATCTTGAAATTCTATTATAAATGATTCAGATAATTTTTGAAATTTAGAAATATAAGACCAACTCAGATGATCTTGAAATTCTCTTATGAAAGATTCAGACAAGATTTGATTAGATGAAATACTAGTCCATTCAACATTATCTTTAAATTCTCTGATAAATTCTTCTGAAAGTTTTTGATAAACTGAAATCCAATTCCAATCAACTTTATCTTGAAATTCTCTAATGAATTCTTCTGAAAGTTTTTGATAAGATGAAATCCAATTCCAATCAACTTCATTTTGAAATTTTCTAATGAATGATTCAGATAAGATTTGATTCTTAGAAATATAATACCAATCAACTTTATCTTTATATTCTTCTATAAATTCTTCTGACAATATTCTATCTGTAGAAATTGTTAACCAATTCAATTTATGTTTTTTAATTCTTTTTTCTGTTTTAAAAAATAAAACTATTTCTGGATATTTATTTAAAAATGAATAATCAATTTTATTTCTAATATATTTATCATAAAAAAATTGATTATAATGTATAGTATCACAATCTAATTTTTCTATTTCTATAATATCCTCTAATGTTAACATATATTTTTAGTTTTTACAAATATAAAAATTATTTTTCGATTTAATACAATTAATTTAGAATATTAATTTTAGTGCATCTAATTTTACCATTTTCATGTACTATTCTAGCTACATCTTTATAGTATACTTTTACCTTAACTACTAGTTCATCACAGTATCTTGTTGCCATTTCTTTAGTCCAAACCGAAAGACCAAATGAATTTTCATTATTAGAATGGTCAGCATGACAAGTATATGTTTCACCTTTTAAGTATTGATATTGAAAGTTATAATTACTATATCGATCTGATCTAATTCCTTTATAGGCTATAAAGTAGTCATCATGACATTCATACATTTTACTTTCTATAATTCGATTCTTTTTAAATGATTCATCCTTATAATACCAACTATCTTCTATAGAATAGAAACCTAATTTATCTTTAAATTCTTCTTGAAATTCTTTACTTAGATTTTGACACTTTGAAATATAAGACCAATCCACTTTATCTTGAAATTCTATAATAAAAGATTCACTTAATTTTTGATACACTGAAATATAAGACCAATTTATATAATTTTTAAATTCTCTAATAAATGATTCTGAATGTTTTTGGTAACGTGAAATAAAAGACCAATTTACTTTATATTGAAATTCTCTAATGAAAGATTCACTTAATTTTTGATAAGATGAAATACAAGACCAACCTACTTTATCTTTAAATTCTCTTATAAATTCATCTGACAATTTTTGATAAGATGAAATATTATACCAATCTACATGATCTTTAAATTCTTTAATGAAAGATTCACTTAATTTTTGATACTTAGAAATATTATACCAATCTATGTTAGATAGATTTAATTTTTTAGAATTTTTGAAAATTGAGATTAATTCTGGATAATATTTTAGAAAATCATATTTTATATTTTTTCTAATATATTTATCATAGAAGAATTGTTTTAAATTCTTACTATTTGTTTTTAATCCTTCTAATTCAATTATTTGTTCT
>Ga0181561_10000130_pt1 | contig 55879 bp, 53 predicted proteins | sample 011ome_19_FD_133760 | JGI IMG/M metagenome (GOLD analysis project Ga0181561, IMG submission 133760) | Coastal salt marsh microbial communities from the Groves Creek Marsh, Skidaway Island, Georgia - 011510BT metaG (megahit assembly) | ecosystem: Environmental > Aquatic > Marine > Intertidal... | reverse complement strand
AGCCCAATGGATCAAAATATCCCTGTGATTTTAGCCTTGATAGGAATTTGGAATACCAATTTCTTAGGGGCTACTTCCGAAGCAATTCTTCCATACGATCAATACCTACACCGTTTTGCTGCTTATTTCCAACAAGGAAACATGGAAAGTAACGGAAAATATGTAGGTAGAGATGGTAAAAAAGTAAATTATTCTACGGGTCCAATCATCTGGGGTGAGCCAGGTACCAATGGACAACATGCTTTTTACCAATTGATCCACCAAGGTACGCATCTCATCCCTTGTGATTTTATCGCACCAGCCCAATCACATAACCCATTAGGTGACCATCATATTAAGTTACTGTCCAATTTTTTTGCACAAACTGAAGCCTTAATGAATGGAAAAAATCTAATAGCAGTGGAAGAAGAAATGAAGAAGGCGGGCAAATCACAAGAAGAAATTCAACGCATAGCCCCACATCGGGTATTTGAAGGCAATAGACCCACCAACTCTATCCTGGTCAAGAAAATTACACCATATACCTTAGGACAATTGATTGCGCTTTACGAACATAAGATTGCTACTCAAGGAATGATTTGGAATATTTTCAGCTTTGACCAGTGGGGAGTGGAATTAGGGAAGGTTTTGGCATCTAGTATTTTACCGGAACTAACTGGTAATGAGCCTATAAACTCCCACGATAGCTCTACCAATGGATTGATTAATGCATACAAAAGAATGCGCTAACCACCTTTCAAATAAGTGGAGTTTACCAGAAAATCCTTGAAGTAATCCCTCACTTCAAGGATTTTTTGTTTTGAATTTATTGGATTTGACAAGATTAACTTTGGGGTAAAGTCTAAAGAATAATTTTTTTTCAAACAATAGTTTATGTCAGTTAGTTACATCTCCAAACCCTAGCCTATGAAAGAGCTCCTTGAACTAAAAAAGACAAATGGAAATGGGAAAAGCGATAAAAAAATCCTTTTCCAAGATCCGAAGCTATTGGTGAAAGATGCAGTATTTGTGCGTCACGAGGGGAGTTTGGTAAAAGTAAAGTTTGACGATGTACTTTGGTTAAAAGGCGATGGAAACTATACCACTTTAATCACAAAAACCGCAGTATTTTCAGTTAGAAATATTTTAAAAGATTTTGAAGCAGTACTTCCACCAAATCAATTTTTAAGAATTCACAAGAGTTACATCGTTCAAGTCTCAGAAATCCTTTCTATCAATACCAAAGAAGTGAAGGTCGGCAACGATCTTGTACCAGTAGGACGGACTTTCTATCACCAACTTTTGAGTGGAATAAGAAAATTAGGAAGTTTGGGGGACTAAACCCAAAGCAAACTACTATCTCCGTAGCTCAGGAATCGGTAATTTGAATCTAGTGCCTCCTGATAAATTTTTTTCCAATCTCTTCCGACGAGGGCAGCAATTAATAGAATCAAGGTGGACCCTGGTTGGTGAAAATTAGTGATTACCCCATCAACCATTTGGAACTGATATCCAGGAAATATAAATATAGAAGTAGTTCCAAATAGGGTGTCTAACCCACGATTTTCCATATCTTTTTTAATTGCATGCAGCGCCTCCGTTCGGGATGGAAGCAAGTGTCTTTTGGTATAGGGCGTTAATTTTTCTATTTCAAATCGGTTCCCTCGGTTTTCAATCAATTGAACCCCAAACCAATACAAACTCTCTAGCGTTCTCACCGAGGTAGTGCCTACTGCAATCACCTTTCCTGAGTGGGAGAGGAGTTTTTCTAGGGTTTCTTTTTTGATCTCCATTTGCTCACTATGCATGGGATGCTCTTGGACCGATTTTACTTTGATTGGCTGAAAAGTTCCTGCACTCACATGAAGGGTCAAGGCTGCTTCTTTGATTCCTTTTTTTCGTAAGGATGCAAAAACTTCCTCCGTAAAATGAAGTCCTGCAGTGGGCGCAGCTACTGCGCCTTCTTTTTCAGAATAGACCGTTTGGTAACGAGATTTATCCTCTTCTTGTGCCTTTCTATTCAAATAAGGAGGAAGGGGTGTTTCCCCACAGGATTCCACCAAATCTACAAAAGCGATTTCTGAATTATTCCAAGAAAATTCAACCTGCTTCAGTTCCTGGTTTACAAGTCGGGCAGAAAGTACAATTTCTTGTTCTCCAATTGTAATTATACCTTGAAGAGACTCAATCTCTCTCCATTTTTTGAGATTTCCAATAAGCGTTTCCCAAATCACCGGTTTTTTAGAAGTCATAACTTCTGTCATTACCCGAGAAGGTGCTATGGGGTGTAGTAAAAATATTTCGATGCGTGCACCAGTTTGTCTTTGAAAAATCAGCCTAGCAGGAATCACTTTGGTATTGTTGTAAACCAATAAGCTATCAGCAGCTAAAAGTTCTGGGAGGTTAAAAAAATGGCGATGGTGAATTGCCCCCTTTTTGTATTCTAATAGTTGGGAGCTATCACGTTTTTCTAGGGGAAATTTAGCAATTCGTTCTTCTGGTAAATTATATTCGTAGTCTTTAAGATCAATGCTTTGAATTTCCATTAGTTGGGCGTTTGGTCGGCAAATATAATCAACTCGTTTAACCCTTTTCATCTACTTTTGGTTACACATGCATGAGTTTATCTAGGAATCTTGAATTTTCGTATTTCAAAAGAACTCTTCTTTTTCAATTTGAGGCAGGTACTTCCCGTGGGGTGCTGCGTACTCGAGATGTGTATTGGATCAAAGTGCAAGAAAAAGGGGACTTAAATCAAACAGGATGGGGTGAAGCAGCTCCTTTAGCGGGACTGAGTCCAGATTTTGGACCCGATTTTGAGAATCAATTAGGTGTCGTTTTGCTTCAAGCGAGGAGTAGGTCCTGGGATTTAAAAGAGGATGTCACGCTTCAGCAGGTAAAAGAATTGGTCCCATTTTCCCTGCCGTCTATTCGGTTTGGATTAGAAACGGCCCTTCTGGATTTAGTACATGGGGGTACAAAGAGGATACTAGCCAATGCTTTTTTTGATCAAGGAACACCCATTCCAATCAATGGTCTTATTTGGATGGGTACGAAGGAATTTATGCTTCAGCAGATCACCCAAAAGTTGAGTGCCGGGTTTTCTTGTTTGAAAATGAAAATTGGAGCAATTGACTTTGAGCAGGAACTTGAATTGCTTCACTTCATTCGGCAACAGAAAAATGCGCATGAACTTACTTTGCGGGTAGATGCTAACGGTGCTTTTTCAACGGCAGAAGTACTTTCTAAATTGGAGCAATTGCAGGATTGTCAACTGCATAGTATCGAGCAACCTATTCGCGTAGGGCAGTGGGAAACGATGCGTGAATTAGCACTTCAAAGCCCCATTCCCATTGCTTTGGATGAGGAATTGATCGGTCAGTCCAGCAAGGAGAAAGTATTGCAGTTTATAAAACCTCAGTTTATCATCCTTAAGCCCAGCTTATTGGGAGGAATTGTAGAAACCCGTGAATGGATTCAACTGGCTGAAAGTATGGGGATTGGTTGGTGGATGACTTCTGCTTTAGAAAGTTCTATTGGACTCAATGCCATTTCACAACTTGCGTCCCACTACCGTCCAAGTTTGCCTCAAGGTTTGGGAACTGGCCAATTGTACCACAATAATTTAGGCTCTCCATTGCAAGTAATTCAAGGTACAATCCAATATGTGAAAGAAAATAGTTGGGAAATACCCACTTAGGCTTCCTTGAAAGAAAGATCTAAGTTGCTTACCATCATCCTTATTTAAGTATTTTTCGGATAAGTTTTCTTTTTAAGACTACGACTAACAGCCAAGAGAAATAGGCAGCAAGCACTCCAACAAATGCCCCAAAAACCACATCTAATGGATAGTGTACACCCAGGTAAATCCTTGTATAGCTAACTAAGAGAGCATAGAGAAACAACCATGCAATCGCCTTTTGCTGTTTTCCTAACTTGAGTGTCAGAAAAGTCGCCAATCCAAAGGTGTTTGCAGCATGGGAAGAGACAAATCCATACAATCCTCCGCATCGCCCATAAAGATGTAATATCCCCTCCCATCTAGGGTCGTGGCAAGGTCTAAGCCGTTCAAAATAAGGCTTCGTTAAGCCAGAGCTCAATTGATCTGCTAGCAAAATGGTACACATTAATCCTCCAATTACCCAAGCACTATTTTTGGGGTCATTTCGGTAAATTAGGTAAAGGAGCAAGAGGTATAAAGGGATCCAAGTGATCGTCTGTGTAAGTTGCAAGACAATTGGATCTAAGGCCTCCGTGTGAAAGGAATTTAACCAAAGAAAGACTTCCTCGTCCCAATTTTTGAGGTGCTTTAACATGAGTTGTAAGTAAGCCAATCGATTTCTTTTCTAAGGTGTGTTTGCGTAAATTCCTCTGGGCTTCCTGGCTGTGGTTCGTGTTGGTAAGCCCATTCAGCCTGGGGAGGCATACTCATGAGGATGCTTTCCGTCCGGCCATTGGTATCTAAGCCAAATTTGGTCCCTGCATCCCAAACCAAATTAAATTCCACATAACGTCCACGACGGAGTGCCTGCCAGGCCTTTTGTTCAGGTCCAAAAGGTAGGAGTGCATTCTTTTTCATAAAAAAGGAATACACTTCAGGGAATAATCTCCCCAAGGAAAGACTAAAGTCCAAGATTTCCTGAAATTGATGGTCCGAGGTAGGACTAAGGCGATCGTAAAATATTCCCCCTATTCCGCGGGTTTCTTGACGATGCTTTAGAAAAAAGTAATCATCTGCCCAATTTTTAAATCTGGGGTAATACGTTCGGTCATACAAATCACAGGTTTCCTTTAGGCGTTGATGGAAATATACGGCATCCTCAGGAACAATGTAATGTGGTGTAAGGTCTATTCCACCTCCAAACCAATGGTTACCGTCTTCCATTTCGAAATACCGGATATTCATGTGGATAATAGGCACCATAGGGCTGAAAGGATGTAAAACTATAGAAACTCCTGTGGCAAAGAACTCACCTGATTCCAAAGCCAATTTTTCAGCAATTTTTTTTGGGGTCGGTCCATGAACAGCGGAGTAGGCTACCCCTCCTTTTTCTATGATTAATCCCTGTTGAAAAATCCGCGTTTGGCCTCCTCCTCCCTCTTCACGCATCCAAGCATCTTCTTTAAAGGTTCCTTTCCCATCTCCTGCTTCAAGTTCTTTGCAAATGTATTCTTGCATTTGCTTGTAAAGCGCCGCAATTTCTTCTTTTGATTTTCTTGGCATAAATGAATTAGACTTAAAATGGGTATCCAATCCCAAAATTAAATACAGTTTGTCCTTTTTCACCAAAGGGTTTATTGAATCGAAGGTTATCTAAGATCCAACGCTCTCCTTCCGACCGAGCTGGATCCACTGCTTTGGTAGCAAGATCAAGACGAATGACTAAAAAATCAAAATCCATTCGGAGGCCTATCCCTGTGCCAATTGCAATTTCCTTGTAGAATCGATCAAATCTAAAGTCTGCACCAGGACGTGCATCGTCTCTTCCAATCATCCAGGAATTGCCAGCATCTAAGAAAAGGGCCATATCGAAGTAGCTGAATAGCTTTTTTCGGTATTCCAACATGCTTTCTAAAATCATTTCAGCAGGTTGTTCATTCGTGTAATCATAACTTCCACCCGAACCAGTAAGTGGGGTATAACTTCCGGGTCCAAGTCTTCTCGCTTGCCAAGCTCGAATACTAGTTCCTCCTCCGGCGAAAAAATACTTTTCATAAGGTAAAATGCCGGCACTGACTCCATAGGGGCGGGCGATACCAAAATTGAGTCGGTAAGCTACGGTTTGCTTTTTGGAAATAGGATAATACCGTCGATAATCAATTTGACCTTTGAGCCATTGGAAATTGGCATAGCTGATCTCTGGAGAATCATTTCTTCGAACATTAGTGAAATTGAGGGTGGTACCACCACTTTCTCCAAAAAGCCGAAGTAGGGATGCTTTTCGCGCGGAAAAGTCTCCATATCGGTTAAAGTTAATTAGGGTTTGTCCAGAAAAGCTACTGATTAAAGAGGGTAAAAAGGACCAAATTAAGTTGTTGCCATCCGTTTGCAGATTTTCAAGAATATTTAAAAACTCATCTTGGATAAATGGGGTGCGAATGTAGCTGATATCTGCCGCATTGACAGTGAATGATTGTCGATTGTTTCGTGTAGACCAAGTATATCCCAATTGCCCATTGATTGCATTTCGATTGTATTCCGGTCTGTTGGTACTTAAGTAGCCAAATTGAACTCGGGTATTCGGATTGTATTTCCCATATTTTTGGAGCGAACCAGGGGCAAATGGTAGCAAGAAACGAGGGAAAATCACGGATACTGAAGTATTAATTTCACTGCTTTGGTATACCCCTTGCCCTGTAGCGGATGCAACCCCTTCCAATCCCGCTCTAAAATTAAGTTCCAATACCTCACCGGCTCGAAATAGGTTTCTATTTCGAATTGCGGTACTAAAAAATGGACCTGGAAGCTGTTCGGTAATGGTCATTCCCAATTGATTGGTCAATTGGTACTTTTGGTTAGGCTGGGTAAATATGGATGCAGTGAGCGAGGTGCCCAAGGTATCAAAGGTAATGTTGACAAATCGAAATAAATCCAAGCTATTAATTAGCCGTTGCGTTTCTAAGGCTTCAGTTCTACTATACAGGTTTCCTTTCTTCATTTGAATTCTTGAAGCGAGGGTTTTTGCTGAATAACGATCTCGATAAAAAGAAAAATCCACTCCCTCATAGTGTGTTTGAATTTGGCGATCTGCAAATTCATCAGTAGGAGGGTTGATTCGTAACCGGATGGAATCAAGGGTATACACGCGATGACTCTCTGCAAAAGTAGGTTTTTGAATTACCTGCTCTAATCGAATAGTTTTTGAGGAAGTATCTTGGTAGGCAATGTAATTGACATACGACTTTGAAAACATGTAGTAGCCTTTATTTTTCAATAATTCTTCCAACCGATTCCGTTCAGCTGCGATATTGTCTTGATTGTAAATCTGTCCTTTTTTTAAAAAAGCCTTAGCTGAATACGTTGTGAGTAGGTTTTTAATTTCTAGGTTGTCCGTGCGCGTCAAGACAGAATCTAGTACGTAAGCATCCCCTTCATCGATCCTGTAGGTAACAAATGCTTTTTTATTCTTTGTTGCCACGTTGTAAGCTACCTTGGCATCAAAAAAGCCATGATTGTTTAAATAGCCTTTCAGGTTCTTTGAAGACTTTTCTACCAACATACTATCCAGAAGGACAGCAGGATTTCCAGTTCTCATGAACGCGTTTCCGTATTCAAGAATATTGTCAATACTTTCGAGTTTGTTTCTTAGTTTTTCCTCTTTTCGTTTATAGCTCAACGCTTCTACCTGACTTTCCTTTGTTTGTTGAAGATCACGTAACTGTTCGTAGGTCTGGAGTCTTTTGTTAGCGATTTTACTGCTGTCAAAAAATTGTTCACCCATTCGAAACAAGGAAACGCCAAATGAACTCCCAAAAATTCGGGTGTTTGGTTCCTGCTCGAGGAGTTGCTGTAGAGCGTCTTCATCTGCCTTTTTTATGCCAAGAAGGACGTTTTCATAAACGACAAAATCACCTTCCTCCAAATTTCTCGTCAGAGAGCAGCTTAGGCAAAGCCATAGTAGACTGAGAAAAAGTATATATTTGGAGGATTTCAAGATTGAATTGGAAGTGGAATGCTAAGCAAAAATACGGTTAAGTTTATAAAATCCTTACATCAAAAAAAATACCGAACAGAGTCTGGTAAATTCTTTGTGGAAGGAGAGAAAAGTGTGATTGAAGTTCTTCAGTCTGATTTCAAGGTACACTTACTTTTGGTTACTCCAGAGTTTGCGGTCAAGTATGCTTCTTTAATCGATAGGCTTGGGGTAGAGGTGATCCAGGTGACGCCGAATCAACTCGAGCAGTTAGGACAATACCAGAGTAACGATGCCGCCTTGGCCGTAGTTGAAATGAAGCCAAATCATGCTTTTCAACCTAAAAAAGGAGAGCTTATTCTTGCATTAGATGCGGTACGAGATCCGGGTAACTTGGGCACTATCCTTCGGATTGCAGATTGGTACGGGATTAAAAAATTGATTTTTTCAACGCATACTGCAGACTTTTACAATCCCAAGGTGATCCAAGCTTCTATGGGATCCTTTACGAGGGTCCAATTTTTCTATGGGGACTTGGTGGCCTCTTTCCAAACTTGGAAACTGCCCGTTTATGGAGCTTTTTTGGAAGGGACATCGGTACATCAGTTAATCAGCCCGGAACCGGGGGTACTGCTCTTGGGCAATGAATCTCAAGGAATTTCGAAAGAAGTAGAAAAATTTGTCACGAATAAAGTTACCATTCCCAGTTTTGGTGGAGCAGAATCACTTAATGTAGCCATTGCTTCTGCCATTATGTGTGATAATTTCAACAGGCTTTTGCATTCATGAAAACAAAATTAGGCGTCCTTTTGGCTCGTGTAGGTCTCAATGGATTTTTGTTGGGGATTTTTGGTGCCATTGGGTTGGCTTCGGTTTTTCCGGATTTTGGATCAGTAGGATCGGGCATACCTTGGAAGCCGTTTATTCAGGTGGGAATTGCTTTCCTTTTCTTTTTTTATGGCCTAAAGTTAGATCCGAACCAACTTCGAGTTGGATTAAGCAATTGGAGACTCCACACAGTAGTTCAACTGACCACATTTTTAGTTTTCCCATTGCTCGTAATGGGTACGGTCTCCTTTTTTCCTGGATTAAACCCAAATTTCATCCTAGGCATTCAGTACGTAGGTGCCTTGCCTTCTACGGTTAGTGCATCAGTAGTTTTGGTATCTATTGCGGGTGGGAATGTAGCTTCCGCCATCTTTAACGCCAGTATTTCCAGCTTATTGGGAGTAGTTTTAACCCCTCTTTGGATGCAATTTGCAGGAGAGGAGGTATCGGGGCAACTTGATCTTTGGGGTTCAATTTTGGATTTGTCTTTTAAGGTGGTTCTTCCGGTTCTTATGGGTCTAATTTTGCATGGATACTTGTTTCCAAAGATAAAACCTCACCTGAATCGGTTGAAATACTTAGATCAAACGGTGATTCTATCTATTGTTTTCACCACTTTTTCTGAGTCTTTTTCTCAAAATATTTTTGCTTCTTTTTCTTGGGAGGTTTTAGGAGGCTTGGCCTTAGTGATGCTGATCTTGCTCCTATTGGTAGCGGCAATTTTATTTTTAGTGGGTAGGATGCTTTCCTTTCCTAAGGAAGACCGATTGGTAGCGCTATTTTGTGGGTCCACCAAATCTTTAGTTCATGGTGTTGCTATGGGAAAAGTATTGTTTCCAAGCACGGCTCTCTTAGGACTTGTGTTACTCCCTGTGATGTTATACCACTTGCAGCAGTTAATTTTGGGAAGTGTTTTGGCCAAATATTTTGAAAAAAAGAAGCCCTGAAATTACTTCAGGGCTTCAAGAATTTTAAAGGTATTTGCCGGCTAGTTCGGTGACCAATGCGATGTATGCGCTACTTGCCTCTTCTTTTGATTTCCCTTTTAAGGTAAGCCAAGCTGAATACTTGGCAGCGGCTTTAAAATCAAATCCACCGGGTCGTTCCTCTTCGTTATCTCCTTCTGTGGCTTGTTTGTAAAGCCCGTAAAGCCGAAGTAATTCCTCATTAGAAGGCCTGGAAGTGAATTTTTGAGTAAGCGCTACAGCTTCATCTAGAGTAGTCGGATGCATCGATTGGATTTAATTAGGAGTCTGATTATAGTCAGTTGGATCACCGGTTCTGCATGGCTACGTAATCTCTTTCCGTAGCACCGTTGTAAACTTGTCGAGGTCTGCCGATTGGCTCTCCCTTTTCAGTCATTTCTTTCCACTGTGCAATCCAACCTGGTAGTCGGCCCAACGCAAACATCACAGTAAACATGTCTGTTGGAATACCAAGAGCACGGTAAATGATACCCGAATAGAAGTCCACATTTGGATAAAGTTTCTTTTCTACGAAGTAGGGATCATTCAAGGCTGCAAACTCAAGCTCCTTGGCAATATTAAGTATTGGATCTTTTACCCCTAGTTTAGCTAAAACATCGTCTGCTGCTTTTTTGATGATTTTGGCTCTTGGATCAAAGTTTTTGTAAACCCGGTGACCAAAGCCCATGAGACGGAAAGGATCGTTTTTGTCCTTGGCTTTATCTATGTATTTCTGGGTATTTCCACCATCAGCTTTGATGGCTTCTAGCATTTCAATGACCGATTGATTTGCTCCTCCATGTAACGGTCCCCATAGGGCATTAATTCCAGCAGAAATGGAAGCATAAATAGGTCCCTGGGAAGAACCCACGATGCGTACAGTAGAAGTAGAACAGTTTTGCTCATGGTCTGCATGAAGAATCAAAAGCGAATCCAATGCTTTTGCAACTACAGGATCCACCTCGTAGCGTTCTGCTGGAAGAGCAAACATCATTTTTAGGAAATTGGAACAATAGTCCAAGGAATTATCCGGATAGTTAACAGGATGCCCCATCTTATTTTTGTAAGACCAAGCTGCAAAAGTGGGCATCTTAGCCAACAAGCGAATCATACTTAAATTGACTTCATCTGGAGTGCTATTTGGATTGAGTGAATCAGGATAAAAAGCTGATAAAGAGCAAATTAAAGAAGATAGTACGCCCATTGGATGCGCGTTGGAGGGGAAGCCATCGAGTATTTTTTTGATGTCCTCATGAACCAAGGTATGGTTGGTAATTTGTTTTCTGAAATCATCAAATTGGTCTTGGGTAGGTAGCTCGCCATAAATTAGCAAATAGGCCACTTCCATAAAGCTTGATTTTTCTGCCAAGTCTTCGATTTTATAACCTCGGTACCGTAGGATACCTTCTTCCCCATCCAAAAAAGTAATGGAACTGGTTGTTGAACCCGTATTTTTAAACCCGGAGTCCAAGGTGATCAAACCTGTTGCACTCCTCAGCTTTGCAATGTCAAGTGCAGGTTCATTTTCAGTTCCTACGATAATTGGAAATTCAAACTCTTGTCCTTTGTAGAACAGTTTGGCAGAATCAGACATAGTATAATGGTTTGTAGCTTACTTGGGATATTTAACTCTAAAATCGGCCTCAAGTTACTAAAATCGGTAGTTTTTAAAAGAAATTATTCGAATGGTACTTGGATAAAATTCAATTTTTGAATTTTTTTTACAAAATACTGATAATCAGTTGCTTTTTTTTCTCACTGATATTATAAATAACTTATACTAGTTATAAGAGAAGTTATAGCTCTAACTAAAAAAGTCCCGAAGGACTTTCAATTACTCGCAAAAGTGGTCAAATACCTCCACTAAATGCTCGCCAATCATCTTAGCATTTCTGCCTTCAATATGGTGTCTTTCGATAAAATGTACCAGTTCCCCATCTTTAAATAAAGCCATTGCTGGAGAAGAGGGAGGATATGGTAGCACCAATTCACGGACTTTGGCAACAGCATCGCGGTCGTTACCTGCAAAAACAGTGGCTAGTGTACTAGGCTTTTTGGTGGCTTGTTCAAGTGCCATCCGCACCCCTGGTCGGGCAGCTCCAGCTGCACAGCCACAAACGGAATTGACAACTAGAAATGTGGTTCCTTTGTGATCAGGACCTAAGTGAGCTGCTACCTGTTCGGCTGTACGAAATTCTTCAAATCCAACAGCGGTTAATTCAGTTCGCATAGGGGCAATTAATTCTTCAGGATACATAGTAGTTCGTAGTTATAGTTTCATTTTAAAGAAATCCCAATTCTAATTTAGCAACTTCAGACATCATGTCCTGGGTATAGGGAGGATCAAAAGTAACCTCAACCTCGACATGATTTACGCCCTGAATTTGTTGTATTTTTTCTTTTACTTCGGACGGAATAAACTCTGCAGAAGGACAATTCGGAGAGGTAAGCGTCATCAAAACAAAAACATTATTGACTGGATAAACACTAATCTCGTAGATTAATCCCAACTCATATACATCCACAGGAATTTCAGGATCGTATACTAACTTGATGGCTGTAACCACCTTGTCACGAAGGTTTTCAATTTGAATGGTGTTTTCAGAAGTTTCGTCCACTTGCATGTTAGGTATTTTGCTTGGTTTGAAAGGCTAATGCATAGCGTTTCATTTGATTCATCATTGCCACTAATCCATTGGATCGCTGACTTCCTAGAATATTCCCCATCCCAATTCGAGGGATAAAATCCAAATCAGCCTCCAAAATTTCTTTTGGGCTACGCTGATTTAAAACCCTGATCAATAAAGATATCAACCCTTTCGTAATGTCTGTGTTGCTATCTGCTTGGAAATGGATCTTTCCTTCTTTCTCTTCTGCAAGTAACCAAACCGTTGATTGGCAACCTTTAATAATGTATTCTTCCTTACGAAAATCCTCTGGGTAGGGCTCAAGATTTCCGCCTAACTCCATGATGTAAAATATTGTGGATTCTCGATCATCACCCAAAATCTCAAATTCAGCTACGATCTCATTCTGTATGTCTGTGATCGTGCTCATTTATTTTTTAGTTTAGCAATTTTAGCTACAGCTTCAGCAAAAACTTCCACTTCAGCTAGGGTATTATACACCGCAAAAGATGCACGAACAGTACCTTCTAAACCTAATCTGCGCATCAAAGGCTGGGTACAATGGTGTCCTGTTCGTACTGCAATACCTCTAGCATCCAACAATTGCCCCACATCAAAGGGATGCATAGACTGAATATTGAAGGAGAAGACGGCTATTTTTTCAGTAGCGGTCCCCACTGGGATGACTCCTTTGACATCCTGAAGTAATTCGACCGTGTACTGCAGTAAGGCATGCTCGTGTTGATGAATGGTAGTCTTTCCAGTGGATGTAATGAAATCTAACGCAGGCTTAAATGCAATTACCTCAGCAATACTAGGTGTACCCGCCTCAAATTTAAAGGGAAGGTTTGCGTAGGTGGTTTTTTCAAACGTTACATCTTGAATCATTTCTCCTCCTCCAAGGAAGGGAGGCATGGCTTCTAAAAGCTCTCGCTTGCCATACAAAACCCCTAGTCCAGTAGGGCCATAGAGTTTATGTGCAGAAAATACAAGGAAATCACAATTTAGTTTCAGAACATCTATCTCCAAATGAGAGGTGGATTGTGCTCCGTCCAATAATACCTTTGCACCTACGGCATGAGCCGCATCAATTATCCGTTTGACAGGATTGATAGTGCCAAGAGCATTAGATGCATGCACTAGACTGACCAATTTCGTTTTTGAACTGAGAAGCTTTTCAAATTCTTCGAGAATCAGTTCTCCCGTATCTGTGATTGGAATGACCCGCAGAACAGCGCCATTTTGCTCACAGAGCATCTGCCAAGGGACAATGTTACTGTGGTGCTCTAGGGTAGAAATAATAATTTCATCGCCCTTTTTTATGAAGGTAGATCCGAAGGTTTTTGCTACCAAATTGATTCCTTCAGTAGTTCCTCTGGTGAAAATAATCTCCGCAGATTCTCTTGCCCCTAGGAATGCGCGAATACTTTCGCGGGCATCTTCAAAGTGTTGCGTAGCACGATCTGCTAAAGTATGGGCACCTCGATGAATATTGGAGTTGTCTACCTCGTAATACCGATGCATGGCATCCAGTACCATTTTTGGTTTTTGTGTAGTGGCAGCATTGTCAAAATAAATCAAGGGATTTCCATTTACTTCTTGGTGAAGTAATGGGAATTGATTCCTGATTAAATTGACATCGATCGGCATAAATTAAAATTTACTCCCTAGTCGCTCTTGGATTTTGGTGGTGATAAAATTTCGAAGGGATTCTAGTTCTATTTTTTCAAGAACTTCCCCCGCAAAAGCATAAAGCAGTAAACCTCGAGCAGTGGTTTTGTCAATGCCTCTGGCCTGTAAATAGAATAGTGCTTCTTCGTCCAATTGGCCAACGGTACAACCATGAGAACACTTTACATCGTCCGCCCAAATTTCGAGTTGAGGCTTGGTATTGATAATGGCATCTTCCGATAGGAGAATATTGTTGTTTTGCTGGAAGGCATTCGTCTTTTGTGCTGCTTGCCTAACGAAAATTTTACCATTAAATACACCGCGGCTTTGATCGGCTAAAATTCCTTTGTAAAGTTCATTGGATTCTGCATGGGGAAGGGTATGATCCACATTGGTATGGTTGTCCACATGGGTTTTTCCATTTAGCAAATAAATGCCAAACATATTGCCTACAGAATTGCTCCCCAATAAATTGAGCGTCAAGTTATTTCGAACTAAATCCCCTGAAAGGGTAATTTGAGTAGAAGTAAACTGGGAATCCTGTTGGATATCTGTTACCAAGGCATTGACTTGGATTACTTGATTGTTTTCTTCCTGTAAACTGTGGTAGGTGAGGTCCGTGTGTATCCCTCCTTTAATTTCAACCACCTTATTGACAAAGTAAGGGGAATTGTCTAATGAGATGCTGTAATCGATGAAGCTCGCTTTTGCAAAATCACCTGCTTCAATCCAAATCCGTGGAGAAATTACTTGTCCTTCTGCCGCTTGATGAAACTGAAGTAATAAAATTGGGAGGGTAATCTCCTTCTTTTTTTCGATTGAAATACAGATGCCATCTATGAAAGTGGCTTGGTTTAAGGCGACAAAGGGGTCTTTTTCTGCCTTGGCAATACTTCCAATTGGGGTAGATTCATTTTTAGAAAGAAAATTTACAGTAAGGCCATCTACTGAAGAAGATAGCTCAGGTAAGAACTTTCCATTAGAAAAGACGAGCACTACTCCTTCAAAACCAGTTGGAACAGCTTTATTTATTTGTTCGGCACTAATTATCACCGGAATCGCGGGAGAAAAATTAGTCAGGCCAGTCTCCAATTTTTTTGCAATGGGAGTAAATTTATATTCTTCGTCTTTCAGGCTAGGAAATCCTTGCACATAGAAATTTTCTTTCCCTATTTGGCGCAAGGAAGAGAAGGTGTTGGGTAAAACTTCAAAAAGTCCAGAAACAAATGTGGATTTGGTCAAGGTAGACATGGATATTTCGGTTGAAATCAAACAGTGGCTGTAGAATCAACTTCTTCTTTGATCCAATCGTAGCCTTTTTCTTCTAGTTCTAGAGCAAGTTCTTTGGTACCGGACTTCACGATCCTTCCTTTATACAGTACATGGACAAAATCAGGAACGATGTAGTCCAACAAGCGTTGGTAGTGGGTCACAACGATGGTGGCTGACTTTTTCGACTTCAATTTATTGACTCCATTGGACACAATTCGAAGAGCATCGATGTCAAGGCCGGAGTCAGTTTCATCCAAAATTGAAAGCACAGGCTCTAACATAGCCATTTGAAAGATCTCATTTCGCTTTTTTTCTCCTCCAGAAAAGCCTTCGTTCAAAGATCTACTCAATAATTTTTGATCAATCTCCACAAGAGCCATTTTTTCTTTCATGAGCGAAAGAAACTTCACCGCGTCCAAGGGCTCTAGTCCTCTGTATTCACGAACTTGGTTGAGCGCAGTTCTTAGGAAGTTGGTAGTAGATACACCTGGGATTTCAATAGGGTATTGAAAAGCCAAAAATACACCTTCACGAGCACGATCTTCAGGCGAAAGTTCAAGAAGTTCTTTTCCTTGAAAGAATACCTCTCCTTCAGTCACTTCGTATTCTTCACGGCCTGCAAGTACAGAGGCTAGTGTAGATTTGCCAGAACCATTGGGTCCCATGATGGCGTGAACTTCACCAGCTTTTACTTCTAAATTGATTCCTCTAAGGATAGGAGTGCCTTCAATGGAGGCATGTAAATTTTTTATGGATAGCATAATCTAGTTATTCTAAGGTACGCGTTTGATTTACCATAGAATTAACCTACGGTGGTAGGTTAACCTACTGAACCCTCAAGGGTGAGTGCTAATAATTTTTGAGCTTCTACGGCAAACTCCATGGGAAGTTGATTCAAAACCTCCTTGGCATAGCCATTCACAATTAAGGCTACTGCATCTTCTGTGGCAATTCCTCGTTGGTTGCAATAAAAGATTTGGTCTTCACCAATTTTTGAGGTAGTGGCTTCGTGCTCTACCTTGGCTGAAGGATTTGCGATATCTATGTAAGGAAAGGTATGTGCTCCACATTGATTTCCCATTAAAAGCGAGTCGCACTGGGAAAAATTACGGGCATTTTGAGCACGTTTCATCACTTGCACTTGTCCTCGGTAGGAGTTTTGAGATTTACCCGCAGAAATTCCTTTAGATACAATTCGGGATTTTGTGTTTTTACCGATATGGATCATTTTTGTTCCTGTATCCGCTTGCTGGTAATTGTTTGTTACGGCAACAGAGTAAAACTCACCGATGGAATGATCTCCTTTTAGAATGCAGGAAGGGTATTTCCAAGTTACTGCCGAACCTGTTTCCACTTGGGTCCAAGAAATTTTGGAGTGGTCACCGGCACAAATTCCACGCTTGGTTACAAAATTATAAATCCCACCTTTTCCTTCCTTGTCACCTGGGTACCAGTTTTGAACAGTAGAGTACTTTACTTCCGCATGTGCACCAGCAAAGATTTCCACTACCGCGGCATGTAATTGGTTTTCATCACGCTGTGGAGCAGTGCAACCTTCTAGATAAGATACATACGAAGAATCATCTGCTACAATTAGTGTCCGTTCAAATTGTCCTGTGTTTGCGGCATTGATTCGGAAATAGGTTGATAATTCCATTGGACAACGTACTCCTTTGGGGATGTAACAGAACGAGCCATCAGAAAAAACAGCAGCATTTAAGGCGGCATAGTAGTTGTCTGTCATGGGAACTACAGAGCCTAAGTATTTTTTGACCAACTCTGGATGTTCTTTTACGGCCTCGCTAAAAGAGCAAAACACGATTCCAAGCTTGCCTAAAGTTTCTTTAAATGTGGTAGCAACAGATACCGAATCAAGGACTACATCAATTGCAATTCCTTGAAGTCTTTTTTGCTCGTTTAGCGAAATCCCTAACCTTTCATAAATAGCAATTAATTCAGGATCAACCTCGTTGATGTTTTTTGGCTTAGTACTTTGCTTCGGAGCAGAATAATATCTCAAAGCCTGTAAATCCATTTTTGGATAGTTTACATTGGCCCAGGCAGGCTCTGTCATACCTTGCCAGATTTTGAATGCCTTTAATCTCCAGTCTAGTAACCAATGAGGTTCTTCTTTTTTAGTAGAAATCCAACGGATAATATCTTCATTTAGGCCAATGGGGGCTTCATCTGTTTCGAAATTAACGGACCATCCATGTTCGTATTCCTTGGAGTTAAGATCCTCTAAAATCTGGTTGTCTTTGCTCATGTACTGAGTTGTTTAGACTAATTATATTTTGATCGTAAAAGTACAACATTCAAACAAAAAAATATGTTCGTAAGGCTATCAAAAAACCTGCTACACTCTTAGTTCTTTTTTGAATTCAATATCTAAAATATTGATAATCAATTTACTATGGATAAAAAAAAATGTGAAGAAATTTCTTCACATTTTTTTCACTTCCGACATAGCAAAGGATTTTATTTATTCAGATTTAATCTAAATAGAATTATTTCTCTTTCTCAAAAAACTGAATGGGTCTATTAATACTTTCTTCCAAAACAATTAAAGTTTCAGTTCGATCGATTCCTTCTACCTTTTGGATTTTGTCCAAAACGAGTCGAAGATGATTGGTGTCTCTACAAATAATTTTGGCAAAAATGGAGTAATTTCCAGTGGTGTAGTAGGCACTTACCACTTCAGAAATACCTTTGAGTTTTTCAATGACGGAATCGTACAGCGAACTTTTCTCGAGATAAATGCCTAGAAAAGCCGAGATATCGTAGCCTAATTTGGAAAAATCAATGGTTAAGGTGGCACTTTTCACGACGCCCATGTCCTCTAGTTTCTTCATTCGTACGTGGACAGTTCCAGAAGAAACGAATACTTTTTTTGCAATTTCGGTATATGGGGTCTTGGCATCTTCGTTGAGTAAAGAGATAATCTTTAGATCAACATTATCGATATCTAAAATTTTGTCCATTTTTCGGCTGCTGATTTAGATGATTTTTAATAAATGATGCTTGAAATTATAGATTGTTTAAAATATTACAAAATTAATATTTCAATTTGCAATTTTATTAAAAATGCATTTCCTTTGGGTTTCAGTTGTTTGGGCCATTGAAAATTTTGATTTTTGATTTAAAGAATTAAAAAAAAAATGTCGTGTGCATTTAAACCAAAGAATTGTTAATAAAAAAAAACTTTTAATTTCTAAAGTTATATTTGGGTTTATATTCTGAAAAGGGTCTTGTCTGTGGCAAGACCTTTTTGTTTTTTGAAAAAACCTAGGTTTAATTTTTTGAGCGGCAACAATTTCTGTAAAGGCTTCCCTATTTTTATTGAATCAACCTCGTATTTATGAAAAAACATTTTCTTGTTCTGGCCCTAAGTTTATTTGCAACAATTACAATTGGCCAAGTTAGGTCATTCAATTCGGCTCCTGTATTTCCTGAAAAAAACGAAAAAAGTAAACATTACTTTGTTTCAGGTGAACGGCATGGGGTTTCTTTTTTTAAAAAATATGAATTCCCAGAAGTGGAATACCGTCCAGGAACCACCCTAGATTTTACAAAGTACCATACAGTAGATGTGATGTATCACTGGTATGAGACTTGGGCCCAGCAGTTTCCAGAACTGGTAGATTTGTATATAATCTCAGAATCTTTTGAAGGGCGTCCTATTTATCAAATGTCGCTCACCAACAAGCGTACTGGCAAGGATACCGACAAGCCTGCTGCCTATTTTGAAGGGGGGCGTCATTCAGGGGAAATAACCTCAAGTGAGTCCATCCTTTGGCTAACGCAGCATCTGCTTGAAAATTACGGTAAAGATCCTGAAATTACTTCTTTACTAGATACTAAGGTGATTTACCTGCGTCCGCAGAATAATCCTGATGGATCCAACTTGTACTTATTTTCAGCACAACGTAATCGAAGTACAGTGAAGCCTCATGATACAGATCGCGATGGATTAGTAGATGAGGATCCTGAAGAGGATTTGGATGGAGATGGTATTTTGTATCAAATGCGCAAAAGGGCAGTGACCCCTGAAGAAAAAGAAAAAGCAAACTATATCCTTGACCCGCGTGATCCTAAGGGGAGACTTATGAAGCGGACGTTTCCTGGTCAGGGAGAATATTTGATTTATAGTGAAGGGATTGACAATGATGGAGATGGTCAATACAATGAAGATGGGATTGGTGGATTGGATTTACACCGAAATTACCCTGAAAATTGGAGGCCAAATACAGGTGGAGATTTAACAGGGAGAGGGTATACACAGTTTGGTGCTGGTGAGTATCCTCTCAGCGAGGTAGAATCCCGGGCAACTGTTTTGTGGATGATGAGCCATCCCAACATTTCAGTGGTGAATTCAATGGATACACGAGTTCCAATGCACTTACGGCCACCTTCTACTTCAAAAAGTGAGGAACGTATGTATCCTCAAGATTTGGCAATTTATGAGGAGATGGATCAGTTAGGCCTTTCCTACACTGCCTATCCTTGGGCTGGAGACGTGTATGAAACCTATGCGACTCGCTATAAAGTCAACTCCATGACAGGTGACCCACTCAAGCCAGAGCCACTTTTTGGTCACGGCCCAGACTTTGGTTATTTTTATTACGGCAGTATCTGGTACGGAGATGAATTGTGGAATAATGGGGCCATGAAGGATTACGATGGCAATGGAATCTATGATGACTACGATGGATTGATGTGGGATGACGAGGCGAATGGAAGCAAAGGGTTTAAGGTTTGGACTTCTTTCGTGCACCCGGTCTTGGGTGACGTAGAATTAGGCGGTTTCCATCCTAAATTCTTTGGTCAAAATGGTCCTCCTTGGCAGTTAGAAGATTGGGCCAAAAAACAAGCACTTTTCAACCTTGCCATGGCAAAGAGATTGCCTCAACTATCTGTCAATGAGGTAAATGTGAAAAAAATAGGTATGGGGGAATACCAGGTAAGCCTTTCATGGACCAATACAGGCAAATTGCCTGTTGCTTTGGAACAAGCGAAGCTAGTCAAAATTGTACAAGAAGATCGGGTGTCTTTGGATTTCGATAAGGAATTGTTGAAGGGGGGTCTAGAGGCTCCTGTACGTATTGTGACCCCGAGCTTGTACGATAAAACCATCTATGCTGGCTACACCGGGGTTGGGGAGAAAAAGACGGCCACTTTTTTGGTAAAAGTTAAAGGTGATGCCCCAATTAAAGGTAAAATCAGGCTTTCGTCTACCCGTGGTGGACTTATTGAGAAAGAATTTACGTTAACTAATTAAATCTTCAGTATGCGAACTATTTCAAGTGTTTTTGGATGGGCAGTAGCTATTTTGCTTTTCTCCCAATCTGGTTTGGCACAGCAAAAAAGATCACTGACCCATGCAGATTACGATAGCTGGGAAAGTTTATCTGCTGAGAAAATTACTAAAAATGGAAAATTTGTAGGCTACCAAATTTCTCCTCAAGATGGGGATGGCAGGGTAGAAATTTTTCCTTTCAAATCACCCAATCAAAAAATTAGTATTTCTCGAGGTACGGGATTTGTTTTTACGGCTGATGACACCTTTGCCTTAGGGAAAATAGTAGCTCAAAAGGACTCGGTCTATGCGCTAAAGATAAAAAAGAAAAAAGGAGACGATCTCCCGAAGGACAGTCTTTTTCTTTTGAATTTGGCTTCGGGTAATCTAGAAAAGCTTCCACGAGTAAAGTCCTTTGCTACCCCTAGTGAAAAGGGGAGTTGGGTAGCCATTCACTTTGAAAAAGAACTGGTAACTAAGGATACCGGTGTAACGGATTCGACCCAAAAAGCAGAAAAGCCCAAGAAAACAGAGGGAACTAAACTGCTAGTTAGGTCTCTAGATGGCAAATTGGCTTGGGAGCTTGATCGCGTTAAATCCTACAACTTTTCGCCTAATGGGGACTATTTATACTACTTGCTTGCAGAAGAAGAAAAGGAAGACAATACCGCCCTGCATGTACTTGAGCTGGCATCAGGAGAACAGCGTTTGGTCCATGAAAAGATGACTACCTACACTCGCATGGCATTTTCTTCTCAGTCCTCCTACTTGTCTTTTGTAATTAGTGATGATTCCGCAAAAGCCAAAAAGCCTAGCCACAAACTATTGGTATACGATATCAAGAAGCAGGCCATGGCTGTTGAAATCGATAAAGATGCTCTTAAACTAGAAAATAGTCGAATTAGTCCAGACGCTTCAATTCGTTTTTCGGAAGATGAATCCCGTTTATTTTTTGGAGTAGCCCAGGAATACCAAGATTATGCTTACGAAAATGACAGTACGTTACTTGATGAACAAAGAGTAAGTCTAGATATCTGGGGCTGGCAGGATGCGGAGATCCAACCCATGCAATTAAAGAAAAGGTCACAAGAAGAGAAAAAAAGCTATTTGGCTGTCCTTTCTTTAAATGATTTCAATGTATTGCAATTGGGTACTCCTGAAGTTGATGAGGTGCAACTGGAAAATAAGATCACAAAAGATAAGGTGCTGGCTTGGACCGATGCGCCATACCGACGAAGTTATAGCTGGGACATACAATTGGGAAGAGATTTGTATCTCATTGATTTGGTTACGGGCTCTAAGCAACTCATCGAGAAGAATGTATCCGGATCCCCAAGAATTTCACCTGCCTCAAATTATGTGTATTGGTACGATGGAAGAGATAGCGCTTGGGTGGCATTTGATCTTAAGTCTAAAGCAAAAATTAGTTTTACTAAAAATTTACCAGTAGCCTTTTACGATGAGTTGCATGATTCCCCCTCGCTTCCAGGAAGTTATGGCGCCGCTGGCTGGCTGGCAGGAGATGAGGCTTTTCTAGTAAATGACCGATATGACCTTTGGAAGATTGATCCACGTCACCCAGAAAAGGCGCAGAACATTACCTTGGGAGAGGGAAGAAAAAATAAAATAATCTTCCGTAGAGAACGATTGAAGTTGGATGAGGAGTTCGTAGATCCCAAAGAATTGCTGATCCTTTCAGCATTTGAAGAAATTAAGATGCGGAGTGGGTATTATCTTGGAGACTACCAGGGAAAGAATCTTCCCAAGCAGTTTTTACTTACCGATCATCGCTATGCAGGTTTAAAAAAAGCGGAAAAAACCAACCAAATTCTGGTTAGAAGATCTACCTACCAAGAAAACCCGGACCTCTACCTTGGGGATTTAAATTTTTCATCTTTGCTAAAAGCGTCCTCTTTAAATCCTCAGCAGGCCAATATCAAATGGGGGAATGTCAAATTAGTATCCTATTTGACCCAGGATGGGACCCCTTTGCAAGGACTCTTGTTTACTCCAGAGGGATTTGATGGAGTAAAGAAATTCCCGATGATGGTGTATTTCTACGAACGAAATAGCGAAACCTTGCACAACTACCGTGCTCCTGCGCCAAGCAGATCTACGATCAATATTCCCTATTTTGTCAGCAATGATTACGTGGTATTTGTACCAGACATCAAATACGATTTAGGACTTCCAGGACCAAGTGCTTACGATTGCATTTTGCCTGGGGTACAGGCAGTACTTGCTCAAGGAGGAGTAGATCCAGAAAACATGGCTATTCAAGGCCAAAGTTGGGGAGGCTATCAAGTAGCTTATTTGATTACGAGAACTAATCTTTTCAAAGCAGCGGGTGCGGGTGCACCCGTAGTAAACATGACTTCAGCCTACGGGGGTATTCGTTGGGGAACGGGCATGAGCCGAATGTTTCAATACGAGCAAACACAGTCTCGAATTGGCGGAACGCTGTGGGAAAAGCCTTTGTACTACCTTGAAAATTCTCCTTTGTTTACCTTGGACCGCGTAAATACGCCCGTACTAATCATGCACAACGATGCAGATGGTGCAGTCCCCTGGTACCAAGGGATTGAAATGTTTATGGGTTTAAAGCGACTCAACAAGCCTGCTTGGCTGCTTCAATACAATGGAGAAGATCACAATTTGGTTCAGCGGAAAAATTCCAAAGACCTTTCTATAAGATTGAGTCAATTCTTTGATCATTACTTGAAGGGTGCTCCTGCACCACTTTGGATGACAGAAGGCTTGCCAGCAATAGAAAAAGGAAGGACCCTCAAGTACGAGTTGAGCAACTGATACAAGCATATAGGATGAACTAAAAAAGCGCCTCAAGTATTTCTTGAGGCGCTTTTTTAGTACAGTTTAATCAAAGTCACAAGTTCAGGATGTAAGTTAAATGGCTACGGGAGCTTTTATGTGTGGATGTGGATCGTAGTTGAGCAATTCAAAATCCTCATAGCGAAATGAAAAAATGTCTTTCACTGCTGGATTAATCTTCATGGTGGGAAGGGGCCTGCAGTCTCTGCTCAATTGCAATTCAGTTTGCTCCAAGTGATTTAAATACAAGTGTGCATCTCCAAAGGTGTGTACAAATTCTCCTGGTTCCAGATCACAAACTTGTGCCACCATCATGGTAAAGAGAGCATAAGACGCAATGTTGAAAGGAACTCCAAGAAACACATCTGCGCTTCGCTGATAGAGTTGGCAGGAAAGTTTACCATCGGCTACGTAAAATTGGAAAAGTGTATGGCAGGGTGGGAGTGCCATTTCATCCACATTGGCTACATTCCAAGCGCTTACTAGGTGCCTTCGGCTATCGGGTTTAGTTTTAATCTGATGGATCAAGTTTTTGATTTGATCTATTTCACCCCCTTTTCCATCGGGCCAATGTCTCCATTGGTAGCCATAGACGGGACCAAGGTCTCCATTTTCATCAGCCCATTCGTCCCAAATAGAACAGCCGTTTTCTTTCAACCACTTAATATTGGACTCTCCTTTCAAAAACCAAAGTAATTCGATGATAATGGAGCGAAGGTGTAATTTTTTTGTTGTTACTACCGGAAATCCTTCCGCTAAATTAAACCGCATTTGGTGTCCAAAAACACTAATGGTTCCTGTTCCTGTTCGGTCCGTTTTTTTGACTCCTTCAGAGAGAATGCGCCGCATCAAATCGTGGTACTGTTGCATGTTTACTTAGATTTAAACTGGTGTGTAAGGTAAGTAATTGGACTTTTTTTTACTAGCTATCCCGAATCCATCTGGTGAAAAAAGTAAGGAAATAAGAATCCTTCATTGCAAAAACTAAGGGTTGGACTGGGAAAATAAATTTAGTTTAATTCGGTACAAATCCTTCCCAAGAAAGAGTGGCGGAGATAGGGTAGTGGTCTGAATAGTCTACCTCTCTGTGTGTTTTAAATTGTAAAGGAAGAATAGAGGGAGAGGTAAAGATGTGATCTATTCGTAGAAAAAAGAGGATCCGATTAAAGGTGAAACCAAAGCCTCGCCCCGCTAATTCAAATGCATTGCTTAGGGAATTACTCAGTCGATAATAGGCATTTGAGTAGGGCAATTCATTCAAATCTCCCATCAGCACGATTGGGTAAGTGCTATTATTTACATGTTCGAGCAAGATATTGACTTGTTGTGCCCTTTTCAGACTTCCTTGATTGAGTTTGGAGAGTGTTTGCTTGTAGACTAATTTGGCGCTGTCGTAATTGTCAAATGCCTCGGCTTCTATTGACATAGAGGCGAGGTGAACATTGTAGATTCGTACAGTATCTTTTCCAATCTCTATGTCTGCGAAAATGGCTCCATTTTTATTTTCTTCATCAAAAACAACTCCTTCGTTAATTATTGGGTATTTGGAAAAGATCGCCAAACCATAAGATCTTTTCTTTTTTTTTCCTCGTAGCGGATGGTAAAAGTAGTCGAACTCCCCTTCATTGCTCAAAAATTTCAACGCATTTTTTTGGGTGATGGTAAAATCCTGGTAGAATTCCTGAATTACTTTTATTTCTGAGGGATGGTCTTTTAACCAAGAAAAAATATTCGGTTCATTTCCCCCCAAGGGTGGATTTTTATAATTAAATAGATGGGCATTGTAGCTGAGCACATGTAAGCCAGTTGCTCCCTCATTTTTGGGATGAAATTGAAAGGTTAAAAACAAAAAATTTATTCCAATTGCTAATCCAATAAGTGGAATAAATGCCAACCTTCTCCATGCAAGAGCCAAAACGAAGAATAAAAACAAATTGGCAACCAATGCAATAGGAATCAGGAAAGGAATCAATCCTGCATAGGGAAACACTTCCGGGGAAATAAAGACACTTGAAAAAGCAAGTAGGCTGAAACAAAAAATAAGCCCTGTGAAAAACTTCATAACACTAGATCAAATGTGATTGCAGTGGATTGGACTTCAAAAATGAGAAAATTCTGTCAATTTCCTTACTAGAGTAAGTGAGATATGAAATACTTCAATCAAAAATAATTTGATTATCTGCAATATAACCTATAACATAAAATCTGTTTGATTTACTACCTAATATCAATTCATATCATCTGCTGTAGGTAAGCAGAAAGAATTGATTTTGAAACTATTGCTGGAAAGGTTCGTTTTATCCCTGTTAATTTTAATCCTTTCTATTAAATTTAACTAGTCAATTTTCTTATCCTTTTTATTTATGAAAAAGCAATACGTTAGTTTATTCTTGGTTGGAGTGCTCTTTTTAGTGGGGGCCTGTCAGCCTAAATCTGAAGCAACGACTTCTACTGAGTCAGCATTAGATTTGGAAGATAAGACGAAAGAACAGCGCCCAAGCCCATTGGTAACTAAAGTTGGGCAGGTAGGAAGCAAAACAGTAAAAGTACAGTATGGCTCTCCTTCTGTGAAAGGTAGAACCCTGTGGGGAGATTTAGTGCCTTACAATGTCGTGTGGAGAACAGGAGCAAATGAGGCATCCTTTATTGATTTATCGGAAGAAGTACTTGTAGAAGGGCAACTACTTGCGCCAGGCAAGTACTCTATTTTTACGATCCCTAAAGAGAACACTACTTGGACTGTGGTGTTTAATTCAGATTGGAATTTAGAGCATGGCCATTTCCAATACAACGAAAAGAACGATGTCCTTCGGGTAGAGGTCCTGCCACAATGGGAAGAAACCAGTCAAGAGGCCTTGTCCATGGAAGTAGAGAGTCCAGGATTAGTCATCCGTTGGGAAAAATTAAAATTACCTGTTGCGATTCAATAGTCCTTGAAAATCCTTGGCCCTTGAGCCGGGGATTTTTTTTGATTTCTAAAATCCTTAAGTTTCCGGAGTATTTATTGATTAAAAATGCTTCCCCCATAAGTTGGCTATGAAAATCCTTTCCTTTTTAAGTGTCCTTCTCCTTACCTGTGCTTTGGCGATAGGGGGGGCAAATTCCATCGGGCAGCTTCCCCCTCTGGCATTTTTGTTGGATCCCAACCATGGCTTTTGGCAAAATTCCTACTCAGAAGATCAATTAGCTGAAGAAATGCTGTCATTAGAAAATCTACAGGCACCTGTGGAAGTGATCTACGATGAACAGTTAATCCCGCATCTTTATGCGGAAAATGAGTTGGATCTCTATCGAGCACAAGGGTACATTACAGCAAAGCACCGACTTTGGCAAATGGAATTTCAGACGCGTGCAGCGGCAGGTAGACTTGCTGAGTTGGTGGGTCCAATAGCCTTGGAATTGGATCGAATGACTCGAAGAAAAGGTCTTGCTTATGGTGCAGAATTGGGAATTGACTACTTGATGAAGGAAGATCCTGAAACCTTGGCTTTGGTAGAAGCCTATGCCGACGGAGTCAATCAATACATTGGTCAATTGACGGATGCAAGATTACCAATTGAATACAAGATTTTGAACTACAAGCCTGAGGACTGGTCTGCCTACAAATCTCTACTCCTGCTCAAGTACATGTCCGATATGCTGGTGGGCGACCGTGATTTAGAATACAGCAACTTGAAAAAAATATTAGGTAAGGCGAAATTGGACCGATTGTACCCAGAATTCCCCAAGGAAAATGACCCAGTGATTGAAAAGGAGCGAATCTGGGAGTTTCAATCTTTATATCCCCCCAAGCCAGATAGTTTAACCTACCCGGAAGAGTCGCTCCAATTAGAAGCATTGACACAACCCATTGAAGGAACAGGATCCAACAACTGGGCGGTAAGTGGCATAAAAACCAAAAATGGACATCCAATTCTTGCCAATGATCCCCATTTAAGCTTGAATTTACCCTCACTCTGGTATTCCATGCAGTTGAGTACCCCAGAGCATACTGTAAAAGGAGCAACTCTTCCAGGAGCTTTAGGTGTGATTTCTGGCTTCAACCAGGACATCGCATGGGGAGTGACCAATGCTACAAAAGATACCCGAGATTGGTACAAGATAACTTTTCAAGATGCATCTAGAAAAGCGTACAAATACGGTCAAGAATGGAAAACTACCGAGTTTAGGATTGAGGAAATTAAGGTAAAAGGGCAGGAGACTTATTTAGATACCGTGGTATATACCCATTATGGGCCTGTTGTATACGATAAAACCTTTAAATCAGATCGTCAGGATCTCAATTTCGCTCTTCGTTGGATTGTACATCAAGGGAATTCCAATGAACAAAAAACATTCATTCAGCTAAATAAAGCGAAAAATCACAGGGGGTATACTGAGGCTCTAATGAACTATGCAGCACCGGCTCAAAATTTTGTTTTTGCCTCCAAAACTGGGGATATTGCCATGCGTATCCAAGGCAAATTTCCTTTGAAGTGGAAGGAGCAAGGCAAATTTTTTATGGACGGTGCTGACCCAAGGATGGAATGGCAAGGGTACATTCCCTTCGAACATAACCCAAATACACTGAATCCTGAGCGTGGGTTCGTTTCTTCTGCCAATCAACATCCAGTAGACAGTACGTACCCCTACTATACTTTTGATCATTCGTACGAGCATTACCGAAATCGAAGGTTGAATAGTAAGCTCGCTAGCATGGAACAAATTACGGTAGATGACATGAAGGCCTTGCAATACGATTCATACAACCTGCAAGCAGCAGAATCATTGCCTATTTTACTTCATTTGTTGACAGGGAATGCAAGTTCCTCTGAGGATGCCCAAAAGTACCTATCTGAACTTAAGGCATGGGATTATTTTGCAGATCCAAATAAAAAGGGTCAAACACTTTATTCCATTTGGTTTGCTGAAACCGTAGAAAGTATTTGGAGAGAATTGATGGATCAAGGGTCACCTGTAGTACGACCAAATAATTACCAAACGATTGCCTTGATGCGAGATAATCCAGAAGATGAGGTATTTGATATACACATGGCAGCAGGTATTCAAACGGCTCACTACCATGTACAAGTTGGATTTGATTCCCTTCTAGTTGCTATGAAAAAGTGGGAAATGGATGAAGGTGATTACGAATGGGCTAATTACAAGAAAACTACCATTCAGCACCTGATACCTAATTTTAAGGCTTTTTCAGTACCAGATGTATACACTGGAGGTGGGCCAGGTATTTTAAATGCCACAGGAAATAGGCATGGAGCAAGTTGGAGAATGGTAGTGGAGTTGGGACCAACTGTAAAAGCATTTGGTATTTATCCTGGAGGGCAATCTGGTAATCCTGGAAGTAGATTTTACGATAATTTCATTCCTATTTGGGCCTCTGGAGATTACGTAAATTTTGACCTAAAGAAAAAAGAGGATCAAAGTGGAATTTTATTCAAAACAATTTTAAACTAGGGCTAGCTATGAAATTTCTATTGTTTACTCTCCTCTGTGCCTTATTAGTAGTTTTCTTAAACCTGATTGCTCCATTTTGGGTGGTCATGATTGCAATCGCTAGCGTGGCTACCCTTGTCCGTCCAAGTGGCTGGGCTGGGTTTTTGGGAGGAGGATTAGGGATGGGCCTGGCATGGCTTGGTCAAGCCTTGTTGATCACTTTGAGTACTACTAGTACACTTCCAGATAAGATGGGCATTCTAATGGGCCTAGGTTCGGGACTGGCAGTATTTGGATTAACTACTGCCCTAGGTTTTATTTTAGGAGGATTTAGTGGGTTAACTGGTGTTTTGTTTCGAAACCTAATTCAAAAAAAACCATCTGATGTTTATTTGGGCTAATTGCCTTGGTTGGCAAATACTACTCAATGGAAACTTCAAAACCCTTCTCTAATCGAATTTATGCGGGGAAGGTGGAACTAAACCTATTAAGAACTAACTAGGGTGTCTTGATCGGGACCTTTAGGAGCAACTAAAATGACTTTTTCCCTATCAACTACTACTGAGCCCGGTGAAGATCCTTTTACCTTACGAACAAATTTCACTTCAGTTACAATCACTGGGCTAAGGGAATCAGTTTTTAGTTTGGAATAAAAGGCAGCTAAGGAAGCTGCTCGTTCTACCACTTTTTCGGGTACAGTAGGCATCCCTTTTCTGCGTATGACCACATGAGAACCTGGTACTTGCCTAGCATGAAGCCATAGGTCATCTTTATGTACATAGTTTCGAAGCATCTCGTCGTTGTCTTTGGCAGATTTTCCTACCCAGATGGTGTAGCCTTCCACCTCAAAAATCTTGAAGGGACTACTTACTATGTTGCCCGATACAGGCAAATCCTGCTTGTTTTCTTTTTTAAACTCTTTTAAACTTCTAAAATCTTTTGCTTCCAGTAGTTGATTAATTAAGGCCTTAAGGGAATTGACTTGTACTTTTTTTGCTGCTATCGTTTTTTCTAGTTGGTCGAGTTCGAGTTGTCTATTTTTTGATTTTCGGTAAAGCGAGGCTGCAAGATCTTGTGGTCTTTGGTTTGGTTTAAGTTGGACTATTTGTTGCTGACCCGTATAAAAGTTAACCAACTCCACCGTACTTGTATTATTTGAAAATGCATGCAGATTGGCCATGAGTACATCGGCAAGCTGGGAAGGTGGAGGAGAATCTTTCAGTTCCTGAAGTTTTTCTCCTGATTTCTTGAGGTAAGCTTCAGTCCTTTTAAGTTGATCTTCATGATATTTCAAAAGACTATTTTTTTCTTTTTCAAAACCACCTTGTATTAGTGAACGATAAAATAATTCATTACAGGCACTGATAGGATCCGAATAAGTTGCCTTTGCATCAGGCGCTGGAAGTAGGCTAAGAATGGGTTCTCCCTCCTTTTCTACTAAAGAATAAAGTGGGCTATCCAAAAGATCCAAAAGTTCTTGTATTAACCTCCATTTTGCTTCTAGATCAAGTTCCAGGTATCCATTTTGCTTAAGCCATCCACGCGGAACAGGGCCTAGGGTAGGTAAAAATTGGGATACATTTCCTTCAAGGTGACAAAAATTTTCCCAACTAAGATCAAGTTGTCGATCCAGGCTTCGCCAATCCAAACTTTTATCTTCTGAAATACTATTTCTAAACCAAACTGCGGGTTCAGTTGATTCTGGATGGTAAAGTAGGCAATTGCTACGGTTACCATGAAGTTTTAATACAAGTACTTTCCCGGAGGAAAGCTCAAATTTGAGTGCTCGTTCAAAAGAAAATACTCGGCAAGATTGAATTTGATCACCAAGAATGGAATCGAATAAATTGACGGAATTTCGTTTTGCTCGATGAAACTGACTTGGAAAGGAGAGGTAAACTTGCGGAGGAAGTAGATGTGCACGGATATACATGGTTCCCTCAGGTCCTTCTGTTTCGAATACCAGCTCATCTTTGCTTTGAGAAAAGCAGGCTAGGATCGTTTTACCTGCGAAGGAATTCGTAATTGAGGGAGCTAAAAATCGTAAAAAATGATAGGTCAGGTGCATTGTCTAGGCCTTCAACTTAAGTCCATCGTAAGCCAAATGCACTCCTTCTGGCAGCTCTTTTTCTATTTCTTCATGAACTCCTAGTCGATGAGAGATGTGCGTGAAATAGGTGTTTTTTGCCCCGATTCGCCGTGCCTGTTCAATGGCTTGCTCCAAGGTAAAATGGGAAATGTGTGGCTCCTTTTGCAGAGCATTGAGGACTAGAATTTCAGATCCTTCAAGCAGCGAATAGGTTTCATTTGGGATGGAATTGGCATCAGTGATGTAGCTAAAATTTCCAATTCGAAAACCCAAAACAGGGAGCTTGTAGTGAAGCACTGGGAGAGGTGTGATTCCTACTCCATTGACTTGGAAAGGCTGATAATCAATTTCCACGCAAGTTACTTGAGGCACTCCTGGATATTTTTTATCGTTAAAAATATAGGCGTATTCGCGTTGGAGTTGTTCCAAAACAGCTTTCCTCCCAAAAATAGGGATGTCTGCTTGCTGGTAAAAATTAAAAGGTCTGATATCATCTAAACCGGCGGTATGGTCTTTGTGTTCGTGGGTAAATAAGACCGCATCCAACTTTTTGATTCCTTCTCGAAGCATTTGCATTCGGAAATCGGGGCCTGTATCGATGACAATAGATTGACCCATCACTTCAAGATGGATGGAAGAGCGAAATCGTTTATCTCTAAAATCTAGGGAAAGACAGACGGGACATGAGCATCCAATTACTGGGACGCCTTGGGAAGTGCCTGTTCCTAAGAAAGTTAGTATCAAAATTTTAAGGTAGTTTGACGTAGTTCGGCAATAAAATCTTGGTTGCCTTTTTCCTTAAACTCCTTCGGGTCTAGATCAATTTCACTAAGAATATCAATTAGTGCATTAATTTTTCCTTCTAGCGGGAAATACTTATTGATGATAACCACTTTGGTTTCTTTGAGGAGGCAATATCCTGATTTAAAATTCCCTTTTTCATAACGCAAATGATAAGGAGAAGCGGCAAACAAATTTTCCAGTTTATCCAAAAAGGGTTTGGTATACTTTATTGCCATGGTTTAACTCAAGATTTTTTTAACAGTAGCCAGTACTAAGTCGTAATTTAAAGGTTTTTGGATAAAGTCGTTGAACCCAAATTTTCTAAAATCCTCTGGAGTGTGATTGGCAGCATTCCCTGTTATGGCGATAATTGGAATCCTATTTTTTTTGGTGTCAACCAACTTTCTGATTTCTTTGGTGCATTGTATTCCATCCAATATAGGCATGGTAATGTCCATTAAAATCAAATCAAAATCTTCCTTACTAAGCATTTCCAACACCTGCTTGCCATTGCGAGCTGCTTTCATCTCGTAATTTTCGAAAGCCAATACACTTTTGGTTAAATTAATGATAATTGAGCTATCCTCTCCAACCAAAATTTTTATTTTTTCACGCACCATACACAGTTGGATTCTTTCGTAGAAATTCTTGAAATTCGAGTATTACAGCTTTAAGGTAAGCAAGACTATTAGAAAATTCAATGCTTTTTTGATCCTTCCCTAAGATCTCACAATACTTTGCTGCCTCGTATATTTTTTCTGCCCCTAAGGTACCTGAATTCCCTTTTATAGTATGAATGCTTCTTAAAAATTCCTCTCTTGTTATTTTTTCCATGGAAGAATCAATTTGTTGAAGGATGGAATCACATTCAATTTCAAAATCTTTATAAACTTGGTGGATTACTTCCTTGGAACTTAATCGAAATAACTGTTGAAATGATGCTGAATTGAGAATGGTAGGGTACTTGCTTGCAGTTGATTTTTGAGTTTCTTTTTCTACTGTTTTTTCGACCAAGCACTTAATTTTTAAAAGAAACTCCTTAGGGTGAATAGGTTTGTGAATGACGGATTCAAAGCCTAATTTTTCTAAATAAAAAGAATTTGAGTCATCTTTAGTGGGTACTAGCGCGATCACTTCACAGGAGTCTTTAACTTGATTTCGTACCCTTTCCATAAAAGATGCCGGATCAATATCAGTAATTGTAAGGGAGAATAAAATTAAAAGTGGGGGATTGGTACTAAGTTTGATTAGGGCTTCCTTGCCAGTACTGACACTATCGAAGGTGTGAATTTGACCTATTAGGTATTCAAAAAGCTTTAGATCTTGCTGCTTATTTTCTACAATCAAGATATTTTTGCTTTTCATCTCAAACCTCCTGACTTTTAGTTTTTAAAAATTGGTAGATGCTATCTGTTTCTTCGTATTTGATTCTAGTCGTAGGCCCAACGGGAGTTGGTAAAACAGACCTTTGTTTAAAGCTAGCCAAAAAATTTCAAACCGAGATTCTTTCTTGCGATAGCCGACAATTTTATCGAGAAATGAATCGAGGTACAGCTAAGCCCTCCCCTCAAGAATTGGCTGAAGTTCCCCATCATTTCATCAATAATTTATCGATCACTGACTCTTACGATGTACGAAAGTACGAGGAAGAGGCTTTGGACTTATTGAACCACTTGTTTAAAAAACACCGTGTTGTCCTCATGACAGGAGGAACAGGCTTATTTGCCGATGTAGTAGTTCATGGGATGGATGAAATCCCAGAAGTAGCCTCTCAATTTCGGGATGAAATTATCCAGGAATACCAAAATAAGGGGTTGTCTTGGCTTCAAGGTGCAGTAAAATTGGTGGATCCTGAATTTTATGAACAGGTAGATCAAGCGAATCCTCAACGCTTGATGCGTGCTCTAGAGGTTTGGAAAGGGACTGGACAGAAATTTAGTAGTTTTCGAACTAAGAAAAAGGTCGTGCGGCCCTTTGAGGTCATTAAGATTGGTTTGGACCGACCAAGGGAGGAACTGTACCAACGGATTGACCAACGAATGGAGAGAATGCTTGCTGATGGTTTGTACGAAGAGGCAGAAAGGCTAGTTGAAAAAAGAGGGTTGAATGCATTGCAAACCTTAGGATATACCGAGGTTTTCGATTTTTTGGCTGGGAAGTACGATAAAGTAGAATTAGTTAGGCTATTGAAGCGAAATTCTCGTCGGTATGCCAAGCGCCAATTAACTTGGTTTAGAAGGGATGCTCAAATTCGTTGGTTTCATCCTGATCAAAAGGAGGAAATTGAGTCATTTATTGAGAGTCAAATTGTTTTAAATCCTCCAAATGCTGCCACCCAATTGTAAGGAGCTTTTTTGATCAAGTTATTAAATTGGAATTGGTTGACTTTCAATTCGCGTAAAAGTTCAATACTATCTTGAGGGATTGATTTTTGTTGGGCCATTTCCTTCCAAATCTTTTGAATTTTTTCTGGATCTAAAATTCCTCCTTCCATGAATTCAAGTTCAGGATGCGCTGCTACTAGCTGTGAGGATATTTTTTTTTGTAAAGTGATTTTAGCTAAAAGTGCATTTCTCACCGTCAAGAAAAAAAGAATGCATGCTGCGGAGGCAGTTAAAAATAAAGGAATGTAGCCCATACTAGATACTGAGTAAGTGGATTAATTTCAAGTGATCAGATACAATAGGTTTGGGTTGGCCGATGCAATCTTTGAAAGGGGTGTAAAGGACTTGTCCATTTATGATTCCTGCCATGCAATTTGTATTGCCTGCTAGAAGTCCTTCTACGGCAGCCATTCCACAGCGACTTGCCAATACCCGATCTCTTGCGGTAGGCTTTCCTCCGCGTTGGATATGGCCTAAGGTAGTCACTTTGAAATCCTTGGATGGATCTTTGATGCGGTCCTTGACTAATTGCATGATGGTTTGAGCCGAACCTAGCTCATCTCCTTCAGCTACGATAATTATGCTCGAACTTTTACTTTTTCTGAGATTTTTTAATGAATTAACAATAAGGTCGATATCACTTTTTGTTTCGGGAACTAGAACAAACTCAGCCCCTCCTCCGATTCCTGATTCCACAGCAATAAACCCAGCATCCCTTCCCATTACTTCAATAAAAAATACGCGATCATGGGCAGCAGCAGTATCTCTGATTTTATCTATAGCATCCAGTGCAGTATTTACTGCTGTATCAAATCCAATGGTGTAATCTGTTCCATAAATATCATTGTCAATTGTACCTGGGCAGCCTACGGTAGGAATGCCATATTCTTCAAAAAATAGTTTTGCTCCGGTAAAGGTTCCATCCCCACCAATGGCAACTAATCCTTCTATTCCCAGAGATTGAAGTTGGTTGTATGCTTTTTTTCTTCCTTCTGGAGTCCGAAACTCCATCGATCGTGCTGATTTTAAAATCGTTCCACCTCGCTGAACTATATTGGATACCGAATGCGATTGCATTCGCTTTATATCTCCCTCGATCATCCCTTCATAGCCCCTGTAGATACCATAGATTTCTAGGCCATGGTAGATGGCTGTGCGTACCACAGCACGGATACAAGCATTCATTCCTGGAGCATCACCTCCAGAGGTGAAAACAGCAATTTTTTTCATGGATACACGGTAATAAAAATCAAAAATAGCGATAATCGAACGAATAAACCTGACTAGGAAGAAAAATGAGGCAGAAATTTAGTTTCATTTATTTAAATGAATATCTAGACTTGGCTAAGTTGGTTTTGTATTTTTTTGGGTCCTAGACTGGAATTTCAAAAAATACTACCTTACAGTAAATTTTTACTTATGAAACCGATTTACTTCGCCCTCTCCTCCATAGTTTCCTTTTGGCTAATTTCCTTTTCTACCTTTTCGCAACAAGAGGTAGTGCGCTGGGAATCCAGAGCCAAGGGGGTAGAAATCATTCGTGATGATTTTGGTGTCCCTCATATTTATGGCAAAAATGATGCAGATGCAGTATTTGGCTTGCTTTACGCACAATGCGAAGATGATTTTAGAAGAGTGGAACGGAATTACCTTTGGGCGATGGGTAGGTTAGCCGAACTGGAAGGGGAGAAGGAATTGTACTCCGACCTTCGGGCACAACTTTACATGACTACTCCAGAAGCACAAAAAGCCTATCAGCAAGCACCCGAATGGCTCAAGGAATTGTGTGTAGCATTTGCGGATGGCATCAATTATTACTTGTATACCCACCCTGAAGTACAACCACAGGTTATTACGCAATATGAACCTTGGATGCCGTTATTTTTCTTTGAAGGATCCATTGGTGGAGATTTGGAGCGAATCTCTACCGCACGATTAAAGGCTTTCTACGAGCCAAAGGCTAGCTTGGGTTTAAAGCAGGAACTGGAAGAATCGATGCTGCTAAACTTTGATGAACCCAGGGGGTCCAACGGCATAGCCATTGCTCCGAGCCTGTCCGAATCTGGCAATGCGATGCTACTCATCAATCCACATACCTCTTTTTATTTTCGTCCTGAGGTGCATGTAATCAGCCAAGAGGGCCTTAATGCCTATGGGGCAGTTACCTGGGGTCAATTTTTTGTATACCAAGGTTTTAATGAGAAAACTGGATGGATTCACACCTCCACCTTTGTAGATTTTATCGATGAATTTGTAGAGGATGTTACGGTGGAGAATGGACATTACAGGTACCGCTATGGTGAGGAACAGCGACCTCTGGAAACGCAACAAATCACCTTAAAGTACAAGGAAGGAAATCTATTAAAGGAAAAAGAGTTTACCATCTACCGGACTCACCATGGCCCCATCACCCATCAGGAACGAGGGAAGTGGGTAGCTACAAAAATTAACTGGAATCCAGTTCAAGCTTTAATCCAGAGTTATACCCGTACCAAACTAGCCAATTACGCTGAATTTAAGGAAATGATGGATCTCCGGACCAATAGTTCCAACAATACAGTATTTGCAGATGGAGAGGGGAATATTGCCTATTTCCACGGTAATTTTATTCCAAAGCGAAATCCAAACCTAGATTTTTCCAAACCGGTTGATGGGGCGGATCCAAAGACGGATTGGCAGGGGCTTCACACCGTGGATGAAAGCATCCTTATCCTCAATCCAGGGACAGGATGGATTCAAAATTGCAATTCCACTCCCTTTACCGCAGCAGGGGAGTTTAGTCCAAAAAAAGAAGATTATCCAGGCTACATGGCCCCTGATCAAGAAAATTTTCGCGGATTGCATGCGATTAAACTGCTTGAGGAACAGAAAGAAAAGCTTAGCTTAGATGGTTTCCTTGCCCTAGCTTACGACCCGTTTTTACCCGCTTTTTCTTACCTAATTCCAGAGTTGCTTGCTGCAACCAAGGAATCAAATTTGACAAGAGAGGCTGCTGCATTGGCTATTCTAGCAAGCTGGGATTATAAAACGTCCAAGGAGTCAGTGGCCATGTCTTTGGCACATTTTTATGGGGAAAATTACCAGCGAGTCTTTCGAAGTTTGTCTCGATTTGCGCAACCAAACCCTACTGCCAAGGTCCCTACTTCCGCAGAAATCAAGCAGGTATTTCAACAGACGCTGACTCAAATGGAAGCGGATTTTGGGTCTTGGAATATCCCTTGGGGTGAAATTAACCGCTTTCAACGGTTGAGCGGTGCGATTGATGCAGATTTTGATGATCATAAACCCTATGTGCCAATTGGATTGGCTTCTGGCAACTGGGGAGCTTTAGCCGCTTTTGGCGCCCGTGCTACCGAGAATACCAAGCGACTATATGGGTACCGGGGTAATAGTTTTGTGGCTGTAGTGGAATTTGGTGAAAAAGTACGGGCAAAGTCCGTTTTGGCTGGTGGGCAACAAGCAGATCCAAATTCCCCTCATTTCTTTGACCAAGGACAGCGTTATGCAGATGCCCAATTCAAAGAGGTGGCTTTCTACCGAGAGGATGTTGAAAAACGAAAAGTGACTTCCTATCAGCCCGGAAAACGTCAAAAATAGGAAGACTAGTCTCTTCTTTTTTAAAATCAATTGAAATTCCTTGGATGAACTTCTGCATTTCTTTTTTACCCTTAACTCAAGTTCTTTTTAGATTGCTTGCGCTGTACCAATCGAATTAGGAAGGCACTAAGTCCGATGATTAAACCAACTCCAAACCAGAGGAAGGGGTTATACAAATTAATTAGTACCCGATATCCTGCAGTAAATAAAAACAAGAGTAGGCCCGTAATCACCCATATGGGATTATTTTCCTCTTGATTTTTGGATTCTGCTTGGGAGGGTAAATTAATCAAGGTACGTAGTTCTCCCCAGTGCCAAAGGAGCAGCAGTACGTTTGCTGCAAGCATCAACCCGGTGATCAAGGATGTTCCTTTAAATTCCATTGAAATAGTAATTACAAACACATTCAGCAGGATAGGGAAATTGGCAACTGCACCAAGCTTGGCATAGCGCTGGGTCATCAATAAGAATCCTGCCAGCAATTGTGCCCATCCTATAAACTGCCAGTAAAGCCCTGTTTGGTAGAGTACTTCAAAAAAGTGCATGGCAGAACCAATAGGTGCATCTTCTTGGGAATAGGTGGTAAATCGTTTTCCTTTAATCTTGATGATACTGGCAAAAACAAATGCGCCTCCAATCAAGTAGCGGGTGTAGATGATAAATAGTTGAACTAAAAACAAGGATTTTAGACGATCCATGTATTTTTTATAAAAAGGAATGGATAAGTCCTGCTGCTTCATCAAGGTGGGCTGCGGTCAAAAAGCGTTCGTGGATGACCTCATGTTCCACTTGTTCATGAACCCAAGTGGTATGAAAAGGCACATGGATTCCATATCCGCCAAGTTCCAATACGGGAAGAATATCTGACTTGAGGCTATTGCCGATCATCACAAATTCGCTGGCTTGGATATCGAGATGTCCAATCAGTTTTTCATAATCCGAAGTTCGTTTTTCGCTCATGATTTCAATATGATGAAAGTATCCTTCCAATCCAGATTTATAGAGTTTCCGTTCCTGATCCACCAAATCCCCTTTGGTAGCTAGGACGATTCGGTAGTGCCCTTGGAGTGATTTTAGTACCTCTTCTACCCCTGGTAATAAATCGACTGGTTTACCCAGCATTTCTTGGCCAATTTGAATAATTTTTTCGACTAGCCGGATAGGTAATTGTTGTTCTGAGACACGAAGCGCCGTCTCAATCATCGAAAGCATGAAACCCTTTATCCCGTAACCATAGAGATTAAGGTTTGTAATTTCGGTGCGGTAAAGTTCTTTCATGATCGCATGCTGAGGCAAGAAATCTTCCAGCAAGCTGGCAAATTTTTCTTCTGCTTCCCGGAAATAGGTTTCATTGATCCATAAGGTATCGTCTGCATCGAAAGCAATAACACGAATGGGCATGTGATTCAAAGTTGGAATTAAAATTTGTAGAAAGGACTAGTGGCAGATGACTTGGATCACTGGACGATTTCTTTCATCCAATCGATCAGTACTTCTCTCCATCCTTCTACAGCCCCTTTCCCTAAGCCAAAAGCAAATCCATGTCCGCCCGTTGGATAAATGTGTAAGGCTGCTTTTACACCTTTTGCATGCAAAGCTTGAAAATAAAGCAGGGAGTTTTGTAAGGGTACTCCTTTGTCGTCTTGGGCATGTACAAGGAAAGTGGGTGGTGTATCGGTAGTAACCTGAAGTTCATTTGAAAAGCGGTCTACCAACTCTGAAGATGCCTGATCACCGAGTAGATTCTTTCTAGATCCACTGTGCGCAGCAGCATCTCTAAATGAGATGACTGGATAGGCCAAAATTGAGAAATCAGGACGTGCAGGCAATGCGTCGATTGCGTCTTTTTCCAGGGGTAATTCATGTGTAAATGAGGTGCTTAACGTAGCCGCTAAATGCCCTCCGGCAGAGAAGCCCATGATCCCCACCTTGGATGGGTTGATATTCCAGGATTCCGCATTTTGCCGTACCAATCGGATTGCCCGTTGTGCATCAAGTAAGGGAACTTCCTTGGGATCAGTGAGGGAGGTTGATAGGGGTAATCGGTACTTGACTACAATCCCTGCAATCCCATGGGAGTTGAGCCATTTTGCAAAGTCTGTTCCTTCCCAATCGTAAGCTAGAATGCCATATCCTCCACCAGGAAAAATCAAAACTGCCTCACCGGTGGCACTTTGCATTGTCGGCAAGTAAACTTCTATGCTTGGGATTTGAACATTCGAGATACGAACAATTCCTTGTTGAACCGCTTGCTCCTGAAGGTTCGATTCTTTTTGTAAGGGAGGTAATCCCGGCCATAAGTTTAGGGTATAGTTTTGAGAAAAAGCTAGGCTAGTCGCAAGGAAGGCCAGAAGGGTTAGTAGGTATTTCATGGTGTCAGGTATTTTTTTTGTAAGTACTGAATTCAGGTATTTCGACCCTTTCTCAGGAGGTAAAACTAAATATTTTTTCGGTGAGGGCCCATCTCCAGTTGGGAGGAGTACCTGGAAGATTGGTTTGGTACTGACCTAGAAATGCTTCCCATTCTTGAACTTTTGGATTTGCCAAATCCAATGCCGCTTTTTTCTCAAAGCTGAAGTCATCGGAGGTGACAAGAATCATACTGAGGCGTTGTTCCCAACGGTAAATGCTCATTTCAAGAATGCCCGCTACACGTATACTGTCTAGGATGGCTGGATCTACTTGTTCGTGGCAGCGAACATACGCTTCAATGGCCTCGGATTCATTTTTGAGATCACAGATTAGGACGAATCTTTTCATGGCACTAGAAAAAAGGAGAATGAACTTATTTGCGAGCTCGGATAGCGAATATAAAAACGAATAGAAAACATGCCAATGGCAAGGTAAATGAGAAATTGACTTCAGAAACTCCAAGGATTAAGAGATCGGTGTAACCTGATCCTCCCCAGTCCAAAATCATTCCTTGTAAGGTGGGCATGATAGCTCCACCCACGATGGCCATCACTAAGAAGGCAGCACCAAACTTAGCATCCTCTCCCAATCCTTCAAGAGCAATCCCATAAATCGTGGGAAACATCAAAGACATGGCAAAACTAACTCCAACGAGCGAATAAAGGCCTACCATACCAGAAATGAAAATCGCCCCTAGCGTAAAAGCCATCGCTAGTATGGAGAACCAAGCCAAAAGACTTGGGGCAGGGACAATTCGCAAAAGGAAAGTACAAATCCAACGTCCCACTAAAAACATACCTAAGGAGGCAAATGCATAATTGACTGCGGTGTAGGTTGGAATTCCCAGTGCTTCAGCGTATTGGTAAATATAGGTCCAAATCATAATTTGAGCACCTACATACACCAACTGCGCCAGCGTGCCTTCTACAAAATTTCTATTCTTTACCAAACGCTTAAGGGTAGGAACAAAGGCTACTTTTCCACCTTCAACCTTTGTTTCTGGCATTTTCACCAAGGCAATCACCACCAAAATTGCCAAGACTATGAGGCCAAGCATCACATATGGATCTCGAATGACCAGTAGATCATTGCTGCGGATGGCAGCCTTGGCCGCTTCATCGAGTCCATCAAAAAGGTATACTTTACCGGATTCGTCAGTAGCAGAACTTTGGAGATCGTTGAGGATAAATGTTTTTGCCACAAATAGACCCGCTAAAGCTCCCATAGGATTGAAGGCTTGTGCCAAGTTTAAGCGCTGCGTAGCGGTGGCCGCATGTCCCATGGACAGGATGTAGGGGTTGGCTGTAGTTTCCAAAAATGCCAATCCAAAAGTGAGGATGTAAAGTGCTGCTAAAAAGAATCCATAGCTTTCTAATGCTGCTGCTGGGTAAAAAAGACAGGCTCCAACGCCATATAGTCCCAATCCGAATAGAATCCCAGTTTTGTAGGAGTATTTTTTTATAAAAAAGGCAGCAGGTAAGGCCATGGTGAAATACCCCCCATAAAAGGCCAGTTGTACCCAAGAGGCTTGGGTATTTGTCAATTCCATGACTCGTTTAAAAGCAGCCACCATGGGATTGGTGATGTCATTGGCGAATCCCCAAAGGGCGAATAAGGAGGTGATTAGGATAAAGGGGAGTACTAGTTTCTTGGGAATAAGTTCGGCTTGGGTGCTCATAAGGCTCTATCTAAGTGCGTATAACCACCGTCAACATATACATGCTGCCCGGTGATGTGTGAAGCTTTTTCGGAAAGAAGAAATAGTGCCATGTTTGCGATTTCTGAGGCTGTAGTCATCCGATTTTGAAAAGGAACCCTACGGCTAATTTCTTCCAGTTTTTCTGTTGGATTTGGAAATGACTGAATCCAGGTGGAATACATTGGAGTATATACCTCTGCAGGAACAAGGGCATTGACTCGAATATGATAGGGGAGTAGTTCTACCGCCCACTCTCGGGTGAGGGCTAATTGGGCGCCCTTTGCAGCAACATACCCTGAGGTATTGCCTTGCCCCGTAATGGCAGTTTTAGAGGAGATATTAAGAATAACTCCCTTGGATTTTTTCAAGGCTTCCAAGGCATAATGGGCAAGGAAATAATAATGACCTACATTTTTTTCGACCGACTCGAGGAAAGCCACTGGGCTTCCTTTTTCCAATCCTACCCCATCATTTGTGCCTGCATTATTTACTAGTCCATCAATTCTACCATAGCTGGAGAGTGTAGCCTGAACTACTTCTTGCGCATCTGTTGCGGAGAAAAGTCGTTTTTTAAGGTGCAAGGCTTTTCCCTGGGCAAATGCCAGAAGTTCCTGGGCCTCCACCTCAGATGGGTCAATGATGACGGGAATTGCTCCCTCTTCGATAAGCCCTCGTGAAATCGCTCCTCCGATACCTTTTGCACCACCTGAAACTAGAATAACTTTATCCTGAAGTTGTAAATCCATGTCATGTTTAGTTCGATACGAATTAAATTTTATAAAATTCTTGAGCAGTACCTCCTAAAATAGCTTCTTTTTCACTGCTAGAAAGTGAATGGGTAAACGATTCGATGACCTCAAGGACCTGCTCGTATTCTGCTGCTACCAAGCACACAGGCCAATCACTTCCGAATAATAGCCGTTTTGGACCAAAGATTTCCAAGGCAATCTCCAGGTAGGGGTAGAGTTCGTTGGTACTCCATCTTTTCCAGTCAGCCTCGGTCACTAGTCCCGAAACCTTGGTATAGACGAGTTCGCGCTCTCCAAAGGGCTGCAGGCTTTTTTTCCATGCTTTCCAATCCCCAGTCTTGATGTCAGGTTTGGACAAATGGTCGATAACAAAACGCTGATTGGGACATTTGTCCACTAAAATTAATGCGGTTGGCAGCTGGTGGGGATAGGTAAGTAAATCGTAGGTATAGTCTCGACTTCCTAGTTTTTGTAGGCCACGAATAAATTCCTTTCGTAACAGGTATTCAGGTGCTTTAGATTGTAAAATCTCTCGAAATCCCACTAGGTTATTTGCATCATTCCAAGCGTCTAACTGTTCCTCTAAATTGTCTTGCGCCAATTCTACCCAGCCTACCACCCCCAGAATCCAAGGGTAGGATTCGCTAAGTTCAAGTAGAAAGTCAGTTTCCCGAACATGTTCTTCTACTTGTACGGCAATACATCCCTCTACTTGAGCGGATTGGAGAAGGGGATAAAGGTCTTCTGGAAGGAAATCCCGTTGTAGCTTCTCCATTTCTGGTCCGATCCAATCATGGCGTTTCCGGTTGTAGTGCCAGAAGTGTTGGTGGGAGTCAATTTTCATGCTTCTGGGTCGAGAATTGCTACTTGTTCTGATTCACCTAAACCTTCGATCCCAAGACGAACTCGGTCTCCAGGAACTAGGTATCTCGGTTCTGGTAAGCCCATCCCTACCCCGGAAGGGGTACCTGTTGAGATAACGTCACCAGGAAGAAGTGTCATGTAATTACTCACATAGGCCACTAACGTAGGAATATCAAAAATCAAATCCGCGGTAGTACTATTTTGAAGCAGTTTGCCATTGACCTCAAGCCAAATCGAGAGTTGGTGAGGATTTGGAATTTCTTCTTTGGGAACAAGGTAAGGTCCTAAGGGGGCAAAGTGGTCGGCACTCTTTCCTTTGGTCCATTGCCCTCCTTGCCGCAGCTGGAAGTCTCGTTCGCTCACATCATTGTGGATGCAATAGCCAGCGATGTAGTTGTATGCATTTTCTTTCTTGATGTACTTGGCTCTTTTACCAATCACCACAGCTAGTTCGACTTCCCAGTCGGTTTGAGTAGAATTTTTAGGGATGTAAATGGGATCAAATGGCCCACATAGGGAGCTGCTCGCCTTCATAAAGAGGATAGGGGCTTCAGGAACAGGCATACCGGCCTCTTCAGCATGCTTCCGATAGTTAAGTCCAATGCAGATAATCTTTGAAGGGCGGGCTATAGGGGACCCTAGGCGACTAGTTGAAGAAATTTCTGGCAATAGGACTTGGTTGATTTTCAACCATTGATTCAGTCGATTCAAGCCATTATTTTCAAAAAATGATTCATTCCAATCTTCTCCAAAGGAAGAACAATCCAGTTTTTTCCCGAAAGAATCTTCTATTCCTGGGCGTTCTTGGCCGGGTGCTCCAAATCGGATTAATTTCATGGTTTATTGTGGTTTTGAGTGAAGGTATTTACATTTTTATTCCAGAAAAGCCCCCATCGACGGTGAAGTTGGAACCTGTAATAAACTGTCCCTGGTCTGAGGAAATGAAATAGGCCATTTCTGCTATTTCTGAGGGGGTTCCCATTCTTCCAATAGGTTGGGTAGCTGCAAGTTTTTCAAACATCTCCTCTTCTTTACCTGGGTAATTTTTTGCTAAAAAACCATCGACAAAAGGGGTATGTACTCTTCCTGGAGAGATGCAATTGCAGCGAATCCCATGATGCACGTAATCTCTGGCAATACTTAAGGTCATGGAAAGTGTAGCTCCCTTGGTCATGCTATAAGCAAATCGGTCTGGGATACCTATTGTAGCTGCCACGGAACACATGTTGAGTATGGAACCACCCCCATTTTCTATCAATTTTGGGAGTGCTGCTTGGCTGCATAAAAATAGCCCCTTGACATTCACTGCAAACAGTCGCTCAAAATCAGCTGTATGGGTACTACCTAAGGTTCCAATATGGGGAATACCTGCATTGTTGATCAAAACATCTAGTTTGCTAGGAATTGATTCAATTGCTTGATGGATTTGTGCTTCATTTTGGATGTCTGCATTCAAAAAGTAAAGCGACCAACCTTTTTCTCGTCCTCTTTTTTCAACTATTTCCCCCTCTTTTTGGTTGGAATCGATGAAAAAAACACGACTACCTGCAGCCCCAAATTTTTCTACAATAGCAAGCCCTATTCCACTTGCTCCTCCAGTAATTAGGATGGTTTTATTTTTCATTTTCAAAAGAGTTCATTTTCTAGATTATCGCTAGCTCACAAAGGTACCCCGACGCCTGTTTTAACAGATTCATCGCAAGCAAAGGCTATTTTAAGACTATTTAATGCATCCTCCAAATGATCAGAAAGGTCAGTATTGGTACGAATGGCCTGCAAGAAATACAATTGCTCTCGATTGCAAAGTTCCTGGTGGTTGGGTTCATCGGTAAGAGTTATCCATTCGTCTTTTTTAGAAAATAATTGCTTTTCGTTTAGGTCTGCGTGATGAATAAGAAGGGATTCTGTTTTGGTGTGCGCATCGATTTGGTCCGACTGTCCTGCAGCACTGGCAGTTTTAGCTACAATGGATACCGATCCTTTTGGACCCATCACATCTTTGATAAAGAAGGCTGTTTCACTAATCATTGGTCCCCAACCTGCTTCGTACCAGCCGACCGATCCATCTTCAAATCGAATTTGTAATTGTCCGTAGTTGTAGTTGTTGTCAGGAACTTCCTCGCTAAGTCGTGCACCGATGGCAGCTACCCAAATCGGTTTGGACCGGGTCATCTGACACATTACATCGATGTAATGGACTCCACAATCGACGATAGGGCTTAGGGAATTCATCAAATTTCGATGGACCTCCCACATGTAGCCTTGGCTTTGCTGATTGAGGTTCATCCGCATTACCAGGGGCTTACCTAGTTTTTGTGCTTCTTCAATAAATCTAATCCATGAGGGATGGTGTCTGAGAATGTAGCCTACCACTACTTTTTTATTCGTTTCTTGGGCTTTTGCTATAATTCGTCTAGCTCCTGCAAGGTTAATGGCTAGGGGTTTTTCCAAGAATACATGGCAGCCAGCCTCCATAGCCTTACAGGCAAATACTTCATGGGTCTCTGGGTAAGTGGAGATACATACTGCATCAGGTTTACTGGTGGCCAATGCAGTCTCGAAATCATCAAAAAGCGGATAGTTGCTGGCTAATTTTTCTTGCAGGCGTACCTTGGAATCCCCTCTAGAAACTAGTCCACAAATCTCAAAATCGGGGAGGTAATGGTAGGCTTTGGCATGAGATGCACCCATATTTCCGCAGCCTACTACCAATATTCGGATGGGCTTATTCATGAGTAATTGGAGAAAATAGTGCTGTGAATTCTTTTGTATTCAGATATTTAATACTGACTTGAAGTGAGAGCGGTTCAAGCGGTTGGTCTTTTGGATCTCGCGCTACATTCACGATGCGATCGATGATATCCAATCCCTTGATTACTCGGCCAAAAATAGTGTAATCACCATCTAGGCGAGGTATTCCTGCTGGATTCTGAACGATGTAAAATTGGCAACGAGCGGAAAGTTTACCTGGATTATCGTCACGACCTGCTCCCAAAGCTCCATATACGTGTTTCAATTCAGGGTGAAATTCAGGTTCCAAAAGGTATTCTGGATCGGTAAAGCCGGCTGGAGTATCGGGGCAGCCTCCTTGAGCTACAAAATTTGGAATCACCCGATTGAAAGTTAGTGAATCCCAATAACCTGCTTCAGCGAGTTCAATAAAACTTTGTTTATGGTTAGGCGTACGCTCATCTAACTCAATCCAAAGTTCTCCTAAAGGGGTTTGAATGTGTCCTACTGCTATTTTAGGACTTTGTGCCGGACTTAAATTCCAAACAACAAAGCAGAGACAAAAGAGAAGTGCTGTTTTTTTCATTGGAGAAAAAGTTTACTTCCTAAACTACGTATTTCTCTGCTACTATCTATCCGCTTTTTTGAGGAATACCTTATTTTTCTATGCCAAGGAAAATATAAAGGTTAACTTTTTTAACCAGTGCCTATCGAGTAGGACTTTCAAAAATTAGGACCGAGTTGATTTACAACAGGATTGGCATACATATTCAAAAAGTTTTCCACTTCCAAGGGATTACTTGGGTCCACCTTTTGGGCTAGGCGCTTTTCAAAACTTTCTTTTTCCGATGGACTATATTGTTTTGTAAACTGGCCCTTCTTGTACAGTAGGTCGTAGGCAATGTAATTGCTAGGCCAAAGCTTATAGCCTTTCCTAATTTCTTGATCGATAAGTTCGGTTAGCTTACTCAATTTCTCATTTTGAGTAAGATCTTCTTTTTTGAATTGACGTATTTCGTCAGTTAGCACTTTATTTACTTGAATATGAATTCGTTTTTTAGGTCCGAGGATTCCGCTCAACAGGGTAATAAAGTCTTCGTTTTCTCCTTTTATATATTTTTCTTCTCGCGCTTTGGCAATCAATTCAGGAATTTTTAAGGAATCCGTAGGATCGTATTCATAAGAAATGGAAATAGGAACCAATTGGATTTTTTCAAAGAAGCCAAAAGGATTGCTTCCTTTCTCTGCTAAGGTAAGCATCTTCAATACTCCTTTCTGAGTGAGGTCGTTTCCATCTTTCGTTCTCCCTTCGCGTTGTGCCATCCAAACAGATCGATTTTCACGTAACAGGGATTTATGAATGAATTGGGAAGCGAGTAAGGAACTCTCCAGAAGGGCTCTACCACTTAGTCCCCTACGAATGGCGAAATTCCGATTGAGTTTGGATAGTGTAAGTAAAAAAGGCTTTTTTATCAAATTATCTCCTATGGCAGAAGTGGTCATTACCAGACCGTTTTCGTACAAACATGCATTCAAAAGGGAGGTGTCTAAAATGATGTCCCGGTGATTTGAAATAAATAGGTAGGCAGTATTGGGTTCTAATTGGTCAAATCCGCTTAAGGTCAGCCCTTCGGAACTCATTTCCAGTACTTTTTTAACGGCAGGATAAATAAAGTTAATTTGAAAATCACGAAGGGAATGGGTGTGTTTCATTCGTTCCTTCCATGAGTGATGGAGGTCTTCTGGAAATGTAAACTGCATCATAGAAGTTAGCATGCTATGGTCTAAAATCTCTTGGATGGCAGCATTCACTTCTGCATCGAAATAGGGACGGATGGGGTCAAACAAGGACATTTCGTATGAAAACGGAAAAAGAAAATCTAAATTAAGTGAATTTTTGAAGGGTAGGGTTCCCCTTATCTTTTAAGGGGTTCGTTGGAGGTACTTATTTAAAAAGGAAAACTGTACTGGTACAGCTTCAGTCCAGTAGGTCCAGGTATGTGCTCCAGGTCTTTCAATGTACTCATGCGCAATTTTTTTATCCAGTAATATTCCGTGCATTTGCCGATTGGTTTCTATTAAAAAATCATCTACTCCACAATCAATAATTACCGCAACCCCTTGGTCCTTGAGTTGGTCTACGAGGCCTACCGCTGTGTAAGGATTGAATTGGGGGGCTTTGTAATTGATTGCACCGAGCATTTCTAGTTGCCCCTTTTTTCGCAAGTTTCTAAAGTCTTCTCCAACCTTCCAAAGGTCGGTATCAATATTCATAACCCCACTCATGCTTCCAGCTGCTACAAACAACTCCGGATGCTTGGCAGCCAAAGTAATTGCTCCATGTCCTCCCATGGATAGGCCGGTAATGGCTCGGGATTCTTTTTGGGCTAGGGTGTGGTACTGTGAATCAATAAATGGAATTAATTCTTGGATCATGTAGGTTTCGTACCGAACCGAATCCTGTAAGGGGCTGTCGTAATAATAGCTAGCTGGACCCACTCCTGGAGTGACAATCACTACATTGTAGGTCTCTGCAAGTTGATTGACTATTCCTTTTTGGGTCACTTTTTGATGCCAATCTGAGAACGATCCAGATCCCCCATGCAGCAAGTAAATCACTGGATACCGATCTTGACTAGTTTGGTAGGTGGATGGGGTGGTAACTGCTACTTTTAGTGTTTTTTGCATGGAAAGACTAAATACATCCAAGGTATCTACCTTCACTTGTGCAAAAAGCAGGGAAGGAAAAAATAAAAATGCAATAAATAGAAGTTTCATGATTACAACAGGTTTAGGTAAACAAAATTAAGCGAAATGAAAGCCAAGAAACTAAATTTTTACAAGAGGTTAGCATTCTATCAAAAATAAGGAATTATTTAAGCGATAGCTGGTTAGTATATTTCTCCTAAATTTTAGGAGAATTTGGAAAGTGATTCTAATAGGCTATTAGCTTTGGAAAAATTATTTTTTCTTGAATTTACCAAGAAAATGAGAACTGAAGTTCATTTGGGTGAATGATCAGGTATTCCTGTATTGTTGCGCAACACAATCCTGGGTAATGGTATAGCACAAAAAAAACCAACAAATATTTTGCTGGTTTTAGTTTAATTTAATTTTGAATAAGTCGGGGTGGCAGGATTCGAACCTACGACCTCCACATCCCAAATGTGGCGCGATACCGGGCTACGCTACACCCCGAACTTGAGCTAAAGAACTTTTTCCTTAGCGAGGTGCAAACATAGATAAAAATACTTTCTCAACTACCATCTATCCCCATGATTTCTTTTCAAGTTGAATTATCCCTAGGATTGGAAGAATTTCAATGTATTCTTGAAGATTCAGGATTATCGGTAAGAAGGCCGATGGAAAACCATCAACTTCTCCAGCGAATGCTTCTAGGATCAAATCTACTCATTACCGCCAGATCTGAGGGGCGATTAGTGGGTGTCCTTCGTGGACTGTCAGATTTCTGTTACCGAAGCTTTATCGCTGACTTGGCAGTATCTCGTTCCCATCAACGTAAAGGCATAGGCCGACAATTGATCCAAGTGGCCCGGAACCAAGCTCCTGAGGCACGTCTTTTCCTCTTTTCAGCCGAAGAGGCAGCGCCTTTTTATGAAAAATTAGGTTTTCATTTACACGAGCGATGCTATCAGTTGAAGGCCGGAGAAGGACTTCTTTAGCAATTCTCTTAACTTGCCTATGGAAAACCCTAAGAAGGACATCAATGCGAAGAAGGAAGGCGAAAATTTGAAGCAGTAAATTTCACTTTAGCCAATTGGGATAGTACACTTTTGTTGAAAGAGATTTAGATTAAGTGGTTTAAGATAAAATCCAATATATTTCACCAAATACGAGTTACGAACACATGAAAAAACACATTCTCCTGCTATTCCTATTCCTTTCAGGTCTAAGTTTGGCTCAAACTACCAAAGAGGTCCCTACAAGTGCCTTACCCCAGGGCGAAGTGGCCAAGACCAAGCAATCCGTCACCCTAGATGGAAAAGTGATTTCACTTTCAGCGGAGGCGGGTACGCTCCAATTGAAAGACGAGAACAACAAGCCCATAGCGCTTTATGGGTACACGGCTTATTTCAAAGATAACCCTGAGAAAAATCGACCTATCGTTTTTGCCTACAATGGGGGCCCAGGATCTTCTTCATATTGGTTGCATATGGGGATTATGGGACCAAAGCGTATTGTAGTGGATGATCCAAATTTCAATCCTGCTGCTCCTTACGAACTAACCAACAATGAATATTCTATCCTAGATATAGCCGATGTGGTCATGATGGATCCGGTAGGAACAGGCTTGAGCGTGCCAATTGGTGACTCTAAGGGAGCTGATTTCTGGGGTGTTGATCAAGATATCCGCAGCACCAGCTTGTTTATCATGCAGTTTTTGAAGGAACATGGCCGTCTCAATTCGCCCAAATACATTTTGGGGGAGAGCTACGGTACCTTCCGCAATGCTGGGGTGATGAATTATTTGTTGGACAAGGGGTATGCCTTGAATGGAGTGATTATGGTGTCTGCTGTATTTGACCTACGCACCTTGTTTTTTGCGCCTAATGAAGACTTACCTTACATCGTCTATTTGCCTACGGTAGCGGCGACCAGCTGGTATCACAACAAAGTAGCCAATAAGGGAACTGACTTACCCGCATTTGTCCAACAAGTACGTGAATTTGTAGAGAAAGAATATGCTCCAGCCTTGTTTAAAGGAAACCGAATTACTGCTGCGGAGAAGTCTTCTATTGCCATGAAATTGGAAGGATTTACGGGGATTACTGCTGCGGTATGGGAGCGAGCAGACCTTCGAATTACTCCAGGGGAATACTACCAAGAATTGCTCCGGGACGAGGGAATGACTGTAGGTCGATTAGATTCCCGTTACAAAGGGATCAATTTGGATCCGATGGCCATGTCTGCCTTTACCGATCCACAGAGTGATGCCATTTCACCAGCCTACACCATGGGTTTTTTGGATTACTACCACGGGAGTTTGGGTGTGAGCAAGGACTTAACTTATGCCACTTCTGCGTATGCTAAGGAAGGGTTTAAGTGGGACTGGAAGCATCAAGGAAACAATTTCTGGGGTGCCGATGCAGCCGTCACCACCTTGCCTGACATGGCGGAAGCCTTGAGCAAGGATCCACATGTGGAGGTTTTGATTATGAATGGTTACTACGACTTGGCTACTGTTTTCCACGGCGTGGAGCATTCTATTGCTCATATGGGATTACCAGGTTCGGCTACCGATCGAATTAAAATGACGTACTATGAGGCAGGTCACATGATGTACACACACTTGCCATCAGCAGCGCAATTCCGCCAAGATCTGAAGTCCTTTATTCAGAGTACGCTCAAGAAGTGAAATTTAATTTAAAGGCATAAAAAAAGGAGATCCAACTGGATCTCCTTTTTGTTTTTTGAAGTGGAGGGTGATTACACCATGCCACCCATTCCGCCGCCACCCATTGGAGGCATGGCAGGAGCGTCTTCCTTCACATCTGCTACCACACACTCGGTAGTCAAAAGCAGGGCTGCAATAGAAGCTGCATTTTCCAAAGCCAAACGTGTTACCTTGGTAGGGTCAATTACACCTACTTTGAAAAGGTCTTCGTATTTGTCCGTTCTAGCATTGTAACCGTAGTTCCCTTTGTTGTCACGGATCTTGTTTACGACCACTGAAGGTTCACCACCCGCATTGCTTACGATGGTTCTCAATGGAGATTCGATCGCGATACGTACAATGTTGATACCTGTATCTTGGTCTTCGTTTTCACCTTTCAAATTTTCAAGAGCTGAAGCAGCACGAACAAGTGCCACACCACCACCTACAACCACACCTTCTTGTACAGCGGCTCTAGTGGCGTGCAAAGCATCGTCTACACGGTCTTTTTTCTCTTTCATTTCTACTTCTGTAGCAGCTCCAATATACAAGATAGCTACACCACCAGAAAGCTTAGCTAGACGCTCTTGCAATTTCTCCCGGTCATAATCAGAAGTAGTTTTATCGATTTGTGCTTTAATTTCGGCAATTCTACCTTTGATTGCACCAGCATCGCCTGCCCCATTCACCACAGTGGTGTTGTCTTTGTCGATGTTGATTTTTTCAGCTCTTCCAAGCATTTCTGGAGTCGCATTTTCTAGTTTGAAACCTCTTTCCTCAGAGATTACAGTACCACCAGTCAAGATTGCGATATCTTCCAACATAGCTTTTCTTCGGTCACCAAAACCAGGAGCTTTCACAGCGGCTACTTTCAAGGCGCCTCTGATCTTGTTGACTACAAGTGTAGCAAGTGCTTCTCCGTCCACATCTTCTGCGATGATCAATAAAGGCTTACCGGACTGAGCTACTGGCTCAAGTACAGGAAGTAATTCCTTCATGGAAGAAATTTTCTTATCGTAGATTAGAATATAAGGATGTTCTAATTCTACTTCCATTTTCTCGGTGTTGGTCACGAAGTAAGGAGAGAGGTAGCCTCTGTCAAACTGCATTCCTTCTACTGTCTTCACTTCTGTTTCGGTACCTTTTGCTTCCTCCACAGTGATGACACCGTCCTTACCTACTTTGTCCATCGCATTGGCGATCATTTGACCGATTTCTTCGTCGTTGTTGGCAGATACTGTTGCTACCTGCGCAATTTCTTTAGAAGTAGAAATAGGTTTTGAGTTGGCCTTTAATTCAGCTACTACAGCAGCTACCGCCTTGTCAATACCACGCTTCAGGTCCATTGGGTTAGCACCTGCAGCTACGTTTTTGATCCCTACACCGAAAATTGCTTGTGTCAATACAGTAGCAGTAGTGGTTCCATCACCTGCTTGGTCGGCAGTCTTGGAAGCAACTTCCTTTACCAATTGTGCGCCCATATTTTCGATAGGCTCGTTAAGTTCGATTTCTTTCGCTACCGATACACCGTCTTTGGTGATAGTAGGAGCACCAAATTTTTTGTCAAGGATGACATTTCTTCCCTTTGGGCCTAGGGTTACTTTTACTGCGTCGGCAAGTGCGTCAACGCCTTTTTTCAGACGATCTCTTGCGTCTGTATCGAAAAATAGTTCTTTAGCCATTTTTGGTTAAATTTTCAGTTTGTGATTAATTAATTACAGGATTGCGAAAATATCGGACTCTCTCATGATTAGGTAATCATTGCCATCGACGCTCAACTCTGTGCCAGAATATTTTCCGTACAACACAGTGTCTCCGACTTTTACAGTCAATGGTTCATCCTTTTTGCCGTTACCTATAGCGATGACGGTTCCTTTTTGAGGCTTTTCTTTTGCAGTGTCCGGAATGTAAAGACCGGAAGCAGTTTTTTCTTCTGCAGCAGCTGGCTGAACCAGTACGCGGTCTGCAAGAGGTTTGATGTTCACTTTTGACATAGAAATTAAATGTTAAGGGTTATAGTAAACTTACGTGCACCCACCTGCACTTCTTGTGCCAAGGGTGGAACTTGAAGGAATGCTGACAAATCGACGCTATTTCACAGATTTCTGTCGAAATAAATACCTAGTTCGCTTGTATAAATCTGCCAAAATTTCGCGTCACATTCACTTTCTGTCAATAGGGTGGCAGACAGTAAGCCACTGTTCAAAATAAAAAAGGAGCCTTATTAGTGTAAGGCTCCTTGATTTCAGAAATCTGAATGTATCAATTGGAAGTTGTTGTATCTGGTGTTGGGGAAGATTCGGTAGCTGGTAGTGGGTTCTGGGTATCTCCGAATGCAGGCGCCACCACTTGCTCTTTAGCAGATTCAATATTTGGAGATGAAAATTGGTTGGGTTGGCTGCTTGTATAAAAAACAGAAGATGCCAAGGCTAGCGCTAAAATAGATACCGCTAAAATCCATGTCGCCTTTTCCAAAACATTTCCCGTACGTGTCACACCCATAATTTGAGAAGCGCTACCGCCAAAAGCTGCACCTGCTCCACCTTTTGAGTTTTGGCCTAAAATCACTAGGATAAGTAATACGGCTAGCACCAAAATGACACTGATTAATAAAGTGAACATAAGATTTTGTTTATTCTTTTGATTTTTCAATTAAGTCCGCAAAGTAAGCCCTTTTCTCGGGAAACTTCAAAGCTAGCTTCTCATAAATTTCAATAGCCATCGCTTTTTTACTTTGTTGCAATAAGATTTTTGCAAAAGTTTCAGATAACAACTCGTCATTTAATATGGTACTTGAATCCGCTAAATTCTGAGTGTTTTGGTTAGCCTCTATTTCCTTTATGGCTGCCAGCTTAATTTCTTTTTTGCTAAAAGCTTTAATTAGATTGATTTGTTCCTGCTTCTTTGAATCAAGAATCTCTTTTTTATCTTTTCGCCGGATACTTTCAATCAAGTCGTCTTTTGGGGCCTTTCTCTTTTTTGGTTTTGCTTTTGTACTTGACTCATTAACTAGGCCTCCTGTTACTACTTCCTTTGAAGCAGGAGCTTGATTTTTTCCAGAACTAACAGATTTTTTAGTTTTTGTCAACCACTGTTTAAGCCAAACCCGATTGGCACTCGTGATCGCAGCAAAAGAGAGGGAAGGAGAATCTTCTTGGTTTTTGAGTTCGTAGCGCGCTGCGAGTGCGTGAGAAACAAAAAAAAACGGAAAGTTTTTTTGAACTTTATTTAAAAGCAAGTAATCCTCTTTTTCAAGTTGATCCGCTTTTTGTAGGAGTTCTATGAATTGACTTGCGTTCACAGCAGTTGATTTGAAGTTAAATATACAGAAATTACCAGTTGGCAACAGTTGCCGTAAATATATCTTGAATGATTGTTTCAAAAATATCTTCAACCAGTTGGCTTTCTACATCCAATAAGGTGACTGTACGGGGATCGTAATCTTGAAAAAAAGTAAACGTTTGTTTTTTATTTTCTTCTTCATTGCTCAAGTTGAGGTAGTCAACTTCTACAGAGATGGTTAATCGCATTTGCCCTGCTCTGTCTGGTAAGTTGGGGTCTCCGGAAGAGACCACTGCTTGTGGAGATAGCGAATACCGAACAATGGAACCGGAAAATTGTAAATCTCCATTGTTTCTCACCAATTCCAATTGGGTATTTCTCTGGTAATACTCTTTAAGTGTTTCGGTAAATCGCTGCTCCATATTTGCAGGTCCTCCTCCTGAATCGTTAAAAAAATTTTCAACAGAAAATGTCTTTACTAATTCGTAATTGATATTGGTCCCAGTGAAACTGTATTTCACAGAGCATCCTGAACAGAGGAAAGAGAGCAGTAAAATCAGAAGCCTTAATCTATTCAATATCATATTGTTTGATTTTTCTATAGAGTGTTCTCTCGGATATTCCGAGATCACTGGCTGCATACTTTCTTTTATTATTGTGCTTTCGGAGTGCCTTTAGAATCATCTCTTTTTCTTTGCGCTCCAAGGATAGGGAATTGTCATCCTCTTCGTGAAGTATGTCCTCGATTACCTCTTCTTCGTATTCTTCTTCCAAAACAGAATCCTTAGTTTTGGACTCCAACATCAAAGGCATGGTGAAGTGAGGTTGAATTTCAGGATTTTCCTCAGGAAGGATACTCGACTCTAAATCTTCGAATAAGCCTTGGTGCTTTTGGATTAAGGACGAATTGATACCTCCACTTTGGTAAGATTCTAAAATTAGTTTTTTTAATTCATTCATGTCCTTTTTCATGTCAAAAAGGACTTTATATAAAATATCTCTTTCTGAAAAATCCATGGATTCTGCTCCTCCAGTCTTAAATGCCATGGGTAATCGAGTACTTGCTTCTGGTAAATAACGAGATAAGGTGCGGGCATCTACTTCTCGTTGTTCTTCCAATAGGGATACCTGTTCAGCAATGTTCTTCAATTGCCTAATGTTTCCAGGAAAAGGATACCTAAGAAGGACTTCTTGTGCAGCTGCATCTAGGGTGATGGGCCTGACATGGTATTTTTCCGAAAAATCGCCTGTAAATTTTCGAAAAAGTAGGACCATGTCCTCTCCGCGCTCACGCAAAGGAGGAACAAAAATGGGAACAGTATTCAAGCGATAGTACAAGTCTTCTCTAAATTTTCCTTTTT